>Ga0181602_10001689_pt1 | contig 19279 bp, 19 predicted proteins | sample 041ome_14_FD_148640 | JGI IMG/M metagenome (GOLD analysis project Ga0181602, IMG submission 148640) | Coastal salt marsh microbial communities from the Groves Creek Marsh, Skidaway Island, Georgia - 041408US metaG (spades assembly) | ecosystem: Environmental > Aquatic > Marine > Intertidal zone...
GCAAATAATAAATTAACAAAATGAGAGTTTTAATTACGCCAAAGCAAGCCTTTGGCGTTCTTTTTTTCTGCGAAATACGATGACATGTCCTGTGTCCTCTCGTGGCATTGGAACGGCAGAAACGGGCGGATTTTTCGGCTTTGACACCGTGCCCAATTGATCGGCCAATGTTGGAAATTCTTGGGCAGACACCAAACGCATATTCAACGCATACCGCAAGCCATCCCTTTGATCTTGTTCGAAAATAACCAAGTCACCAACTACAAAAGCAAAGGGGATGGTTTGACAATTCGCATCGTTATAGAACGCCAATTGACCGTGATCTTCGCACCAGATAACCGCTTTACCCTTGTAAGGGTCACACCATAAAATTACACCTTGCATGATCGAAATCCCCACAATCTCTGAATGGGTTTATCTTGGCCTATTCGTTAACGAACTGACACAAACTTTAAGGTAGGTTGCCCTTGCTTTTTGTGTCGATCCCTAGCAGGTTGTATACAGTATTGAGTCAAGCAGAGACAAAAGCGCGTCACTTTTATCGTATAGCGCGAACAGTTGATGCTTTGGGTGCGTGTAAATAGATCAATAACCTAGCGCCGGTTGAGATGAAGCGAAAAAACGATTCTTTGGGGACGGCGAGTCCTTCTGAAATTCGAGCAATCTTTGGGGAGAACCTAAAGAAACTCTGTGCAGCCACAGGGTCCATTGCGGCATTGTGCCGTGAATTACAAATCAACAGAACTCAGTTCAACAGATATCTCTCTGGGGAAAGCTTTCCACGGCCCGATGTTCTGGCGAAAATTTGTGCCCATTTCGATATTGATGCACGCGTCTTGCTGCAACCTGTTGAAACGCTCGAATCCCATGAAATGTCCGATCTGCTTGCCCAAGAGCTGGGATCCTTTTTGGATCTCAAATCTGCACGCGTGACGCAAGACACCTTGCCGTCGGGGTTTTATCGGTTTTCGCGCAAAAGCTTTATAGAATCGGATCGCTTCGTGCAGGGGCTGATTTTGATCTATCGCAAAGGCGGACTAACGTTCGCACGCGGGATGGAAGCGAAAGAAGCCATGCGCCAACAAGGACTGCCCGTTGATCGCCATGCGCGCGAATTCAAGGGGTTGATCGTGCAGCAAGAAGGTGGGATCACATCCGTGATGTCGCGTCGTGGATCTTTGACGGTCTCTTTCAATTACCTGTCCAAAGTCCCGTCTTTTGAAAATAACTACTGGGTGGGCTATGCGACGCGCACGGTGCCTGAATCGATCAACGCCAGCCGTGTGGCGCGCATGGTCTATGAATATATCGGCCCCTATGGCAAAGATGTTCTGGACGCCGCACGCAAGGCGGGGTTTTGCGATGCGACCAAGCTGCGCCCATATCACCAAACTTTGTTGCAGGTGGACAATCCGTTTCAATAGGGTCACGACAATCAACGACATGACAGGTCGCAAAAAGACGCGCGAAATCTGTCGCTGACGCCCATTTTCGTGTCAAACACGGCCACGAAAAGGGGTGCATTATGTCTGATATCCTCAATGCAGTACGTCAACCTGTAAACACTGCCAACGGGTTACCGAACGAACACTATATCGATCCCAATACTTATATTGAGGAACGCAATGCGGTTTTGTTCGCAAACTGGGCAGGATTGGCCGTGGCCGCAGATGTTCCCGAAAATGGGGATGCCGTTCCGATTGATTTCGCGGGAATGCCTCTCTTGCTGATCCGTGACCGTGAGGGCGCGGTGCGGGTGTTCCAAAACACGTGTCGCCACCGTGGCATGATTTTGGTTGAAGAGCCCCGCAAAATCGAAGGTGCCATTCGCTGCCCCTATCACAGCTGGTGTTATTCGACCAAGGGTGAACTGGTCTCAACCCCACATGTCGGGGGACCGGGCCAAAATACGCACCCTGATGTGAAACGCTCGGATTTGGGTCTGACAGAAATCAGAAGCCACATCTGGCGCGATGTTGTCTGGATCAACGTCGATGGCAAGGCGGCAGATTTTGCCGATGCTATGGCCGAACCGATGAAACGCTGGGCCGAATTTGAAAAGCCACTGTATCACGGCGGCGATGACAGCAAATTCACTTTGCGTGTTAAATCAAACTGGAAATTGGCGGTCGAAAATTATTGCGAAAGCTACCACTTGCCGTGGGTTCATCCGGGTTTGAACAGCTATTCACGTCTAGAAGATCACTATAATATCGAAGAGTACGGCCATTACTCGGGCCAAGGCACTTTGGTCTATCGCCAGTTATTGGGCGAAGATGGCGTTACAAAATTCCCCGATTTCGACGGGCTGAGCAAAAAATGGGACACAGCGGCGGAGTATCTGTCAGTGTTTCCAAACGTTCTGTTGGGCGCGCATCGTGATCACGCCTTTGCCATCATCCTAAAGCCCGAAGGGCCAGAGAAAACCAGCGAACATATCCACCTCTATTACCCGACACCAGACACCGATGCGGGACTGCGTCAAAAGAATTCCGAATTGTGGAAGGTTGTGTTCGAAGAAGACATCTTTGTCGTTGAGGGCATGCAGCGTGGCCGCCATGCAGTGAATTTTGACGGTGGGCGGTTTTCCCCCGCAATGGATGGCCCAACCCATTGTTTCCATGATTGGGTTGCGGGCCGCATGCAAGCCTATCGTGCGCAGGCCAAAGCGGCCGAGTGATGGATCTGAACGAACAATTGCTCGCCGCGCATGATCACGGCGACAAGGCTGCATTGGTCGCGCTCTATCACCAAGCCGCAAAAGACGTGGGCGACATCAACAGCGCCTGTTTCTACGCGACCCAAGCCTATATCTTTGCGCTTGATTGCAACCACCCCGACGCGCGCGCATTGCACGCGTTTTTGTTGGAACACGGGCGCGAGGAATAGGGTTCTGGCGCTGCGGTAAAAAAACGGGTAAGGACAGAATAGCTCATTTTGATTGACCCGTAATATGTACACTGCCGCATTGATTTTCTTTGGCTCCTGCGTTGGTTTTTTGGCCGCACGTTACACGGTCATGCCGCTGCCTTATATGATGGCGCCATTGCTTTGCACCGCAGCGGTTACGTTGAAATTCCCCGCGCTTTTGCCAACAAGTTACAAATTTCCGATGCGCTTTCGGATTTTATTCATCGCGATTATCGGTGTGATGATTGGCGCGCGCGTGACGCCGGATTTGGTGCGCAGCCTGCCCCATTACACCCCAAGCGTGATTGCCATCATCTTGTTCGTTCTTTGCGCTCAATTTGGCAATCAGTATATTTTTCGCCGCTTTGGGAACTATGATCGAACGACTGCGTTTTATGCCGGCGCACCGGGTGGATTGATGGAAGCGATCGCATTGGGCGAAGCTGCGGGATGCGATGTGCAAAAACTGATGCTTCAACAATTCCTGCGCATTATTTTAACAATCACCTTGGTCCCGATTGCGATTTCCCTATGGTTGGGAACGCCTGTTGGATCCGCCTCAGGCGTTGGATTGTCTATGCAAGACCACCTGCCCACGGTGACCGACGGGGTGAGCGCAGCGGCGATTGCGGCAATCGGGCTGGCCTTGGGGCTTGGGTTGAAAATACCCGCGGGCCAGTTGATGGGACCAATGCTTTTTGCGGCAACGGTGACCGTGGCGGGATGGGCAGTGATTGATTTGCCCAACTCAGTGATCAATTTCGCACAAGTGGTGATTGGAACATCCTTGGGGGTGCGGTTTAAAGGGATGTCCAAATCTGCGATTGCGCGCGGCATTTGGCTTAGCCTGATGTCGGTGACATTTATGTTGGCCCTTGGTGCATGCGCGACGGTGATTTTGGGTCAGGTGACGGATATGCAAACGCTTGTTTTGCTGATTTCATTCGCGCCAGGTGGCGTTACGGAAATGTCGCTGATCGCGCTAAGCCTTGCGGCAAACCCTGCTTTGGTGACGTTGCACCATCTGGTTCGTATTTTGCTGACGGTTGTCACCATGGGCTTTTGGGGCCCAAAGGTGGACACAGCCGCGTGACAGCGCGGCCGTGTCATTCCAATTATTGATGCGCGTGGATGAAGGAAACCAAGGCGCGGGTTGATCCGTCTTTGGCATCCGCAGATTGATGACCATCCACGATGGGCCCAAGGGCGGTTGCCAATTCTTTGCCCAGCTCAACCCCCCATTGGTCAAAGCTGTTGATGCCCAAGATCACCCCTTCGACAAACACGCGATGCTCATAAAGCGCCACGATCTGCCCCAAGCGTTTTGGTGTCAGCTGCGGATAAACCAATGTGGTCGATGGGCGATTGCCTTTGAACACGCGATGGCGCGCTTGGCGTTCCAATTCATCGCCCGTTACCCCTTTGACCGCCATGATTGCGCGGGCTTCATCCAGTGTGCGCCCTTTCATCAGGGCCTCAGACTGCGCAAAACAATTCGCAATCAATAGATTATGGTGATGTTTCAAATCACCCTCATGCCCTTTGGCCGCAACCATGAATTCGCATGGGATCACGCGCGTGCCCTGATGGATCAGCTGATAAAACGCATGCTGCCCATTGGTGCCGGGTTCCCCCCATACGATTGGACCAGAGTGATAGGGCAAATCCGCCCCATCCATCGTCACACCCTTGCCGTTGCTTTCCATTTCCAACTGTTGGAAATAGGCAGGCAAGCGCGACAAGCGTTGATCATAAGGTAACACAGCGCGGGTGGCATAATCGCAGACTTGGTTGTGCCAAATGCCGACCAAAGCCAGCAAAACAGGCATGTTTTGATCGAAGGCGGCGGTTTGAAAATGTCGGTCCATCGATTGCGCACCGCGCAAAAATTCATCAAATGCCTCGGGTCCAATTGCAATCATCAGGGACAAGCCAATCGGCCCCCACATCGAATACCGCCCCCCGACCCAATCGGCAAAGCCAAAGACGCGCGATGCATCAATGCCAAACGCGGCAGTTTTTTCCGCCGATGTCGACAGTGCCGCAAATTGCGCCGCAGGGTTTGTGACAGTGCCCGCCATCCAATCCTTGGCGGTTTGGGCATTGGTCATGGTTTCGATGGTGGTAAATGTCTTGGACGCGACGATCACCAAGGTGGTTGTGGGGTCAAGATCCCGCAAAATATCCGCAATATGCGCCCCATCGACGTTTGACACAAAATGACACCGTGGCCCATCGTGGAACGGCGCCAAGGCCAGAGTTGCCATCGCAGGCCCCAGATCGGATCCACCAATCCCGATGTTCACAACATCGGTGATCGCACCACCCTGTCCCTGATACGCGCCTGATCGGACAGCATCAGCAAAGTCGCGCATGCGCGATAATGTATCCAACACCTCGGGCATGACATCGGCACCATCAACATGGATCGCACCGCCTTCCAAATTGCGCAGCGCGGTGTGTAACACCGCGCGCCCTTCGGTATCGTTGATTTCATCGCCGCCAAACATCGCATCACGTTTTGCGTCGACACCGCGGTCTTGCGCCAACTTGATCAGACCCTGCATTGCAGCTGTGTCAGTGTTTGTCTTTGAATAATCAAACAGCATATCGTCGAAAGCGACCGAAAAGCGGCGCGCACGATCTGCATCAGCGTCGAAAAGCGACAGGATAGAGCGACCCTGTGTCGCCGCACAAATGGATTTAAGATCCGTAAACATACGTTGTCCTTTAATGTCTTAAGGTGCCCAATGCACCGTCGCACCGTCCAAGACGGCGCGAATGGGGGCCTTATATGGATCAAGTTGCAAAGCCTGTTTCAAGGCCTGCATTTTTTCATCACCAAAAATAACGATGTGCTTGTTCATCGCCCCTGCCAAAGCATGTGCCGCAATGGTGATGCGGGGCTCTGGCGCATTTGGCGCGCGCATTGGAACCAAAATAGGCGCATCATCCGACAGCGCCAATTCCAAATTATCCGCGCCGGGGAAAATTGAGGCCGTATGCATATCGGCCCCCATGCCCAATACCACAACGGTCAAGGGCAAACGGGTTTCGTATTGACCGATCAAGCTTGGCAGCCCCTCTTCGGGTGTGTCCGTCGGCGCATAAAGCGACAGGTATCCCGCCGCCGCAGCGCGGTTCACCAAAAGGCGTTCCTTGATCAGCTTGGTATTTGACCGATCCGACGTTTCAGGCACCCAACGTTCATCAGACAGAGACACATCAACACGCGCCCAATCGATATCGGCCGCACAGAGATCATCGAAAATGGGGCCTGGCGTGGTCCCACCTGGTACGACCAATGTGACACGCTCTTCGTGATGCAGGGCTGCGTTTAATTCACCCGCCAGATGATTTGCCAAATCAAGGGCAAGCATATCGCGATCTGGGTATTCGACAATGTCCATTATCTTACGTCTCTCCATTTACGCCCGTCACGGTGCATCAGGGCCAAGGCATCATCGGGCCCCATTGAGCCGCTTTCATAGGTTTTGGGCACGTCGTGGCGCGCTTCCCATCCTTGGATGATCGGGTCGGTCCATGCCCATGCGGCTTCGACTTCATCGCCGCGCATGAACAGGGTTTGGTTGCCACGGATCACATCCATGATCAAACGCTCATATGCGTCTGGCACATCTTGCGCATCTGGGCCCAATGCTTCAGCAAAGGTCATGTCAAGCGGCACATCGACCAAACGCATACCACCGGGTCCGGGTTCTTTGATCGTCACATCCATTGTGATGCCTTCATCCGGCTGCAACCGGATGATCAATGCATTGCGATGGCTGCCTGCTTCTGGCCCAAAGATCGAATGCGGCGTTTCTTTGAACACCACAGCAATTTCAGATGTACGCGAGCGCATGCGTTTCCCCGTGCGAAGGTAAAACGGTGTCCCCGCCCAACGCCAATTTGAAATGTGAGTCTTCAGCGCGATAAAGCTTTCGGTGCGCGAACGTGGGTTTTCAACAGCGCTGCGGTAATCAGGTTGTTCGCCAATCGCCTCATACTGACCGCGCACGATATGATGGGGCAACACGGGATCAAGCGCACGAATAACCTTGAGCTTTTCATCGCGCACCGCATCAGGATCAAATTTCGCAGGCGGTTCCATCGCGATCAGGCACAACAGCTGCATCAGGTGGTTTTGCACCATGTCACGCATCGCGCCCGATGTGTCATAATATCCGCCACGGCCACCAACGCCCACGGTTTCAGCAACCGTAATCTGTATGTGATCAATGTATTGCGCGTTCCACAGCGGTTCAAACAGCATATTGCCAAAGCGCACCGCCATCAGGTTTTGCACCGTTTCTTTGCCCAAATAATGGTCGATGCGATAAATCTGATCTTCGCGGAAATGTTCGGACAGCGTGGCGTTTAGCGCGCGCGCCGTTTGTAAATCTTTGCCAAATGGTTTTTCAACAACGATGCGGCTGTCGGTTTGTGCAATGTCATTGGTGTGCAGGCGCTGCGCCAAATCACCAAAAAGAGCGGGCGCCACCGAAAAATAAAATGCGCGCACATAGCCGTCGCGCATGCGGGATTTCAAGTCTGCCCAACCACCGTCACCTTTGGCGTCGATCGCCACATATCCCAATCGCGTTAAAAATGCGGCGATGTCTTTGGGGTTGGCATCTTTGGGTCCGAATTCGGTAATCGCATCTGCAACCAGTTGGCGGAAACCCGCGTCGTCCATTTCTGCACGCGCCGCGCCAATGATTTGCGATTCTGGTGTCATTTGGCCTTGGCAAAACCGACGAAACAATCCCGGAAGGATCTTGCGACGGGCCAAGTCCCCTGTCCCGCCAAAGATCACCAAATCAAAGGGATCCACTGGAATAACGCGCGATGCCATATCTTTTGTTCCTTTTCAGTGTCAGACGCAGACCACATCTGACGGTATCTCACGAAACGCCACGGTTGGAAAACCTGTTAGCGCTAACTTGCCGCCTATTTAGTCTGAAAATTATTCTATGTCTACTCTTTGATTGATATCACAATCCTGTCAGAACCATATTTGAGGAATTGCACCATATCGCAATCCTATGACACAAAGGGACCAAGGAAAAATAGGGATGAGACCATGAAAGACTTAGACACGGGCGCGAATATTGGCAAATTTGTTGACCCCTATGTCACGGCCAAGGGCGAAACGCGCGCATCTGTTGAGCTGAGCAATCCAACAACATTATGGGTCAACACCGGCACCCTGTGTAACATTGAATGCGTGAATTGCTATATCGACAGTTCACCAACCAATGACGCCTTGGTGTACTTCAAACGCCAAGATTTGCTGTCCTATCTTGATCAAATCACCGAACGCGGTTGGGGGATCCAAGAAATTGGGTTCACAGGCGGCGAGCCGTTCATGAACGCAGATATGATTGATATGGCACGCGACAGCTTGGAACGCGGATATCGTGTGTTGATCTTAACAAACGCGATGTTGCCCATGATGCGCAAAACGGTCAAAGCGGGATTGACAGCGTTGCAGTCTGAATTCTGCGACCGTTTGACGCTGCGCATATCGCTGGATCATTGGTCGGCCGAGCTGCACGACAAAGAACGCGGCGAAGGCAGTTTTGAAAAATCACTGATTGGGATGCGGTGGCTGCGCGATCATGGTCTTAAAATGGCTGTGGCGGGGCGCACTGTTTGGGGCGAAAGCGACGCAGACAGCCGTGCGGGCTATGCCGCCTTGTTTGATCGTGAAGGGTTTGACATTGATGCCAATAACCCCGCGGTGACGGTTTTGTTCCCTGAAATGGATGAAATGGTCGAAGTTCCAGAAATCACCACCGCATGTTGGGATATCTTGGGCAAAGCGCCCGACAGCCCGATGTGCGCATCCTCACGCATGGTTGTACGGCGCAAAGGCGCGGGAAAGCCTGCGGTTTTGGCCTGTACGCTGTTGGCCTATGATCCCCAGTTTGAAATGGGCGAAACGCTGGCCGAAGCGGAAAAACCCGTACAATTAAACCATCCCCATTGTGCCAAGTTTTGCGTTTTAGGCGGCGCAAGCTGCAGCGCCTAACACCACATCGGCCCCAGCGGGCCAAGTCGTGATGTTACATTCCAGCGGGATAGGAAATGATCCCACCGCCAATCGCCGCACGCACGCCCGTGGTCGACGGGCATGATGTCGGCAACCCACGCGCCACACGAACAGCAAGATATGCAAAGGCCTGCGCCTCAAGCATATCACCATCCAAACCCACCGCTTCGATTGGGTGCACAGGGCACTCAACACCTGCGGCGATCATCTGCATCATGACGGGGTTATGCCGTCCGCCACCTGTGACCAACAACCGCGACGGCGCACGCGGCGCAAATTCAAACGCCACGGACACGGACGCGGCCACCATCGCGCACAGGGTGGCAATCGCATCTGCATCGCCCAATTCGCGCACCAAATCCAAAATAATCGCAAACGCATCACGATCCAACGATTTCGGGGGAATTTTGCGGAAATATGGATCCGACAAAAACAGTTCAAGCGCACCGTCGCCCACCCGACCTTGGGCGGCCACGGCACCGTCACGATCAAAATCGCGCCCAAATCGCCGCCGCATCAAATCATTGATCGGTGCGTTCGCAGGCCCCGTGTCAAAGGCCAAAAGCGCGCCATCGTCATGAGGACGTTCAAAGGAAGGATCAATAAAGGTGATATTGCCAACGCCACCCAAATTTAGGATCGCAATCGGCTCAGTCGCTTTGATGAATTTTGCACAGGCAAAGTGGAAAAACGGCGCAAGCGGCGCACCCTGCCCGCCCCATGCGACATCATCAGATCGAAAATCCCAAACAACAGGCCGCCCCAAGGCAGTTGCCAAAACCTGACCATCGCCCAATTGGTGCGTGCCGCGTCCCCGCGGATCATGGGCCAAGGTTTGTCCGTGAAACCCGATTAGATCCCCCTCCATATCGCCCATCGCCGCGATATGCGCCGCATGAACAACGTCGCGGGTCGTATCCAAAGGGGCGTCATGCCATTTCCCCAAAGCCTGATGCAAAATTGCCCGCTCTGCGTCGGAATACGACCGATAGGCGGTGGGGCCAAAATCAAAGACGGTTTCGCCATCTGTGGTGATTTGCGCAACATCAACCCCGTCCAAAGACGTTCCCGACATCATTCCAATCGCTTTTATAGGCTTTTTTGCAAACATCATCTTTTCCTTGCGCACCATCATCGCTATAGCAATGACGCAAACCAAAAGATGGGGCAAGTGATGACCTTTATACCGAAATCAGAATTCCTTCAAATCATGCTAGATCGCGGCTTTGTCGCCGATTGCACCGATTACGAAGGCTTGGACGAGGCGTTGGTAAAAGGGGGCATGCCTGCCTATATCGGATTTGATGCGACCGCGAAATCCCTGCATGTTGGATCGCTGATCCAAATCATGATGCTGCGCTGGCTGCAAAAAACGGGCGGAAAACCCATCACCTTGATGGGCGGGGGCACAACCAAAGTGGGCGATCCCAGCTTTCGCGCCGATGAACGCCCATTGCTAAGCGCCGAACAGATTGACGACAATATCGCCGGCATCAAACGCGTGTTCGCCGCCTATTTGACCTATGACGATGGCGCCAGCGATGCAATGATGATCAACAATGCCGAATGGTTGGACGGGTTGAATTACCTTGAATTCTTGCGCGACGTGGGCCGTCATTTCAGCGTGAACCGCATGTTGTCGTTTGAATCGGTCAAATCCCGTTTGGACCGTGAACAATCGCTGTCGTTCCTTGAATTCAACTATATGATATTGCAGGCCTATGATTTCATGGAACTGCACCAACGCTATGGCTGCATGTTGCAGATGGGCGGATCCGATCAGATGGGCAATATCATCAACGGAATGGAACTGACCCGTCGCGCGGCCGATGGTCGGGTTTACGGCCTAACGTCGCCCTTGCTGACCACATCAGACGGCAAGAAAATGGGCAAATCGCAAAATGGCGCGGTTTGGCTCAACGGCGATATGCTGTCGCCCTATGAATTCTGGCAATTCTGGCGCAACACAACAGATGCGGATGTGGGACGTTTCTTGAAACTCTACACTGAATTGCCAATCGACGAATGCAACCGCTTGGGCGCATTGGCCGGATCTGAGATCAACGATGCCAAAATCATCTTGGCGAACGAAGTCACAACCCTATTGCACGGCGCCGCGGCGGCAAAGGCAGCCGAAGCAACCGCCAAGGAAGTGTTCGAAAAAGGCGGCGTTGGGGATGATCTTCCCACCTTGACGCTGAGCGCTGCAGAATTGGGCGATGGTATGTCGATCGTGCAAATCATTGTCCAAGCGGGCCTTGCCAAATCTGGGAAAGAGGCAAGGCGCCTGATCGCCGAAAACGGTGCGCGCCTAAATGACGAACCGCTGACCGATGCAGGCCTGATGGTGACGCGTAATCAACTGACCACGCCGATCAAACTATCCGCAGGTAAAAAGCGGCACTCGTTGGTTAAACTCGGATAACCATCGACTTTCAAATATACAGGCACCACATAACGTGGTGCCCCTTGTGCACCTTTCATCTTTGCCCAAATACTCATTTCGCCACATCGCAACATGTCGGCGGTTCGATCATCCAAACGCCTTATGGAAAAAATGCATGAAACGCATGATACCCTTCCCGTAATTACGGAAAGGGTATCATAAAAGTCGTGGCAATGCGCGGCGCCGCGCCATCATCTTTAGGTGTCGTGAAAATTATTGAACGACCCGAACTGAGACCATGCGATCAGGTTCACCCAAGACCGCGCCATTGCGACCTTCGCCGCGTTTGATGGCGTCAACAATATTCATGCCCTCGGTCACACGACCAACCACTGTATATTGCCCGTTCAGGAAATAGCCCTCGTCAAACATGATGAAAAACTGGCTGTTCGCGCTGTTGGGATCTTGGGATCGCGCCATGCCAACGATACCGCGATCATAGGGAACATCCGAAAATTCCGCAGGTAAATCAGGATAGGACGACCCACCCCGACCCGCCATGCGCAAATCTGATCCCAGCTTGCCAAATTCAACATCGCCTGTCTGCGCCATGAAACCATCAATCACACGGTGAAACACCACATTATCATAGGCCCCCTCAGTCGCCAATGTCGCAATCCGTTCCGCATGTGCAGGTGCCACATCTTCGAACAGATCGATTGTGATCGTGCCATTTGCAACGCCTGCGACGTCGATTGTGATTTCAGACGCCGCGAGCGGTGTCGCCATGACGCATGCCGCAATCAAAAGGTTACGCATCTGCGGCGACCTTTACCGAAATCATCCGGTCAGGTGACATTGGCGGTTCGCCGCGCGTGATCGCATCGACATGTTCCATGCCTGAAATCACACGACCATACACAGTGTATTGACGGTTCAAGAAATGGTTGTCGTTAAAGTTGATGAAAAACTGGCTGTTCGCACTGTCCGGATTTGCCGAGCGCGCCGCACCCAACGTCCCACGATCATGGGGAATGCCAGAAAATTCTGCCTTGACGTTTGGCAACTCGGACCCACCTGTCCCGGCCATACGCAGATCGAAATCTTTCTCCATATTGCCGTTTTTCACGTCACCCGTTTGCGCCATGAATCCATCAATCACACGGTGGAAACATACATTGTCATAGGCACCAGAACGCGCCAGTTCTTTCATGCGCTCGCAATGAAGCGGGGCAATATCAGGCAACAGTTCGATGATGACTGTACCATCTTTGAGTTCCATCAAAATTGTGTTTTCTGGATCTTTGATCTCGGCCATGGGGCACTCCTTTGTTCATATTTGCCCAGATACCTAAGGCTCTTTTGCCTCAGGGACAAGCCATTGCGTGCGATATATAAGCGATGTATTGAAAATAAAAACTCTTGGAAATGGTACAAAGACATGGGCTGGAAAACTCTCGACGACATGAACCTCGCTGGTAAACGCGTTTTGATACGTGTTGACATTAACGTCCCGATGGATGGGACAACTGTAACCGACGCCACGCGCATTGAAAAAATCGTACCGACCGTGCGCGACGTGCTCAGCGCCGGCGGACGCCCCATTCTTTTGGCCCATTTCGGGCGCCCCAAAGGCCAGCGCAATGATGATATGAGCCTGCGCCATCTGATCCCTACCTTGGAACACCATATCGGCGCGCCCGTCACATTTGTCGCCGATTGCATCGGTGCCGCAGCCCAAGCCGCGGCCGACACCTTGCCCGACGGTCAGGTTTTGGTCATGGAAAACACCCGTTTTCACACGGCCGAGGAAAAGAACGATCCCGACTTCGCCGCCGCCCTTGCAGCCAATGGCGACATCTACTGTAACGATGCCTTTTCTGCAGCCCACCGCGCGCATGCCTCGACCGAAGGAGTTGCGCGCCTTCTTCCATCTTGCGCAGGACACTTGATGCAAGCAGAACTCAGCGCGCTCGAAGCGGCGCTTGGTACCCCAAAACGTCCTGTGGTCGCCATTGTCGGTGGCGCAAAAGTGTCCACAAAATTGGAACTCTTGGGCAATTTGGTGGGCAAAGTCGATCATCTGGTGATTGGCGGCGGGATGGCAAACACATTTCTTGCGGCCCAAGGGATTGATGTGGGAAAATCCTTGGCTGAACATGACATGACAGACACTGCGCGCGAAATCTTGGCCAAGGCTGACACCGCAGGCTGCACCATCCACCTACCGACCGATGTGGTTGTGGCGCGTGAATTCGCCGCGAATGCCGCAAACGAAACCGTTGCCGCCACAGACTGCCCCGCTGATGCGATGATCTTGGATGCAGGTCCTGCAACCGTTTCCGCGATCAATGCGGTCTTCGATACCTGCAAAACGCTGATCTGGAACGGCCCCTTGGGTGCCTTTGAACTGACCCCATTTAACGCCGCAACAAATGCCGCCGCAGCCCATGCTGCAGCATTGTCCGAACAGGGAAAACTGATTTCCGTTGCCGGCGGCGGGGATACGGTTGCTGCTCTGAACCAAGCGGGCGCATCCGACAAATTCACCTATATCTCGACCGCCGGCGGCGCATTCCTAGAATGGATGGAAGGAAAAACACTTCCTGGCGTTGCGGCTTTGGGGGCATAATCCTTTCATCTTTGCACAAATACTCACCTCACAACGGTTCAATAAAACACAATTCCCCCTTCGTTAGCGCAATCATTTCAAACGGTTGCGCTAACAACATTGCGTAAATTTTACCAAGCGCGTACCACCACGTCATAGATCCCACCACGCCCCAAAGGAGCAGGTCCATGACCAAAGAACGCCACGCAATGCGCCTTGAACAGTTCAACAAAGTGAAATCAGATGCGGGCTTTATCGCCGCCCTGGACCAAAGCGGTGGATCGACGCCAAAAGCGTTAAAACTCTACGGGATCGACCCCGATCAATATTCGGGCGATACCGAAATGTACGACCTGATCCACGATATGCGCAAACGCATCATCACATCCCCTGCCTTCTCGGGTGATCGTGTCTTGGGCGCAATTTTGTTTGAAATGACGATGGACCGCGACATCGACGGCACTCCAACCGCCGATTACCTGTGGAGCTCCTGCGGCGTCGTGCCCTTCCTCAAAGTCGACAAAGGTCTCGCCGACGAAGCGGATCAAACCCAATGCCTCAAACCGATGCCAGACCTTGATGCCCTCCTCGAACGCGCAGTATCGAAAAATATATTCGGCACCAAAATGCGCTCGGTCATCAATGGTGCAAACGCAGCCGGCATTCGTGCCGTCGTCGATCAACAATTTGACATTGGCTTGCAAATCCTTGGTCACGGCCTGATCCCGATCATCGAACCCGAAGTCACGATTTCAATCGCTGACAAAGCACAGGCCGAAGACATGCTGCGCGATGCGATCCTTGATCGCCTGAACGCCCTGCCCGAAGATCACCATGTCATGCTCAAGCTCACCTTGCCAGAGGTGCCCAATCTCTATCAACCACTCGTCGATCACCCCCGCGTTCTGCGCGTCGTGGCCCTCTCAGGCGGCTACAGCTTAGCCGAAGCCAACACGCGCCTGTCCCAAAACACGGGCATCATCGCGTCCTTCTCTCGCGCATTGACCGAAAAACTCAGCGCGCAACAATCCGACAGCGCCTTCAACGCCGCACTCGATGGCGCAATCCAGGGCATTTATGTCGCCTCAATCGCAGGCTAATCCCAAGGGATACACGACGAATCCGATTAACCCGCCGCACTGGCGAGTTTTTTTTCGTTTTCGCGTCAAAGGGGATTCACAAAACGAATCACCTATGGCATAGTGGCCATATAACCCCGATCAACGGGGAATTTTTGAGGCAGTCCATGAGCAGAAATCACACACCTTCGTTGGGGCTTATCGGCGGATTCGCCGTTGCGCTTGCGCTTGGTTTGTATTTCACTTTTGCGGCGGTACAGGGCGATTACGGCCTGTTCCGCCGCGCGGAAATCTTGGGCGACGCGGACAAGCTGCAGCGCGAACTTGATACGCTAAAGATCGAAGTTGCCCGTATGGAAAACCTCACTCGCCGCATGTCCGACGATTATCTCGATCTCGACCTTCTCGACCAACAAGCGCGCGACGTTTTGGGCCAAGTGCGCCCTGACGAAATCATCATCCAATAACTCCCCCCACATTTTCTGTCTAAAAATATCCTCGCCGAAGGCGAAATCCGACATTACAAGATGCTTCGCATGCTTGTTTTGCATAGCTGCCATGCTTGCAAAAATTTTTCTCGCACTTTTAAATCTTTTGCTGTAATAAATAGTTTAACACTAAACTATTTTTAAGAGGGCGTTCAAATGGCGGCAAAAAAGACATCAGCCACGGCGAATGTTTCAGCTGAAGAGCTTAAGAAATATTACCACGACATGCTTTTAATTCGACGGTTCGAAGAAAAAGCAGGTCAGCTGTACGGCATGGGTTTGATCGGGGGCTTTTGCCACCTTTACATCGGGCAAGAGGCCGTTGTCGTCGGCCTTGAGGCCGCCGCCGAAGAAGGCGACAAGCGCATCACATCTTACCGCGATCATGGTCACATGTTGGCATGCGGCATGGACGCAAATGGCGTGATGGCCGAATTAACCGGACGCGAGGGCGGCTATTCCAAAGGGAAAGGCGGCTCAATGCACATGTTCTCCAAGGAAAAGCACTTCTACGGCGGCCATGGCATTGTCGGCGCTCAGGTGCCATTGGGCGCAGGTTTGGCCTTTGCCGACAAATACCTTGATAACAAGCGCGTCACATTCGCATATTTCGGCGATGGCGCCGCAAACCAGGGTCAGGTCTACGAAACTTTCAACATGGCCGCGCTCTGGCAGCTGCCGGTGATTTTTGTTGTTGAGAACAACCAATACGCTATGGGCACCGCACAACAACGCTCCACCTCATCCCAAGAAATCTATCAACGCGGCATCGCCTTTGGCATCCCTGGCGAAGCGGTCGATGGAATGAATGTCTTGGCGGTGAAAGAAGCCTCTGAAAAAGCGGTTGCACATTGCCGCTCAGGCAAAGGCCCCTATATCCTTGAGGTCAAAACATACCGTTACCGCGGGCATTCAATGTCTGACCCCGCAAAATACCGCACCCGTGAAGAGGTGCAAAAAATGCGTGATGAACGCGATCCGATTGAAAACGTGCGCTCTATGCTTTTGACAGGTGGTCACGCCACCGAAGATGAATTGAAAGCAATCGACAAACAAATCAAAGAAGTCGTGAACGCATCCGCCGAATTCGCCAAAACTAGCCCCGAGCCCGCCTTGGACGAGCTTTGGACAGATATCTACGCATAAGGAGTGATTTGATTATGGCAACCGAAATTCTTATGCCCGCCCTGTCCCCGACAATGGAAGAAGGCACATTGGCCAAATGGTTGGTCAAAGAAGGCGACACAGTTTCCTCAGGTGATATCATCGCCGAGATCGAAACAGACAAAGCAACGATGGAATTCGAAGCGGTCGACGAAGGTGTGATCGGCAAAATTCTGATCGCTGAAGGCACCGAAAACGTCAAGGTGAACACACCAATCGCGATTATGGTCGAAGACGGCGAAACTGTCACAGACGCGCCTGCATCGGCACCCGTCGCAGCCGCAACACCCGCCGCCGTGGCAGCAGCCCCCGCTGCCGCTGCCGCACCCGCACCAATCCAGGTGGACAACACCCCCGATTGGCCCGAAGGCACACCCGTCAAACAACAAACCGTCCGCGAAGCACTGCGCGACGCAATGGCCGAAGAAATGCGCCGTGACGACACTGTTTACCTGATGGGTGAAGAGGTCGCGGAATACCAAGGTGCCTATAAAATTTCCCAAGGCATGTTGGATGAATTCGGATCGAAACGCGTGATCGACACCCCCATCACCGAACATGGCTTTGCGGGTATCGCGGTCGGGTCCGCCTTTGCAGGCCTACGCCCCATCGTGGAATTCATGACCTTTAACTTTGCAATGCAAGCAATTGATCACATTATCAATTCGGCGGCGAAAACATTGTATATGTCTGGCGGACAAATGGGCGCGCCCATGGTATTTCGTGGTCCAAACGGCGCAGCCGCCCGCGTCGGCGCACAACACAGCCAGGACTATGCCGCATGGTACGCACAAATTCCGGGCCTCAAGGTCGTGATGCCCTATTCGGCGTCTGACTATAAGGGCTTGATGAAAACAGCGATCCGCGACAACAACCCTGTGATCTTTTTGGAAAACGAAATCCTGTACGGTCGCAGCTTTGATGTGCCCGAGATCGAAGATTTCACAATTCCATTCGGCAAAGCCCGTGTATGGCGCCAAGGCACTGATGTGACCATCGTATCCTTTGGCATTGGCATGCAATACGCGCTAGAAGCGGCGGACAAGCTGGCTGCTGACGGTATCACGGCCGAGGTCATCGATCTGCGCACCCTGCGCCCGATCGACTATGACACGGTGATTGCGTCTGTGATGAAAACCAACCGCTGCGTGACCGTCGAAGAAGGTTGGCCTGTCGGATCCATCGGCAATCACTTGTCTGCCACGATCATGGAACGCGCCTTTGATTATCTTGACGCGCCCGTCATCAACTGCACAGGCAAGGATGTTCCGATGCCTTACGCTGCCAATTTGGAAAAACACGCGCTGGTCACGACAGATGAAGTGGTCGCAGCCGTGAAAAAAGTAACCTATCGTTAAGGAGCCCGCGCAATGCCAACAGAAATTCTGATGCCCGCCCTATCCCCAACGATGGAAGAAGGCACATTGGCCAAATGGTTGGTCAAAGAAGGTGATACAGTCAAATCTGGTGATCTTTTGGCCGAGATTGAAACCGACAAAGCGACGATGGAATTCGAAGCGGTCGACGAAGGCGTGATCGGTAAAATCCTGATCGCGGCAGGCACCGAAAACGTCAAGGTCAACACCGCCATCGCGGTTTTGTTGGCCGATGGAGAAAGCGCATCTGACATCGGATCCGCACCTGCAGCACCTACACCCGCCGCTGCCCCCGCTGCGGCGGCAACCCCTGCGGCGTCTGCAACGCCAGTGGCTACACCGGCTGTATCACATGGCGCACGCGTCTTTGCTTCCCCCCTGGCCCGTCGTATCGCGGCGGATAAGGGGATTGATCTGGGATCACTGACAGGCTCTGGCCCACACGGTCGCATTGTCAAAGCTGACGTTGAAAATGCAACCGCAGCCCCAAAAGCTGCGTCAGCACCAGCGCCCTCTGCCCCTGTGGCAGCTGCGCCAAAACCTGCGGCACCACAAGTGTCCGCCGAAGGTGTGGCCAAGCTCTATGCAGATCGCGAATATACAGAAATCCCGCTGGATGGTATGCGCAAAACAATCGCAGCCCGTTTGTCAGAAGCCAAACAAACGATCCCGCACTTCTATCTGCGTCGGGATATCAAATTGGATGCGTTGATGGCGTTCCGTGCGCAGATCAACAAACAACTTGAATCGCGCGGCGTGAAATTGTCCGTCAATGACTTCATCATCAAAGCCTGCGCAAACGCATTGCAAGCCGTACCAGCCGCAAACGCGGTTTGGGCAGGTGATCGTGTGTTGCAATTGAAACCATCCGACGTTGCGGTTGCGGTGGCAATTGATGGCGGTCTGTTCACGCCTGTCCTCAAGGATGCTGACAAAAAGTCGCTTTCGGCATTGTCATCCGAAATGAAAGATCTCGCAGGTCGTGCGCGCAACAAAAAACTTGCGCCCCACGAATACCAAGGCGGCAGTTTCGCGATCTCAAATCTGGGTATGTTCGGAATTGACAACTTTGATGCGGTGATCAACCCACCCCACGGTGCAATTTTGGCCGTTGGTGCGGGGGTCAAAAAACCGGTCGTTGGCGACGACGGACAGATCAGCGTTGCAACAGTGATGTCTGTGACCTTGTCGGTCGATCACCGCGTCA
>Ga0181602_10001722_pt1 | contig 19049 bp, 24 predicted proteins | sample 041ome_14_FD_148640 | JGI IMG/M metagenome (GOLD analysis project Ga0181602, IMG submission 148640) | Coastal salt marsh microbial communities from the Groves Creek Marsh, Skidaway Island, Georgia - 041408US metaG (spades assembly) | ecosystem: Environmental > Aquatic > Marine > Intertidal zone...
GTGTGCCGTAATCGATGGTGGAGGCATACACAAAATCACAAAATAATAATAATAATTAGAACGTCTGGACGTTTTCACCAAAGACAGAATCTTTATACATGTACAATGGTTGATTTTTGGGGTCCTTGAACCACGCATCCATTGACCGCGGGAGATACTTCACCTTGGGTTTACACACCGTCTGCTGGACAAAGCCATCGACAGCAATGAGAGTCATGCCCACCATGATCAGGACGATCGACAGCATTATAAAGAAAAGCAGAGAATGATTCTGAGCAGAGGACTTGTATGAAATGGACTCGATGGACACGATGCTAGCCACACCCCAGACAGGTGCGTTGATGTCCCATCAACCCTGTAGCACCAGAAATCTTTCGTCTTTGAAACCGTTTCTGACACGAGCGCTCGCTTGTGTTTTTTTCCAGACAACCCAGACACAGAGCTGTACGTGGTCACCTGGAGCGCACAGGATGTGTCCCAGAACAAGAACAAGAACGACAACGCCAGTCCAGCCGATCCAAACGAGGCGTCAAAAGATGATGATGCCGTATGCGAGATCCATGCATTCGGTAAAACGGCAACAGGACAAAGTGTTGTGGTCCGTATCAAGTACTGTCCATATTTCTATGTCAACATGTCTGGTGTTTCCATACATGAACAAGAACTGTTCATCGTCGAACAACAGTACAAAGTGAAATCGGGAAAGGCCAACCAACACAGTCGTCCCGTCAACAAATACGATGCATGGGGGTACAACCAACACCCAGAACACTTTGTCCAACTCGCCTACGATTCCATGGCCTCCATGCGCGCAGCCAAACGACGACTCGCTGCCGCACGAATGCACATTTATGAGGGCAATGTCGACCCCATCATCCGTCTCTGTCATATCAGGGACATTGCACCAACAGGATGGATACGTGTTGACAAGTACACACATGCCGTCTCACGTATGTATACCCGCTGTGATCTCGAGCTCATCACCAGCTTCGAACACATCGGACCAACACCCACGACGACAATCCCACCCCTCGTCCTGTGCAGCTGGGATATCGAAGTGTATTCACACGATGGGTCCTTTCCGTCACCAGATGTCCCAGAAAACAGTATCATCCAAATTGCATGTGCATTCAAACGTCTCAATGAAGATGATGTGTACAGACATGTCGTCGTCTGTCTCGGGGATACAGCCGATATCGACACGGGGGAAATCATCTGTGTTCACGATGAAGCAGACGTCCTCACCGAATTCATTGCCATCCTCAATGATGAACGCGTCGACATACTCACCGGATGGAATACCTGGCAATTCGATTGGAAATACGTATCCGGACGACAAAGTATGCTCACAGATGATGAGGGCAAGGAATTGGTTGATCTCACGCAATTGGGACGAGGCGGTCCGAAGGCAGGGACAGTCAAAAGCTGGGAACTCAACAGTGGCGCATACGGAAATAACAACTACCTCCTCATCATGGCCCCAGGAATCGTCGATATGGATATGATGCAAGTGGTCAAACGAGACCATAAACTTGACTCGTATAGTCTCAACGCCGTCGCATCAAGGTTCCTCGGGGAAACCAAACTCGACCTCCCGGCGCATCAGATCTTTGCCAAGTACAGACAGGGACCGTCCGAACGAGCGGAGATCGCGCAGTATGCCGTCCAAGATGTCTGTCTCCCAGTCAAACTGTTCTCCAAGCTGTGTCTCTTCGATAACCTGGCCCAAATGTCCGTGGCCACATGTGTCCCGCTCGAGTACCTCCTCACCCGCGGACAACAAATCAAAGTCTTCTCCCTCATCCTCAAACAGGCCCGACAGATGAATTTCCTGTTACCCGATGACAAACGGATCACCATTGACGGCAAGTACGAAGGTGCCACTGTTCTAGACGCACAGAAAGGAGCGTACTTTGACGTGATTAGTGGACTCGATTTCGCAAGTCTCTATCCGACCATCATTCGGAGCTATAACCTGTGCTACAGCTCGCTCGTCCTTCCCTCACAGACCGTCCCTGATGATGTGGAAGTGTACACGGTCGAAACAGGACTGGGAACGTATACCTTTGTCCAGCACCGTAAAGGGATCGTCCCCACCCTTCTCGAGAACTTGGCCACGTGGAGAAGCAATGCCAAGAAGAAAATGGCCGAGTGCAAAAAACAAGGGGACTTGTTTGGAGCAAGCGTATGGAATGGTGCCCAACTGGCGTTCAAAGTTTCGGCAAATTCCGTCTACGGCTTCCTGGGAGCAAGCAAAGGGTTCCTGCCGTGTGTCCCCATCGCAGCCAGTGTCACTGCAACAGGACGTCTCATGATCGAAAAGACCAAACGTATGGCACTCGAACTCGTCCCAGGAAGTGATGTGGTGTACGGAGATACAGACAGTGTGATGGTCAAATTCAATGTGCCCCCAGAGCATCAACACGATATGGCAACGCATTTCAAAATGGCACAGGAAGTCGCGAAAACCATCTCCGATTCCTTTCCCGGATGCATCGAGCTCGAATTCGAGAAATGCTACTACCCGTATCTCCTCTACAGCAAAAAACGGTACGCAGGACTGATGTATACACGTCCAGAGACACCAGACTATATCGACGTCAAGGGACTGCAATTGGTCCGTCGAGACAATGCCAAGATCGTGAAACAGGTAAGCCAAGCCATCCTCGATACAGTGATGCACGAAAAGTCGGCTGATGGAGCCATTCACGTCGCGCAGACCAAGATCCTCAGCATGCTCCGGGGCGAGCAACCCATCGACCAGTTCGTGGTGAGCAAGAGTCTACGCGGAACATACGCCAATCCCAAATCCCAACCACATGTCCAGGTGGCCCAGAAAATACGTGATCGCACAGGGGAAGTTCTCGAACCAGGAAGTCGTGTACCATACGTATTCGTTGTGGACGATCACATCGATCAAAACATCTCGTGCCGTGCAGAAGATCCGACATATGCACAGGAACACGGGCTCGAACTCGATTTCCTCTACTACCTCAACAACCAGGTCATGTCCCCGGTGACGGCCATGCTCGATGTCCTCGTCGACAACCCTGCAGCCGTGATCCTCGATCATCCCGACATCTCCAGGATTCTGACCGAGATGCAAGCCACACGTGCCAGCCTCCTAAAGACAGTGAAACGGGTCAAAACCAATGCTAAGAACAAACAAATGGAAATCACCAAGTTCTTCCAGTGAGAATAAATGAGATGCAGTGAGTTCATACGGTCATACATTTTTCTGCAATACACACTATATGGCAACCCAACTGGCTCTGAAGAAGTTCGATTTTGCCAAGACAGGGGATAATCGCGTGTTTCTTGTGCTGGGGAAACGGTCGACAGGAAAAAGTCAAATCGTTGCCGATATCCTGTACCATAAACGACACGTACCAATGGGAGTTCTCATGAGCAGCACAGAAGAAGCGACCGGGTTCTTCAAAGGCGTGACCGGCGTGCCAGATGCCTATGTGTACGGGGATTGGCAACCAGATGTGGTGGACTCCATCATCGCTCGACAACGACGCTTATCCAAAGAAGGACGGATGAAGAACTGTTTCATAGTGCTGGATGACCTTGCCTTCAATAAATCCCTGTTCAATTCCCCGCAAATGAGGGAGCTCATGTTTAACGGTCGTCACTACGGGATTCTCCTGATTATTACGGCCCAGTTCCTCGGAGATCTGCCCACATACTTCCGGTCAAACGTTGATTATGTAGTCACATGTCGAACGCCAGGAGTCCAAGACCGTGATCGGCTCTATAAAAACTTCTTCGGGTGCGTGCCGACGTTTCACATGTTCCAATCCATCATGCAGTCCACCACCGAAGATTTTCATGTCCTCTGTATGGATAATACGGTCCAATCAAATACACTCGAAGACTGTATTTTCTGGTATAAAGCTCCATTACGATCGGCATCACGCAACAATTTCCGGGTGGGGTGTCAAGCGTACCACCGTTTTGCTCAACAACGTACGAGGAAAGACGGAACCGAGGTCTCGCCCACACTGACCAATGGAAAGAAACCACCCGTCATTGTCAAGCGGCTGGGGCATTGAGAAATCTTCTATGCAATGATATATGACATCAGCGGCGCTCATGGCCGGGCTAATGCCTCAAGTTACGAGTAGTCTTGTATACGTTGGAAGACAATTCGTCAAAACTGTGGTGGGGGACGCATTCTATCAAGAGTGCACGACAGATACCCATATCCGAGCGCTCCTCAATTTCTGTACACAGGATGTCGAGCAAACAAAACAACTGATGGAACGGATCAAAATCGTCAATCATAAAAATGCACAGAAGGGGACAGCACAGTTCGTACGGCGTGAAATGCAATTGATCAATACACACATTCAGAGGATCAATGTCGCCCTGTCCAACGTTACGTCGGCCACACTGAACCAACTCGAAGAACTCGACCATCTTCGAACCAACGTCGTCCTCGCATTCGAGAGATCGAACTATGCCGCCGTGGACAGGGCCCTCACCGACATGCTCCGGGTGATCCAACTCACGATGGACCATACACCGAAACCCAGAATGAATACACGCCAACTGGCAGCATGGGCTTCGGTCAAGATCCTGCAGGTGCACTTCGCCTTGCTGTCCATGAACCTGAAAGATCACACCACCACCACCGTGCCTCAAATGGCTGGGTTCCTCCGGGGATTCGGAATGAGCAGTTCGATGGTCCAACGTCTCATACCTGTTCTTTCAACGGGACTGATTGGAGCAGGCACACGTAAACCATATGCAGTCACATCCCTATATACAGAGCACCCCTGGGATGCCCTTGTGTCCTGGGTATCACTGGGAGCAGGGTACACGGCCGGCCTGTCATCCTCTGCAGCTACCAAATTTGCCATGGCCTCTTCATTGATGGCACCATTACGCTTTGGGACTGGGGTGTTTATGATTCTCATGTTTTACCTGTTGGCAGTCAGTCTCCGTAAGAAGCAAATTTCAAGCAACACCGGGTACCTCATGGGCCAGGGCGTCACGATCGTCCAACGTGCACTCGTCGCCTCACACACAAGCATTCAGTCAGTCTACGCGCGTGCTACACAACATGTAATACAGCATGATATGCACGGGTATACAAGACATACATCGCTCGGACCTTTGCACAGAAAAGAACTGGAGCGAACGTATAGCGCTGGGAGTGTCGGATCACACGGATCACATGGATCACACGGATCAGCCCACGACTCGGCATATTCGATGGAGCTTCGTCCCAGGAGTTACCAGAAATATTGATATGGATCGTTTATCTCAAACCCTATACACACGACATGTGACTTGCATGTGCGCGTGTATACAGTGAACTAACGATATGAACTAACTAACTAACTAACGACACGATTTTCCGAGTCCTTGGGTTTTTCCCATCGTTCGTGTGGCAGGGTCAACTCCACACCAATCCCCGCGTGCCTGGTATCCCACACTTCCTGGAGTCTCCCCCGGGTAGCCGTACCATGCAAACGGTCTCCACCCCTCCTTGGACTGTTTCCAGATAATCAGGACTGCAATCGCTGCAATGAGAATGAGTGTCGTCGTATTCTGATACATATAGGATCTCGTAGAAATTAACGGCGAATGTAGAAAACAAGCAACAGAATGACGGCCAGAATGAATAGCTGACTGTCCACCACATCCCGGACCAGACGCCAGAAGATGTCGATTTTCACACTGACGGGCAACGTTCCCCAATCCATCTCCAACCCTGTCGGATGTCGCTGCGCACATGCAGGGCACGTAGTTCCAGCCGAACACCGTGCCATATCCCGCGGGCCACGTCCAGCACCCACACACAGCCCGGCACCAGGGACACATCCATGGCTATCAAAGTCATGAGCATAGCCATCTTCGGTATCTTCGGTATCTTCAGTATCGGGCATGGGGTTGCTATTGTGGATCGTCGACGCCATCTTCTTGTGACGCGCTGCTTGAATTTTACCCACATGTCCGCGAAGAATGGGAGGCTCCTGAGAAGCCAGGGATACGACACCAAAAGCATCTTGGATGCTTGCGTATTCTGACATGCAAAAGGATATACAAAAATTTCAATCACTTCCTGTTCCAGCAGTCGGATTCTGAGTCCCTGTCGGAGTCTGAGTCCCTGTCGGAGTCTGAGTCCACCCGACGGGGTACCCCATCATCCAGTCGACAAAGGATGGATTAGGTGCCCCATTTCGAGGCCCAGTCGTGTTCCGTTCAAACCGAAGCATCGTTGGAAGATCATTCTTGGTGCGTGCCGTCAATACATTCGACCCGAACACCAACGTCCGCGGCGTGGCGAGAAAGTCCACGGGTTTGGGAGCAGTCAGTCGCGGTAAGACGTTTTTTGATGCCTTGTCCACCGAATACAGGTCTGGATCCAATACGTATCCACGTGGACGACACAAACCAAGATCGTTGACAGGTGCTCGGATGTACTGGATGCCATCGTCCGCAGTACACAGACCATGGTGTGACGAGGAAGGCTGGGGGTGACAGGTCACAGGCGCGGCGTAAACCCATGATGTCTGCTGTACAAGAGATGAATACGGTACCTTCAAACCTGTAAATAGAGCAAGGAACGCCATTCGAGCAGCACATGGGACCAGTGTGTTCCCGAGTACGAAAAGACGGTCGCTCAATACGGTCCCCCCCGACCTGGGAACGCACCGGTCGACAGGCTCAGTTCCATTCCAGTCGTACAAGTGTTTCTGTGTTTCTTTCAATGTGATGGTACATGCACCGGGCTTGATATCGTTCCTTACCGCAAGACCCCACCATCGATGACGTCTGTGAGGAGCTCCCACGTCGCTGGCTCGGAGGGTCGTCCATACCACGTTGTACCCCAGATCTCGGATGTTTTCTACAATGGACGGAAATTCGGTAAAGTTGACAATGGCTGCCACGTTCTCGAGTAGAACGAACTTCGGCTCACACTCCTGTACCAAACGAGTGAGTTCCGTTACCAGTCCAGACCCCTCGTTTTCAACACCTCTCTGATGCCCAACCGAACTGAAGCCGGTGCAAGGAAATCCCGCTACAATCATATCGTATTCGTGCTTGTCGCTGTGTAAATCGCGAATATCTGTTTGGATGGGGACATCCGGAAGCGATACCCCCTGGCATGCATGTTGCATCCGGTACCGCAAAATCGCCTGTGATCGTGGGTCAATGTCACAGAACCGTGTGGTCTCAAACCCTTCAAACGCGTCGAGCGCAAGTGTGAATCCCCCGATGCCAGAGAACAGATCGAGGATCTTCATTACGCTCTACATGAAAATTGTTGCACGGATCAAACGCGCTGAGATGGACCGATTATTATCTCTCTTTCGTCAATAGAATGCCTCTCACAGTGGACGATGCAAGACACATAATTTCACAGAAGGCAAGTGTGAATCATGGAACGTATAAACAGATATACATCAAGCTCGAAGGCATCATCTCTCGTCGGGCGTCACGGGGTGATACGTCCTTGGAATATGTTGTTCCCCCGTTTGTGCCCGGACGACCCATGTATAACATCGACCATGCTGTACGGTACTGTAAGGAGAAACTACAGCACAATGGATTTGATGTGAACATCGGGGATGTGAAGGACGTCCTCCTCATAAATTGGAAGATTCCGTCAAAAAAGCGACCGCCTACCCCATTACCACCACCACCACCCAACCATCATATACCCCAACCGAAGCCCGCCCAATCGTCAGATCCCAATCTCTTGTTCGTGAGTACAGGACGGACAGGAGGGACAGGAGGGACAGGAGGGACAGGAGGGACAGGAGGGACAGGAGGGACAGGGGTACAGAAATCAAAGGTGAGCGCCACACTGAGCCATTTAAAGCAGAAATTGGGTATCGAATGATGCGGTTGTTTGCGTCAGATATTTTGATCCTGGCTGTATGAACCCCAACATTGTGGAAGCCAAACGGGAGTATACACGTCAACTTGCAGATATTCTGACGCCATATGTATTCTCAACCATTGCACGTATATTTGAAGCCAACAGATCGAGGTTTCGAGAGATGTTGCGGGAAGTGCCCAATTGGAATGCAGGGATGATCGCCGATAAAACCCAAGAAATTACCATGAAACACCGTCAATTGCAGAATTTGATTACTGCAGCATGTGTCTCGTACACCAAGATGTTGGGATCGATCCGTCTCAACCAATCGGCACACTCGAATGTCCGTGTGACGATTCCAGAAGTGCCTCCCTTCATCCATGCCGTGTACATCTACGTCGCGAAAGAATTCTTTTACGAGCCAGCCACCCTCTTGAAGGCAGGCCGCAGAGTCAAACATGATCTGGTGGAGGACGCCGTCGAGCAAGCTGTTCGTGAGCTTGTGCCCATTGATCAACTGTTGGATGCGTACTTGTCCCCGGCAGTGGATACGCAAGGAATCGATCCAATCGCAGCAGCCTTCGACAAGGAGGAGGAACCGTCCAACTTGCCCAACTTGCCCAACTTGCCCAACGTGTCTTCCGAGTTCACACATCACCAACCGTTTTCCAGGCCCGCAGAACCATTCAATTCCTTCAATGAGAACATTCCTCAGAACGACCTGCTGCACATTCCAACGACCAACAGGAGAGGACTCGAGCAGGCAGGACTGGGAGGACTCGAGCAGGCAGGACTGGCAGGACTGGGAGGACTCGAGCAGGCAGGACAGGCAGGACTAGAAGGACTCGGGCAGTTCCATCAGCAAATGAACCAAGGGAACCAAGGGATCCCAAACCATCCACAGATGGATTTGCCTCAGGTATTCCCAGATGCGCTGGACAATTACATGGCCCATAACGACACAATCCATGACGACATAACTCACACAGGGAATACTACTACTCACACAGCCGACACCAGAGCCAGCTACGGAGATGAAATGCAGATCCTGCCCCCACCCACGCAACCACATACAGGACCAGATCATGCACCCAAACCCATGTTCTTCGATGATTTGGAATTCAAGTGATGTGACACATGCCTCGTTCGTTTCAGTAAATATATATGGGCTTTATAATACATGATCGATTTCACGAATCCAACCACCGTAGCCATCACAACCGCCTTCCTCGTGGCCCTCCTCTCTTGGGGGTACGCCAAATTCATCCTCAAAGACACTGACGCCGACAAAATCCTAGCAAAGACCGTGCTCAGTGGTCTCGTCGCAGTCGCCATCATCCTTGTCCTGTCCCATAATCAGTCGGCTTCACACTCGTTACGGTCCGAGCCATTCTTTGCTTCTGTCTTATGAACTCGGAAATCTAGATGTTCTTTTTTGTAAAACATGTCCAATGTCGACACATACTCGAATCGATGATATAACTCATCTGGGTCGTCCGACGGGAACATGTGAGATGCACACCGTAACGTGTTCCCGCGGTACTTGTTCACACGTCCAAGGATATTGACGGGATCAGTTTCACCGTCGTACTCCTGACGAGGTACGGCCATGGCGTACACATACATCGAACGAGCAGGTTTGGGGAATGTAGTGTCCAAATAGTCACCCGGGTACAACACAATGCGACGTTTCGTGAACAGATGTACCAACCGGATCTCGACGCGACCAGTGTCACCCATCCCCAGTTGTCGTGCACAGTGTTCCCAACCGTGCCCATCCATGACTTCACGGTCCCATTTCACACGTTTCAAGATGTCATTCGTGTCGTCAATCACAACGACACGAGTCACACGTGGATACCTCGGGTTCACATACCCGAACTTCTGTTTGATATATTCCCAACATGTCACCACCAACGGGCGAATGGTCGCCGAGTACGTCGCCCAGTAGGTCATGATAGACTCCATGGCTGGCTCTGTCGCCACGAGTCTTTATACCTCCTCAGATCTTCGCCACCACCACCTCAGACCAGGACCCTAGACCCATCGCCACTCGAGCTGACCATTCTTTGGCTTGCCGAAAAACCGTTCGCTCGTATAATGCTCCAGATCCAACAGGTAGCCGCCCCCTTTCTTGCTGTTCCTGCTGCAGCAACCTCCACAATCGTCATTACCACACGTGTCAACAGCCTCGACAATCATGGTCTTTCCAGACGACGGATTACGAATCTCAATCTTCTTGCCCTTGACGTTCTTGTTCCACCACGCAGTTGCCTGCTTCTTTGATCCGCCCTGGTTGTGATCATCGTAAAAGGCCACAATATTGCGATTTTTCACCTCGTCGAACGATAAGCGCCCATTCACACCTGCAAACGTTCCCGCCCATTTACAGCCGTTATACTTGTCACACTCTTCTGTGGGAGCTTTAGGGTCGTAATTCTTCTCCCCTGGGCAACATGGGGGGTAACTATTGTAATGCGTCGCCACCCCCTTCTTCCACTCACCCGTTCCTACTTCTGTGGATTCGGATATTGATGCTTGCTCGTTCAACTCGTCCGTGCGTGCTGCCATCACCAACAGGTTCTCCGAGTCTGACTGCGGGCTCTCCGGGTTCTCTGGGCTCTCCGAGTCCTTCTTCCCCTTCTTCTTCTTCTTCTCCTTCTTCTTCTCCTTCTTCCCCTTCTTCTCCTTCTTCCCCTTCTTCCCCTTCTTCCCCTTCTTAACCTTCTTCCCCTTCTTAACCTTCAGAACACCGGATGCACCAGTCGAGCCATCCTTGCCCTGGCCAGGTTCCCTGCAAATCCTCCGTTTCTTGTCCCAAATCAAGCCTGGTCCACACTGGGAATGCTTCTTGCATTTTTTCAGCGCCGAGTCCCACCACATACCCGCTGTACACTGTGTCCCATCTGTCGGCGACGGATCCCTCCCACCCGACTGCTTCGGGCGTTGACACATCTTTTTGCCCAACACGTCGCCGTGCTCCTGCAAATTGCAACCGGTGCTCGTGTAGCCGGCAGGACACGCCCAACCTGCTCCCGTGTCCTCATAGGATGTGAACTCGTACATGCTCTCGTCGCCTGGTTGACACACAGTCTTCTGTGCAGTACTAGGAGGAGCAGTCATGGGTATAGGGGTGAAGGGTGATGCAGGAATCACAGGGTACATTGGTGACAGTCCCGGGTAGTATGCCATCTGATATATGTCATATTATAATATTCTAGAACGTATGCTTAGTGAGTGTACCATTTCGTCCCTTCGTCTTATGGCATTCTTGATCCTCGGAGTATTCTCTCTCTATGGAGTCGCAGCCCTTTTCTCAAATACCATATGTACGAACCGGTCCCCCAGTGATAAGAAACGCTGTGTGGTCCGCGCATGGGGAATCACAGTCCTGGTGCTCGGTGTCGTCGTTGGTGCGACCACACTGTACAACATGAACAAAGATAGACAAATGATCAACGGACAAGGCGACTTTTCCTATGATCCTACTACGCGATCCTACTAGCCATCTCAATAGCTTGCATCAACTGTCTCTTATACTGACGCTTCCAGAACGCAACACCTTGTCTCGGCTGTGGATTCTTCGTTCGCTCGGAGACACGGTTATGGAAGTCAACCGTCCATGAAAACAATGCATCACGAGACGAGAACGTCTTCTTCCGATCCAGACCCGCCATTTCTGTTCTATAATGCATCGCACAACTCGCACACGGAAGAACCTGCACCAACCCATCAAAAAATGCCATGGTCTTTTCCTTGTCCAACTGGGTCGGCTTTGACGGGTACATCAACGCCTGCATATGAATCAAAAACCATAACGGAGGACCCCAAACAGACGGGTCAATTCCACCTGAACCACAATCTGTGCACCGTTTCATCGCATTACTCGTCACACCAGTCTGTTGCTGTGGCTGCTTTTTCTGGATACCCTCTATCCAGGCCCGAATGTTCGATGAGGTGGGAATCCCATTCCATGGCATCTTATAGATTTGACCATGGCGGTCCTGGTACACGACCTCGGGAAACCCAGTGACGTGCAACCGGTCAACCACGTCAGGGTGCTCCTCGACATTAACCTCCTTAAAACGGACCCTTTTCAACTGTTTCAACTGCTTCAAGTGCGGTTTTGTCTCCTCACACGCAGGACACCCGGGCTTGACCACGGCCATCACCTGGCTCTGAATGAATGCGCTCGGCATATACCATATAACAGACTTTTTACTTAGCCACTCATCAAAGACATCATTCCCAACAAGGGCAGGTACGGAAGGATACTGATCAGTAAAAGGGTTACCCCCAGACCCAACTTGACCTTGTTCCTGCTTCCATCCCGACGCGTTGACGACATCACCAGTACCGAACCCAGCAACGACATCAAGCCGAATAACGCATGAGCACCCAGACTGCCCAGGGAAGCTCCGAATCCAAAACGGATATTGTTCTTCAAGGTCATATGGGTGGTACAGAAAATTAACTAGATGCAGCAAACACCATCATGTACGGGATAAATGCAGCAAACCAACACCATAACGCACCAGTAGCACGCTTTCCACGGTATTTATGGAAACTCAGACCGAACGATAAGATCACCAACACAGCATGGAATGTTCCTACATCACCTGCCATGCCGTATACAGATAACAACACCAAGACCAACAGGAACAGACCGTACACCACCATGTTCCCGTCCATATTGTTCCATTTCCAGTGCAAATACGGTGCAGAGGTCGATGAAACTGTTGTGCATGTTACTGACTTTAATGCCTTCAATACATAGATACCTGCCATAACTGTGTACATCGCGACAACCATGTGCACAATGGGAGGTAGGGACACGCCACTGCCCAGCAAGGCAGCATAGAACACCAATGGCTCCAAATGGTTGATCAGAATTCCAGCTCGGGTTGCAACGGTATTCCGGGCATTACACACCGGGTTCTTGAATAAAATGTAGTCCACCATCTGCATTTGGATCGTTGCCGTATAAAACAGGCCCAATGCAACCATCCCGGACCGTGTGAGTGCCAATGATCCCAACATCCCTATTATATACGTGACCAGACTGATTTGTTCATTGTAACACATATGGAATTAGCTAACATTACATCACATTATTATACAGATGGCGACGGCGACGCTGCATCAACAGGATCACAACGACCATTACACATACCACAATCACACATACCACGCTGCCTATCAGGATGAGGTACAGCCTTTTTTTCCCCTGGAATGGAGCCGGCTTCTGTTGCTGCTGTTGGATGGACCCCGACCCCGACAGTATGGACAGTTTGGACAGGTCCGAGCGGGGTTGGATCAACTTCATGTCTCCGGCACGCGCGACCACTTTACGTACTTCGTCTGGTTTGGCATCCACACTCATCTTGTGCAACCGTTTCTGAGCAACAGTTATCTCCTTCTGCTTGCTCCTGTTCTTCTTCAGTTGCTTTAGCTTTGCCAACTTATTGAGCAATCTGTGCTTATCCGCACGGAGGATCTCTTTCGGTCGCTGCTCTGCTTCGAGTGACTGCGGCTGAATCGGTGCCATAACTCAACCGATGTATTAATTTCATCACTTCTCCATCAGGTCGTCGTAAAATGCCTGGAGGAGACGAGCACATCGGATCTCGGCACCCTCGAAGTAATCAGCCTTGCCCGACAGCATGTACGGCCAATAATGATTCGGCCATTCCTTGTCCACAGTAATGTACGCATCCGGCCCATCAAATTCACGTATCAATGCATCCACACGAGGAGATCTGTACACTGTGGCCTCCTCAGGTTCTCCAAACACGTTGGTGATTGTCGCTGGACCCACTCTGCTCAACCATGCATCTATACGCCTCATAAGGAATATATGAGCCATCTCGTGATACAGAACAGGGTACGAGCGGACACGTCCAAACGTAATGATCGCTTTCTCCTCCCCATTTCCATGGAAATCCCAATCTACCATAGAATTTGACGTTTGGACATCAGCATCAAATTTCACATCAACCTGTGCTCGTAAGCGTGTATGGTCCCTAAACACATCTGCAGCCTTTCGAGTCCATTCACGTACCTCGTCAATCAAAGGCCTGGTCTTTCCTTGTATCCAGCCCCCATCCGCGTCCTTGAACGTCGCTTCGTCAATCACGAACTCAACGCCCCCTGCTTGCGCTGGTTGTGCTGGTTCGTCGGGTTGGTCGGGCTGTGCTGCTTCGTCGGGTTGGTCGGGGTCTTTTTCGGTTCGTTCCAGCTGTCTGGGTTGGGATACCCGAGTCGATACCCGAGTCGATACCTGTGTCGGTTCATCGCGTACGTACCATGCACCCCCCTGCATCTCTAATCCATACCATTGACCACCCCGTCGGACGTACCACGAACGTTCAGAGTACAATAACGTGAATTTGCCACGTTTGTATTCGCCTGCTGTTAATGACCTCGGCTGTGAACGGAGCATGCTCTGCAACTCGGTCGGAATGCGCTTCAATCCACTCGGAAGAACAGGCTTTTCCACACGGGCGGTGGGTTTTGTGGGTTTTGTGGGTTTTGTGGGTTTTGTGGGTTTTGTGGGTTTTGTGGGTTTCGTTGATGCAGGGATGTCCGATTTGTATTCGTATTGATACCAGGTGCCACGTCTGCTGCGAAGTCGGTACCATACCTTATTTCGACGAACGTAAACCTTGCCTCTGTGGTACATCATACGGTACTTCCCGAGTGAAAATGACTTCTGTTCAGATGTCATCGGAGGCCGTTTGAGTAGACGAGTGTTCAGATCACTCGGTATCCGCCTATAGTTCCGAGGTGCCGGTGATGTCCTGCCAGGTTTGACACTCCTGAACCCCTTGGACTTCTGCTTGTGGGTCTGTTTTGATTTCTTGTTCCTTTTCTTGTCCTTTTTCTTGTCCCTTTTCTTGTCCTTTTTCTTGTCCTTTTTCTTGTCCCTTTTCTTGTCCTTGCTCCTGGACCGCTTCGTCCTTTTTGTCTTCTTTGTCTTCTTTGTCTTTCGGCTGCGCTTCTGTTTGCCGTTTTTAAAGGGTTCTACGTCAAATATTGTATAGGGCTCAATGGGATTTACAGACATAATAGAACATACATATTTCTTGAAGCCGTTGTACCGTCGGAACCGTCGGAACCGTCGGAACCAAGTTAGAAACGACTAATTCTTTCGTTACACCCGGCATTGAATGCGTGACACAGCATACACGGAACACTCGGCAAGGAAAACCCTTTCACCTGGTACGCATTCATTACATACCGTGCGGCAGCGCTGGCAAGCATACTGATATCAGCTCCTCCCTTGGCGAGAAACTTTAGGATTTCAGGTTTTGCGGACGCGTACATAGAGCCGTGGACTTTCGACGGAATTACCTCGGCAACCACATCTGTGAGCACGTACTTGAACACCCGTCCGCCGGTGGATTTCGTGAAAACTTTGTACTGTGCAAAGACGCCCAAGCCGGGTGACACTCGTTTGACCGCGTGAAAGACGTATTCCGAGAGTGTGATGTTATGATGGTGTCTGAAAGCCGTGTCAATGCTTTGGAATAGGGTTTGGGTATACTTGACCACAAGACTGACGTCAATGTTGACACGCATCTGTTGCAGACATGGATGAACACACGGAATGCATTTCCGATACACGAGCGTGTCTATGATTTCCTTGTAAAATCCCTCCCCGCCGAACTTGGTCCGAGCGCTTCGGCGTCCGCCACCACCACCACCGTTTCCACCTCCGCTGTACTCGTTTCGTTGCTCCTGTGGAATGACTTTTTGTCCCATGAGTGCCCGTATAAGCTGACGAAACGCGTAGTACACATTGTCTGTATACACCGAACGGACGGCAAGGTTTCGGTGGTTGGGCAGGATGAATGACAACTCTCGATTCGGACGTGACGATGACCCTGATGACCCTGACGACTGGTATTTCGACGAAGACATCCGCACGGGGCCTGTGACACGTGTAGTACGCCTGGGAAATCGACCACCGAATCGACCATCGACGCGGTATGTCGAGACGGCTGGACTTGTCGATGCCCGACGAACCCGTTGCAAACCATCATATGACATCTGGTAGAGAGAGAGAAAACATTCCAGGATTTCAGTATCAATGCGGCCACCACATGACTGATCCCTTCGCACGAGGCGCCGGATTCTTTCCCACACGCTCGTACAACCGATTAGCCTCCAACTTATGCCGATTCATCTGCCGTTTCTGTGCTTTCATATACTGCCGCACCGCCAAATCGCCGTGTCGCTGCATCTGCTGTTCATGCTTTCCCATCTGAAGACGAGCGCTCACTTTCTTCAACGGATTCCAATGCTGCCGAGCACGGAGCTGGTAATACGCAACCTTCCGTCGATGGTAATCTTGCATGCCCTGGTGATACTGGCTCTTCCCCACGTGGTATTCATGTCGCTGGTGCAGCACATTCTGGGGATTGGATTGAACATGGCCAACGCGATGCCCTTGCCCGGGGAACCGAGGGGGCACACTCTGCATCTGTCCAGGGCCGTGACTCGGGCCGTAACCTGCACTGTGACTCGGGCCGTGACTCGGGCCGCCGTACCCATGGCCTGGAAATCCACCAAGGCTATGGCTTCCTCCCGTGGGAACACCAACCCTGTGAATAGTCGAGTAGGCACCCCGAGGAAGGCTTTGGTATGATCCTGCTGGTTCGCTATACGGTATGGCAGCGCTATACTGTTGCCCTGATCGTGCTCTCGAGTATGTGTCCATTGATACAAATATACGGAAAATAAAACATACGCTGCCTAACAGCTTGGAACGTACTCCCACGATAATTCACGACAAATGCATTGCCAAATCACGTCCATGGCTCGTAACTTTTCCTTGCTTTTGAGCAACGGGAAATGCTTCAATAAATCGTCCTCACCCAACAACTCGCAGAATTTGTACAGCACGTACGAATAACTCAAGAAATTCTTACGCTTTGGCGCGACCACCTTCACCCACTTGTCAAATGGAGCCTGAATCTCCTGAAACATCGTCTTCAACTTTTGCTCCAACACAGGAGACAGTTTCGGTGGCGGCGTCCCCAATGCGTCACATATCGAATGCGTGTGCTCGTAATACTTCGATAAACGCAGCTTCTTTAGGTACTTTTTGACCTGATCCGTTGTAATCCCATCACTCGTCGCAATACGCGATTTCTTCAGCTCAATACGTATCGCATCCAATACCTCGTCTGGAATGATGGTGCTCTCCCGGGCCTGTAATCCAATTACCCATTCACTGAAATGGTTGGCACGTTTGTACGCTGTATTATTGCTCACCTGTAAATTTACCTGCTCATCAAACGTCAAATTGGTCTGGTTCATCTCGGCATACGGTGTCGTCACACCACATGTGGGACAAATAACACACGCCTCCAAGGGATTGAACAATTTTGAACGGTCACATTGCACACAAATCCATTCACCCTGATCATGACCCCTGCTTGTCGCCCGAACCTTGGGCTGTAAGGCTGTGTACGACGTGTAATCGTCCTCCACATCCGCCATGAACTGAGAGTATACCTGGTGCTTCGAGGACGCAATCGAGACCTTGAACCCAGATGCGTCAAACTTTGTCGTGGCCTCCGTGCCGCTCTCCAGTGCATCGATTGCGCTCTGTTCCTCGTTATACTGACGAATGTACGGGATGGATTTCAACATATACTCCACAGCTTCCTCCGTCGGGTCCGTGCCGCGAGTCAACAGTACCAGCTTCCCCGATGCACCTTCCTCGATAGGTACGCCAGCCCCCCCACTCAACAACTCGTGCACCTTCGTGTTGTACACGTTCTCAAGGGTCTGGTGCTGTTTCTGTGGGAAGGGCATCGTATAGGGTCGGAGATACAATATCCGTTCCTCTCGTTCCTTTATATTCCTGTATATTCTTGCTCTATCTGCGGATGTGCTTGTGAAACGTAAAGGTCCGATACCCACCACTCACCACTGTGTTCTGCAGCGTCAGGGAACACTCCATGGCCACACGCTTCAACGCCTCGAAATCCACGATGAACTCGGGCACACCGGCACGCACACCCTGGCGGCCGAACTGGGCACTCGAATAAAACTTCAAACCCGGTTCCAATCCCGTCGTATCCGCAGGCACAATCCCAACGAACTTTCCGTAATATCCGAGCAATGATGATACATGTTTGAGGAATGCACGCACCACAGATTCCCTCGATGCAATGTACTGCAATGTCATCATACATGTGATCACATTATACGGACCACGCACACCAACCACCTTGTCCACCAAACCCCAGTCGGACTGTAAACAATCGCACCGAACGAACTCCACGGTGCATATCGAAGGACCTCCATCCTCCTGCTTCTTTTCGGCGATCTGTACCTTGTCCTGGTCAATGTCCAACGCAACCACGCGGTGAATGTTGCACCGGTTCCAATGTGCCATGTCCCGTCCGTCCCCACACCCGATATCCAACACATGCTCAGCATACGAAGCATTCACCTGTAACAAATGTAACCGCAACGTATCCTCCATTCACTTATATAGACAGTATAATTTCAGATAATCAACGAACGGCTATAGAATTACGGAGCAGTAAAATATAAATAGTCCAGCAAATCGAGGACGTGGTGACGACAGTCACGTACACCCACCAAGTACTGCTTGGGTAAGGTCGTCTCAAAGGCACACACGTCGGCAATCGTATTGTGTACCGATGGAAGCGTGACCGTCACACTGTTATGGTCCCATGCACGATACGGATCGTACCGAATCGGACCATGTTCGGCAATGTAGCTCAAGTCCTTCTCCATAATGACCAATCCGACATGGTACAATGGAGGCTGTATGTTGAACACATCAATCCGTTGCTGAATTAAGAGGACTTTCGATACGTTTCCTGTCGCCTTGGGAATGGTCTGTATTTTCTTATACACCTTGCCGTACACTGCATTCGACAAGAGGTGCATATATATATAGTAGTGGCAAAAAAGATGTCGGGTCCGTCATACTGTCCATCAATCACGCAAAGGGCGAACGTTTTGCATGGTGATACGACGACGTGTGAAAGGAGATGTCGCCTGTCCCCTCCGTGTTTGTATCCACCTCTCTAATCCATCTCTATTGTACACGTGTTTGATTTTTCTGTTTCTACTGTTCACGTCTGTAGTCAAATACACGCGTTTATTGATTGGGATATATCTCAAACTGTTCAGTTCTGTAAAATTGCTCCCGATGTATTTC
>Ga0181602_10001745_pt1 | contig 18881 bp, 10 predicted proteins | sample 041ome_14_FD_148640 | JGI IMG/M metagenome (GOLD analysis project Ga0181602, IMG submission 148640) | Coastal salt marsh microbial communities from the Groves Creek Marsh, Skidaway Island, Georgia - 041408US metaG (spades assembly) | ecosystem: Environmental > Aquatic > Marine > Intertidal zone...
AGTTATTCGTGGACGAGTTCACTTGGTGGTTAGAGTCCGATCCACCTTTAACGACGGTAAGTTTGCGAGCTTTGTGGGCGAGTGGTGATGCACAAGCAGCTTTGAGTGTCTGCTGCGACGCAGACGCTTTAAGGAGACATCAAAGAACATCGAATGGTAATGCTGATGTAGCAATGATCAGAGCAACCGATGCTGATGCCGAACCAACCAGTAAGAAGGAATTGAGTGACCCATACGCGACTTTTCCTCAACTCAATGTGAAGGAAAAAGCCGCGCCGCTCATTTTTAAATGGATTGGCACCAAAATTGATGACGCAAACATCTTTGCTGTGCGAGCGGCGCAATCCGAAAAGTGGAACAATGACCGTAGGCAAAAGAATCAACCAGCTCCAAGCGCAGTTGAACTGCTCCGACTCGCCAACGAAACTTTGGAAGGATTTTGGGGGTTAGGTATTCCGTGCTCTGTCTCAGCGATTCGGGCGTTGACTGAAGGCATCGACGGCGCGTTTCAGAAGTACGCCAGTGAGCTCCTAAAAGACGTCGTGAAAAATTCAGACGAGCTACCAGAGAAGCCGCGCCTGACCAGATTTAAAAAAGATATCGTCGACAAGATGCAGCAAGATGCTTTAGAAAGTATCAAACTTCGCAAATGGGTGCCTGAAAATGCTCAGTCTTTAGATGCGATATCACACTCCTACTGCGCCAAATTATCGGCATTAGATTTCATCTTGGATGAGCTCGAGAACGGATCTATCGAACGTGATTTGCCAAACAGATGGATTCGAATGCAGCGTGATTGTGTTGCATTGACAAACGGACTTGTGGACGAAAACGATAACAACAACGGCGGAGAGGAAGGGCAAAAAGGAAACCATGAAGACGATTTTGAAGCCTCGAAATGGCTTGAAGACGTTTTCGCCTCTGCGCGCCAAACCCTGGCGTCGACTATTGAACACTTTGCAAATTTGCTCGCTGCCCGTATCGTGTTCACGAACATGAAAGAAATCTTTCATGACGGCGCCTATGTCACAAAAGATAAGAGTTTGTCTCGGTTATCTTTAGTCATTGTTCCAGCTTTAGACGATTACATGGGGTCGATAGTGTTTTCTGTAGGTCCGAGAGCTGCTGCGAGGTTGTTAGAAATTGTCGCCTCGGCCATGTTGCGCAAATTTTGCGAAATGTTTGTTCGAGTTACATTGGATGGAGGCCCAGGAAGAGCATTTGAAGTGGCTGATGCGAGAGCATATGTTTTAGCCGATTTGGAGAGTATTCGCGAAACGTTTGAGGCGAACGGCGACGGCTTGAAGGAAGAGGATGTGAGAACATTGATGAGAGAAGCTGAGCATATCGCTGCAACCATGGCCTCAGAAACCGAGCCGTTGATTAAAGCTATACAAAATAATGAAGGTGCAAATCCCACGCAACAGGAGATTATGTTTCGCGTGCTCTGCCATCGAGCAGAACACTCAGCGTCAAAGTTTTTAAAAACAAATGCCAAGTTGCCAAAAAAGTAGATAAGTTTATTTAGAGCGTTGCAGTGCATAAATATCTACGATACAGTAGTATCAGCGCGTTTTAAAGAGAATGCCAATTATCAGTAAAGCGCAATAGCTTCACCGGTACGTTGCTCGAGAATTATTTATGTGTTTTTATGATGTTGCATGACAAATGTTCTAAATTAAATTGTAAATTATCCGGTGACCATGGTTTGCTTGACTCCTTCCACCTCGATCGGTTTTGACAAAGCTTGGAAGCAGTTCAAGATCGGTTTCTCGCCTTTTGCAATATCCGCTTGGTTCCACCAATCCTTGTACGCACACATGTTCCCGGCGGTAAACGCATCCACCATGTCAGCCCCGTACGTCGCTATGAAATTATGTGCCTTTTTAATGAAGCTCTGCGTGATGACGTACGATTGCAACCCACTCAACGCGCTTGCTCGAGTGTTCATCTTATATATATCAATCTTTGCGTACGCTCCGTTTGGTCCATTCACCCCAACACTCTTATAGTGTGGCCCTTCAAACCCAGGTTCTCGCATGAAGTTTTGCAAGAACAATACGTCCGCCTCCTTTGGCATATTCTCTGTCAAGGTTTGCACAGCCCAAAACGGCACGTTCGTCATCTTATTCCCATCTGACTCCATAATCCACGCGATTGGCCAACCTTGGTCTTTCACCCACTGCCACTGATACAAATGCGCGTACAAGCATCCGACGTGGTGCGACAAACCTTTATCCAAGGAAAACTGGTCCAACGACCCGTCCGCTTTCCTCGTATCGATATGTTTCAACAATCCCATCAACTGGTAGAAATCTTTCACGTCCGACGCGAACACCGTTCCATCTTTCACTTTCTTATGGAACAATTTCCTTATGTCTTTCACGGCATACTCCGCGTTCGCGATATCTTTCGGCCATTTCTTTGCGTCGATGCCTTGCGAAATACTCACCGTCTCCGCCAAATCTTCGTAATTCACTCTCGTTTCCCCGGCTAAAGTTTCAATCGTTCGCCTCACTTTCCACAAATCCTCGTCGTTGTTTCTCAGCGCGATGAACACAACCGGGACGTCTAAAACCGGCTCGTACACTTCGTTCAACGGTTTGTAAGCTCCGTGGACGACGTGTGGGCCATCCTCTTTTTTTCCTAAAGTTGGCAAAGGCGTTCGTTCCGTATCAAAGTACGAGGACGAAGCCAATTTAGACGGATCGTGATGCACGTCCGCTCTGCTGAACACCTCGAAAGAGTTTTCGATCGCGCGTTCGATCTTTCGCACTGGATTCATCCCCAGTTGATGCGCAGAAGAAGACGAAGGGGAAACGAGCGCGTGTTTGCTCACCGCGGCGACTCCAATCGTGCTCAAAGCGAAGAGCACCGCGGAGGCGGCAAAGAGGGTGTATTTAGAGGACGAAGATGTGGAGGGTTGCTCGTACGATTCGTTCTCGTTGATTGGCGCGAGCAAGTGATCGCGCTCGTTCATGCGCGTGCCTAAGAGAGAGTCCATCGTTGCAGCCGATGTAAGCGCGCGCTTCTTGTAAAGATTTTGTTAGGCCGCGGCCCAACTACTCGATTTTTACGATTTAGGGACACAATTTGGAATGCTATGACAAAAGCGACGGTTTGTAGAAAGACGGGCGTGTGTACGAGTTATACGTTCATGACGTCGATTAAAACGTTTAATGAGTAAATGCGTGTTTAGTTTAATGTTTTCGCGATGACAGATGTCGTTCCTTTTGAACAACTCTTTCTTTCTTTCTCTCTCTTTCTCTTTCTTTTTCTCTTTATCCGTGATGGTGACTTTTCGAAGAAGAAGAAGACGAGTGCTTTTTGTTGTTGTCCTTGTGAGAAGAAGACTTTTCCTTCTTCTTATCGTGAACAATTTCGTTGTCGTTTTCGTCTTTTTCTACTTCGCCCAACTGACTGGGAGGCATTTTACGTCTCCCGATCAACGTCCCGGCGTCGTCTACGGTCATCATCGAGTCTTTCGGCTTCATCAAACCTTGACCCGGGATTTGCTTGAACTTTTTCTTCCAATCGCGTTCCTTCATCGGGATGTAGTTCGCGGAGTAATCTCCATTGGTAAACACGACGTGCTCTGTCGCCCAACTCATTCTGTAGTTATCCACGGTCGTTCTTCCCATTGGCGCCGTGTTGATGTTCCCGTTTTCATCCAAAGTGACCACTTTTCCGTGCACTTTTTTCGTCGACGCCATACCGCCGGATTTGCTCGTCTCCACCGGTTCCACGTGCTCGGGTAACTTGCTCCCGTCTGGAATATCAAAATCTAACTCTTCTTCTTTCTTCTTTTTACTAGTTTTTTTACTGTTGCTCTTTCCGAGTTGCGGAAGTTCTTGAACGCGCGCCTGGCCTAAACTCGCCGACATCATCGCTTGCACCTTCGGGTGCGTCGTCACCCAATTCGTCTTCTCGTGCGGCACGGACTCGGTGTTCACCAACCCATTCCTCCATTGTGATTTTTCGTACTTCTGGCCGTTGAAGTATACCTCGTTGCTTTTGCCTTGGTACGTTCTTCGATCGCTGTTCAGCGGGTAGGTGAAATGTCGTTGTTCTTCACCACCATTCGAGGAAGAAGTGGAAGGTATTGACGACACTCCCATCATCATCGCCCCCGTCGATCCTCCGCCCATAGCCGTCGCGGCGACACCAAACGCGGCTAAAGATACCGCGCATCCCATCGCGAACGAAGATATCGTTGTTGATTTACCAAAGACGACGCGCGACGACGACGAAGTCGACGGCGCATCGAAAGATTCGAGAATCAACCCGCGGCTCTCTTCCACGTCTTCGGGTTCCGGAATCGCGTCGTATTGCTTCGCCAACATCGCCACCCGACCCATGCGTCCCTTGTTTCTGATAAAGTCAAAAACACAAACTCTCGCGTCGCGTCTTTAAGAAAGAAGAACAAAGTGCGCGCGTGTGTTTCCACGCGTGCTTGTGTATGCAGGACGCGTGTTTTCTGAGGAGTTCCAACAAAGGAGGAAAAAAAGAAAAAAAAGAGAGGGTGAGTAGAAGAAAAGCGCGAGAGAGAAGGAGAAAGAGATGGGAGGGGGGAAAAGAGAGATTGAAAGACGCGCGAAGCGCTTTAAAACTCTTTCCCTCATGAAACGTTGATAGTGAATTACTAAAATATAAACAATCATAAATAACACAACGCTCTAAGTACTAGTGACGGCGATACCGGCGCTGACTTGCGCCTCCGATTCCATGCGAATATTCAAGTTGTGATAATACTCCGGATCCGCTATCGCTTTGTAGCAGTTCAAAATCGTCGGCGTCGGGTTTTGCGGATCGAACGGATGCGTGTACTTTTGCATGTCGTACATGTTCCAGGCGGTGTTTTTCGCTTCTTCGTTGTTGTAAGACGTCGTGCACAGCTTGTTCAAGATGTACCCGTCGATCATGTCCGCGCCGTGTAAAGCTAAAAAGTGATGGATTTTCTCTACAAACGTATCCGTGGCGATGTACGAAGCTAAACCAGCGTAGCCCTGTTGCGGATGGTAGTTCAGCTTATCGAAGGAGTAGGTTTTGTGCTCGCCAGATATTGGGTCTTTGATTTCTACGTTGCGTCGTTCTACACCGGCGGGTTCGTACGGGTACAACTGCAGCGTGACAAAGTCCGCGTCGCCGGGCATTTGCTTCGCAATGGAAGGAATAGTCTCCAAAGGCACTCTGGTTAAAGTTAAACCGTCTGATTCTAAAATCAAAGCCTTTTTTAGACCTTGGTCTTTCATCTTTTGCCATTGATATAAATGCGCGTAGAGACAGCCGTAGTGGTGGGATAGTCCTTGCGATTCTGCGCGAAAATAACCATTTTGGTCTCGCTTGTCAAACTCGCCGACCCACGGAAGTGCGGCAACCGTGCGGCGTTCGGGGGGTAAGTCGGCGTATAACGGATCGTTTTGATGAATATTCCAAAACAAATGCGCGAAGCCGATCGCATATTTTGCTTCTTCCAAACTGGTTTGCGGCCAACCCTTCGGGTCCACCCCCGGGGACTTCTCAGCGTGAATCAACGGAATATCTTTTAAGCGCTCTCGCGTGCGCTCCCACATAGTCTTGTCCATATCTTCGCCATTTGCAAACCCCAAGTCTAAGCGTTTATCGAGTGTTATGACGAATGCGTGCAAATCAGTCGCGTCCGGGATCGGTTTTTGTTTTTGCGCTTCAGTTTGAGGGTACACAAACAGAGTCTTGCCGTTGTTCCAAAGTTCGTGCGCTTTCGGTTGCATGTATTCTCTCCCGTCGCCATCAATCAACTTGACGTTATCGTTCAAAATTTCCGGGATTTCATTGTTTTTCTGCGCTTCTTCCTCTTTGTGTCCAACACTTGCTTCTTGCGGTTGATGTTCTCTCACGTATTCCTGCTCTTTTACTTCCTTCTCTTTGATAGGAACTTGAGAAAGGTACACCACCGGTCGATCCTGTCCTTCTTCCTTGCGTTCTTGCTCAGCTTGGGGCGCCTCCTCTTCCACTTGCTCCTCGGCTGCCGACATTACAGCAGCTTCTGGTTGTTGTTGCTGCCCTTGTTCTTGATGTTCTCCTCCTTCTTTCTGCTCTTCATTTTCCACATTCATCTCTTTGGCAGCTTCAGCGACTACATCCTCCGCTTTCGGCATCTCCAGAACTTGTTGATCTGGAGCCGGCTGCTGTTGTTGTTGTCCTTGTCCTTGTCCTTGTCCTTGTTGTTGTTGTTGTTGCTGCTGAGGTTGCTGCTGCTGCTGAGGTTGCTGTTCGTTGTTGTTGTTACTGTTGGACGCTTCGGACGATGCCTCCATTTCTTTCTTGGCATCTTCTCCCAACTTAGACACCCACGACCGTTTCGGAATCGTTTTTCTTTCACCTTGTGCAGCATTTATTGATTTATCTCGCAAAGTCGAGGTCAATTCCGTGACGTCGGCGGACTTTGTGTTTTCCAATGTTGCCGCCAATGCGAAAGATTTCTCGTCGTCGAGATTCACACCAGCTTTCAAAAGCATTTTTCTCGCAGCCGCTAACATCTCTGGAGTGGGCTGTCCAAGAATACCTGCTGATCTACCATCAGTCGAAGCGCCTCTATTGGCCTCGTTCGCTAACAATAGCTTGGCGAATTCGATAGCTTTTGGCGACGGTTTATCATTGTCATCCTCTTCCTTTACTTCGTCTTTTCCTTCAACTTCTGTTTTGTCCTCACTTTTTTGCGCTTCTACTTCTTCTGTTTGCTGCGTCGCGGTGTGCTCCTCCTCCTTCTCCTCTTTCTCCTCCTTCACTTCTTTCTCCTCCTCCTCCTCCTCTTTCTCTTTCGCGGCTTCTTGTTCCGCCTCGGCTCGCAATTTTGCTTCTTCTTCGCTCTTTAAAAAGTTCTGCGCGACTTCGAGCAACGATTGCGGATGAGAAGGCTTGCTTTCGTCATCCTTTACTTCCTCTTTCTTTTCTTCAGTTTCACGGGCCCCGCCGATGGTATTCTCATCTTTAGTCGGCGACGAAGCAGAAGAAGACGTTTCTGAAGTTTCCGATGAACCACTGTCTTTTTGTTTCTTGTTCTCAACGATGTTCTTCTCTGCTCGGACCAGGGCGATCGTCTTCGCCGTCATATCTTCCGCCTCTCGTTGTTTTTCAGCGTCCAACGGCGTCTCCTCGCCGTGCTTCTCTCTCAACAAGTTCGTCGCCGCTTCCAACAACGCCGACGATGGTTTCTCCACCTCCCCGAGTTCCGCTAAAAACTCCTTCGTCGCTCGCGACTGCTCTTCCTTCGTTTCCTTGGACGATTTCTTCTTCCAAGTTCTTCTCGGCATGGTACCTAATCCCGCAGACGCCGTCATCGACGGTTCCGATCCTCCTATATTCGCCGTCGTCTCTCTCTTCTCTTCCAGTTCAAGCCTCTTAATCTCTCGCTTCGACGGAATCTTCGCCGCGTACTTACGTAACAACTCTCTCTCGTCCTCGCGCACGTACAAACCATCGTAAAAATGCGCGTCGTCATTTTCCTCTCTTCCGAGTAGCGGCGCCGCCGCCGGGAGAGAGAGAGTGGAAAAATCTGCGCCCAACTTGGCCAAAGAAGAAGGCGAGAAATCACCATCAACGCTTCGTGGTCTTCGGTGACCTCCTGCTTCTCCGACGCCCCCCGCAAAGGGAGAAGAAGAAGAAGAAGAAGTGATGGTCGCGATCATCCCGCAGCACCCGACGACTGCCGCCGCGACGACGACCGCTTTTCTCCGCCAGTGCTGCTGCTGCTGCTGCGACGAGTTTGATTCTCGATGAGAAGAGACCGCGGGGAAATTAAAAGACGCGTCGCCGTGCCCTCCTCGTTGCAGCAATCTCTCGCACTCTTCTTCTTCGCCTCTTCCTCGCGCGCTTTGATTATTATCATAAAGAGAATACGACCGCATCATCGCAATCTGTTCTTCGTGATCTCTCGACGTTGTTGTTGTTCTTGTTGTTCTTGTTGTTCTGTCGCGCGTGTTGTGCGTGTGCGCGCGCGCAGAGACTAGAGAGTTGTTGTTTCTTCCGGACCTTCCGCGCTGCATTTTTTCCAAAAACCCTAAACACTTCGCACACAAATCAAAACCCTAAACGTTTTGCGCGCACATTTTTTTGCGCGGGAAAAAAAACACGCCTTCAAAATCAGCGCGCGCGCAACGTCGTCGTCGTCGAGGTAAAGAGAGCGACAACATGACGAAAGCCACGACGACGGAAGAGGAGTCAAAGCCTCTTTTGCTCGTCTCCGAGAACAAAAATAACGCCGCTAAAAAGAAGAAGAGCGCCGCGCTGGTGTTGGCCGTCGTTGCCGCGCTTGGATTTTTAGCCACTTCTTCTTCTAATTCTTCCCGCGCCCTCTCGTCGTCATCCTCTGCGAAGATGATGACGATGATGGGCCTCAAAGCGCCGCCGAAAACGACGAGCGCAACAACAACGAACGTCGTCGTCGACGTCGACGTCGACGACGCGGAGGCGCACTTGGGAACGCTGGCGAAGAGAACGTGGGAGAGGAGCGGTGTTTCGGGCGCGTCGATGGTGATGCCCGACCAATCTCAATCTCCATCGTCGGAGGAACAAGAAACCGATTCCCGCGAGACAGAACAACAACAACAACAACAACAACAACAACAACAACAACAACAAGGAGCGACGAAGCCGCAAACGCTGCGAGCGAGAGTGTGGCAGAAGAGCTCAAACTTTGTCGAAGAGGAGGAAAAACAACAACAACAAGTGCGAGAGGAAGAACAACGCGTCGAGCGGAAGGAAGAAACGGCACAGCCGGAAGCGGTGCTTCCGGAGCAGAAACAAGCGGAAGAGGAGGAGCGCGCGCAACCGGCGAAGACAGAGGAACAAAAACGCGAAGAGGCGCAAGTCGTGGAAGCGGCGGAGACGACGGCGTCTTCCGATGCCGGCGTCGTCGCGAGTGCCGCGACTGAGAAAGTAGAAGAGAATCAACCGAAAGAAGTAGTGGAGGACGTGAAAGTGGAGAAAGGACCGGTGATTATCGAGTCGGCGAGAAAGGAAGAGGAAGTTAAAGAAGAGGAGAAACAACCGCTTCCGAAATGGCAAGTGAACATGCAAAACATTGCCAACAGCGCGAACGACGCGTTGAAGGCAAGTACCACTGCCGAAACATCCATCGCGGTCGAACAACAGCAACAACAAAGTCACGAAGAAATTAAAGAGAAAGAACAAGTTCAACGCGAACAGACTCAAGAGCAAAAAGTAGTAGAAGAGGACGAGAAAGAAAAGGAGAAACAAAGAATTGACGCAGAAATAGAAGAGCAACGAAGACAAATTGAAATCGAAAACGAACAAAAACGAAAGGAAGAAGAGATCGCCGCGGCGAAAGTAGCTGAACCGGAGATGGGCGAGGACGAAGCTGCGCATCCACAAGGTGTGATGGAGAACTTGTACGACATCGACAACGGAAGATACGAAGGTGAGGTTGTTCGAGTTCCGTTCGCGTTTTACGCCAACACGAAGTGGGCGGGTGCGGATTTCTGGAAGCACGATTGGGACACTCCAAACATGAGCGACGAACAAAAAGCGAAACCGGACCCGACGAAATTCATGCCAGTGTTTAAGACATATGGCGTCGACACCGCCGATGTCGTCGTCACCGCCCACGCGACTGACATCAAATCGACTGGATGGGTTATCATAGACTCTGCGAAGCGAAACGGTTTGCAAGTTGTCATCTCGGGCAACGGTACCGATTTTCACGGTTTCGCGGATAAAATGATGGGTTTGAAAGCAGCTTTGCATTCCATTAATGGTAATCCGATCGTCATCAACAGCGATGCCAACGATGTCATGCTTCAATGCTCCGGTCAAGAGTTCAAAAACCGATTCAATCAAGCGAATGCGGATTTTATTTTCGGCGGCGAAACGCAGTTATGGCCGGAAATCCATGCCTACTTTGATAAAACGGACGAAATCGCTTGGAAAGAGAAAATGTCCGATACCCTCGGCAAAATTGGCGCGGCTGGGCCACCAGCGCAGCTCACCGGCGAGCACCCGAACGTTTGGGCCAACGCCGGATCGTTCATGGCGAGAAAAAACGACATGTTGAAATACATCGAAGAAACCGAGCAACGAATGGCGAGACACCCGGGTGCGGAGCCGAGCGAGTGGGGGATGACGTGCCGCCCAGCGGGCGTCACCGACGAGGACTTTGCCGATGTCAACGGGTCCGGATGGGTTAACTGGTTCGACGATCAAGAGTGCTTAACTTCTTTCCAAATGCGACATTTAATGGAAAGATCTACGCGTCACAAATTAGACGCCGACGGGTCCATCTTATTTAGCGCCGGCGGCACGCCGATGGACCAAATCGGCAAAGACAACAAAAACATGGTCTTCCACAAACAAACCGGCAAAGCCTCGTGCTTGTGGCACTTCAACAACCCGCAGGCGAAGATTCGCTTGAAAGATTTCGCGAATGCCTTCCCGGATAAGTTTTTAACTCAGCACGGAAGAGAAGTGATGTTGAGCACCTCGGACGAACATCCGGGGAACAGAAACCCGGGATCGGGATCTTCGTCGACGGTGAGCGCGAGATCGAGCGCGCAAGTCGGGGCGATCTAAAGAGTAACCATTAATTATTGTTTAAAGAGAGAGAGAGAAAGAGAGTATTATTTAAAAGCATCGAGGACATATATATATGTGAGAGTTATTGGAACGTGTTGTGTAATAAATTGTTTAATCTATACATATCAGTACTAAACTGGACGTTGTTGAAGTGTTTCGCAGAGCTTGCGATTGTGTCTTTTTTGAAGAAAAGGAGTTCCAAATTTCCCACTCACACACTATTAAATATCACGCGACGAGAATGAGCAGTCACCGCGCGAACGCCGAAGCGGCGCCTCTGCTCGTCTCCTCCTCTTCGTCGCCGTCGTCTACTCGCGATGCGCGCGGGGCGGAAACGTCGTGTTCGTCCTCCGGGACAAAATCGTTCGCCAGATGCGCGGCAGCTTCGGCGTGTTTGATTTTGGGCGCGGGGGCAGTGTACGCGCACTCGCGCGTCGTCACTTCTTCCGTCGCCTTTGACGCCGCGGGGGGGCGAATGTCTTCTGGCTCTTTAAATTTGAACGCGCATCATCATCGCTCGATGGAACCAGAACGCATCAAATCCGTCTCGTTGCTCGGCTCGTTCGAAACCGGCTACGACTTGGACGCGAACAAATTCGACGGTGACTTGTGGCACGTCCCTTTTGATTTCTACAGAGACACGAAGTGGGCGTCGGCGAGGTTTTGGCGCCCAGGGTCGAATGCTGAATTAGACGGAGACGTGAGCGCGTTGAGTGAGGAAGAGAGAATGCACCCGGACGAAAAGAAGTACATGCCGGTGTTTAAATCGAAAGGCGTGGATACCGCGGGCGTGGTGGTGACGGCGCACGCGACGAATTTGAAGAGCAACGGTTGGGTGATTCTGGACTCGGCGAAGAAGAACGGATTGGAGATTGTCATCTCTGGGAACGGCACGACTTTTCACGGTTTCGCGGATAAGATGATGGGGTTAAAAGCGGCGTTGCATTCGATACCAGGTAACCCTATCATCGTCAACGCGGACGCGACGGATGTTTTGTTGCAGTGCGGGCCGGAGGAGTTTCAAAAGCGGTTCGAGCAAGCCGACGCGGATTTCATTTTCGGAGGCGAGACGCAATTATGGCCGGAGATTAGAAAGTACTTCGACATGGAAGACGAGCACCAGTTCAAAAAGGAGATGAGTCTTACGTTTGGTGAGATTGGTAAAGCAGCTGGGGATAACGTAGAGTTAACCGGCGAGCACCCGAACGTCTGGGCCAACGCCGGTTCCTTCATGGGACGAAAAGAAGATTTGATCAAATACATCGAAGCGACGGAGAATCGAATGATGCGACACAACGACTGGAAAGAAGAAGACGGTTTCGGGATGACGTGTAAACCCGCGGCAACGACGGACGAAGAATTCAACGCTGAATATCCAGGCATGCGTCAATTCGACGACCAAGAGTGTCTCACGGCGTTCCAAATGCAAAAACTCATCGAACGTTCCACGCGCCACAAGTTGGACGCAGACGGCTCCATCCTCTTCTCCGCCGGCGGCGCGCCAATGTCCCAGCTCGGCCAAGACGCCAACGGTATGGTATACAACAAACAAACCGGTAAAGCCTCGTGCTTGTGGCACTTCAACAACCCGCAGGCGAAGATCCGCTTGAAAGATTTCGCAAACGCCTTCCCGACGAAATTTTTAACCGAAGTTGGACGCGCCGCCATGTTGAGAACGCCCGACGAGCATCCCGGGAACAGAAACGGTGAAATTGGTCCCGCCCCCAGTGAATCTTCTTAAACGGGCGCTTTGTATTATAATAATAAGTGAGAAAGAGAGAAAGAGAGAGTCATTTGTTCGTGTTAGAAATGAAATGTTCACATTGTTTTAAACGTATTTAGCATACAAGATTTCGTCCATTTTCCCTCCAAAAAGCGCTCGTAAAATTTTTAAAAATCCACACTCGTCGTCAGAAACGCGCAACGCGTTTTGAAAAGACGTTTTCATTCTTTGAGAAAGAACGCACCACCCGCGCGAGCAATCCCGGCGGCAAAATGACGAGCAACGTCGAAGATACCATCGACCCGATCGAATTCATCGATAACCCGCGCAAAATAATCGCCGAGCGATTATTCAAAGCGTACGGTTTCAAAGACGACAAAGACGACGCACCGATCGACGGCGATTGGAAAGTGAGCAAAGTGCTGAAAAAGTGCGTCGCGGATGAATCTGCGAACGCGTTGATTCCGGAAATTAACCACTCGGACGGTAAAATTGGGATTGAGAGCATTCAGGAGGGGAAACTTTGCCGGTTTCGATGCGTGGTGCAAGATATGAGAGACCCGGAGTATTACGTGGGGTGTTTTACGAGCAAGAGGAGGAACGGTGGTGCCAACTCCTCGTCGTCGTCGGGGGAGTGGCAGACGACAAAGTTCGCGGAACACGGCGGCGACGAATTGTCGAGAATGGAGGAAGAGGAAGGAGGAGAGGAGAACGGAAACGATAGTTTTTTCAATTTCGAGAACCCGCAAAAGTCATCGAACGTTCGGATGTGGGAGAGGAAAGTGTTCTATTGCGTTCCGATACCGGGCGAGGCAAAGTGGGCGCAACAGAGAGATTGTCTGGTTGAAAGCGGAGCGAAAGACGGCGATGGAGTGGTAGATTTTACGAGCATTGGTGGCAATAACTACATCGCGAGCGATGCGAGAGGAATCGTGAAGAAGAGAACGCGCGAGGAGAGTAAAGAGGAGGAGAAAATCAAAGACGAGAAAGAGGCAAAGACGAAGGAAGAGAAGAACGCTCCGGCGAAATCCGAGGACACCATGGAAGCAACGCCGATAAACGGGTCGCAAAAAACGGAAGATTTTACCGGAGCAAATAACCCTAAGAATCGTAATAAGGGTATTGCGAGAGAGACGCTCGACGAGGCGAGAAATTTACCGTTACCGAACGACCAGCGAGGGCCGTGTATAGTTTGCGTGTACGACTCGCCGGAGGACGACATGGACGAAGAAGAAATGGACGCAATGGGCGATGAGAGCAACAAAGAAAACAATTCGAAAACATCAAATTCAGCATCGTCTATTAAGCCATCGTCCAAGAGGTCTTCTACGCAGTTGAAACTTAACGACGTCGTTGAGTTTTACGGCGTTTTGAGTCTCAATCCAGAACATGCGGCTGAAGCGTTTGGGAACATAGGATTGCACGATAGCGTCGAGGAGGACGGCGACGGTGCAACGACAGCGCAGCTTTCGAACGACGACTTTTATGGGCACGCAGAAAGAGCCGCGATGTTTCCAGCGAGCTCTATCGCGCCAAGATTTCACGCTTTTGGCTTTACAAAGTTGAAACTCGAAGATCTCGTTTCAAAGACGCCGGCAGAGCGATATCTTTTGAACGAGGAGGAGGCTTCTGCATCCTCGGTGCAACCGTTCGATGCCGAAAAAACAAATGCACTGTGCGAGAAGATGATCGATGTCTTCACGGAAGCGCTTGGTGGTGATAAAGTTGCCGCGAGTTACGCTTTATTCCTCGCATGCGCCAGGATACGTTTACGCACTGAAGAATTTCCGATTGGTTCATTGTGTGTCAACTTTTCGATAGATTGCGCACCCTCAAAAGACGGAGGTGAAAACACACGTGCGAACAACGACAGTCTCGTTAACGCACTCGCGTTTGTGTTGCAAACGTTGACCCCTGCGACTGCGTGCTTGTCCGTGGACATTCCGTCGCTCAACGCACGATCTTGGGTGCCAAAAAAGGACTACGATCGTAATCGCTTACGCGCTGGACCTTTGCAGCTTGCAGATGGTACGGTTTGTGTCTTGGACGAAACGAAATTACAAAGCGGTATTCTCGCAGAAACCGGCGTGAAGAATGCCCGAGCCGTGAAAGATATCATTCAAGTGCAAAAAGCGGAATACGATTTCGATTATCATCAAATGTCCATGCCGACGGACATTAGCTTCGTGGCTGTTTCCGTAGGTAAATCGATTTTATTCAGCGAAGACACCGAAGGTTTAGTCGTTCCCTTGCGGCCAACGAAGAACGAATCCACGACAATGCTTTTAGATACACTCGATAAACAAACTTTGGATGATATGCGAACGCTCGTCGCGTATATCCGCAACGCGCCGCACATGGATATGTCCGAGTCGTGCGGCAAATCCATCGAAGCGGCTATGGTCCAAAAAAGACAAGAGGACCCAAAAGAATCCACGCAAGCTAAAATGCACTCGTGGTTAACCATGTCCAGACTGCAAAGTTTGATCAAAGGAAGAAAAGAAATAACGGTGGAATCTTGGGAGGAAATTATGGAACTCGAGAGAACGGTGAAAAATCGACGACGTGTTCTGTAAAGTTTTTGCGTGTTGACGCGAATGAAAAAGTCCAGCACTTATATAGACTGAAAATTACGATAGCATCTTATCTTACGCGGCGCACTAGAGCTGAAACTACGTTCTTCATTGAGCCGTTCTTATAAATATTACTACAAATACAAAACTATTAATCTTAATCGCGCACGTGTGCTCTGCTACGTTCCCTTTCACTTCTTCTCCGACGTCTTCATCATCCGCGCTCGCCACCGCTCGAGTTCATCCTCGTCAAACTCCAACGTCCCATCCGCCTCTATTTTCGCGCGCATCATCGTCGCTCTCTCTTCCTGTTCCGCGGAAAAGTTCCCCACGTCGCTACCCTCTCTCTCGCTCTTCTCCTTGATGAAATCGCCGACGTCCCCTTTCTCTCCGAACCATCCGAGTCTATCCGCCACCACGTGTTTGCTCTCGCACCCAGGACAGGTCACGATGACCACGCCATAGTTATACGCGCGCTTGCTAAAGCCTTTCGTCGAGCGCGTCTCGCACTTATTGCACGTAAACACCATGTAGAGTTCTTTCTTCTTTTCCCCGGTCGCATTATCGTCCGACGACGAAGACGAAGACGAAGACGACGACGAGTTTCCTCGATTAAGAGGTGTTTGTTTTCCCCTACTCGTTGACGAAGAAAACGTTCCAACTGCTACTACTCTCGGACTAAAGCAGGAGGAAAAGGAAGAAGAGGAGGAGGAGGACAACGTGGACGCGCGCAGAACACCACCGTTGTTACAACCACCACCATCGCGAAGAAGAAGCGAAGAGACGGCTCGAAACCACGCTCTCGATGCCGCTCGTTTCATGTTCTTTTCTTTTTTGGACGGCGGAAAATGGAGAATTTCTAGGGGAGTTTTTCTCGACAATTCCACAAAACAAACCCCTCAACGACACACATATAATGGAAGCGTTACAGAAGCAACTGGAAGACTTCACGGACGAATTAGACAAGAGAACGTTCCGTCCGTTGCAGAAAAAAACCTTCCTGTGTTCGTCCAAGTGTTGCGACGACACGAAGCAATCGCAAGAACACTTTCAGCGATGCATTCAACAGTGCACGATGGAGATGCAACAGAAAGAAGCGACGGTGAACAACGAGTTGCAAGTGTTTCAGCAGAAGGTGCAACGGTGCGCGCAAGCGTGCAACGATAAAGCGCAAAGTTTTATAGAGAGTTCCGGGATGGAGACGGCGCAGAGGAAGGCGATGGAGTGCATCGATTTGTGCGCGAGTGATTACGGGAAAGAGTTGGCGGCGATTAGGAAGAGAGTGGCGTAAAGTCGAGGCGAACGAGGGGAATGGAATTACTATTGCTACTACTTCTGCTGCTCACTTTTAAAAATGTTGTAATTAGTACATAGCGGTCATCTAGGTCCTATTCTATTTATTTATATATCGCGCAATCTCTAATCTACTTTATCGTGATGTTGCTCATCTGAATACGCAGCGCGTCGGCACCTAAGGCGCGCTAAATACCTGCAAAACTCTCGCGCGAACCTTACGGTAAACGCGACGAGTAAAGGAAGCATGAGTGGCATCGCGAGCGCGAGTTCGTGTTCGGGAGGAAACGTGCCGTCTTCGCGGACGTTTATGGATGCACGACTTGTTTGAAACGCGAGCTTTCTGGCTTTGGCGACGAGTTCAAACACATTTCGTCGTTGATTCGGGTCCAATGCGACGGCGTCTCGGAGCATCGATAAGGACTCGTACGAACGAGAAGCCAAATAGGAAGCGTCTTTTGCGTCTATATCGCCAACGTTCATGGCCCCACGAAGGATCTGGACGGTTTCTAACATATCTGCGCGAACGCGAGTCGAACTTAAAGCGTCCACTTCCATCATCGAAAAGATGTTTGCGGCATCCGGCAAAGCGTACTTTGCGTAGTTTTCGTCTGATATTATGTCCAATCCGAGTAGCCTCGCTCGAACGTTGGCAAAGACGAATGGGAGAATGTCAGTAACACTTTCACCCTCCTCCCAAATGGTTATGCCGACGTTATCGCGCTTTGCGTACCAATTTTTTGGAAGAAGACCATCGTCGGTGTCCTTTTTTCTGTACACCACGAATTTACCACTTGGCATCGATGGCGTCAAGTCCACGTCCATTTTCCTCAAAGGTAACGCCCGCGTAAACATTTCTATCGCTAGTTGACCTTTTATCGTTGCATTTTGCACGTCTCGTGCCTTGTTTTCTTCGGTGCGGCTGTGGTACACGAACCGAGACTCTGCTTCGATTTTCAGAAATTGTTCGAGACGTTTCGAGAGACTGCGCACGAATGGCTCACGCACATCTTTTCTGAAGTTCCACGGAAATGTTCCCTTTCCTTCGTCGTCGTCAGGAATGACGAGTGCAAACGAGAGCGACATTGCAGAAGTGCCAAAGTGGCCATCAAACTTTGCGTCTTTTCGTGCGACTTTCCACGCGGACGAGTATAGTTTCTGAACCAATCCCCGAATTTTTGTCAACACAACGCCGCCTCCAGACCACTCCGAAGAGGTCCACTTCGCGTCTACAAATGCGTTTCGTTCGGTGCCAATATGGAGTTGAAAACTCTTGTCTTCACCGTCGAAATTCACTTTGCTGTCGTCGTCGAAAATGTACGTATAGATTTCATTCGGGTATGTCGCATAGTTCATTTTCATCTCGTTTTCCACGTGCGAATACATTATATTTTTTGCGCGTTCGTCGTGCTCATCTCCTCTCGACCTCGTGGATCTCGCATAAAATCTCGCGCGTCTAGCTAATTCACTTCTACCTTTATCGCACACCTCGAACACTGATGATGCTTCTGACTCTGCTCCGTTATCGTCACGCGTCGATGCCTCGAATGCATGGCGATCAATAACGTCCATGCACCCGCGAAACGTCACTTTCACAATCTCTTCAGCCTTTCTGCCTCTCTCCAAAATCACCCACTTCTGAAACCTCTCCCGAATAGCTCTCGCCACGTTCGTCTCTGTGGGGCCTCGTTTCTGCACGAAGTGCACGCGCACGACGACTTCCATATCCCCTTCTCTCTTTTCATCGATGATACTCTTCGCAATCGCATCCAACGCGGACACGCCGTCCTCCCCGTAATCACCACTACTCCTATTCCTCTCGCTAAGAAAATCACCCGGCACATCTCTCTTCTGACTTTGCCCAACCAAATCGGTGTTGTTCCTCAGAGCAAACATACGATCTCTTTGCGGTGACGCCAAGAACCACCAACACGCCGCTAAAATTGCCCCGAAGGAGACGAAAATGAAAGTCACGAGTAACCGTTTTGCCTTTGGTTCTTGCTCCAACGCCTTCGCGTGCAGCGCGAAGTTTGCCATTTCTATAAATTCCAACGATATTTTGGTACTTCTCTCGCTACTTCTTCCCTCATTTGCGTTTGTTTCTTCTCTCGCGTCGTCTTCACCATCTTTATCGTCGTCGTCTTTTTCGGTTGTTAAGTCTTCCAAAATCGAACGCGCATCGGCGACAAACTCGTCGCGATTCTTGTTCTTCTTCGCGCCGTTTGATCGCAGCAAGGCGCGAACAGATTTCACCGTTGGAACAGATTTCGCGGCATCTGAAATAGATTTCAAGATTCGCACGAAAAGGATCACGAAGAGGAGGACGAGATAGAGTCGCTCGTCGTCCTCCATTTTTTCTTCTCCTTTTTCTCTCTCTTTTCCGTTTTTTGTGAAGAAAGTATTACGTACTCGTAGGTGGTTCGCAAACAAAAGGCACGCGAAGACTAAAACTGTAAAAGTTTAAAAGTTTCAAGCTATTAATTGTGAATGAAAAGCGTGCTCTCTTCTATCGTTTTCAGCATCATCATCGATATGACAACTGGTAGATTCGCTATGTGTTTGGGTAGTAATTTAAAGCTTTGAGCGCCCGGCGCTACCTTTATTAAATCGAGGCCAGAGCAGCTCGTCGTACCCGGGCGGCTTGTGCGAAGCGTTGAACGGCGCTTTTTGTGCGGCAGCGAAAAGATTTTCGTAGACGTTCCCGTCGCGAGCGCCTAAGGTTG
>Ga0181602_10001756_pt1 | contig 18819 bp, 18 predicted proteins | sample 041ome_14_FD_148640 | JGI IMG/M metagenome (GOLD analysis project Ga0181602, IMG submission 148640) | Coastal salt marsh microbial communities from the Groves Creek Marsh, Skidaway Island, Georgia - 041408US metaG (spades assembly) | ecosystem: Environmental > Aquatic > Marine > Intertidal zone...
GGTTCTAAGCCGCATTAGGACACCTTGTGCCGGAAAGGTATCCTGCCAATGGCGGGCTATTTGAGGCGATGGCCAAAAGCGTCTTGCAGGGGTTCGGGGCGTTACTGATGCTCGGGCGAATTTTTCCCGAAACCCAACGCCGACCAGCGCCATGGTATCCGCCAACACTGACCTGAACTACGACAGCAAAATCGAGGGAGACATCGTTGTTTCCCGGCTCGACGCCGTCATCAACTGGGTCCGCACCAACTCGATGTGGCCCATGCCGATGGGCCTGGCCTGCTGCGCGATCGAGCTCATGGGCACGGCGTCGGCGCGCTTCGACATCGCGCGTTTCGGCGCGGAGGTGATGCGGTTTTCGCCCCGTCAGTCGGACTGCATGATCGTGGCCGGCACCGTGACCTACAAGATGGCCCCCCACCTGCGCCGCATCTATGACCAGATGGCCGAGCCCAAGTGGGTCATTGCCATGGGCGCCTGCGCCAGCTCGGGCGGCATGTATCGCAGTTATGCGACCTTGCAGGGCGTCGACCGGATTGTGCCTGTGGATGTCTATGTCAGTGGTTGCCCCCCGCGTCCCGAAGCCCTGCTGGACGCGTTGATCAAATTGCAGGACAAAGTGAAGCGCACGCCGTCGGCGAAACAGCTGACCGCCTGACCTGCCCGGCCACCCTCGACTCGCTGACCATGACCGCGCCTGCTGCCGACGACGTCACCGCCGCCCTGACCGCCCAGTTTCCCCAAGCCGCCGCCCGCCCGTCGGGGGACCACCCGGCCTTCAACGTGCCCGCCGCCGAGGCGGTCGCCGTGTTGGCATGGCTGCGGGACGCGCAGGGCTACGACTTTCTGCTCGATGTGACCGCGATCGACTGGGCCGAGGGGGCCTCGCCGCGATTCACCGTCGTCTGGCACCTGTTTTCCACCACGGCCCACACCTACATCCGGATCGCGGCCGACTGCACCGACGATGCCGAGCCCGCCATGCCGACGGTCACCCATCTGTGGCCCGCCGCCGACTGGCATGAGCGCGAGACGTGGGACCTGTTGGGCGTGAAGTTCGCGGGGCATCCCGACCTGCGCCGCATCCTGATGTGGGACGGCTATCCGCACCACCCGCTGCGCAAGGAGTTCCCGCTCGCCGGCATTGAGACCGAATTGCCCGACATCGAAGTCGCGGAAGAAACCCAGGCCAAGGTCATCGCCGCGCCGATGATGGGTGGACCGTTTGTCGCTTCCAACAAGGGTGAGATGAACCTGACCGATGCCGAGCCCCGCGCAAAGGATGAGAGCTGGCACGAGAAGAAGGCCAAACCCGAATAACCGACACCGATGGCCACCGAATTTACCGTTCCCGATGCCGCCGCGAAGGCGGCCGCCGCCGCCCAAGCAAGCGGCGAGTTTGAGACCGAGCGCATGTCGCTTGCCATGGGCCCGTCGCATCCGTCGACCCACGGCGTGCTGCGCCTCCAGCTTGAGCTCGATGGCGAGACCGTGACCAAGTGCGACCCGGTGCTGGGTTACCTGCACCGCGGCGACGAAAAGATCGCGGAGAACATGACCTACAACCAGTTCGTGCCCTACACGGACCGGTTGGACTACCTGGCCCCGCTGGCCAACAACGCCGCCTACGCCACCGCGGTGGAGAAACTGGCTAACCTCGAAGTGCCGGCCCGGGTGAACGCCATCCGCGTGATCACTTCGGAGATGGCGCGTATCTCATCCCACCTCATGGGCCTGGGCGCCTACGGCATCGATGTGGGGGCATGGTCGGTCTTCCTCTACAGCTTCACCGAACGCGAGAAGCTCTACACCCTTTTCGAGGAGCTTACGGGCGCCCGCTTCACCACCAGCTACAGCCGGATCGGCGGCGTGAGCCGCGATGTGCCGGAAGGGTGGACGGACAAGGTGCTCGGGTTCTGTGACCAATTCCTGCCGATCCTCGACGAGATCCTCAAGTTGCTCACCCGCAACAAGATCTTCATGGACCGTACGGTCGATGTCGGGATCGTTTCCGCCGCGGAAGCCGTGGCCTACGGCTTGTCGGGGCCGAACCTGCGCGGCTCCGGGGTGAAGAGCGACCTGCGCAAGGACCGGCCCTACTGGGGCTACGAGCAATACGAGTTCGACGTGCCGGTCGGCTCCAAGGGCGACTGCTACGACCGCTACCTGTGTCGCGGCGAGGAGATGAAGCAGTCCGTGCGCATCATCCGCCAGGCCATCGCGAGCTTCCCGGCCGGCGACCACTACGCCAAGGACGCCGTGCGCATCTTCGCGCCGCCCAAGGCCAAGGTGCTCAGCTCGATGGAGGAGCTGATCAACAACTTCATGATCGTGACCGAGGGCCCGCAGATGCCGGCCGGCGAGGTCTACTTCGAGGCCGAGAACCCGAAGGGCACGCTCGGCTTCTTCATCGTCAGCAAGGGCGGCGGAGTGCCGTGGCGGATGAAGATTCGCGGCCCGTCCTTCTGCAACCTCTCGATCCTGCCCAAGGTGTGCGAGGGCCTGTTGGTGTCCGACGTGGTGTCGGTGCTCGGCTCCCTCGACTTCGTGATGGGCGAATGCGACCGCTGATTATCCTGACGCGATGAATTTGAAGCCCGAAACCCTGGCCCGAATCGACGAGGTCATCACGCACTACCCGGAGAAGCGGAGCGGCACGCTGCCGCTGCTGCACCTCATCCAGGAGGACGTCGGCCACATCTCGGACGAGGCCATCGAATGGATCGCGGCCAAGCTCGAGCTGCAGCCCATCAACGTCTACGAGGTCGTCACCTTCTACCCGATGTTCCGGCGCAAGCCCATCGGCCGTCGTCACATCAAGGTCTGCCGCACGCTCTCCTGCGCGCTGATGGGCGGTTACAAGACCTGCGCGAAGTTTGAGGCCGAATTCGGCGTGCACCGCGGCGAGGTATCGGCCGACGGCGAGGTTACGGTCGAGTTCGTCGAGTGCCTCGCCAGCTGCGGCACCGCCCCGGTAGTCATGGTCGACGACGACCTCCACGAAAACGTCGACGAGGCCAAGGCCCAGGCCATCAGCGACCAGATCAGGGCGGAGGCCGCCCAACGAGGATAAGCCATGAGCGCACCGCAGCAGACCCGCATCATTTTCAAGCACATCGACGAGGACGGCTACTCGAACGACCTCGCCTGCTACCAGCAGCACGGCGGTTACGAGATCCTCAAGCAGGCCGTCACGAAGAAGCCCGAGGACATCCGCGAGGAGGTCAAAAAGTCCGGCCTGCGCGGCCGCGGCGGCGCCGGTTTCTCCTGCGGTCTCAAGTGGTCGTTCGTCGACCGCAAGAGCGGCAAGCCGATCTACCTCATCGTCAACGCCGACGAGTCCGAACCCGGCACCTTCAAGGACCGCTACATCATCCACCAGGACCCGCATCAGCTGATCGAGGGCACGATGATCTCCTGCTTCGCCAACGACGTGAAGCAGGCCTACATCTACATCCGCGGCGAGTTTCCTGAAGGCGCCCGCATTCTGGAGCGCGCCCTCCAGGAGGCGCGCGATGCCGGCTTCGTGGGGAAGAACATCCTGGGGACGGACTACTCCTGCGACATCTTCGTGCACCGCGGCGCCGGCGCCTACATCTGCGGCGAGGAAACCGGGCTGATCGAGTCGCTGGAGGGCAAGCGCGCCAACCCGCGCATCAAGCCACCGTATTTCCCGGCCGTGCTCGGCCTCTACCAATGTCCGACGATCGTGAACAACGTGGAGACCCTCTGCCACGTGAAGCACATCATGGACATGGGCGCCGACGAGTATCTCAAGATCGGCACGCCCAACAACACCGGCACCCGCATCTTCTGCGTCTCCGGCCACGTGAAGCGGCCCGGCTACTACGAGTTTCCCTGCGGCGCGGTCACGCTCGGCCAGCTGCTCAACGACGTCTGCGGCGGCCCGCGCGAAGGGCGCACCTTCAAGGCCGTCATCCCCGGCGGCTCCTCGGCCAAAATCCTTCGTTTCGGCGAGAAATTCACCATCAAGAACAAGGACGGCTCCACCAAGGAATGGGCGGTCGAGGACATCCCGATGGACTTCGACTCGCTGGCCGCCTGCGGCACGATGGGCGGCTCCGGCGGCGTCATCGTGATGGACGACTCGGTCAACATGGTCGAGGCGCTCGCCAACATCAACGCCTTCTACGCCCACGAGAGCTGCGGCCAGTGCACGCCGTGCCGCGAGGGCTCGCTGTGGATGAAGAAGATTTCCTCCCGCATGGTGCACGGCGAGGCCCGCACCGAGGACGGCGAACTCATCAAGAGCGTGGCCGACCAGATCGCCGGCCGCACCATCTGCGCCTTCGGCGAGGCCTGCTCGTGGCCGACGCAAAGTTTCGTTCTCAAGTTCGGCGACGAGTTCAAGGCCTACGGCGAGGCCAAGAAGTCCAAGCCCGCCGACAGCCTCGAACTGGTGTGAGCCACTCCGACTTTCCGCAATGATTCAGCCCGCCCAACCCGACCTCGTCACCGTCACCATCGACGGCAAGGAGATCGCCGTGCCCAAGGGTACCAACGCGATCGAGGCCGCCCGCCTGGCCGGCATCGACATCCCGCACTACTGCTACCACCCGAAGCTCAGCATCGCGGGCAATTGCCGGATGTGCCTCATCGAAATGGGCATGCCGATGACCGACCGCGCCACCCGTGAGCCGATCATGGACCCGGAGACCGGCAAGCAGAAGATCGGCTGGATCCCGCGTCCCCAGATCGGCTGCGGCACCAACGTGGCGCCGGGCATGCAGATCAAGACCAACTCGCCCATGGTGAAGGAGTGCCGCGAGGGGGTAATGGAATTTCTCCTCATCAACCACCCGCTGGACTGCCCGATCTGCGACCAGGCCGGCGAGTGCAAGCTGCAGGAGCAGGCCACCGGCTACGGCCGCGGCTACTCGCGCTTCATCGAGCAGAAGAACGTGAAGCCGAAGCGCACCCGCCTCGGGCCGCGCGTCATGCTCGACGACGAACGCTGCGTGCTCTGCTCGCGCTGCATCCGGTTCTGCGAGGAGGTCGCCAAGGACGACGTGCTCGGCTTCGTTGACCGCGGCAGCTATTCGACGCTCACCTGCTACCCGGGCAAGGAGCTCAAGAACAACTACTCGCTCAACACCGTCGACATCTGCCCGGTCGGCGCGCTGACCTCGACCGACTTCCGCTTCAAGATGCGCGTCTGGTTCCTGAAGCAGACGCCCGGCATCGACACCGAGTCCTCCGTCGGCGCCAACACCACGGTGTGGTCGCGCGAGGGAGTGATCTACCGCATCACCCCGCGTCGCAACGACGAGGTCAACGACACCTGGATGGCTGACAGCGGCCGCGCCCTCTACAAGCAGGTCGAAGCCGCTGCCCGGCTCACCCAGGCCACCGTCAAGGGGGCCGCCGTGACCCCCGCCGAGGCTCTGGCGAAGGCGGGTGAACTGCTCAAGGCCGGTGCGGTCGCCGTGGTCGGCTCGGGCCGCAGCTCGGTCGAGGAGCAGTTCCTGACCAAGCAGCTGGCGGCCGCCGCCAACGCTTCCGCCTCCATCGTGGCCCGCAGCGGGGCAGGGGACGGCTTGTTGATTTCCGCCGACCGCAACCCCAACACCCGCGGCGCGCTGCTCACCGGGCTGATCGATGCGCTGCCGTCCGCCGAACTCTCCGGCCTCGCCGCGGCGGTCGACGCGGGCGAGGTGAAGACGATCGTGTCGGTCGGCGAGGACCTCACCGCCGCCGGTCTCAGCGCCGAGCAATTGGCCAAGGTCGCCGTCATTTACCTGGGCACGCACGCCAATGCCACCAGCGCCGCGGCCGCCGTCGTGGTCCCGACCCTCACCGTTTTTGAAAAGAACGGCACGATGGTGAACCAGCAGTTCCGCCTGCAGAAGTTCGCCCAGGCGGTGCCGGGGCCGGCGGGAACCACCGACGACCGCACCGCACTGGCCGCGCTGACCTCCGCCGCCGGCGGCGAAAGTGCCGGTGCCGATCTCGCGGGCATCTGGGCCGCGCTGGCCGCCGCCGTGCCGCAGCTCGCGCCGGTCAGCTATGCCAACCTACCGGCCACCGGCCTGCTGCTCGACAGCACGCCGTGGGCGAGTCTCGCCTTCCCGGAAGGCAAGTCCCTCCACTTTGAACCCGCGGCCTCCGCCGCCACCGCGTGATCATCGCCATGATCGACCTTTTCCTCAGTCTCCCCGTCTGGGTGCAGTCCGCCGCCAAAGGCCTCGCGGTGATCGGCGTGGTCATCCCGATTGCAGGCGCCTGCTCGCTGGCCGAGCGCAAGATCTCCGCCTGGATCCAGGGCCGCCCGGGTCCGAACCGGGCCATCGTGCCTTGGGTCGCGTGGATTCCCTTCCTCGGCAAGTTCCTGCAACGGCTCGGTGTGTTCCACCTCATGGCCGACGGTGCGAAGTTCGTCTTCAAGGAGGACGTCGTGCCCGGGCACGTGAACAAATTCTATTATTACCTCGCCCCACTTGTCGCACTGGTGCCCGCGCTCTGCACCATCGTGGTGGTGCCGTTCGGTGCCTATTGGGACGCGTCGGTCGAGGCGCTGCGACCGGTGATTCTCGCCGATGTCGACGTCGGTCTGCTGGCGGTGTTCGCGATCGGTTCGCTCGGGGTGTATTCCCTGATCCTCGCCGGCTGGGCGTCCAATTCCAAGTACCCCTTCCTCGGCGGCGTGCGCGCCTCGGCGCAGCTCATCTCCTACGAGTTGTCGATGACGCTGTCGGTGCTGCCGGTGTTCCTCTGGGTCAATGCGCCCGGTGGCTCGGGCACGCTGAGCCTCTTCGACGTGGTCGCGACGCAGTCGCAGCCCGGCTTCCTCGGGGGCATGTGGTATGTGTTCCTGATGCCGCTGTCGGCGTTCATTTTCCTGATCGCGCTCTTTGCCGAGACGAACCGCCAGCCGTTCGACATGCCGGAGTCCGAGGCCGACCTCGTCGGCGGTTTCCACACCGAATACGGCGAGTTCAAGTGGTCGCTTTTCTTCGTCGCCGAATATGCGCACATGACGATCGGCTCCGGCGTCTTCGTGCTGCTGTTCCTCGGCGGCTGGAACCCGCTGCCGTGGCTGCCGCTCGAGACCATCGTGGCCGGCATGCCGGTGTGGTTGAGCGGCCTGATCGGCATCAGCGTCTTCCTGGGCAAGTGCTTCTTTTTCATCTTCCTGTTCATGTGGATCCGCTGGACGCTGCCGCGCTTCCGCTACGACCAGGTCATGACCCTCGGCTGGCAGAAGCTTCTGCCCCTCGCCATCGGCAACCTCATCTTCTACGCGATCGCCATCGCCGTCATAGAACGCAGTTGAATCTGAAATTTATTAACCACGGATGAACACGGATAGACCCGGATTGAATGGAGCTGATCGAGTGCGGTGCCGCACTTGGATCTGTGCCCATCCGTGTGCATCCGTGGTTTAAGAAACTCCCGCGCCATGTCTTTCGTCACCGTCGAACGCAAACCGCTCTCCTTCGCCGAGCGCACCTACATCCCCCAGATCCTGGGGGGGATGAAGACCACGTTCCGGCATCTCATCAAACCGAAGGAGACGCTGGAGTATCCGGAAATGCGGCCGCCGATCCCGGCGGGCTACCGGGGCGTGCCGACGCTGGTGAAGGATCCCAACGGCCGCGAGAAGTGCGTGTCCTGCCAGCTGTGCGAATTCGTCTGCCCGCCCAAGGCCATCCGCATCAAGCCCGGGGAAATTGCCGCGGACGACGACCAGGCCCACGTGGAAAAGGCCCCCGAGGCCTTCGACATCGACATGCTGCGCTGCATCTACTGCGGCCTGTGCCAGGAGGTCTGCCCGGAGGAGGCGATCTGGCTGCAGAAAGTGTATTCGCTGTCCGGTTACACCCGGGCCGAGATGGTCAACAACAAGCAGCGCCTTTACGAGCTGGGCGGCACCCTGCCGGACCAGCACTTCAAGTGGGACAAGAAAAAGGCCGCGGAGGAGGCCGGCAACGGCGCCCACTGAAAGCTGAAATGCGGAAAAATCGAAAAGCTGAAATTTCGCCCATGAACCTGACCACCGTGACTCCGCTGTCCTGTTTCAGCGTTTCCGCATGTCGGCGTTTCGGGATTTTCTGATATGGCCGAGTTCCTGTTTTACGCCTTTTCCTCGCTCACCGTCGGCAGTGCCGCCGCGGTGCTGCTCAACCGCAACGCGGTCAATTCCGCGCTGGCCTTCCTCGTCTGCCTGATCGGCGTGTCCGGTCTCTTCGTCATGCTGGATTCGTTCCTGTTGGCGGTGCTAATGATCCTGGTCTACGCGGGCGCGGTGGTCGCGCTGTTCCTCTTCATCATCATGCTGCTCGACATGCAGGGCGGGGAGCGGAAGCCGTTCTCGAAGTTCGCGACCGGCGCCTACGTGGCGGTCGGCCTGCTGCTGACGGTCGGCGTGGTTTCGTTCGCCAACGCCACCGTCGAGCTGCCGCGCACCAACCCGGAGGTGATCCCGGCGGTCGGCGCCACGCTCAAGAACTACGCCGACCAGCTCTTCACCACCTACCTCCTGCCGGTGCAGGTCGTGGGCTTCCTGCTGCTGATCGCCATGCTCGGCGTCATTGTGCTTTCGAAGAAGTTCGAGGGACTGGGGGACATCAAATGAGCATCCTGCCCGCCATCGGCCTGCACCACTACCTGATCGTCGCCGGTCTGGTCTTCGCGCTGGGCTTCCTCGGCGTGCTGGTGCGCCGCAACACCCTCGTGCTCTACATGAGCCTGGAGCTGATGCTGGTCGCCTCGACCATCGCGCTGGTCGCGTTCTCGCGGTTCAACGGCACCATGGACGGCAACGTCTTCGTCTTTTTCATCCTGACCGTGGCCGCCGCCGAGGTGGCCGTCGGCCTCGCCATTATCGTCGCGCTCTTCCGCCGCCGCCAGACGGTGCAGGTGGAGCAGCTCACCGCGTTGAAGAACTGACGCCATGATCGGAACCGAAGAACTTCTTGCCCAGCAACTGAGCGTGTGGGTGCTCCTGCTCCCGCTGGCTTCGGCGGCAATTATCGCCCTGTTCCTGCGCCGGTCCGGCACCGTGGCCGCCTACCTGTCGACCGCGGTGGCGGCGGTCATCGGCGTCATCGCGGTCAAGCTCGCCTTCGGCGGGGTGCGCTTCGAGATCGCAGCCGAGTGGTTCACCTTCGGTGACTTCACCCTGTCGCTGGGGGTCAATTACAACGACCTCGCGGCGCTGATGCTCGGCATCGTCGGGGTGGTGGGATTCTTCATCCACCTCTTCTCGCTCGGCTACATGCACGACGACGGCGCCAAGGCGCGGTTCTTCGGCGGCCTGTCGGTGTTCATGTTCTCCATGATCGGCATCGTCCTCGCGGACAACCTGTTCATGATGTTCATCTTCTGGGAGCTGGTGGGCTTCAGCTCCTTCCTGCTGATCAATCACTACTGTCTGAAGGACAGCGCGGCGGCGGCTTCGAAGAAGGCCTTCATCGTCAACCGCGTCGGCGACTTCGGTTTCCTGATCGGCATCCTCTGGTGCTACCAGGCCTACGGTACCGTCAGCCTCAGTGGCCTGGAGGAGGCGGTCGGCGCCGGGGCCCAGCTCACGATGTGGGTGCCGCTGCTCCTCTTCTGCGGCGCAATGGGCAAGTCGGCGCAGATGCCGCTGCACGTCTGGCTGCCGGACGCCATGGAAGGCCCGACGCCGGTGTCCGCCCTGATCCACGCCGCCACCATGGTCGCGGCCGGCATCTACATGCTGTGCCGGATCGAGGTGCTGATGGTGGCCGACGCGCTCAATATCATCATGTGGATCGGCACCGTCACCGCGCTCTACGCCGCCCTGTGCGCGGTGGTGCAGAGCGACATCAAGAAGGTGCTGGCGTACTCCACGCTTTCCCAGCTCGGCTACATGGTCGCGGCCTTCGGCCTCGGCTCCCTGGTGGTGGAGCATGACGGGCATGAGGTTCTGATCGCGGCCGGCGTCGGCGCGGCGATGTTCCACCTCACCACCCATGCCTTCTTCAAGGCGCTGATGTTCCTCGGCTCCGGCTCGGTCATCTACGGCTGCCACCACGAACAGAACATCTTCAAGATGGGCGGGCTGGCGAAGAAGATGCCGATCACGTTCGTCACCTTCACCATCGGCGTGTTCGCCATCGCGGGGCTCCCCTTCGTCACGGCGGGCTTCTTCTCCAAGGATGCGATCCTGCATCTGGCGCAGATGAAGAATCCGGCGGTGTTCGGCATCCTCGTGTTCACCGCGGTGCTGACGACCTTCTACATGTTCCGCCTGTGGCGGATCACTTTCTTCGGTGAGACTCGCAGCGACGCGGCCGCGCACGCGCATGAGAGTCCGCTGACTATGACGCTCCCGCTCATCGCGCTCGCCGTCATGTCGATCTTCGGCGGCTACACCCACGGCGCGCTCGGTTTCCTTTACGGCCATGCGTTCGACGGGGTCTGGTCGCAGATCCCGCACGCCGAGGGCCTGGGGGTCGTGCTGCTTTCACTGGCGATCATCGGGGTCGGCGCGGGCGCCGCCCTGGCGTTCTACAAACCGGCCGGGGCCGACGCGCTGGCGACGAAAGCGCCGGGCGCCTTCGCCGGGCTCACCCTGCTCAAGGAATCCTTTGACACCGCCTACACCTGGTGGGTGGCGAAGGTGCAGGACCGCTTCGCCATGCTGCTCAACTTCCTGGAGCAGATCTTCCTCGCCGGCCTGATCGTGCGCGGCCTGGCGGGCGTGGTGGGATTGTTGGGGCTCGGGGCGCGGGCGCTGCACACCGGCAACCTGCACGCCTACGTCTACTGGTTCCTGCTCGGAGTCGTCGTGCTCTGGGGCTTCGCGGGAGGGCTTTTCTGATGCAGTTCGACATTCTGCTCTTCGCCATCGTTTCCCCGCTCGCGCTCGCGCTGGCCATGGCCCTGGGCCTGCCGGCGGGCTGGGGCCGTAAACTCGCCTATATCGCCTTCACCCTGCCGGCGCTGGCGGGACTGTGCGCGTGGTATCGCTTCGGGGCCGCTGACAAGGAGGCGACCTACGCCTTCCTGACCAGCTACGACACCGGTCTGGCCGGCCTCGGCATCACCCTGAAGCTGGGTCTGAACGGGATCTCGCTCCCGCTGTTTGTCATGGCGGGCATCGTCGGTTTGGCCGCCGGGTTGTATGCGCTCCAATCGAAGGCCGAGCAGCTCAACCACTACCTGCTGCTGCTGCTGGTCATGCAGGGTGGCCTGATGGGCGTGTTCGCGAGCGTGGACGTGTTCTACTTCTATTTCTTCCACGAGCTGGCGCTGATCCCGACCTTCATCATGGTCGGCCGCTGGGGGGGGCGTGACCGCAACTATGCGGCCATGAAGATGACCATCTACCTGACCGTCGGCGCCATGCTGTCGCTGCTCGGTCTGATCGCGATCTACTACAAGTCCGGCGCGGAGACCTTCGACATGATCGCCCTGCGCGAGGCCATCCTGGCCGGCGGCATCGACGCCGCCGGGCAGAACCACCTGTTCGGGTTGCTGATGTTTGGCTTCGGCATCCTGGTTTCGCTCTGGCCGCTGCACACCTGGGCCCCGCTGGGCTACGGCGCGGCGCCAAGCTCCGTGGCGATGCTCCACGCCGGGGTGCTCAAGAAGTTTGGTCTCTACGGCCTCATCCAGGTCGCCCTGCCGCTGCTGCCCGCGGGGGCGGCGCACTGGGCCGGCATCCTCGCCACGCTCGCGGTGGTGGGCAACGTGCTGGTGGTCGGGCTCGTGACGATCGCCCAGCGCGACCTCAAGCAGGTCGTCGGTTACAGCTCGGTCATGCACATGGGCTACGCGTTTCTCGGCGTGGCCTGCTTCTCCGTCGTCGGCGCCGGCGGCGTGGTCCTGATGATGGTGGCGCACGGCTTCTCGGCGGCGTTGCTCTTCCTGCTCTCGACCGCGATCCATCACCGCACGCAGACCTTCGACCTTGAGGTGATGGGCGGACTGGTGAAGCACACGCCCGTGCTCGCGGCGCTCTTCATGGCGGCCACCTTTGCCAGCATCGGCCTGCCGGGCTTCGCCAATTTCTGGGGTGAGCTGACGATCTTCGTCGCCGCCTGGTCCTTCTCGAAGGTGCTCACCGTGCTGGCCATTGCCGGCGTGGTCATCTCCGCCATCTACGGCCTGCGCGCCGCCGCCCGGGTGTTCTTCGGCAGTGAGTCCGAGGAACTCGGCAAGGTGCTGGCCGAGCAGCCCGCCACCGACCTGAACTGGGGTGAGCGCCTTCCGGCGTTGTTGCTCGTGGCGATGCTGCTGGTCGTCGGGCTCTGGCCGAAGTCGGTCACCGTCGCGATCAATGAGGCGGTGGAAGCCATTTATCCCGCGGCGATCGCCGCCGCCGCGACGCCAGAGGACGTCGCGCAAAACTGATTCCCGCCATGATGTCCCTCGAACAACTTCAAGAGGCGGCCGCCGCGAACCAATGGCTCGCCGTGGCGCCGGAGCTGATGGTCGGCTGTCTGGCCCTGCTGCTGCTGGTGCTGGAAATCCTGCTGCCGAAGCACCGCCATGACTTCATCCCATCCGTCGCGATCATTGGCTTGATGGGCACGATCGGCGGATTGGTGGTCAACTACCAGTCGGTCTTCCTCGGCCAGGAGACCTTCAGCGGCCTGCTCAAGCACACCGGCACCGGCCAGTTCATGCGGCTGTTTTTCCTGCTCGCGGCGACGGGAGTCTGCGTGCTCGGCACCGTCGCGCTGAAGCGGCAGAAGATGCCCAAGGTCGAGTTCTTCGCCATCACGCTGGTGGTGACCGCGGCCATGATGCTCCTCGCGCAGTCGAATCACTTTGTGATGCTGTTCGTGGCGCTGGAGACGATCACGGTCGGGTTCTACATCCTGGTGAGCTACACGCGCACCAACCCGCTGTCGCTCGAGGCCGGGTTGAAGTATCTCATCATGGGTGCGTTCAGTTCGGGCATCCTGCTCTTCGGCATCGTGCTGCTCTATGGCGTGGCCGGCAACCCGGGCTATCCGGCGCACACGACCAGCGCGATGCACTTCGGTGAGCTGCAGACCTTTCTGCAGGCCAACCCCGGCAACTTCCTCGCCTCGGTCGGCATCCTGCTGGTGCTGTCCGGCGTGGCGTTCAAAATCGGCGCGGTGCCGTTCCAGATCTGGATTCCGGACGTATATCAAGGCGCGCCGACGCCGGTGACTGCTTTTCTGGCCATTGCCTCGAAGGCCGCCGGCTTCGCCATCCTCCTATTGCTGGTGCAGTGCTTCAGCGCCTACGCGCCGCTGGTCACCGCCGTGCTGACCGTCATGGCCATCGCGACCATTCTCTTCGGCAACATCGCGGCGCTGACCCAGCACAACGTAAAGCGCCTCATCGGCCTCTCCGGCGTCTCGCACGCGGGTTACCTGCTGATCGGCGTGATTGCCGCGCTCAAGGCCCCGCTCGCCGTCGGCGCGATCTGCTTTTACCTGTTCGCCTACCTGCTGGCGTCGCTCGCGGTGTTCGGAGTGATGGTCCACGTGTCCGGCGACGACGATGCCGACCAGACGCTCGACCATTACGCCGACCTGGCCAGGACGCATCCGTTCCTCGGGGCGGTGCTGGGCGTGGGCCTCGGTTCGTTGGCGGGGATCCCGCCGCTGGCCGGTTTCATGGGCAAGCTCCTCATCTTTCTGGCGGCGTTTCGCGCGGAGCTCTACCCGCTGCTCGGTGTGGCGATTGTCGGCGTGATTCTTTCGATTTATTACTACTTCGGCTGGATCAAGGCCGCCTTCTTCCCGCAATGGCGCCCGCCGGTCCTTGAGAGGGACGATCCGATACCGGAACCCCCGCGCCAAGCCATCAGCACCGACGCCGGCATCGTGCTCGCGACCTGCGCCCTAGCCTCGGTGCTGCTGGGCTTCTATCAGGGGCCGATCGGGGCTTGGCTGGGGCTGGGCTGAGTCACTCCACGCTGGCGCCGTCGGCTTTTTGATCGGCGGGTAAGTCGCCCAGGAACCGTTCGATCTGTCCAATCTGCTTGTCCCATCCGCCGGGACGAAGACGTGGGGTCTCGCGGAGCAAGTCGGCCGGATCGGGCAATACCTCCTCCGGGTAGTTGGCGGTGACGTAGTCGTAGCGCAGTTCGATGCTCCAAGTCCGTTTCATCCCAGATCGTGGTGAACATGTTCCAGCGCTGGTACCGCAGCTTGGGCTACGTCGGCTGCTCGTCTCATTCCGCCAGGCTGAGGGTGGAGATCAGCTACAACAGGCCGCAGGCGGGGATCACGGGGCGGGGCAGCATACTTTAATATGATGCAGCCAACCTGCAACTAGAAGCCCATTTTTGGAATTCTAGCCGCTGTTCGCGGCGCCCTGGTGCCGTCTTGCTGATAGGGTGGGTGAATTCTCCAGCGGCGGGAGTTTTGCCTTTGCGCCATCAGGGGATTTTTGCGGCTATGCGCTTCGCATGCGCATTACCGGACTCGCCCTCGTCCCGCCCCCGACTGCCGCCGATTTGCCCCAAGTCACGCCTGAACTGCTGGCCTCGGTCCTGGCCCGCTACTCGCGCAGCAACGACGGTATCCATGCCATTCTCGATAAGGTTGATGTGGCTAATCCGGACGCGTCCATTGATCGTATTCTGAAGTTTGTCGACTACGGGCACGCCTCGATTGGCGGCCTGACCGGCGGGCTCGCGATCGCCCTCGACGATGTGTCGATGTGGTTAGCACTCAAGGTTTTCGAGATTGCTCAGATGGCGGATGGGCAGGAATCCAGCACCCGGTACATCACCATGGATCCGACCAATTTGCCGTCGGCTGCCGCCATCGGGATCCCGGAGGACCTGGCGGGACGTTGGCAGGACTTGATGGCGCGATCCTTCGCCGCCTACACCGCTGAATATAGCCGACTCGATGCGCTGGCGGAGGCCGAACCGGAGCGCATCCGCCTGCCGGAGGGGGCCAAGCCCGGCATGGTCACCCGCCTGCGCAAGAACTACGCGCTCGATCGCGCCCGCTACTTCATCCCGCTGGCCACCCGCACCAATCTCGCGCTGGTCCAAACCTCGCGCATGTGGGCCACCACGGTGAAGCACCTGGATTCGCTGCCTCATCCCGAAGCCCGGGCCGCCGCCGGCCTCATCCGCGACGAGTTGCTCAAGCAGTCGCCGCGGCTCATGCGGCACAGCTTCGCCGAGGCCTCGTATCAGGCCCAGGCCGAGCAGGAGCTCGCCACCAGCCTCCAACTGGGACTGGAGAAGCTGTCGACCGCACCCTTGGCGGACGAGGTATGGGTGCAGGTTGATCGCTCGGCCCCGCCGTGGTTACCGGAGACCCAGTCGATCCCCGAGGCCCTTAGGCACCGGGCCAACCGCTACGGCTATCAAGGCACCGCCACCCGGCGCATGCAGGTGAAGTTCGCCTGGAACAACATGGCTCTGGCCGAGTTGCGTGACCTGAACCGCCATCGTACCGGGCATCGCTACACGCCCTGCATCCAGGCAGGATTCTACCTGCCGCCGGAAATCGAAGCCGCTTCACACGCCGAGCTGCTGGCGGATCAGGCGGCCCTCACCCGTGAGCTGATGGAACAGGGTTCGCCGGCCTACGTGTATTCGCTGCTGCTGGGGGCCCAGACCCCCTTCGAGCACAGCACCCACGCGGACAAATTCATCTACGAAGCCGAATTGCGCACCGGGATGGGGGCTCACTACCGCTACGCCGAGCACCTGAGTGCGGCGTTGCAGGCCTTTTTGGAGCAGGTGCCCGAGGCGCGCGACTGGGTGGTAGAGGGCACGGCCGAACCGGAGTAAAATGCACGTTAAGTTATAGTTCCGTATATAACGTTTAGACGGGCAGGTAGGGAAAATTAACTTGCCGCATATGATTGGCAGTGAAGCCTCACGTGGTCATGCGGCTTCTTTTGGCGACTTGGGCACCTTCGACCACAGCCTCGTTGCTTCCCTCGGAATGGGACTTCCGCCGACCGCGTTGACGCGGACGATCGTTGCTCCCCACGACTCTTTTTCACGCCATGAAACCCTTCCGCCTATTGCAGTTTAATATGCAATTCGGGCAAGTCTGGGACGAAAACGATCCGGACCACGCACCGGTCGACCTCGCGGCGACGATTGCAGAAATCAAGCGTCACGATGCCGACATCATTCTGCTGCAGGAGGTTGAGCATGCGCAAGCTGGCGGCAAGCAGATCGACCCGCCCCCGAATTACACCCGGCTGAAGGCGGAACTCACTGGGTACGATGCCCATTTCGCCTACCCGCGGGAGGACGAACGGGAACTGCCCTTCGGCATCGGCCTGGCCATTTTTTCCCGCACCCCCCTGTTCGACTGCATGCGCCGGGACATTCCCTCGCCGCCCATTGAGTTCGATTTTTACGGCGAAACCAAGACGCCTACCGACCGGGTCATGATTGGGGCCAGGACCCGGATCGCGGACCGCGAGCTGCAGATCTACAACACCCACCTGCTGGCCTTCTTCATGCTCAAGTCGAGCAGCGAGATCCACGGCGTGCAGCGAGAAGTGGTGGCGGATGCGCTGCAGTCGTCGGAGCTGCCCACCCTGCTGGCGGGCGATTTCAATATTTCCAACACGCAGTCGATCGTCGGCCAGTATGCGGAAATCGGTTACAAGACGGTGCAGGAGTCCGAGATCACCTGGCGGCGGCGTCCCTACGTGCTCGACCACATTTTCCACAACGCCGCCCTGCGCCCGGTGGCCCATCAGGTTGTGCCCACCCCCGCGTCGGATCACCATCTCCTGATCGGCGATTTCGTGTTCGCGGAGTGAAGGCGTGCCGCTGGATCGGTCTACTGGCCGTTGGGGCGACGCTCGCCGGGGCTGCGCCCGGCAAAGTCGTCGTTGTGCGACACGCCGAGACGGTGGCGTCGACTGACCCCGACCGAGGTCTGAGCGAGCAGGGTACGCGCCGCATGGTGGCGTTGGGCGGCATCATGGACGCGGAGCACGTCACGCATGTCTTCACCTCGCAGTATCCCCGCGCCATTCATACGGCGGGCCCCACCGCGCAGGTGCGGGGGCTCGCGTTTGAATCGATCGACGCTCGTCAGCTGTCCACTCTGGTGGACCGGGTACGGGTTTTGCAAAACGACGAGGTCGCGCTGATCGTCGGCCACAGCAACACCGTTCCGGAGATCATCGCAGCGCTGGGCGGGGCGGCGATCGCACCCATCGCCGAGGACGAATACAATCGTCTGGTGGTGCTGACTTTCGCCACTGATGGGACGATCACCACCCGCGAAAGGGTCTACGAGCCGGCCGACTGATCAACCGCGGCGGACGCGTTCCTTCTCGTCCTCACGCTCTTCCTCGAGCCGGGCACGTTCGTTGGCGATCTGGGTGCGCAGGGCCGCGATGTCGTCCGGGCCGCCGCTGGCCATCGCCTCCTGCAGCTTTTGTTTCAGGAAGATTTCACGCTCGGCGATCTTGCCCTTGTAGAGCGTGTCGATCTCCGCGAGCCGCTCCTTTTGGGCGGCCGTCAGGGGCTTGGCGGCGTCCGGATCGGACTGAGCGAGACGTTCCATCGCAAGTTCGTAGGCACTTTTCATGCGCTCATTCAGCCGATTCGCAGGCAGGTTACAAGGGCGAGGGCCAATACCCCGGGTGGCAGCCAGAACGATCCGCCCCAACCCCGCCAGCCCCGCTCGTAGCCGAGGATCATCAATCCCAACAGAACGAAGCCCAAGGTCGGGCCGATAATGTCTGGCTGAAATGCCCCCGGCACGGCCGCCCCCGGCACCACCAATAACGCGTGCAGGATGGCTTCCATCGTGGCCACCAGCAGGGCGGCGGCATGATTGAAGACCAGACTGATCATCGTCACTCCCAACAATCCGGCCAGCAGAGCCACGACCCCACCCATGATCGCCAGCGAGGTCAGGGGTATCAGCAGCAGGTTGGCGATCAGGGTTACGGGGGTGAACCAGCCGAAGATCGCGACCCCGCTGACCAGGCCGACCTGCGTCGCGGCCACCGCCAGGGCCGTCACGGTGGTGATCTCCCCCCAACGCCGGGCCCACCATGTTTGCCACGGTTGGAGCGAGACGACTGGCAGGTCCCGCCAAGGTCGCCAGCGGGCCTGCCAGCGTTCCCCGAGGGGCAGCCCGTACAACAGGAGGGCGGTCACGATCCCGTAGCTCATCTGAAACCCCGCCGAGAACAGCTCGAGCAGGTTAAGCAGCAACACGATCAACGCTGACCACGCCAACCCGGACACCGGATTGGACGGACTGCGCCACACATAGCCGACCTGCACGCACGTGACCATGATCCAGGCCCGCCGCGCGGACGGAGTGCCCCCGATCAGGTCCACGTAAAAGCCCAGCAGCCCGACACCGACCAGCAATGCGCCAACCCGCTGCAGACGAATTAGTCGCAGGCCGCCGTAGAGGACGCCGGCGATGACGCCGATGTGGAGCCCGCTGATGGCGAACAGATGCATCGTGCCGCTGCGCACAAACAACAATTTCTGCTCCGCACCGATCTCGCCTCGTTCGCCCAGCAGCATCGCGCGCAGCGCCGCGCCCAGCGTCGGGTGGTGGTCCAACCCCCGCACTAGACTGTTGCCCGCCCGCGCCTTGATGGTGGCGCGCAACCGGGCGTAGGGGCCGGGCTCGCGCACGAGCCGAACGAAGCGCCCCCGGCCCAGACGGAAATTATGCCCCGAATCGATCAGGTATTCCTCGAATCCCGGCTCGCTTGGCTGACGGGCCAGCGGCTCCAACCGCCCGCGCACCTCGATCAGCGCGCCCCGCTCCCAGCGGTCATTGCCGGCCGGTCGGCGCAGATTCAGGTGCAAGGGTTGACCGACCAGATCCTTGAGGTGGGTGGGGGCGGCGACCACGCATCCGAGTTGCCGCCGGT
>Ga0181602_10001761_pt1 | contig 18794 bp, 25 predicted proteins | sample 041ome_14_FD_148640 | JGI IMG/M metagenome (GOLD analysis project Ga0181602, IMG submission 148640) | Coastal salt marsh microbial communities from the Groves Creek Marsh, Skidaway Island, Georgia - 041408US metaG (spades assembly) | ecosystem: Environmental > Aquatic > Marine > Intertidal zone...
ACATTTATATAATAATGATTATATAAATAATATTGAATACGCCAAATGGGTATTCGATATAAAGATAACTTTGCTTAAACAAGGAGGTTAATTATGACTAATAAAGCATTATCTATTTTCAATCAATTAAGACCAGTAACCGTTGGGTTTGATAACGTGTTCGACCATTTTGAAAGAATGATGGACGACCATAATTTCAACGAAATGGTTAGATATAACTATCCACCATACAATATCGTAAAGACAGGTAACTTTACTTACAATATTGAACTAGCACTTGCTGGTTTCAGTAAAAAAGATATTGAAATCAATATGGAAGATGGTGTCTTAAATATTAAATCAGCTGTAGAAGCAACTAAAGACAAAGACGAGGATGGAGTAATCCATAAAGGTATCGCTAAAAGATATTTCTCTAAATCTTTTACAATCGCTGATGATGTTGAAGTTAAAGGCGCTGAATTAAAAGATGGTCTTTTAAAAGTGTCTTTAGAAAGAATTGTTCCAGAGTCTAAAAAACCAAGAACAATTAATATTAAGTAAATAGTAAAATAGAAGGCGGAGAGCTTGACTTTCCGCCTTTTTTATGTTATAATTATATTATAAAAAATAAACTGTGGAGGTTATTATATTATGAGTATTATTTTTAGACAAGTGAAATCTGATACTGAAGAAGTACCAATGTTGGATTTTATCAAAAGGGTAGAACCAAATCAAGCAGCCGACAAGGCCTTTCAAGCAAATGAATTTACAAGGTGGAAAATAGAGCAAGGCTCTAGTTATATGACTTCTACAATTAGAAATATGGCACCTAGTAAATTTATATTTTGTGATGTTGAAAAGTGTTTAAAATCTGCTATTGAAAGAGAATCAAAAATAGATGAAGAATATTTCCAAAAATGGCTAGACGCTGGTGTTACATATTTAAATTTAGATTCTAATAATAGAACAATCAATATTGTAGGTTTTATTGACGGTAGTTTTGGTGTTGAAGAAGGAACTTACGAAATTGAGGGTAATATTTTTAAAATTAAAACTGATTTAAATGATAAACTTGTTTTTGATAGAGAAAAAAATGAAGTTGATTATACAAAAACAACTTTACCTAAAGCAATTGTATCAGCATTTTTAGAAGCAAGAGTAAATTTAGAAATATATACAGATACAACGAGAGAAGAATTATCCGAAGTGTTTACTAGAATTAATGACGGTAAACCTTTGAATGAACCTGAAAAAAGAAATGCTAGAACTAGTGATGTTGCTAATGTAATTAGAGAATTAGCTGAACAACATAAAGATAGATTCTTTAATTCACTTACTAAATGGTTTACACCAGAACAACAAAATAGAAGAGGCTTAGATGATTTTATTGCTGGTATGTGCCACGTATTTTTTGAAGGTGCTGAAACAACAATATCACCAGCTTCATTAAATTCTATGTATAGAATTGGTTCCGAAGTAGATCAAAACATAAATCTATTTAAAAAAAGATTTAATCAGTTTATGAGTTGGGTATCAAAAGGTGATTTAAATGCTATACCTAATAGAAACTCTATCTTTGATTTATGGATAATTTTCATAGATTTAAAAAATGATAAAAAAGAAATTAAACCAGGTAAAGAAGACGCTTTTATTAATCACTATGTAAAAGTAGTAGGTGATTTATTAAGAGATAAAACTCCATATCCTTGTGGTAAAGGTGACCCTAAATCGTTTGAAACAATGGTAGGTGGCAGACAAGCAGCCAACAATGTTAAAAGAAATCAGATGATTATGGAAAAACTTGATGTTGATGAATACTTTATTAAAATGGATTCAAAAAGAGTTGTCAATGATAGTGATAAACTAGCTGTGGCTGCCAGAGATAACTTTAAAACACCAGAAGGAAAAGATATTGATTTATCAAAATTACAAACAAAAGAATATCATAAAGGACACGTAAATTCTTATAGAGATACAGGTGATACTTCAATAGATAATACGGTTATTCAGACAGATATAGATAACTGGAAAACAGGTACAAAAAAGGTGAAAGTTAGTGTTTAGTTATCTTGGTGGTAAAAAGTTTCAGGCAAAATGGATTGCCTCCAACTTTCCAAAACATAATACTTATGTTGAACCATTTGGTGGTGCCTATTGGGTTTATTTTGTGGCCAACCACCAAATAGATCAGGCTCATACAAATGTATATAATGATTTTAATAGAGATATAGCAAATATATTTCATTGTGCCAGACATAAAGATAGAGAATTTTTAAAATCTTTATTGTCATATGAACCACAACAAGAAGAAATTTTTAATCAATTTAAATCAGATTTAATACCATTTAATACAGACTTTGAACTAGGTGATATTGAAAGAGCCACAAAATATATCTACCTACAAACTCAAAGTTTTAGTGGTGATACTCTAAATGAAAAAACAAAGTTTGTAAATTTAAAAGGTAAATATAAATCAAAGTATCAACATTTTATAGATAAAATTAGTGATAAAAAATGGTTATATTTTATTAAAGGCATAAATCATATTCATAACGAATCATATGAAACAGTTATTAATATGTATGATAAAGAAGATACATTATTTTATGTTGATCCTCCATACTATAAAATGGAAGATTACTATGTAAAAGACTTTCAAAGAAGCCAGCACGAAGACCTGGCCAATAAACTAAAAGAAATAAAAGGTAAATTTGTATTGTCTTATTATGACTTTCCAGATTTACAAAAGTGGTTTCCAAAAGATCAATACACTTGGATAGAAAAAGAATTTAATAAACAAAACGCTAGTAAAAACAAAGGCGCTGGTAAAGGTAAAGAAGTATTAATTATGAATTATAAACCAGCATTGACTTTAGAATAGCTTTGTGATATATTAAATAATGCGGATGTCGTATAAAAGTAATACACTTGGTTTCCAACCAGGAAAAGATTGGGCAGTACAGTCCATCCGCTCCAAAATTTGAACGAGGAGTAAATAATGTTTGATAAATTTGTAATACCAAAAACTAATTTTAAAATAAGAGAAGGCGATTCTGTATTAGAAGATGGCTGTAACTTTGATGAGGGTAAGTGGGTAGAAAAATCTACAGACGACTTTTTTAAAGGCAAAAGAGTTGTATTGTTTTCTCTACCTGGTGCTTTTACACCAACTTGTACATCTACTCAATTACCAGGCTTTGATGAAAACTATGAAAAAATTAAAAGTCTTGGAATAGATGAAATCTATTGTTGTTCAGTAAATGATACATTTGTTATGAACGCTTGGGCAGAAATTTTAAAAATCAAAAATGTAAAAGTAATTCCTGATGGATCTGGTAATTTTACTAGATTTATGGGAATGTTAATTGGAAAAAATCATAAAGGCTTTGGTAATAGAAGTTGGAGATATATGGCAGTTATTAACGATGGAGTTGTTGAAAAGTGGTGGCAAGAACCAGGTATCAATAATGACGGATCAGATAATGACCCATACGTTGAAACTACACCAGAGAATATGATAAGTTATTTGAAATCAAAATAACATTGACAAAAAAACTATACTATGTTATATTATAATATGTTAAATTATGAAGGAGTGATATATGAATCTATCAAGTGATACGGTTTCTGTATTAAAAAACTTTTCAGACATTAATCAAAATATATTGGTTAAACCTGGAAACAAAGTACAGACAATCTCTACAATGAAAAATATTTTAGCAGAAGCTGAAATATCAGAAAAGTTTGAAAGCGAATTTGCTATCTATGATCTACCAGAATTTTTGAGATCAGTAGAACTTTTTGAAAAACCAGAACTAAAGTTTAATGGTGGATCAAATGTTCAGATTGCTGATTCTAATTCTAAACAGGCAATAAAATATTTCTTTGCTGACAAATCAGTTATTGTTTCGCCTACAAAGAATATTACAATGCCAGATAAAGAAGTTACTTTTACATTTAAAAAAGAAACCTTTTCTAAATTACTAAAAGCAGCTACTACATTAAATTTACCAGATGTTGCCGTTAAAGGTGATGGTAAATCAATTAAATTAATTGCTACAGATAAGAAAAACAAATCTTCAAATGATTATTCTATTGAAGTTGGTGAGACCGATAAAACATTTACGGCCTATTTTAAAACTGAAAACTTTAAAATGGTTTCAGATGATTATGATGTAGCAATATCTAAACAAAAGATAAGTCATTTTGTAAACAGAAATAAACCTATACAATATTGGATAGCATTAGAACCAGATTCGGAGTTTTAATATGTCTGAAGTCTATAAATTAGAAGACGGTACCGAATACAAAGCAGACGACTACTTAAAAGTAGAAACCAGAGAATATCATCAAACAACACATTATCTTAATAGACAAATTGCTGTTTCTGATATTATAGAGGAGTTTGGCGATTTGCCTACCTTTGAAAAAGGTTTATACTTTAATTGGAACGACTATCATAAAGCTTCACAAGAAGACAAAGACTTGGCAGATAAAGTACAAGAATTTGTTGATGAACACGATTATGACCGTGAAGAAGATTGTTGGACAATGAATAAAGGTGGTTATGATGTTGATAGTGAAATTGTAAAAGAATTTACAATGGAAACACCCTAATAATGAATAAAGTGAGGTTTATATTATGTCAGATTTTTTGTGGGTTGAAAAATACCGTCCAAAAAAGATAAGCGATTGTATTCTTACCGAAGATTTAAAGAATACATTTACACAATTTCTAAAACAAAAAGAAATACCTAACCTATTGTTGTCTGGTACTGCCGGTACTGGTAAAACAACAGTAGCAAGAGCCTTATGTGAAGAACTAGGTAGTGATTATATCATTATTAATGGTTCAGACGAAGGCCGTCAAATAGATACATTAAGAAATAAGATTAAAAACTTTGCTTCTACTGTATCTCTTACCGAAGACGCTAATCATAAAGTTGTCATAATTGATGAGGCAGATTATATGAACGCTGATAGTGTTCAGCCTGCTTTAAGAAACTTTATAGAAACATTTTACAATAATTGTAGATTTATATTTACTTGTAATTATGTCAATAAGATAATACCAGCATTACATAGTCGTTGTACTGTCATTGATTTTGCCATAAAAAATGGTCAAAAGGTAAAGACGGCTACTGCCTTTATGAAACGATTAGGTGGTATACTTGATGATGAGAATATAGAATATGACAAAAAAGTATTGTCAGAATTAATACAAAAGTATTATCCAGACTTTAGAAGAACTATCAACGAACTACAAAGATATTCAGTTAGAGGTAAGATTGATAGTGGTATTCTTTTTAGTCTATCAGAAGCTAATACCAAAGAACTCATAGTATCATTAAAAGAAAAAAGATTTAATGATATGAGAAAATGGGTTGTTCAGAACTTGGACAAAGAGGCCTCTTTTCTATTTAAAACTATCTATGATGTTCTCTATACAGCACTAGACTCTAAATCTATTCCTCAATCTATATTAATTTTGGCTGGGTATCAATATAAATCTGCCTTTGTTGCTGACCAGGAGATAAATATGGTTGCCTGCCTTACAGAAATAATGGCGAGTTGTAAATTTAAATAAGAGATTAGAATGGCTAGAAGAACATTTTTTAGAAAATTAATAGTAAAATTAAGAATATGGTATGCTGATATACGAGGACATCACGGTAAAAGATGGGATTATGAACCTGGTGATTGGTATATGGGTAGACACAATAAAAGAAAGTAAAACCATAAGCGGATATGGTATAGAAGTATTACGCCACGTTGCCAACGTGGAGATGGCGGAGCGTTACCGCCTATCCGCTCCAGAATTATTATGTACGAATTGAAAGATTACTTAAACGCTATAAACTTTACTAAAGAAAATCTATTAGATACAGACGATTTAACGTGGGAAAAGAAGTATCCACCGTTTATCATTAACAAGTGTTTATCAATGCATTATGACAGTATAGCAGCTGCCAATGAAATGAATGGTTATCACTTTTTAGATAAGAAAGTCCAGTTTCATTTTTTGATAAATAGTATTAGAAAAAAGAAGCGATTTGGTGGCAAATGGTTATCACAAGCCAAATTGAAGAATTTAGAGTATGTCAAAGAATATTATGGATATAGTAATGAGAAAGCAAAACAAGCACTTAGCATACTAAAAGACGAACAAATTGAATTTATAAAAGAGACCTTGAACAAAGGTGGGAGAAAAAAATGAGCGAAGAAATTGTAAACTGGTCGCCTGAAAGTATGTTAGAGGTCACAATCAAACAACCAGACGACTTCCTTAAAGTTAGAGAAACATTAACTAGAATTGGTGTAGCGTCCCGAAAAGACAAAACACTTTATCAATCGTGTCACATTTTACATAAACAAGGTAAATACTTTATAACACACTTTAAAGAACTATTTGCTTTAGACGGTAAAAAGGCTACATTGGTTGAAAACGATATACAAAGAAGAAATACTATTGCTATTCTTTTACAGGATTGGAATTTAATTGACATTGTAAAACCAGCAAAAGCTGAAAACAAAGCACCATTAAGTCAAATCAAAGTATTACCTTTTAAAGAAAAAAAAGAATGGACGCTATCAGCTAAATATAATATTGGTAAAAAAATTGATGAGAATAAGGAAGAAGTAAAAGATAGCGACAATGCAAGTACCGAAGTTTAAAGATTTTATTACTGAGCAAAATATAGAACGTAAAAATAAACCGATTACGGTTGCAATTATTACGAAGTCTAATCCAAATGTTAAAAAACAAAAAGCTGGTGAAGCTCCTAAAAAAGAACTTACAGTTGGTTTAATTCAAAAGGCTTGTAAGAAAAAAGGTTTTGAGTGTGTTGTCATCAATACAAAACACGCTATCATCACTGGTAAAGACGAAGATAAGAATACTTTAACCATTTATAATTATGATGGTAAAGATTCTGAACATACATTTATAGGTAAAGATACTGTTTGTATTACACGAGCAGGTTCTATTGAAGACGAAGCTGGATTATCATTAATATCAGCCTTTCAAAACTCATCAGCATTTATGTTAAACACACGATCAGCTATGCTGACTTGTGATAATAAATTAACAACAGCATTACTATTTGAAAAGTTTGGTATACCTACACCAAGAACAGCGTTTGTATCAAATGAAAAAAACATAGAAGACGCTGTAAAATTAGTTGGTAATAAATTTCCTATCATACTTAAAACATTAACTGGTACTCAAGGTATTGGTGTAATTAAAATTGAAAGTATGGATAGTTTAGTATCTACAATACAAGCATTATGGAAACACGATGCAGAAGTATTAATACAAGAATATATGGAAGTAGATGGTGATGTAAGAACTTTAGTCGTAGATAATAAGATATTTGCGTCAACAAATAGAGTTGCCGCTAAAGGTGAGTTTAGATCCAACACTCATAGAGGCGCTACACCAAAACCATATAAGTTAAGTGAAGAAGAACAAGAAATCATTTTAAAAGCCGCTAGAGCGTCCAAAGCGTACCTTGTAGGCGTAGATCATATCATTTACAAGGGTAAACCTTATGTATTAGAAATCAATGGTAGTCCAGGTTCAGGTGCCGAATATGAAGGTTATCAATATAAAGATTACTATTCAGAACCAGAACCATCAGGCGCTATCGGTGGCGAAGAATTAATGTATGATATTATAGATTGGGTATCAAAAAGAAGTCATTGGGATAGACAAGCAAATAGTGAATGTGGTTGGTTAGAAACTGTTGAACTAGATGAACTAGGAAAAGTTAGAGCAAAATTTGATACAGGAAATGGTTCACTTGCTTGTGCCTTACACGCTGATGAAATTTTAGAAGATGGTAAAATAGTTAAATGGAAATATGACGGAAAAACTCATACTAAACCAAGACACGGTACAAGTAAAGTTTATAGAGCAAATGCTGACGGTGAAGAGCCATCAGAAATTAGACCAACGATATTATTAGATATTACATTTAATGGTTTTACATATAAAGATATTGAATTTGGTTTAGACCAAAGACCACGATCAGGCTCAGATATATTAGTTAATAGAGAATTAATGCGACAAATGAATGTAAGTGTCAACCCTAATAGAACATTTGTATTAAGTAAGAGATTAAGACCTATTGAAAAAGAAGGTAAACAAGACAAAGTGGGTTTTGAAAAGAAATAACATTGACAATTTAGTCAATTTATGTTATATTATAAACAATAAGGAGAAATATTATGTCAGACGTGAAACTATTAAGACTAGCTACTGGCGAAGATGTAATCGCTAGAGTAGAAGAAGACGACCAAGGTGTAAATTTAAACAAAGCATTTGTTATTATACCTCAACAATCGGCACCAGGCCAACCAATACAATTAATGATGTCATTATATAATGCTTTTGGTAAAAGTGATACTGTTACGGTATCAAAAGACAAAGTTGTATTCATAACAGATCCTAAAGAAGATATTTTAAAATCATATCAAAAAAATACAAGTAGTATTTTAACATCACCAGGATTAATTACAGAAACTAAATTACCTAAATTAGATTAGTGATAACTGTTTACTTTGTACGTGATGGCTCAAAGATAGCAGTTGATGTGCCTGAAGGCACTACTCTAATGAAGGCTGCTAGAGATTATTCAAAAGTATCCATACCAGAAATACCAGCAGATTGTTCTGGTAGTTGTGCTTGTGCTACTTGTCACGTACATATTGATGAAAGGTATTATGAATCTATACCTACAGATACAGCTGAAATTGAATTGTTAGAATATGAACCTGAATTTAAACCTAAACAAAGTAGATTATCTTGTCAAATTACATTGACTAAAAAACATAATGGTTTGATAGCTACATTATTAAAAGACTTATAATGAATTTTTATAAATCAGTAATTGAACACAAAGGCAAACTTCTTGTAAGAGGTATACACGAGGGTAAAGACTTTAAAGAAAAGTTAGATTTTGGTCCTACTCTATATGCTTTAACACAACAAGAAACTGAATATAAAAATTTACAAGGCCAATATTTAAAACCAATCACATTTAAAAACATAGACTCTGCTCGTAAGTTTAGACGAGAAGTTGTAACTCAAAATTCACCTATTTACGGATTAGAAAGATACCATTATCAATATATTGGTAAAGAATATCCTGAAGATATTAAATGGGATAAAGATCATATTAAAATCTTCACACTTGATATTGAAACAAGTTGTGAAAATGGTTTTCCTGATGTGGAAAATCCTATTGAAGAATTACTTTGTATTACAGTTAAAAATCAATCTAACAAACAAATTATTACTTGGGGTACAGGTGAATATAAAACTGATAGATCAGATGTAACTTACGTTCAATGTAAGAATGAAAATCAGTTATTATTTGAGTTTATGAAGTTTTGGATTAAGAACTATCCAGATGTAATTACTGGTTGGAATACAAAATTCTTTGACTTACCTTACTTGATGAATAGAATTAAAATGATTGCTGGCGATAAAGTGGCCAATAAAATGTCGCCTTGGGGTTTAATTAAAAGTGAGGAGATTGTTGTAAGAGGTAGACCTCAAACCGTATATACAATTTATGGTATTACAAATTTAGATTACTTGGACTTATACAAATGGTTTGTACCACAAAGACAAGAAAGTTATAAACTTGACTTTATCGGTGAGTTAGAACTTGGCCGTGGTAAAGATGATATGCCATATGATACATTTAAAGAATGGTATACTAAAGACTTTCAATCGTTTGTTGATTACAATATACAAGACGTAGAAATTGTTGATGGACTAGAAGATAAACTAGGCCTAATTGACTTGTCATTAACCGTTGCTTATGAAAGTAAAGTAAACTATGGTGATATATTTTCACAAGTTAGAGTATGGGACACTTTGATAGCAAACCATTTAATGAAAAAAAATATTTGTGTGCCTCCAAGAGAAGAACATTTAAAAGAAACAAAATACGAAGGCGCTTATGTAAAAGAACCTCAACTTGGTCAACACAAATGGGTGGTGTCGTTTGATATTAACTCTCTATATCCTCATATTATCATACAGTATAATATTTCTCCCGAAAAGATTATAGGAGTTAAATCATCTGGCGTTTCAGTAAATAAAATGTTAGAACAAAGGACACCACTCACTCATTTAAAAACTGAAGGCGCTTGTATAACACCTAATGGTGCTTTATTTAAAACAGATGGTCAAGGTTTTTTACCTGAAATGATGGAAACAATGTACAATGAACGAGTTATTTACAAGAAACGAATGTTAAAGGCAAAAAAAGAATATGAAAAAACAAAAGATCCTAAACTTGTAAGAGAAATATCTCGTTGTCACAATATTCAATGGGCTAGAAAGATTGCTCTCAATAGTGCTTATGGTGCCGTAGGCAATCAATACTTTAGATATTATGATGTAAGACAGGCAAGTGCCATTACAACGGCAGGCCAGTTTATTATTCGTTTTATTGAAAGTAAAGTAAATGAATATTTAAATAAAATATTAAAAACACACGATAAGTTAGATTATATTGTGGCGTCTGATACAGATTCAATTTATGTAACACTTGACAAGTTAGTAGAAAAAACTTGTGAAGGTAAAGATAATGAACAGATATGTAATTTCTTAAACAAGGTTGTAGATAGTAGAATAGAACCATTTTTAGAAAAATGTTTTGCTGAATTGGCTGATTATACAAATGCTTTTAAAAATTGTATGGTAATGAAACGAGAAGTAATTGCCAATAAAGGTATATGGGTAGCTAAAAAAAGATATATGTTAAATGTATTAGATGAAGAAGGCGTTAGACTATCTGATCCTAAATTAAAGATTATGGGTATTGAAGCAGTTAAGTCATCAACACCACAAGTTTGTAGAGGTAAGATTAAAGAAGCCATTAAGATTATTATGTCTAAAGAACAATCTGATTTACACAATTTTATTTCTGAATTTAAAAAAGAGTTTTTTCAAATGTCGGCTGAACAAATATCTTTTCCTAGAAGTTGTAATAATTTAAGAAAATACAAACACGCTAATGATGTGTTTATTAAAGGCACACCTATTCACGTTAAAGGTGCTTTGATTTATAATCATCAACTAAAACAATTTAAGTTACAAAACAAATACCCTTACATACAAGAGGGTGATAAAATCAAGTTTTTAAAATTACTAGAGGCAAATCCATTTAAATTTGATGTAATAAGTTATATTACTAAACTACCTAAAGAGTTTAAACTCAAAGAATATATTGATTATGAAACACAATTTGAAAAAACATTTTTAGATCCTATGAGATTTATATTACAGGCGATTGGTTGGGAACACGAAGAAAAGGCCAGTTTAGAGGCATTTTTTGGATGATAACAGGTTTATTTTTATTAATAATAACTATACATTGGGGTTTTGCCACAGGAGCCATATTGGCTGCTAGAACTAATTTAAGTATACCTCAATTTTTAATAATAATATTAATGATTAGATATTTTATACAGGCTTATGGACTTTCAAACTAACAAACAATATGGAGTAATATATGCTGACCCTCCTTGGTATTTTAAAACGTATAGTAACAAAGGAAAGGATAAAAGTCCTGAAAGACATTATCCTTGTATGTCTATCGCTGACATTATTCGGTTACCTGTTGACCGAATTGCTAAGGACGATGCAGTCCTTTTAATGTGGGTTGTAGATCCACTTTTAGACCAGGCGTTTAAAGTTATTGACGCCTGGGGCTTCAAGTATAAGACAGTTGGATTTACTTGGGCAAAAACGAATCGAACTAAAATGGGTTTCTTTACAGGTTTAGGTTATTGGACTAGAGCCAATCCTGAAATGTGTTTGTTGGCTACTAAAGGCAAACCAAAAAGAAAATCAATGGGTGTAAAACAATTAGTGGTACAGGAAAGAGGTCGACATTCCGAGAAACCATTATTACACAAAGAGATTGAAGCTCTTGTAGATGGTCCATACATAGAGTTGTTTGCTAGAAAAAAGCCATTTAAAAATTGGGACTATTGGGGAAATGAAGTATGATTGAAATGTTTGGAGTAGGATTAATGGTTGCCATTTTTATGGTAATAGTGTATATTATACCTATTTGGTTATTGAGAAAATGGAATGATGAAGACCCTAAATAAAGAACAAGCCCTATATTGTGCTAATATATTCAATGACTATTTTAGTCAGTTTGATAGAATAGATCAGTATATGAGAGATCAAAAGTTATCTCAATTAGAAACAAATAATTCTGCTGGTACATTATTTGATGATGGTCCTGAAGAAGACTTGTTTAATAGTGACATATCACCTGAAGAAATGAACTTTGAAATAAAAGAGATTACTAATGAAAGATTTGATAAACTTTTAAATATGGTTTCTTCACATACAAATATGTCAAATGTTCCAGGTAAGAACTTAAAGATAGTTGTAATGGAAACTAATACACAAAAGATAGTTGGTTTTATTAGACTATCATCTCCTGTAATTAATATGAAACCTCGTAATGAGATGTTAGGACAAGTGCCTGATTTAAAATCATTTAACAAAACTTCTATTATGGGTTTTGTAATTGTGCCTGTACAACCATTTGGTTTTAATTATTTGGGTGGTAAACTATTGGCCGCTGTTTGTTGTTCACACGAAGTAAGACAAAAGATGAATGTTAAATATGATATGAATATGGCCTTATTTGAAACAACATCTTTATATGGTAATAGCAAATCATCAAGCCAATATGATGGTATGAAACCATTTTTAAGATATAAAGGCTTAACTGATAGTGACTTTATACCTTTAATACACGGTAAACCCTACCACGATTTGGCTAAGTTTGTAGAAAACAATATAGGCAAATTAGTAAAAGATGACGCTTCAAGTAAAAAACTAAAACTTACTATGGCTATTATTGGTTTAGTTAAAAGAAGTTTAGATGGTACAGATTTAGAAAATTTTAACACAACTATTAGTAATGCTAAAAAACTTACAGAAAGAAAAAGATATTATGCTTGTAATTATGGTATTAAAAACTATATCAATATTGTAAATGGTACAGAAACAGATATAGTCAAAGATGAAAACTACGACAAACATAACCTAAATAATATTATAGAGTGGTGGAAAAAGAAAGCAACCAATCGTTATAATAATCTTAAAAATGAAAATCGTTTGAGGAAAGAACTTGAAATATGGTCACCGGATGCACAAATACAGATAATCAGATGATAACAAAAAAAGATTACGAAGAATTAAAAGATTATTGGGACTTCCAAAGAAAGGTAGAATACAATAAAGAGGTTGTATTTAATATGGCCGATTCTTTTGAGGGTCGTGTATATAATGATTTTGGACCTGTCAACCTTAATGATATGAAAGAATTGTTATGGATGAGGGTAAAACCTGAAGATTATGAAAATCCAAGAAAAGGTTGGGTGCCTATAAATGAAAAATATAGGTTTGAATGGGAAGGCGAAGCTAATATGCCTAACTTTGAAATAGATACGCCAAAAGGTGATAGAATCGCTTTAAAGGCAAAAGATATTAAAAGGTGGCAAGAGGCCTTTGAAGACGATAATGGAAATAATGATATATAATAAGGGTAAAATTGTAGAACGGTACCATTTTAAGCCACAGGAGCTTGACAAAATTAAGAATTTCTGTTATAATGATAACATCAAGTGGTACATATTAAAATATAGTGAAAAGGAGATAATGGAATATGAGCAATTTTCTAAAGGACATAATTAAAGAAACAGGTAATGAGTACGCTACACTTGTAAGTGAAGGCGTTGATAGCGCAGACGTAACAAGTTTTATTGATACAGGCTCGTATTCTTTTAATGCTTTGTTATCAGGTAGTATTTACGGTGGTATGCCTGGAAATAAAATCACAGCAATCGCTGGTGAAGCCGCAACAGGTAAAACTTTCTTTGCTTTAGGTATCTGTAAACATTTTTTAGATACAGACAAAGACGCAGGTGTAATTTATTTTGAATCAGAAAGTGCCATCTCAAAAGAGATGATTGAGGGTAGAGGTGTTGATTCAAGTAGAATGGTAATTGTGCCAGTTGCCACAGTACAAGAATTTAGAAATCAATCAATTAAAATTATAGACAAATATTTAGAACAACCAGAAGATAAACGTAAACCATTAATGTTTGTATTAGATAGTTTAGGTATGTTATCTACTACAAAAGAAATGGAAGATACGGCTGCTGGTAAAGAAACAAGAGATATGACTAGATCACAAATAGTCAAATCAACGTTTAGAGTTTTAACACTTAAATTAGGTAAAGCAAATATACCTATGATAATGACCAATCACACTTATGATGTTATTGGTTCTATGTTCCCACAAAAAGAAATGGGTGGCGGTTCAGGTTTGAAGTACGCCGCTTCATCAATCATCTACTTAGGTAAACGAAAAGAAAAAGACGGTACTGAAGTAGTTGGTAATATTATACATTGTAAAAATTATAAAAGTAGATTAACAAAAGAAAATGCTCAAATAGATGTCAAACTAACTTATAAAAAAGGACTTGATAAGTATTACGGTCTGTTAGAACTAGGCGAAGAAGTTGGTATCTTTAAAAAGGTATCAACTAGATTTGAAATGCCAGATGGTTCTAAAGTATTTGGTAAAAATATCAATGATGAGCCTGAAAAATATTTTACAAAGGAAGTATTAGATAAGATTGATGAATATGCCAAAAAGAAATTCAGCTACGGATCAGACGAAGAATAAAAAAAGATACGTTTTTGTTCAAAAAGAAGGTGACGATTTTACTTGTATAAAAATCGTTGATGGTAAATTTGAAAACGTTATCTATAAGTACGGCAAAGTTGGATTTGCTAGAGATGAAAATCCAGACGGAACGTTGCCTATGAAGTTTGATTATGATATAGTAAGTAATCCTAATAAGGCAGATATTGATTCACAAGACTTTATAGATTTTATTGGTGATATATTAATGGAACAATTGGAAAAACAGGTAACAGATGGCACCGTTGTCTTTGACAAATAACGAAAGAATAGAAATAACTATTTTAAGAAACTTCTTTTATAATGAGGAGTTTACAAGAAAGGCTTTACCTTTTGTAAAACCTGATTACTTTACAAATAGAATAGAAAAACTATTGTACGAAGAAATAGATAAGTTTGTACAAGAATATAAAAATCTACCTACAAAAGAAACCATTTTAATTGAGTTTGGCCGTAGAAAAGATATAAATGAAGAAGAATTAAAATTAATTAAAGAACTTGTTATTAGTTTTACAGATGAAAAGTCTGATTTACAATGGTTGTTAGATACAACAGAAAAGTTTTGTAAAGATAGAGCAGTACATAACGCTGTATTATCTGGCATTAAGATACTAGATGGCAAAGATAAACAAAGACAGCCAGAGGCAATACCAAGCATATTAAGTGAGGCATTGGCCGTTAGTTTTGACAATCATATTGGACACGATTATATTGGTGACGCTGAAAGTAGATTTGATTGGTACCATACAAAAGAAAAAAGATATCCTTTTGACTTGTCTTTCTTTAACAAAATTACAAAAGGTGGTGTACCAAGTAAAACACTAAACATCGCTTTGGCAGGAACTGGTGTTGGTAAGTCTTTGTTTATGTGTCACGTAGCTTCTAACTTCTTAACACAAGGTCAAAATGTATTATACATTACTTTAGAAATGGCTGAAGAAAGAATTGCTGAAAGAATTGACGCCAATTTAATGGACGTTACAATGGATGATTTACACGATATGCCTAAACAACTATATGATAATAAAATGGCCAAGTTAAGAAGTAAAACAACAGGTCAATTAATCATTAAAGAATATCCAACAGCGTCAGCTCATAGTGGTCATTTTAGAGCATTAATTAATGAACTATCATTAAAGAAAAGTTTTAAACCAGATGTTGTGTTTGTAGATTATTTAAATATTTGTGCTAGTAGCAGATTTAAAGGTGGTAATATATCTTCTTATTTTTATATTAAGGCAATTGCTGAAGAATTAAGAGGCCTAGCAGTTGAGTTTAATTTACCTATCTTTTCTGCTACACAAACAACTAGAACTGGTTACGTAAGTACAGATATTGGTTTAGAAGATACTTCAGAAAGTTTTGGTCTACCTGCGACAGCCGACTTTATGTTTGCCTTAATGTCTAATGAAGAATTAGAATCTTTAGGGCAAATGAAAGTAAAACAATTAAAGAATAGATACAATGATCCTGGTTTAAACAGAGCATTTATTGTAGGTGTTGATAGAGCAAAAATGAGATTATATGACGTGGAAAATACGGCACAAAATATAGTAGATAGTAACCAAACAAAAGAAAAGGAAAGTTATCCTACACCTGAACAGGCTTATGATAAGTTTTCTGATTTTAAAGTATAATGGTAAAAAAAAGAATACAAAAAGTAAAGTTTCACAAAGGTGATAGACGGCCTAATAATGAACAACCAAATCTTTCTTATGTAAAGAAGATGAAAAAACATAAGAAAGATATTATATGGGAAGTCATTGAAAAACCTAATAATAATGTGATTGCTCAATTCTTTTTTGAAGAAGACGCTTACAAATTAGTGAAGTTTCAGAATAAAAACAAGGTATGGGAGCCTAATGGAGGCATACCAAAATTCTTATGGGTAAGTGTTTAGTGTTATAAATATTAGTAAATAATTGATTTATATGGAACAAGTGATTATAGTAATGGGAAAAATGAGAGAGAAATGTTTAGTTTTAAAGGATTTTTTACAAAGGAAAAAAATACACATTTAGAACATCTGGAAGACGATATAATAAATCGTGGTTCAAAAGGTGGTCAAAATGCTATTAATTTTCTTAATTCAATAAGAGATATGCTAGCTGGTTCTTCCAGTAGTAAAGTCAATATGTCCGTCAAATGGGACGGAGCTCCTGCTATAGTCTGTGGTATTAATCCAGAAAATGGTGAATTTTTTGTAGGTACAAAGGCCGTTTTCAATGTAAATCCTAAAATAAACTATACATCATCTGATATAAGAAGAAATCATAGTGGTGAATTGGCTAACAAATTATCTATAGCATTAAGAGAACTTAAAAAATTAAACATATCTGGTATATTACAAGGTGACTTTTTGTTTTCAAAATCAGATTTAAAAACAGCAAAAATAGATGGTGAAAATATGTTAACTTTTACACCTAATACTATTACATATGCTGTACCTATTGATTCAGATATTGGTAAAAGAATTAAAAGAGCAAGAATGGGTATAGTATTTCATACATCTTACTCTGGTAAAACAATGAAAGATTTAAAAGCAGGTTTTGGTACAGTTTCCGGTCGATCTGGAATATCTTCCGTGTTTTTAGCTGACGCTGCTTATAGAGATGTAAGTGGCTCAGCTAAATTAACATCAAGCGAATTATCAACCTTTAATGCTAGAATAAGAATGGCTGAAGGATCTTTATCAAAAGCTGGTTCTATGTTAGATGAAATGGCCAAATCTTCGTCTGATGCATTATCTGTAGGTTTTAGATTAAAGACTTTTTTTAATCACTATATAAGAAATACACAAGGTAATATGGCTAAAGTAAAAACACTTGTAGATATGTTTGGTGAATATTATGAAAATGTTTTACAAGCAGAAATAGATAGTAGAAAGACAGAAAGTGGTAAAAAGAAATATCAGGATATTTTAAAAAAGAATATGGTTTATATTAATAGAAACAAACAAGCCTTATATTTTGCTATTGCTTCACACGTTACCTTACAGAATGCTAAAAATTATTTGGTTAATAAGTTAAGTGAAATACAAAGTATTGGCCATTTTTTAAGAACATCTACAGGATATAAAGTAACAGCTCCTGAAGGATTTGTGGCCGTTGATAGAGTGGCTGGTGCTGTCAAGTTAGTAGATAGATTAGAATTTAGTAGAGCCAATTTTACGGCTGAGAAAGATTGGGTTAAAGGTTAATGGCAAGCACAGGTTATATAAGCGAACAGAATTATCAAATTGCTAGAGGCTTGATAAAAGGAGCTTCTTCAATACATAAGTTTGGTGCGGTTCCTGCTATGTCAATTAATACGACAGGTACTTGTTGGGATAAAAATGATACTTTATATCCTTGGTCAGCATTTTCAAGTGCGAGTGTATTAACAGCACAGGCCGTTAATGCTAGTGATAACGGAAAGATTTTAACAGTTGAAGGTTTAGATAGTAATTACGAACCACAAACAGATACAATTACATTATCAAGTAGTGGTACAGCAAGTACAACAAAACAATTTTTAAGAGTGTATAGAGGTTACATTTCAACAGGTACAAACAATGTTGGTGTAATTGATGTAAGAATTGGCGCAACAACTGTATTGTATATTAATGTAGGTTTAGCACAAACTTTAATGATGATTTATACTGTACCCGCTGGTAAACAATTATTATTAACAAAAGGTGCTTGTACTTCACAGGCAAGTGCTGACGCTTCAGGTTTCTTTTATGTAAGATTTTTTGGTCAAACAGCATTTAGAATACAACACACATTTGAAGTTTCAGGTTCAGATGGTTATGAATATGATTTTACTGTACCATTTGCTGTACCAGAAAAATCAGATATAGATGTTAGAATACAAACAAGAAGTAATAACGGAAGATATACAGCCGCTTTTGATGGTGTGTTAGTAGATATTCCACGAACAATGTACACAGGTAGTTAATGAATATTATTTTAATAGGTGGTCCAGGTTCAGGTAAATCAACTTACGCTGAATTTATAACAAAAGAGTTTGGTATAGATCATATCTATCCTGGTGAACTATTAAGAAAAGAAAAAGAAA
>Ga0181602_10001762_pt1 | contig 18792 bp, 20 predicted proteins | sample 041ome_14_FD_148640 | JGI IMG/M metagenome (GOLD analysis project Ga0181602, IMG submission 148640) | Coastal salt marsh microbial communities from the Groves Creek Marsh, Skidaway Island, Georgia - 041408US metaG (spades assembly) | ecosystem: Environmental > Aquatic > Marine > Intertidal zone...
TGTTGCAACTGGAGGAACGGCAATAGCTTGTGCAGAACTTCTAACTGAGAACTTTAATATTGAAAAATCAGATATTTTAATTTTATGTATTATTGATTTGCCTGAGCTGGGTGGAAGCAAATTGATACAAGATCAGGGCTATAACATTGAAACACTAGTTGCCTATTAATGTTTTAAACCTCAATCTAATAAAAGAAATTTCATTACAAAAATTAAAAACAAAAACCATGCACCCAAACTTATGTCTGTGGCTTTTCCTGCTGAAAGCTTTAAAACAACGTAGGATATAAAACCAATAGCAATCCCATTTGCAATTGAAAAGGTTAGGGGAATCATAATTATCATAATAAGAGCTGGCAGTAATTCAGTATTATCTGACCAATCTAGTCGCTCCATACCTCCAAGCATAAGTATAGCGACATAAACTAAAGCACCTGCGGTTGCATAACTTGGAACCATTGAAGCTATAGGTGAGAAGAATATAGCAATCAAGAAAAACATTCCTATTACAACTGCAGTCAATCCAGTTCGCCCACCTGCTTCTACACCAGCCGAACTTTCTACATAACTTGTTACTGGAGAACAACCAAAAAATGATCCAGCAACACTAGCTGTACTGTCAGCTTTTAATGCTTTATCAAGATTAATAATTTTTCCTGAATCTTCAATTAAATTAGCTCTTGATGCAACACCAAGTAAAGTGCCTGCTGTATCAAATAGATTAACGAATAAGAAAGAGATTATTACGCTAATCATCGCAACGTCAATTGCGCCCATAATATCTAATTTTAAAAGTATTGGGTTCAAATCAGGCGGTGTTGAAACAATACCATTGAATTCAATTAAGCCAAGTAATAGGCCTGAGATAGTAACAGCAAGAACACCGATAATTATTGAACCAATAATCTTTCTTATTGCCAAAACTAATATTAAAAGAAATCCCATAGCTGCAAGTAAAGTTTCAATATTTTTAAAGTTACCAAGGCTTAAAAAAGTTGCTTCATTCTGAATAATTATTCCACCTGTTTTTAGGCCAATAAAGCCAACAAATAAACCAACACCAGCCCCCATCGCAATTCTTAAATTTAATGGAATACTATTTAACATCCATTCTCTTAGAGGAGTAACGCTAATTATTACGAATAAAATACCTGCCAAAAAAACAGCTCCTAATGCAATTTCCCAGCTATAACCCATTTCTCCTACCACTGTATATGTAAAGAAAGCATTAAGACCCATTCCAGGAGCTAGCCCTACAGGCCAATTCGAATAAAAACCCATAGCAAAACATGCAATAGCTGCTGCAATACAAGTTCCAACAAAACTTGCTCCAAGATCCATGCCACTAGCAGCCATCATTTGTGGATTTACAAAAATAATATAAGCCATGGTTATAAAAGTTGTGAATCCAGCAAGAAACTCCTGCTTTATTGAGGTGTTATGAGATTCAAGTTGAAAGGTTTTTTCTATAATTTTTTTCATGATTTTGATGGAATTCAATTTACATAATAATTCTACAATTTATAATGCATGATTACTTAATTTGCTTGTATTTTTACATTGTTATTTTGGCATGTAAATTGCTTTCATTATAATAATATATTAATAACATAACTATGTGCTGCAGTAGGCTTATTACATAAGCACAAGGGGATAATAACTAATGAAATTTCTAAAATTAAATACTTTTATGTATTTTTCAGCTTTATTCATGCTCAATTTTGATGCATATGCACAAAATAGTGCCATTGAAGAAGTGATTGTTTCTGCTGAAAAAAGAAATGAGAGTCTACAAGACGTTTCTTTATCTGTAACAGCCTTAACAGAAGAAGAGCTTGAGACTAAAAATATCACAGATTTTGTCGGACTTAGCGCTATTGCACCGGGCGTAACTGTTGCAAAAAATGAAGGTTACAAAACTATTATCTCAATAAGAGGTGTTGGTGATGAAACTAACCAGAATGCTATAGCTGCTCCATCAGTTGCCTTGCACATGGATGGAATTTTCATTGCTTCAAAGTTTTCTTTGAGAACTGATTTTATTGATTTAGAAAGGATTGAAGTATTACGTGGTCCCCAAGGCACATTATTCGGTCAAAATTCAACCGGTGGAACCATTAATGTTATTAGTCAAAAACCTTCATTTGATGAAACAAAAGGTAAAACAGATTTAGCCCTAGGTAATTACGGATTAATTAAGTTTAGAGGTGCTGTAAATGTTCCTTTATCAGATAAAGTCGCAACAAGAATGTCAATTGTTTCTACAGACAGAAATGGCTTTAGTAAAAACATCTTAAATGGACAAGATCTTGACGATGCTAATCATGTTAGTTTTAGATCTGATTGGTTTTTTGATATTTCTGATACTACTTCTTTAAGAGTGTTTGGACAGTTCTTTGATGCTGATAATAACGGAGCAGCAATGAAGGGTTTAGATGACCCAACTCCAAACCCAAGAAGGCTTGCTCAAGATTCAGCTTCAGATTATCAACTTTCATCAGAAGTCCTTGCTGCAATATTAAATGTTGAGCTTGGTTTTGCAGATTTAAAGATACTTGGAAGTATTCAAGAAGATGATATTTATGTCAGTCGTGACAATGACAGACATAATTTTGGTGATGTTCATGGCTCTGGTCCTCTTGAAGGAATACCATATATAGCAGCTGAGTATAGACCTGAAACTTCGATAGTTGATACTAAAACCTTAGAAGTTAACCTAATTTCAAATGAACCAATTAATGAGAAGATTGATTGGATAATTGGTGCTTTATATTTCGATCATAAAATTGCGAATGCTATTTACGAGGTTAAAGATGTCAATAATATTAAACAGGTTGATTTAATGGATGGTGCTTTCACGCCATATGTTCATGATCCAATCTGTGCAACAAATCCTTTTGCAGGAATATGTTTTGCAGCATTTAATGCTGAGCTTGGGTTTGTTTCAGAAGCATATCCTTCTAGAGAGTCTCTTTCTGTATATGGACAGGCTACATATAACGCTCAAGATAACTTGAGATATATTGTTGGAATGAGATATACCGAAGATTCATTCTCTAGTGACGTTACAAATTTCTTTGGTCTTCAAAAATACTTAATCGAAGACGAGATTGATGAAAAAACTGGAAAATTTGCGGTTGAGTATGATGTTGATGGCGATACTATGGTTTATGCATCTTATACAAAAGGTTTTAAACCTGGTGGTAGTAATCTAACATTTGGTTATCCTGTTGATGATGAGCAAAACTTTGGAGCACAGCCTGCACCACAACTTATCTATCCTTTATTTAAGAGTGAGATTATTGATGCATTTGAGCTTGGCTTAAAAACTGATTTGATGGAAGGAAGAATGAGAGCAAATGTATCTGCGTTTATGTATGATTATGAAAATCTGCAATTCCAATCAACTGATCCTGATGTTTACAGAGGTGGTGTAGCAAATATACCTGAGTCAGAAATGAGTGGAGTAGAGTTAGAATTGATTGGTATTTTATCTGACTCATTATCAATGGATTTAAGAATATCTACTTTAGATACTGAAATTACTGCAGATTATGAAGCCCTTGATAACATCAAATCTGAGCTTTATTTCTTTGGTGAAGAGCCACAAAGATATGCTTTAAGAGAAAATATTAAAGGTAATAGATTGGCTAAGAGCCCAGAATTTACAGCTAATTTAGGCCTTCAATATAATGGAGAGTTAAAATCTGGAGTTCCATTAAGAGCTACAGCAGAAGTTATTCATAGAGGTGATTTTCAACAAAGAGTATTTAATAGCCCTTTTGTTGATCAGGTTGATTCATACACTATAGTTAATTTAACAACTAGTATAGAAATCAGTGATACTTCTGGTGTTGATTTTATGATTTTAAATGCTTCTGATAAGGATGGAGTTAATTCAGCTATGACCGATGTGTTTGGTGTTGCTGGAACAGGTATAGAATTAATACCACCTAGACAATTTATCTTTAGAGTCAGAAAAAACTACTAATCCCAAAAATATATGAGTACGTGTTGTTATAAAGCACGTACTCGTATAGCATTTGCAAATGAAAAAAACTTTTATACAAGCCGATCAGTTACTTGAAGATTCATTTAAGCTTGCTTGGAATGTTTATGAAAGTGGATTTCGTCCAAATTACATCGTTGGTGTGTGGAGGGGTGGAGCTCCAATTGGTATAGCTGTTCAAGAATTTCTAGAAGTATTAGGCGTATCTTCTGACCATATTGCTATCAGAACATCTCATTACTCAGGAATAGACAAACATAATTCAAATGTAAAAGTTTATGGATTAAATTATGTAATTAGGCAGCTTGAATCCGAAGATTCATTATTAATAGTAGATGATGTGCATGACACCGGATTGTCGATTCAACAAATTGTTAATGACCTTAAGGCAGCATGTAAGAAAAATACACCAGATATTAAAGTTGCAACTCCATACTTTAAACCAACCAAAAATAAAACTGAGAGAAAACCTGATTTTTATCTTCATGAGACTGATGAGTGGCTAGTATTTCCTCATGAGCTTGATGGATTAACCATAGATGAAATAAAAGAGAATAAACCTGCAGTTAGAGACTTGATTGATAGAATCTCACCAATTATTAATCAAGAAAAATAAAAGTAAATATACTTATTTATTATCACAATCCCATTTACATAACTCAGCAAGAACTGGTTTAAAAGATCTGCCAAAATCTGTTAGAGAGTATTCAACTTTTGGAGGGACTACGTCATAAACCTTTCTGTTTATTAAATTATCTTTTTCCATTTCTCTTAACTGTTTAGTGAGCATCTGTTGAGTTATAGGAGTAAGCATTCTCTTAATTTCACCAAATCTTACAGGACCTTTACTTAATACATAGATGATTGCGATTTTCCATTTTCCACCAACTAACTTTAAAGGCTTTGAGATGTCTAAATTTGAGCATTTCATAGTATGAATTTATATACTAGTATGAAATCATTGTCTACTAGCATATTTCATACGATGCTTTAATATAGCTTTATATTTGAATTAATAGTGGAGAATACAATGTCAGATAAAATTTCAAAAGAAATCCGTTCACTGGTTACTAATGATGGAAATATAGAACTTTCAATAAAAACAGCAGAAATACCAACTCCTGGTGCAGATGAGGTTCTTATTAAAGTTGAAGCAGCCCCCATTAATCCTTCTGATCTTGGACTTCTCCTAAGCTTTGCTGCTGATATTTCATCTATAAGTACTTCAGGTTCTGGGGATGAAACGACAACAACTATGAAAATTCATCCCGCTTTAATGAATGCCATGAAGCCTAGATTAGATCAATCTATGCAGGTTGGTAATGAGGGAGCAGGCGTGGTTGTTGATGCTGGAGAAAATGCAAAAGAATTAATTGGTAAGACAGTTGGACTTGCTGGTGGAGCTATGTATTCTCAATATAGATGTGTTCCAGCTGCAAGTTGTTTGGTGATGGATGAGGGTACATTACCTTCAGAGGCAGCTTCTTCATTTGTAAATCCTTTAACAGCACTCTCTTTTATAGAAACTATGAAAATGGAAAATCATACAGCTCTCGTGCACACTGCAGCAGCTTCAAACCTTGGTCAAATGCTTGTAAAGATATGTAGGGGCGATGGCATACCTTTAGTTAATATAGTTCGAAAGTCGGAGCATGTGGAACTTTTAAAAGATCTTGGAGCCGAATATGTATGCAATACTAGCGATGAAAGTTTTATGGATGATTTAGTTGCAGCATTAGTTGCTACCGGAGCAACTCTTGGTTTTGATGCTACTGGTGGAGGAAATAATGGAGAACTTCCAAGCCAAATATTAGCTGCGATGGAAATAGCGGCTAATAAAACAGCTAAGGAATATAGTAGATATGGTTCTGATACTTATAAACAGGTTTATATCTATGGCGGTTTAGATCAGTCCCCAACTATTTTAAAAAGATCTTATGGGATGTCATGGGGTCTTGGTGGGTGGTTGCTAACCCCTATGATTGGAAGAATTGGAATGGAAAAGTTTGGCCAGATGAGAATGCGAGTTGCTAAAGAGATTAAAACTACATTTGCTAGCTCGTATGCTAAAGAAATTTCTTTTGAAGAAATGCTTGAACCAGGAATTATTCAATCTTATGCAAAACAAGCAACTGGAGAAAAGTATTTAGTTAATCCACATAAGGAATAAATACTATAATCATTTGATGAGTATAGAGTATCCTGAGTCTTATTTATGCGATATTTTGAATGAGGTCAGAACAATAGCGGTTGTTGGAGCAAGCTCAAAAAAACATAGAGATAGTTATAAGGTGATGCAAAGCCTTATTGAAAATGGCTATAAAGTATTTCCTATCAACCCAAACGAGTCTGGAAAAAATATTCTGAATTTAGAGTGTTTCCCTAGTCTTGATGCAGTCAAAGAAAATATTGATATGGTCGATATTTTTCGTGCACATGATGCTGTAATGGATATTGCAAAGGATGCTATAAAAATAGGCGCAAAAGTTTTATGGATGCAAGAAGGTATTGTTCATCATGAAGCAGCCAATCTAGCAACAAGTGCTGGATTGAGAGTTGTAATGGATCGTTGTCCTAAAAAAGAACTCATTAAGTAGATTGGACTAGTAAAACAAAATAGCTTTTAATAGATTAGTTATGGATAACGAATCTCAATTACTTATTAAAGAAGCGCCGATAAATAGCATTTTGCGATTGGTGATGAATGATCAGAATAGCAAAAATGCGCTTTCAAATAAGATGATCTCTGCCTTAATGGATGCTATTGCATTTGCTAATGATGATAATTCAATCAAAGTAATAGTTATTGCTTCAAAAGGTAATGTATATAGTGCTGGACATGACCTAAAAGAAATTACTCAAGCTAGGAAAGGTCCAGATAATGGAGACAGCTTTTTTAAAGAGCTTTTTCGTTCATGTTCGGTTTTAATGCAAGCAATAGTTAACTCTTCAAAACCAGTTATAGCTGAGGTTAATGGTGTTGCGACAGCTGCAGGCTGTCAATTAGTAGCTAGTTGCGATTTAGCAATAGCATCAAACAATTCTAAATTTGCAACTCCTGGTGTAAATATAGGTCTTTTTTGTTCTACACCAATGGTTGCTCTTTCAAGAAATGTTCATAAAAAGAATGCAATGGAGATGCTCTTAACTGGGGATATGATTAGTGCACAAAAAGCTAAAGAAATTGGTCTGATTAATAATTATGTTGAAGTTGAAGAGCTAGAATCGACAGTTATGCAGCTAGCACAAAAGATTGCAAGCAAACCATCTTTAACAATAGCAACTGGGAAGAAGGCTTTTTATGAACAAGCTGATATGACCTTGTCAAAAGCTTATGAATATACATCAGAAGTTATGAAAAATAATCTTCTAAGAGATGATGCTAAAGAAGGAATAAGTGCTTTTGTTGAAAAAAGATCTCCAAACTGGAAAGAAGAATAAAAATGAAAAAAGCTTTGATAACTGGATTCTCTTCTGGAATAGGTCTCGCATATGCAAAACATTTAATAAAAAATGATTGGCATTTAGATTTAGTTTCTCAAGATATTGAAAGATCTGAATTAGCTCTAGAAGCATTAAACTCTTCTAACTGTAGTGCCTATTCATGTGACCTTAGTTCACCAGAAGATCTTGACAGCTTAATGTTAAAAATATCAACGCCTGATTTGATAATTGCTAATGCAGGAATAGGTATAAATGGAAGTGTTGGTAAAAACTCATCAAAAGACATTAAAGATGCAACTTATTTGATGTTTGGGGGAGTTATAAATCTTATTGAATATTTTTTACCTAAAATGAAAGAAAAAGATGCCGGAAGAGTTGTAATAATTTCTAGCATAGGGGCCTTAATACCAATGCCAAAATCTTCAATTTATGCAGCAGTCAAATCAGGAATATATGCTTATGGAAGATCTTTAAATGAAGAATTAGAAAATACAAACGTATCAGTAACAGTTAGTTTGCCAGGATATGTTAGAACAAATATTCATCAAAGATCTGGTCTTGAACATTTAACAAAAAAAATACCAAATTGGATGTGGGTTTCAGCTGATAAAGTAGTAACCGAAACCGAAAAAGCTTCCATGAAAGGAAAGTCACACATTATTCCTGGGTTTTTATATAGAATTACTAGCATCTTCTTTAATCTAAAAATTACAAAAATAATTTGGAAGACATTAAATGCAAGAAAGTAATTTTTTAAATAGTTTTGGTCGGTTAATGACAAGTCTTGAAGGAACTTCATTAACATATAAAGAAAAAGAATTAATTTTAAATAAGCATATTGGTGGAATTATTCTTTTTTCTAAAAATTTTGAATCACAATCACAAATTCATTCATTGTGTTTAGATATTAAATCTGTAAAGCAAAATATTATTATTGCAGTTGATCAAGAGGGCGGCAGAGTTCAAAGATTTAAAAATGAATTTACCCCATTACCTTCAATGCAAGATCTTGGTGATTACGCTATTGAAAAAAATAATTTGGGAATATGTCATGAAATAGGCTGGCTTATGGCTAGCGAGTTAGCTGCTTCTGGCATTGATATAAGCTTTGCTCCAGTATTAGATGTAGATAGGGAAACTAGCAGCATTATTGGGAATAGGGCATTTTCAAATGACCCTAAGTTACTTATCCAATTAGCAGATAATTTTATCAATGGAATGAATGAGGCTGGTATGCAGGCAACTGGTAAGCATTTCCCTGGACACGGGGGTATATTTGAAGATAGCCATATATCTGAACCTGTTGATTCAAGATCTTATGAACAATTAATAGAGTTAGATTTAAAACCTTTTACAGAACTAAAAGATAATTTAGGCGCTATGATGACAGCGCATATAACTTTTCCAAATATAGATAGCGTTTGTGTGAGTTACTCAAACTTATGGATTAAAGAAATATTAAGAGAAAGATTAGCATTTCATGGGATAGTCTTTAGTGATGACTTATCTATGAAAGGTGCTGGTGATTACTCTATGGGTGAAAAAGCACTTAAATCAATCGAAGCTGGTTGTGACATGGTTCTAGTTTGTAATAATTATGATGGAACAATGGAAGTTGTTGATGCTTTTGAAAAAAATAATGTTCAAACATCAAGCAAAATAACCGCTTTACAGAATTCTGCTAATATTGATTGGAGTGATTTAGTTAAGAAAGATAGAGTTAAAAATATTAAAAATTTAATTAAAGAAATGGGGAGAGCATAATGAGAAGAATAATCACAGGCCATAATAGTGAGGGTAAATCTATTATTACTATCGACGGTCCTCCAGCGCGATCAATAGGAGAGGATGTTGGCGGTTTATTTGAGATATGGAACACAGATGGAAATTTAATTGATACAACTGACTCAATTGATAGAGCAGATACTGATATTGTTTTATCTCCTCCTGAAAATGGTTCCAAATTTAGGTATTTTCAAATAAACCCAACTCCAGAAGGTGTGCCAATGGAGATAATGCAAGAAATTGCAGCTGATGCATTTGAAAAGATAGGTGCGGCTCATCATAGAATTGACACATCGAAACACCCAGCGATGCATAAAACAGAAACTATCGATTACATTATTTTATTAAAAGGTGATGTAACTTTAATTTTAGATGAAGAGGAAGTAAGACTAGAGCCTCATGACGTAGTGGTTCAAAGAGGCACTAATCATGCTTGGGTTAATAATGGAGATGAGCCAGCGTTATTAATAGCTGTCTTAATAGATAGCAATCTAAAATAATTAGAAGCTGATTGTCCCGTTATTTATTTGCTCATAGTTTTCACTAGTAAGCCTTGTGTAGCATTCACTTTTTGGTTTTCTAACAAATACTAAATCATCATTAACCTTATCTAAATGATAAGCCTCTTCTCTGAGATCACCTTTCTTTAATTTAAATGTTCCTGTTGTTTCTAGCTCTTCAATAATTCTTACAAAAACAGGTCTAGCATAGAAAGGCAGTTTTTCATCAACAAAAGCTGAAAAAGCATTCCAATCAAATGTATTAGGATCACAATTAAAAGCTACCATTCCAGCTCTGCCTTCACTATGTGGAACCTTAACCCCATAAACATTTGCCATATTAACTTGCTCAAATGAATTAAGTATTTCACCAACCTCATTAGTGGATACATTTTCAGATTTCCATCTGAAAGTATCTCCAACTCTGTCTACAAATTGATAATGTTGTCTTCCAAGTGCAAAACCAACATCCATTTTTTTTAATAGGTCGCCAGTATCAAACCAACGATCGCCATCTTCAATAACATCTCTCTTCACTTTCTTTTCACTAGCTTGAGCATCTGTATAGCCGTTATATATTGCATTAGGACCAATTTTTATTAATGCTAAACCTGGAGAATCATCTTTGACCTCTATATATTTTCCATTTTCATCTACTTTTAATTTATCCTCAGCAACATCGTATTCAAATAACCTAATATCGACATTTGTCATACCAATTGTTTGGTCTTTATTTAAAAGATTCATAAACATACCGTTAGCTTCACTAGCACCATATATCTCACAAATTCTTTCAACATTAAATCTATTTCTAAAAGTATCCCAAAGATCTGGTCTTAAACCATTTCCAACCATTTTTGATATTGGGTTATTAACTTCTTCTGGACAAGGTTCTTGAAAGCTTAAATATCTGCATAATTCACCAACATAAACGAAAGCAGTTGTATTGAATTTTTGAGCTTCTGGCCAAAAAGATGATGCAGAGAATTTGCGTTTGATAAAAGTTGAAGCGCCAACTTTAATAGTGGCACAAAGACCAAGTATTAGACCGGTCGAATGATATAAAGGTAGGCAGTTATACATACAATCTTCACTTGTTAGCCTATATCCTGCCATAGTTATGTTTGTAGAACCCGCTACAATTTTCACATTAGTAAATAATGCGGCTTTAGGCACTCCGGTTGTACCTGATGTAAATATGTAAAAAGCAGTATCACCTGCAACAACTTGATTTGTTTGCTCAAGATTAGCAGATTGAGACTGATCAAGATTCTCAGTGATATTTGAAGCCCACTCAGGACAATTATTTGGATTAGTATCCTCAACCCAAAGTAAATCAGATGATTTAGTAATATTAATTTCAGATAAGACGCCTTCTAAAGATTCAGATAACTCATCTCCAAATATACATTTCTTCGAATCAGAAGTATTTATACAGTGGACAAGAGGTTTTCCTGTAAGACTAGTATTAATTAGAACTCCAATAGCTCCTAATTTATTAATTGCTATCAAAGAAATGACAAAATTAGGCCTATTCTCCATAAATAGAACAACTTTATCTCCATGCTCAATACCTTCATTTGCTAATTTATTCGCAAGTACATTTGCAGCTTCATTTGTTTTTGAATAGGTCCATACTTCGTCTTCAAAATAAAGGAAATCTTTATCGCCGAATTCTTCAACCGTTTCTTGAAAAGAATGAGCAAGTGATGCATTAGAATCTAATTCAGGCCATTTATATCTAACCATTGGAATTATGTATCTAAGCTCAGATATAACTCTAAAGAATTCTTTTATGGAAGCTAGCATGTCTATATCCCCCTGATATAGTTATAAGTTAATCTACAGATGTAACTATGATTTCATCCGAATCTATTGGTAATACTACCATAGTGCCATCATGAGAGGCAGTCCAATTTTCTATGATCTGATCAACACCTCTATACATGATATCCTCCATTAATCTATTTCTTGGAGCTGGAAGATGGTGGTAAAAGACTAAATGTCCTACATTTGCTTCTTGCGCAGCCTGTACAATTTCTGGAATGGGCGTGTGATAATCTTGTATATCTATGGTTACCTTTGCACCCATTGTATTACCCATTCTTTTAGCATTTTTATTGAGTAAATTTACAAGATCAAGCGACATAGATTCATGAAATAGAACGTCAACATTTTTAGAATTATTGACTAAGTTTTTATCATAAATGGTATCTCCACTTATGCTTATAGACCTACCTTTGTAATCAATTCTATATCCTAATGCAGGATCAACGGGGTCATGTGAAACACTATAGGCTGTTATTTTAAGATCACCATCGTCAACTAACACAGGACTACCTAAGTCAACAGAATGAGTATCAAAACCAGCTATATCCAATGGTGCAACTAAGTCTCCATGATGTTCGTTTCTAAAAAAGTAATCTTTTGTGTAGGCAAGCTCTATTCCATCTGTGAGCATTTGAACTCCTTCGGGTCCAAAAACTTTTTGCTTAGAATTTCTTCCACCATTAATCCATGTTGCTTGATGGAAATCAGCAATATCAAAAATATGATCAGAATGCAGATGAGTATAAAATATAGCTTTTACTCTATTCCAAGGAGTGTTCCAGTTATTTAAGTTTGCAATACTGCCACCACCGGTATCAAATATAAAGATATCTTTCCCAGCTTGAATAAGTATGCACGCTTCAGCTCTTGCGGGATCATTTATTGGAGCTCTGGAACCACAAACCACTGCAGTCAAAGCATCCTCTTCTGGTAAATATGAAGAAGGAGCAGCTAAATTTTCTATAGCTGATTCAAGCAATCTATCCTGAAAAGCAGGCTGCCTTAGGAGTATGAATATTGTTATGACTAATATAACTAAAATTAAAGACAGATATTTTAAAAATTTTTTCATCAAACTCTCCTGTATCTTCAAATATTACACCTCACAATTTATTGTGTATATCAAAATGGTTTGAACTTGATTGTGCAAAAAATAGCAATGAACTAAGATAGGTGTTTATTTTTACTATCATTACATAAGGGGATAAATATGAATGAAGCTAAAGAATATGATTTTGTAGTATATGGAGCAACGGGTTTTACTGGAAAGTTAGTAGTTGAGTATTTGGTAGATAAATATAGTAATAATCCTCAAATTAGTTGGGCTATAGCGGGACGAAGTCTTGAAAAATTAGAATCAGTTGCTGCTTCTAAAAATGTTCCCGAAGATACAGGACTATTAGTAGTTGATAGTAATGATGCTTCAAGCATTGAAGAAATGGTTTCAAAAACAAAATGTGTTTTAACCACTGTTGGCCCATATCAGTTATATGGCAATGGTATTGTTGCTGCTTGTGCAAAATCTGGAACTGATTATGTAGATTTGTGTGGTGAGCCCGGATGGATGCATGAAAAAATTAATGAATTAAGCGAAATGGCAAAAGAATCTGGATCAAGGATAGTATTTTCTTGCGGTTTCGATAGCATTCCTTTTGATTTAGGTGTCTTATTTCTTCAAAACGAAGTTATAAATAGACATGGTAAACCTTCTAAAAATGTAAGAGGAAGAGTTAGAGGAATGAATGGTGAGTTTTCTGGAGGAACAGCAGCCTCTCTTGGGGCTACTATGGCAGCGCTAAAAGAAAAACCTGAACTTTTTGCAGTTTTAGCAAATCCATTTGCACTTTCAAATGGCTTCACTGGACCAGAGCAACCAGCTGACAACAAACCTGTCCTTGATGAGAAATTAAATACATGGGTAGCTCCATTTTTTATGGCACCAATTAATACCAAAAATGTGCACAGATCTAATGCATTGATGAACCATATATATGGTGAGGATTTTTGTTATAACGAAATGTGGGTTATGGGACCAGGTGATGAGGGTAAAGCTGCAGCAGATTTTGTTTCCTCATCAAACCCCCTAAGTGATGCACCAAAACCTGGCGAAGGCCCATCTAGAGAATCTAGAGAGAACGGTAATTATGATGTTTTATTCTGTGGAGATCTTGATAACGAGGAAAGTGTTCATGTGTCTGTAGCAGGAGATATGGATCCTGGTTATGGATCAACTTCAAAGATGATAACTGAAAGTGCAATATGTCTAGTAAAAGAGTGCGAAGACCTTGCTGGAGGTATTTATACACCAGCTCCATCAATGGGAACTAAACTTATAAAAAGATTACAAGATAATGCTGGACTAACATTTAAAGTTGAGAATTAATGATCAAAGAGAATATCAAAAAATGGCATGAGCATATAAAAGGAGAGTTTCCTGGAGGTTTTGATGAGCTTCTTGCTGATGATGTTATTTTTTACTCACCAATAGTTTTTTCTCCACAAAAAGGTAAAGATCTTACTACTTTATATCTTATGGCAGCTGGGAATACATTTGGTGGTGATCAATCTAGAGATGGAACTCTGCAGGAGTCTAGTTTTAAATATACAAAGGAAGTGCTTGACGGCAATCAGGCTATCTTAGAATTTGAAACTCAAATTGATGGAAAATATGTTAACGGGGTTGATATTATTACTTTTAATTCTGAAGGAAAAATAAGTGAATTTAAAGTAATGATAAGACCTCTTCAGGCTGTAAATATTATTCATGAAAAAATGCAAGAAATGCTTAAGCAATTTAAATAAATGAGTGTTTATAAAATTTTTCATAACCCTAGATGTAGCAAATCAAGACAAACACTTAAGTTGCTTGAAGACAACAATTGTGAAATTGAAATAATTAATTATCTTGAAATTGATTTAGATGTTTTATTAATAAAAGATACTTTAGAAAAGTTATCTCTTAAACCAAGAGATATTTTAAGAAAAAGCGAACAAGATTATAAAGACAATAATCTTAAAAGAGAGGATTTTTCAGATAATGAATTGATCGATTATATGATCAAGTACCCTAAATTAATTGAAAGACCTATTGTAATAAAAGAAGATAGAGCTGTATTAGGAAGGCCACCTGAAAATGTTTTAGAGTTAATCTAGCTCGCCATCTTGTCTCAATTTTTCTCTAATTTTTGTTGCGCTTATATTGGTTATTGATTCCTCAAAGACCTCTTCTTCAAATACATATCCCACACCTCTGCCATATGTAATATTAACGATATTTGGAACTAGCATTATTTCGTATTCAACTCCTTTAGTGAAACCATCCTTCGATAAACCATTTTGTATATTTTCACAAACCGCATCCCAGTCAAATGGATTATCATCTTGACCATCGCCTCCAGAGGCTCCTTGAACATCTCTTACTTGAATAATTACTTGACCCGTTTTTTTTAAACATCTTTTAAAAAGTTCTTGGTGACCTTCATGCCATGGCTGCCATCGGCCTAGCATTTGTACTGTTGGTTTTTTCCAGTCAAACATTCTTTAAAATTTCGTCTGCAATATTTTTATGATTAGTTTGATTCATTTCTGTAATATGAAAATCAACGTTAGTTGGTTTCTCAAACATCTTATTAGTATCTTCAAAGCGACCTTCTGTAATAGTATTCATCCATATAGTGATGTCTGGGTTAAAATTTTTACGTGTTTCCCTTGTTGGGCAAACAAAATCACAAATTACAACTCTATTATTTTCCTTTTCAAAATCAGCAAAAGTTTTCATTCTCATACTTTGCCTTATTCTACCTTCTGACGAAAAGTCCCAGTCGTTTGCCATATTTCTCACAACATCCGCGTTATACCATGCCGCATTTAATAACGGTTGAAGTCTTTCAGCCAAATATGTTTTTCCGCTTCCAGGAAGGCCCATTATTAGAATTTTCATAGTTATCTAATTTTTTTTATACTAAATATCTCGTTTCTAAAAAACATTTTAGCTTCTTTGCTAATTGCAGTCCTAATTTTTTTATATGCTGATGGAGATTTTTCTAGCTCTTGTATATCTTTTTCTGGAATTTGAGCTATATAAAGAATATTAGCCCACTTAGCATCAACACCATGACCAAATAGCTCAGAGACCGTTTGATCAGGACTTCTTTTAAAATTAAAGGTATAAGACTTTGGCTTTGAAAAGGAATATTTATTATTTTCACCAACAGGATTATTTTTTAAAAATTCAATAATATCTTTTGCTTTATTGGGAAATGGGCTTTTATCTTTCCATGCAATTTTAATTATTTTTTCAACAGTATCATTTCCGCAGGAATGAGTTATTAATAATCTACCTTCTTTATTTAGCAGTCTCATGAGAGGAGCAATTACATTATTAACTTTTGTCTTTACCTCCGATGCTGCTCTGTATGCTTGTGAGGCAATTATGAGATCGTAATTATTATTTTCATAATCATTTTTTATAAATGGTTCTAAATATCTTTTATGATCTTCTCTATAAATCCTTATCAAGCAGGGATGCGCATAAGATGTTCTTGATTTGTTATCAATTTCTATACCCCAATATTTTTTAATAAATGTATTGAGCTTGTTGATTTGATCATGAAAGTCAAATGAATTGTCTTCTTTAAGCACTAGGGTGTAAGTTTTAATTTTTTTATCTTTTAATTTATTGGTATTTTCAACAAGCCCCAGTTCAGCAAATTTCACATTTGTCATAGTTACAAGAAGGTTTGGGTGTTCCACAAATCTATCAGGCATTTTTTCAAGAGTATTTTTAAGATCCTCATAGCTAATTTCTTTTCCAGTAATCAGAAGCGATGTGTATGGATGATATTTATGAAAAGTCTTAATAACGTTAGATTTTATAGTCCCGTCTCCAGTGCCTGCATCAAGAATTCTTAAAAAGGTTCTGTTCTGAGGCATAGATGCAACATATGGTGCTAATTCAATAGAAATAGCTCTTTTTTCACTAGTGTTCTGTATAAATGATAGGTATTTAAGCCTATCATCAAAGAATCTTTTTTTTCCCATAATACCCTCTAGGATTAATAATATAGTAATTTTTATATACCTCAATAATCGATTTACTCAATCAATATTTTGTGAGTAAAATAACTTTTGTTGTGGGGAGTATTTAATGAAAGAGACTAAACTACCTTTATTAATTGGTATCGGATCTAGAATAAGAAAGTCACCTTATTTTGATTCAACTATCAAATATGGTGTAACTGGTTTTACGATCTATAACAGAATGTATCTTCCAACTAGTTTCTCAGGACCTGAGAAAGAATATGAAAGTCTTGTGAATGATGTCACTTTTGGTGATTTTGCTGCAGAGCGACAAATAGAAGTTTCTGGTCCTGACGCATATGATTTTATTAGATATGTAAATCCTAGAAATTTATCAAAATGTGACATAGGTGACTGTAAATATATAGTTTTAACTGATCCAGATGGTGGAATTATAAATGATGCATGTTTACTAAGACTTGAACCAAATAAATTTTGGGTATCACCTGGTGATGGAGATGTTTTATTATGGTTGCAAGGTATAGCTATAAACTCTGGGATGGATGTGAATATTCATGAGCCTGATGTATCGCCACTTCAAATAAGTGGACCAAAAGCAGGTAAATTAATTCAGAAGCTTTTCGAAGGAATTCATGATGATCTTGGTTATTACAAAGCAAGACAAACATCTTTGTCTGATATTCCAATGGTTATAGCTAGGACAGGTTGGAGCGGAGAACTTAGTTACGAGTTATATTTACAAGACAGAAAAAAAGGCGATGAGTTATTCGAGATGGTTTATGAGGCTGCAAAAGAATTCAATGGAGCTGTCATAGCACCAAATACTATAAGAACAATTGAGGGTGGTCTTTTGTCCTATCAGAGTGACTTTGGAAGAGAGCATAATCCATTTACTATTGGTTTGGATAGGCTTGTAGATCTTGAGCAAGACATTGATTTTATTGGGAAAGAGGCATTAAAAAAAATAAAAGAAGAGGGTATAAAAGAAAAACTTGTTGGAGTTGAAATTGAAGGAGATCCAATTCAAAAAGCCCCAGAAAACTTTTGGCCAGTCTTTAATTCAAGTAACAATAAAATTGGCAGGCTCTCGAGGTGCTTTTATTCACCAAGGCTTCAAAAAAATATTGGTCTAGCAATCTTAGCTATAGACTATGTTGATCCTGGAACGTCAATTGTCATTGAATCACCAAATGCCCATTTGAATGCAAAAGTTCATCAATTACCATGGTTTCCTGCTGAAAAAAGTACTAACCTAGACTAATGAAAAAATTATATTTATCTTTATTATTAAGTTTATTTGCAGTTAATAGCTACACAATGATTATTGATAATTTAGATGATAAAAGAGCTGACTGGAATGCCATATCTGATAATGTAATGGGTGGTATTTCTGAGGTAAATTTTTATCAAGCAGAAGAGGGTGATGAAAAATTCTATAGGCTTGAAGGTAGCGTAAGTACTGCTAATAATGGAGGCTTTATTCAGTCTGTAGCAAGATTTCCTTTCAACGCTGAGGACTATACAGGTATAAGAATAAAGATTAGAGGCACCAATGATGATTACTATGTCTGGATAAGGACACCTGCTAGTAGATTTCCATGGGATAGATATATTGCTTCATTTAAATCTAATGAAAATTGGTCTGTGATTGAGATTCCATTTACAGATTTTAAAAAATCAAATTTTTACATGCCAAAAAGACTTAATAAATCTAAACTCAGGACTATTGCCTTTGCTGCATATGGTAAAGATTTTCAAGCGCAATTAGATATAGCCCAAATAGAGCTTTATTAATGTTCTCAGATCAAGACAGGTTATTTATGAACCTGGCAATCGCAGAGGCTAAGATATCATATTCAAAAAATGAAGTGCCTGTTGGTGCGGTTATTGTTAGAAATAATGAGGTTATAGGAAAGGGCTATAACAGCGTAATATGTAATAAAGATGTTTCTTCTCATGCTGAAATTGTGGCTATAAAAAATGCATCTAAATTTATTGGAAATTACAGATTATGCGATACAACAATGTATACAACCCTTGAGCCTTGTCACATGTGCGCAAAGGCAATTGTAGATGCAAGAATCAATCAGATTATATTTGCAGCAGCTGAGCCAAAAACAGGGAGCATTATTTCTATAGATAATTTATATGATCGCCAAACTTTCAATCATAAAGTACTTTACA
>Ga0181602_10001780_pt1 | contig 18727 bp, 25 predicted proteins | sample 041ome_14_FD_148640 | JGI IMG/M metagenome (GOLD analysis project Ga0181602, IMG submission 148640) | Coastal salt marsh microbial communities from the Groves Creek Marsh, Skidaway Island, Georgia - 041408US metaG (spades assembly) | ecosystem: Environmental > Aquatic > Marine > Intertidal zone...
ATTAGATGGATTTAATTTATCATATACACCAACGATTGCAGATGCTGAGTAAGTATCCACTTTCATTCTCTTACCACTTTTTGGGTCTTTAAGAGTTTTATACCCATTCTTCAATACATCTCTTAATTGAGTAATGATTTCAGGTTCTTTTCCTTCGTTCAATATTTCGGTTAATCTAATCATATACTATAAATATAAGATTTTAATGTTTAATGTGTTGAACTCTCCATTTGATATTTTTACCCCTTAACATCTTTTTCATTTGATTAACATTCTTAATAGAATCATCTGCAAAGTAAACATCATCATAACCTTCGTTATCAATCTTTTTTTCAACCCAATCTGATTTATCTTTTGGGTTATTAGATTGTAAACCTATTACTGGTATTTTTTGATTAATACCAATATCTTTTAAATATCTTTGTACATGCTTATCTACCGCTTGAGGTCTTGCGGTTAGAATGAATACACCCTCTCCTTTGTTCTTATTGATTATTCTTTTAAGAACTTTGGTAATCTTTTTTAATTCTTGGGGTTCTTGAACAGAGTAGAAATCTCTGAAATCGTATTCTTCACCTGGCTTTTCATTGTAAAGAGCATATTCACCAGGTGTTAACTTTTTCTCTTTACCATCAATAGTTTTTACATAAATGTAAGAATTCGTAAAAACAAGTGTGTCATCGAAATCAAATACTCTGAGTTTTTTTGATTCTGTGAATAAACTTCTAGCTATCATATCCTCTTGTTCTTTGATAAACATACTAATATACGAAATTTTTTGGAAAAATCCAAATATTTTTACGATTTATTTAGAATCTGATTGTTTAATTCTAATAATCTTTTGTTTTCCATTTCAAGATATTTGACTTTGATAGTCAATTCGGCTACATCTTTGGTAAGTTCTAAGATTTTCTCTCTAAGTTCATCCTTTTCTCTTGAACTTCTTTCTAAGAGTTCTTCTAATCTATCTATTCTCTTCGCACAATCATCTTTGATGTAATCATCTTCTTCTTTCTTTTCTTGCGCACGCTTTTCATAGTATCTCCAAGCTCCTGCTGAACCCAATACTGTGATAAGAGTAATGATTACTGCGTAGATTGATTCTAGTTGCATTCTTATTTATCTTTATTATGTAATATACCGTCAGTTTTTTCTAACTCAGCTCTTAAATAGTGCTTAGCCCCAACTATGTAATCCTTTGCTTTGATGATTTTAGATTGCCACCAATGAGGTAAATCGATTTCAGTATTCATTTCATCGAAATCTTTCATCATTTCACCCAATTCCTCAGCATATCTTTCGATGATACTTAAATCAGCTCTTAACATACCAGGTTCATTGTCTTGGTGTCCCAAATCAGTATCTTCAAAAACACCATCAAATGCTTTAGCATCTAACTCAGTATCTTTAGCCATCTGAGAAATATACTTCTCCTCCATATCTAACATTTGCGTTAGATTCTTTTGTCTAGCGTTAATCTTCTTAGTTAAATCTCTAAGTACATTTAGGATTTTTTCTTTCTTTTTTGGGTCTTTTTCGGTTTTCCAAGGTTTTACAGCTTCTCTTCTTTCAGCCTCTAATCTTGCAATTTCCTTTTTGACAGCCTCTATCTTCAAAAACAACTTGGGGATTCCTTCACTTACTAATTGTTTCCAAGTGAATTGTCCATCATAGTTTTCAACGATATACCTTTTTAACTTTTCCATATCAGTTACCTTTGTTATCTAAAGATAAATATAATCTATTTTGATTTAAAGGAAAAACAATACCCTCCGAAGAGGGGTTATGTTTTATTCTTTCTTACCAAAGACTTTACCAACTTCAGCAATACCAAACGAACCAAGAGTGATGATTACGAATGAATTGTAAATGAATTCTTGGATAACTAAATCTTTACCGAAAAATCCAGTACCTATATCAGCGATTGCAAATAAACACATCATTGCGAATGATGCAAACCCTACTACTGATTTTTCGTTGATGTCATTTTGGTCTTTGAACATATCTTTAAATGCCATAATAAATTTCTTTTAGATTAAATTTACTATAACCTATTAATGAAACTTATTTGGTATAAATATCAGATTCTTTGTAAAAAGTTATCCATTTCTTTATCAAAGAGAGATTCTGCTTTTTTATAGAATTCATCTTTTTTATTAAAAGAAGTAAAGTTATCGTTAAAGCTTGGGATTCTATGAGTATAATCTTCAGTTATATAGATACCATCTAATACATACTGTTTTATTGGGTATTGTTTACTTACAATAGCGTTATGGGATGCATACATAGCAAAAGTATCTTCAGGCCCATATCCACCAAATGATTCTGGTATTTTTATGAAATCCCAAAACTCCTTTGAATATAATGTGTGCATACCATTACCAAATTTAATTGGTGCAACCAGTCTTAAAGATAAATCGGTATATTTTTGTGTTAGTACATCTTTTATACATTCTTTCTCAAACGCTTCGCCAAATTCACCATTTAACCTATTTGATGATACCAATACATCCCATGTTTTATCCCACCATCTTGGTAATGCTGGTGATAGTATGTACATACCATTTAATTGTTTAGCTGCATTTAATTGATGTTTTAATTGATGTTGATGTAAAACTATATCAGTATCACAAAAGATAAATTGGTCATAATCTAATTTTATAGCTTCTCTTTTTTGTTGGGTTGTTCCCCACAAAGAAGTATCGGTTATAATTTCTTTATCTAAATTGGATATATCATTTGTAACATCATTAAAAACACCGATAAATTCATCTTTAGGTACGTTTGTATTATCCCAATCCGTTAACTCAGGATTTAAGTTTAATGATATTTTTAGAGTAACATCATCACTATCATCTAAATGTTTAAGAGATAATTTATAATTATTTATTAGTTGTATGAACATCTCTATCTCTTGAGGCATTACATGCATACATACTAAAGTTGATTTATTTTTCATTAAAATATATTTTTAAAATGTGGTTTAATCATATCAACTTCTTCTAAAGAGATAATATCTATTTGAAAGATATCCCAATTAAATGAACCAGTTTGACCAGTTTCTTCAATGATGAATGGTAATTGTTTGATGAATTCAGTAAAGTGTTGATTTGTTAATTTACTTGCATCAAATGAAATCAATATGTGATTGTTCTTTTCATTATCATATGGTTTAACCGATTCCGATATATCATATTCAGATTTTTCGTTTTCAGCATCTACATATGCTTTGTAATCACAATCAACATAGATTGTATCACACCAAGGTTCTAAGATGGATAGAATTTGAGTATTACAATTTTTAACAATAAATCCAGTATCATATCTACTTGGAACGATTGGCATCATAAATTCATCATGTAATACATCAGTATGCCACTTTCTCCACCATTCTCTAAATTTGTGTTGTCTTAGAATAGTGTACTCTTCGGAATCTTTTGGTTTGTACCAAATTGTGCCATCGGGTAGTGGAATTTCTTTTTCAATTTCAATTCCATCTTTGAACCTACTACCCCTACAAGTCATATGATATACAAATGCATCTCTACTTTGAATCAACTCGTATCCATTTAGAAAAAATCTATTAAAGATATCAGAATCTTCTAACTCCATTGGTGCGAATAAGAAATCATGCCCACCAATATCAACAAAATCTTCTTTGTACATCATCCAAGGTGCAAATATACCATCAGTAACTTTACCCTCATTTTCTATTTCCTTTTGTGATACGAAGTTTAAAAAGTTTTCTTTTTGTTCTGAGAACTCATCTACTTCTAATCCAAAGTTTTGTACATACTTTTCAGGACCAGGTGGATGAAGTGGTGGTTCAATTCGAGTTGCTGAAACTACCTTTTTTACTTCTAAGTGTTTCAACATATTTTCCACATAGTTTGGTGTTACCACCATATCCGAGTGTAGAATTGATACTACTTCGGTTTTTGCTAAATCAAAACCAACATCATACAATACAGTGTGTCCAACTCTATCAGGTCCTTCGTTTCTATAAGCGATTATATTATCCCTACCTTCTGAGTATTCAGTAATCCAATTCCAACTATTATCATCAGATGCATCATCTAAGATTACCACATCATGCGAATTACCATAGTGTTCTTCAATAGAACCTACGGCTTGTTGTAGATATGGTAGATTACTTCTACAAGGTATTACAAATGTTATTCTTTTCATTTATTCTGGTTTATAAGCTTTTACATATATCCATTGAGGATGTCCATTATCTGAGAATGTATCTCTCACATATGTTTCTATATTGATAAATCCAATGTTTGTTAAATCTTCTATAATTTCAGATTCACTTTGTACCCTCACATCAGAATGTGAATTAGTTCCACCAGCATCATAATGGTTTGTGTGGTATGGATATCTATTTTCATTTGGTTTTATTTCCTGACCATATCCCATTTGGAATGAAAATATTCCACCTGGTTTCAAAGTTCTAAGTAAATCGGTTATTAGTGATTTTCTGATATCATATACTGGAATATGTTGTAGTGCGATGGTTGACATGATGAAATCATATTCGTTATTTTTCAATTGAGATACATCAACTCCATTATTTACATACCAATCACTATCTTGTCCTTTATAATTTTCCTTACAATAAACAATGTTAGCTTCTGAGATATCAATACCATCAATTCGTTTCCAATCGGATAAAGATAACATATTTGTTACATTTCTACCCTTACCACAAGCAAAATCTAAACCAACTTTATTTACCCAACTATCTCTATCTTTTAAATCACCTAAAAGAATATTCCAATAATCGGGATTACCATTATGCTCAGGATGGTTAGAAGTTCCACTTCTATACGCACCCTTTTGCATTTTGGTATATTTGTTATCACTACTTACCATAATTCTCTAAGTATCTATTCAAATCTTCAGGTGTTCCAAGTCCCCACATCTTTGGTACATCAAATGTTCTCACCTTTAATCCACCTTTAATTGCGTTGTTGTAAACAGGACAAACATAGAATTCATTGTTTACTCTAATATCCTGCTCAATCATTTCTTCAGCGTATTTCACAAAATCAGAACCATGTTTCCAATAATAGAAACCCACTGTTGCTAAATCTGAGATTGGGTTTTTCTCTTGCACTTCGGTCACAAAACCATCTTCATCCAACTTAGCAAATGACCACTTTGGGTGAGTTGCTTTGAATGTTGGGATACCACCATCAGCATCGTTCTCATTCATTTTGTAGAAGAACTCATTTGAATCCCATTCTACAAATTGGTCTGAGTTAGCGAAGAATAATGGATTATCGTTATCAATATGTTCTTTAGCCAAAAGTGCAGTACAAGCTGCTCCTTCGGTAATACCATCTACTTCTACAATCTTACAATTAGGAGTAATAAGATTAAGTAAGGTATCCAAATTGAATTTCTCCCTATGTGATTTCTGAACTACATAGATATAATTTGCTTCGATGTTTAGATTTTCTACCACGACCTGAATCATAGGTTTACCTTCCACATCAATTAGTGGTTTTGGAAATGTGTATCCTGCTTGTTGGAATCTACTACCAGCTCCAGCCATTGGAATTAATACATTTAACTTATTATCCACCCATTTTGGTTTATCATTTGTTTGTCCCATTTCTATTTCAGTTAATTTTTTAAATATGTTTGTGTAGGTTACTTCTTGTGGATTTCTAACTCTCAACACATGAGCGTTAGAACGAGATGCTGCAAGTAACCCATAAGGTGAATCCTCTACGATTAGAGTTTCAGATGGTAAACATCCCATCTTTGAGATTGCTCTCCAATACATCTCAGGGTGTGGTTTAGAGTTTTGTACATCTTCGTTTGAGATGATGTAATCCATAAACTCCATAATACCCAACTTTGAAAGTACAGTCAAAACTGTCTTTCTGATTGAATTGGAACAAACTGCTATTTTGTATCCATCCTCAACCAATGCGTTCATTACCGATTGTAGAGTTTGGTTTGGTTTTAACTCTTTCAACTTTTGTAATGTCAATTTTTGTTTACCTTCCCAAATCTCTTTGTGTAGTTCGGTTGGTAATCCTTTTATCTCACTCAACATCTCCAACTTTTGATTGGTTTTTAATCCATCGTAAGTTGATAGGTGTTCAGCCCAACTAATTGCGTATTGTTCACCCAAAGCTTCATTGAGTGCATCATAGTGGATGTTTTTTGCTTCAACAAGAACACCATCCAAATCAAATATAACTAACTTAATCATTTTTTATAAACCTTATATTAACTTCGGCACCTACAACATCGTTAGGTGTTTCTTTTACAATCTTAAATCCATTCGATATTAAAAAATATCTTATGTATTCTATTCTATTGGTAGCTCCACTGTATAAATCAACTTTATCAGATGCTTCAACCACCCCTTCTTTAACTATTGATATTTTGTCTTTTAAACTCAATAGAACATTAAAATCATTACCCTGTGCATCTATGTGTAACATATCAATCCTATCTATGTTATACAAATTACAAAAATCATATAAAGTTATTGTAGGAACTTCATAAGAATGAGTTTTTTTGAAATCGGGTCTGTTTGGCCATTTCTTCTCTATATCATCGGAAAACTCATATAAACTACTACAACCCCAATCTCTATTTGCAGAAATATTGAATGTTTGGAATGAGTTTTTAACATCAACCGCAAATGGTATAACTTTTATATTTGGATTCTGATTAGAAAGTGGCCAGAGATGATTCATTAATAATTCATGTGTTGGTTCAAATGCGTAAACAATAGAACCATCCGAAGCCATTCTTCTAGTATCACTTCCACTATTAGCACCAATATCAAATTTTATTTTATTCATTATGAAATTCCTCTTTCAAATGGTATAATACCATATTCATTAAATAATTTATCGAATTCAAATGAATATTCACCATAGTTCCACTTTCCTTTTGTAATAGCAGTTGCTATGTAAGGATATATGATACTATCAGAGTGATATAATCCTCGTTTTTTCTCATCACCCAATCTTACCATATAGTGTTTTCCTTCAGCAGGAACTGCTAATTCAAAATCCCAAATATTTAAAGGTTCGGTTGAATCTAACAAAGATACGAAATTTTTTAATTTTATCAAAGTAGGTTGAATAGAAAATTTAGAATATGAATTAGAAATTAATGTAGAATCTAATTCAGATACCACATCGTTTTCTTGGACATAAATCAACTTAACACTATCAACCATCTCATTTTTAACATAATCTATGTACTTATCAAACAATTCAAATTTAGGTTCATTAAAAAGAACCATATCCTCATGCTGAAATAGAACCACATCTTCATTAATCTGAGAAAGACATTGTTTTAATCTATCAGTATAAACTTTAGAATCATCGTAAACTATTGTAGTATAATTCGATGGTATTTCTTCTGCATTAGAATCACTTAAAACATATACTTTTTGATTTGGTAAGTATTTTTTTAACTGACCAAATAAAAGTTTCCACACATCTTTATAATCCGAATGTGTATAAATTATTAAAGGTACGTTTATTCCCATATTGTATCTAATTTTATTTTTTTATTCCATAATCCATTTCCTATCATCCACCATTTATAAAATGCAATAGCATTCGATAAATCATTTGGATTACCTTCTATTGATGTAGCGAATTGATGAAACTCACCACCTAACTTCATATTTTTTTCTACCGATTTGTATAAAGTTGTGAAAGGATTCATTACTTTTGATGAACCATAAAACCACATATCAGCAGGTCCCATATGAAAGTGTTGCCAATTCGCCATATAAATCTTATCTTTTTCAATATCAGTTTGAAAATTGATACATTGAACTGGATATGGATTACCTCTACCCGGCCCAGATGTTCTTCTATTAATTCTTCCTAAATCAAATCTTGCCTTAATGATAATATCATATTCAACCTCACTATTAAATGCCAACTTCATAGATTCAGTTACACTATAAAGATGAGATAAAACACTAAATGGTGGTCTTGGTGGAGCTGATAATGTGTTTAATTTGTTTTTGTTTATTATATTAGTAAAATCTTTCTGTCCTTCAAATATGGAAGATTTTGGATTATATAATTTAGTAATCTCATCCATTTTTTCAATTTCCCAACTGTGTACAAATACATCGGTATCAACCACATCCAAAATATTTTTTTTGATATGATTATAACCATCCAATCCCTTTGAATTTTCATCTGTCAAAGAATCAAATAAGCCATGTAAACAAAGTGCTACTTTCATATTTTTAATAATCTAACTGATAATTTTGTTCTTCAAAAAAGTATTTATATTTTGTTTCAATAAATCTAATTTGCTCTTCGGTTAAATATTCTTTATATCCACCAATCTTACCACCATTGGTAATATGTTTTTTACTCATCTTTGTGGTTTCCCATAAAATAGCTTCTTCTTCAGTTTGTATAAAATCTTGGTGATGTGGAATATTCATATCTTTTATATTTTCACAAGTATCTATAACCTGTTTTACTAAATCATATGATACATTCAATCCCAATTTACTAATAGCTGAGTAAGTGTGTTCATATGGATTCGATTTATACTCTTCATATTTCCAAACAATATCTTTATTTACATCTTTCCAAGTATCATAGTACCACATCATTTGATACTTAGATGCTTCTTCAACATCACCATTCCATCTTTCTGGGTCTTTCCTTAACATAGATGCAACAGTATCTCTTAAATCTCTAATCATAAAAATAGTTTTTCCCATAGTAGCTGCATGATTATATTCATGTATCTTTATGACTTCATAATTCAATTCAGAGTTATCTCTTAAAACTCTAAATATATTATAACACAAAGTGCTACCACTCAACCCCATACCACCTATGATTACTTTCATTCGATTGTTCTATGATTTTTAAATACCGTAAATTCAGTTAAATCTCTATATCCGTTATCTTCACCCAAATCACTCATATGTTCAGGATAGTTTTGGAACATAGCCAATCCATGTGCAGCTTGTTGAGGTGTCATATACATATTCCATCCGTGGAATGTGATATCATCATCTTTATAGTACTTTTCACTTCTACCTTCATATCTTGCTTTCTTAAACCAATCTGCTGCTTCAGCGTTATCGGTTAGAATCATACCACCTTTCCAAATTGGAAGTAGTTTTTTGATGTGGAAAGATAAACACATAAACTGCCCTTCTACATACATCCCACTTGTCAATCTTTTAGCTGCATCCCAAATTGGGTATGGTTTCAATTGATACATTCCGTTCCAATGATTTGTTTCTGCTCTTTTATCAAAGATAACCTCACCACCAGCGTGTGTGATTGATTGAGGAACTGATAAGTAAGTTTTAGATGGAATGGTAACTTCATTAACTCCCATCCACTTACAAACCAAAAATAGTGCGTTTGTACAACTATCTACTGAGATAGCATAGGGAGCACCTGTGTATTCAGCAATCTCCTCTTCAAACATTCTTACGATTTTATATGGATTATGTTTCATCTTAATCTTTTGTTAGTATATAAAATTTCTTTTTAAATCCACAACTTCTAAATAATCTCAAACTTGCTTCATTATCTATTTTTACTTTTGCAAATGCAGTTGGATATTCTTTCATAATTTCATTTATCATAAACTTACCAACTCCTTTACCTTGAAAGAAAGGGTCAGTGCATACTCTAATATCATCTTCGATAACACCCACATAACCAGCGGGCACTCCATCTACTAAAGCAATACGATAGTATTGTGAGTTTCCACTCATATACTTTTTTTGCATTTCTTCGGTGATAAAATTGTTGTGAATAAATCCACTTTGAACTCTTTCATCATTTCTAAGAACTCTTACGAATTCCCAATATTCTTTACTACATTCTACTAATTCCATATGCATACTTTTTGAATATCTTGATTAGGTCTATAATTCCAAAAGGCTTGTAAATAACCCCTATGTGTTGGCATATCCATCATAGGAGTAAGACAAGTTCCAATATCAATATAGGTATTATTAGGAAACTCTCTGAACAACTGATATACTGCCAAGTTTGTAAATGTGGATGCTGAGAAAAGGAATACATGATTTTCAATGTTGTTTTCTTTAATCCACTCAGCCATTTCTTCAATTTTTCCATAATCATTAATCATTGCGTTGTAACCTACTCTAAAATCTTTCACAAAGAATGGTAATCTATCTAAGTTTGCATCTTCATGTCCAACGAATACACAATCTCTACTATAAAGGATTGGTAGAATGTGTGTAATGAATAAAGGATAGTTTCCATTTACCCAAAGATTTGCCCAAGTTAGAGTTTCATCATCCCCACCAGCTAAATCAACTTGCCAATCAAATTGTTCCTTACCTACACAACAACTACAACTAATTCCTCTATAATAGTTTGGTTGTTTGTACTGAAGTGATTCCACTAACTTTTGTTGGTAAAACGAATGTTCTTTTGGGTCAAAATGTTTGAAATCAGCAGGTTGATAAACACCACCTTGCTTCTCATCACCAATTTGAATCAACCCATTATCCAACACCAATTCTTTATTTTGTAGAATATACATTTCACCATCAGAATAACGAGAGAATGCAAAGTGTTCTTGATTCTCTAATTTGGTTTTTAGTTTTACAAAATCTCCTCTAAAGTTCTTCATTTCTTAATATTTCTAATACCGCTTGTGAAGTATATCCATCCCCATAAGGACAATTTTCACTAATATACGGATTTTCTATTAGTTTTCCAAATAATTCACCCAAATCTTCAGGAGAATCACACAAATGTAAATGACCTGTTTCTATACCTTCAGGTCTTTCGGTTGTTTTTCTACATACAATTACTTTCTTATTGAAGAATGAACCCTCTTCTTGCAAACCACCACTATCTGAAATGATTAGGTTTGATTTGATTAGAGTATTAATCATATGCGTATGTTCCATTGGTTCTACCACAGTTACATTCTTTAAAATGTGTCTATGTTTCTTTACATTTGGGTTTGGGTGAATTGGTAATACAAATGTATAATGTGGATATTCAACTGCAAGTTTTTCAATCTCCTCAAACCATTTATCCATCCAATGGTGATTTTCTCTACGATGTAAAGTAATCAAAATAATATTTTCCATTGTAGGTTTTGGAAAATCTACTAAGTTATCTAATACTGAGTTTCCAACTGTGTAGATACTTCCATGTACTTTTTCATCTTTAAGATTTTGTGCCGATAATTCAGTTGGTGTAAAGTTTACATCAGCGATTCTTGCAATCATCTGTCTATAACCTTCTTCAGGATATGGGTGTTGTAAATCACCACTCCTTAATCCTGCTTCCAAATAATAGATTCGGATTTGTCTATTAAATGCGGCTAATGCGCAACCAAATGCTGAACCGGTGTCTCCCTGTACCAATACACCTTTAAAATCTCCATTTGGAAATTGAATCATACAATCTGAAATGATAGAGTCCAATCTATTGTTAGTTGTACTCATATTGATTTGATAATCAACTTCCACATCCTTCAACAAATCAGGGTGTTGACCTGTGAATAGAAGTTTATATTCACTTCTATCCATAAGTTTAATCAATGGTTTAATTTTCAACCATTCGGGTCTTGTCCCAAAGCAGAGTAATATTGGTTTATTTTTCATTTACTAATTTCCAGCCTTTATTTCGTTGTTCGTGAAAATATTGATTCATCAATTGTTTGAATGGTGTACCATCTACCGATGCTTGGTTTGATTCCCATAAAGATACAGAATCACCACCATAAGTTCCGCCCTTAATACTACCCCACAATTCCATATCTGATTTTGGATGTGGTGGTACAAATGTTGGAATACCAGCATACTTTTGTAACATATAAGAGAAGTGCATATCTTCTCCACAAGTGTTGTATTTTGGGTCTGGTAATTCTCTTACCATAATAGATAACCATTCCTTCTTAAAGAACCAACTATGTCCAACTAAATCAACTTGAACAGTCCTATCGTTGTTACCCAACTCTGGCCATCCAAATCTGAGGTAGTGTTCATAATATGATGAATGTTGTGGTGGAAGTGGGTTTGGATAAAGTAATCCAACAGTTCCCAATAATCCCTCTCTTTCATTCATTGTATTCATACAATTCTCTAACCATCTACGACCAGGAATTGTATCATCATCAAATACCACCACATATGGGTTTCTAGCGTTCATAGCAAAGTAGAATCTTGCCCAAACTCCAAAGTTGTAATTACAATAAGCTACTGGGATTTCACTCCCAATATCATAGTTTAATAAATCATTATCACCCGGATTATTATACCATAACAAAATCTCATCAGGTGGCAAGGTTTGATTTTTTAACGCTTCTAATTGTTCGTTGAGGTTATCTCCTCTTTTGTAACCATTTAGTACTGCTGTAATCATATTCTTTCTTTCATATAGTTTGACCAAATCTTTTTGGTATAAAAACTTTCATATTGTTGTCTAGACAACTTACTACATTGATTGTAGAACTCTTTATCATCTCTCAACTTCTGAGCTAGTTCTCTAGCTCCTTTTACATCATCTACCTCAACTGAAGTTAGTGGGTGTAATGTCTTTTGTGTATCTACTTTGATGTTACCTATTACAGGTATCCCAAAATATGCACAATTAAGTGAGAATGTACCAGCTGCCACAGTTGGCATTAGATGAACTCCATATTTGAACTTAGATACTTCTTTCATCCAATCAATCCACATCATTCTTGGAAAATGATTTAAATCTTCCATAGCACCTTCATTGTTTCTTTTAGCATGAGATTCCTGTCCCCAAATGGGTACACCAAATTCAGATGCCACCATATATGATTCAAATCCACCATACCATCTTGCGAAGTTACCACCAATCAAAACTTTATCTTCAGGTTGTGCCGAAATACCTCTAATTAAATTTTCAATCATCAAAGTTCTCATTACTTCCACTTTTTTGTTTGGTAATAATCCTTTGTAGTAATTTACATCGGATTCATTATGTGCAAAGATACCATCGGTTTTTGCTAAGAAATTGTAGAATTGGATTTGGTCTATAATTTCATAATCATTCCACCACCAATGTGGTCCTTCTTGGATGTAATATACTTTTTTGTTTACACTCTTTAAAGTATCTACTATTGGTTCGTTTAGATATTGAGAAGCTGGGTTTATTCCTTCCCCTATCTTAGAACCTTCGGCTGATAGGAATAGTTTACCTTTTGGAAAGATTATAAACACCACATCATATCCACTTACCGATTGGTATTTTGCTAATGGAAAGTGAACCGCATCTAAAGCGTTCATCCAAGCAAACTCAGTTCTAGCGTTTGGATGATTATCAGGTACTCCACCTTCGAATCCCATTTCCGTTAGAAAAGCTACTCTCATATTGTTTCGTATAATGCGTTTTGTCTCTCCTGTCTTTCGATGTGTTTTGGGTGATATAATGCATATTGTTCCTCAAAAGGAAGATATGTCATTGTATTATAACCTTTAATTCTTTCATGCACCTTACCAACCCACTCAATTTCTGAAGTTCTACGATAGATTCTTGTCTGAACATCTGGCCAATTTACCCATCCTTTTTCATTTACATTCCATCTCCACTTTTGAATGTGTTCGTTTGTCAAACCTTCAACAGTGTTTACTCTTGGAACAAAGTACAAATCAATTTCTTTGTTAGCATCTAAGAAATCATGTAGGTTTTGTACCAAATATTCAGATGGAATTTCATCCGCATCAATTTGGAAGATGAAGATACCTTTTGCATGATTTTTCAAATTGTTTTTGTAAGATGCAAAATCCTTATTAAGTGGGAATCCTATTACATTAATATTGGAATGTAATTCGTTTATGATTGTCAAATAATCTAAAACCTGAGTAGTTACTCCACCCTCATCATATTGAATAAGAATTTCATCATCCGATTCTATTCTTGGATGAAGAAAGTTTATCAATTTTGTAATTTCTTCTAATTCGTTGCAAACTGTGATTGCATATGTAACATTAACCATAATATTGCTTTAGTGTTTTTTCGTTTAAGAAAACTTCAGTAGCGTATTGAATACCATCTAAATTGTAAGTTCTATAAGCTGCTCCCTTTGCTACAAAATCTTTGTTGTTTTTGATGTATGAATCATATATACGATTACCACCAATATCAAATGGAGTTTTTAGCTCATTAATTCTTTTCATTCCTTCGGTATATGAATTTACACCAACCACTTTTTTTAACCAATTTAAAAATACAAGTGGTTTAATATTTGAAAGTTTTAATGCAGATACCTTTCGTTGGTAAATACCTGTAACAAAGATAAGAGTTTCTTCAAGTCCTCTTAGAGTTTGTCTATCTCCATCCGCATATTTGTATGTAGAAATTTTGTAAATTCCATACGGTCTGATATCGGTTTTTGAAATTCTATCACCCATATCAATATAACCTCTATATTGTGATGAATAATTCATTATACTTTATTTAGTTTTGGTAATTGCATTTTTTGTTTATTCAATTGAGGAAGATTAAATGGTTTTATCTGAGGTACACCAGAAGTGTACTTATCCATCATTTTCTCAAACACCTCATGCATTTTATCTAAAGAGAAATTATCCAATATGTGCTCTCTTAATCCAGATGTTTGTTTTAGTAAATCATCATAACCATTGAATACTTTATACATCTTATTTGCTGCATCTGAGTAATTTACAGTAAACCATTTTGATTCTTTCAATAGGAACTTATCTGCCGCAGATTCATGTACATTTGTAAGCTGACCTTCTAGGAATACAGTTTTTTCAGGAGGTAAGAAATCGGTATGACCACTCCAACCAGAAACTAATATTGGTTTACCTGTTGTAGCGAACTCAGCCAAAGGTCTACCATAACCCTCACCTTTGGTAAATGATACCATTGCTTTTACTTTTGGGTGATTATATAACTGAGCCATTTCAGTATCATCTAAATCACCATGCAATAAATAGATTGGTGGTACATCTGAAATACCCGAAACTATGTTTTCAATTTTCTCTCTGATATTTTCTCTATCAATCACCGAAAATCCAGCGTGAGATGTTTTAAGGATAAGACCTGGTCTTTTTTCTTTTGGTAAGAATTTGAATACCGTAGCAAAAGTCTTAACCATCATTCCAATATCTTTTCTATCCTGCCCAAGTTCACCTTTTAACCAATGTCCAACAAATAGGAAGTTAAAATCGGTTTGGATACCTTCTAAAATATCTTTTTCCGATTTGGGGTAGTTTACATATCTATCAATATCAACACCTTCAAATAAAACTTCAATTGGTTTTGTAAATTTAATTTCTCCAACAACTTGCCCAGTTTGTTGATTTTTTTCTTGATATGCGGTTCCAGTAAAAAGAGCTTTAGTAAAGTTTGATGGTACTAAAACTAAATCCATTTTATTTCCACCATCGATAAACTCTCTTGGAATTACAGTAGTTTCTACACCAGCAGTAATACCAATATTATAGTTACCCTTTGGTTCGAATTCATTAGCAACTGACATCTGCATAAAGATATCAGGTTTTCTATCTACTTGAGTTACCACATTTTCTAATACCTTTCTACCAAATTCGGTTGATTGGTCTACTTGATTCTGAGGTGTGTTACCCCATCTCATAGGTACTACTTTAACATCGTATTTATCCATCTTAAACAAGCTTCTAAGGATATCTCTCGCATGGTCACCATAACCACTTCGAGTAAAAACAGGAGCTTGAAATACTAATAAAGGTTTGTTCATAACTTATTATCTTTTATATGCAGTAATTGAGTAAATTTTGTTGTTGTTATCGAATAAAATATCATCAACTGCTTTAATAGTTTCACCATTAATTTCTATGATTATATCTGATATGGTTCTATTCATATTCATATCCTCATCGAAAGTTATTTTGGTATTTTCAACAGTTAGTATAAATTCATTTTGAAATAATTTTCTATTTTCATTCAAAACATTATCTATACCTACCCACTCACCTACCCAGTCTTTGAGAATTACACCAGATGAATATAGTGTAGATAATGATTTTAATTTCTTTTCATTAAATGCTTTAAAATATTGAGCGGTTCTAGTTATAGCTAAATTTGGATTTCCTGCCATATTAATTTATTTTAAATAATTCATATCTTTTTCTTGGTTTCCAATTTTTAAATGTTCCTTCAATTCCATCGATTAGAGTCTGACACATATTGGTGTTTACCAATCCCATTTCTCCTTTGAACATTTCTCTACCTTTTAAACCAGCTTCTTTCAACTCTTCTTTTGGTTTGTTGTACATTTCTTCCATAGCTGTTGCTACATCATAAACATCAATCTTATCATCCCAAATATATGGGGTAGGAACCGACCCTGCCATAGTTTGTGCTCTACTCCAAACTGGTCTAGCCCATTCTCCCCAAGTTACTTTATCTTCCCAATCTCTCCATTTGTGAAGTGAACCAATTTCAATGTAATCTTCGGCTGTTATGAGTTCACCACTATCTTTAAATCTGAATCCACATTGGTCTTGTAATCCACCCGTTACATTTACAATGATTGGTGTACCAGCCATTACTGATTCTGCGGTTGTTAATCCAAATCCCTCGTTACCAGCAATGTTGATTGTACAATCAGCCATATTGTATAACATATTCAATTCTTCGGTACTTCTTCGTTTATCTGAAAATATAACATTACACGCAGGAGCTAAAGTTTTAACTACAACAGGTAAATCCGTACCATTTTGGTCAACAGGTTGTGTGTGCATTACTAATGCTACTTTCTTAGCTTTTTCTTCACCAATTCTTTCACAAAATTCTTTGAATGCCATAATCACATCCGATGGTTGTTTTCTACGAATGTTTCGGTTTGACCAGAAGAAGATAAAATCAAATTCTCTATTCCCCAAAATATCCTCTTTAAATTGTTGAGGAACTTCAATTGGTTTATATTCGTTTTGGTCAATACCATGTGGAACATAGGATACTTGCCAATTTGAATGGGGTTTCCAAGTTGGTTTATCAGTTCTGTTTGTTAATCGAGATACAATACCATAAGTTTGACGAGAAATACATCCAATCCAATCACAACTTTCATAATAGTTTCGATTATATAATGGGTCTGGTAAATCATCCCAAATAGCATAGAACATAATTGGAACATTTTGTCTTACTTCATGTTCCATTTCATATAACCATGTCCAATATCGTGGGTCAGTAAAGTGAAGGATTGCATCTGGTTGTTCACTATTTAATAATTGACGAATCAAACCTTGGTCTCCATAACCAGTCCATGGTAGAATTTTTACACTTGCATCAACAACACCAGTTCTATTAGCAATATCTTGAGATACATCTAAAACTTTACCTTTGTCTGGGTGGTTGATTGCTGCACCTACTTGGAACCAATCATACTTATCAACAGTACCCATAACAAGTGCTTTACTCATTGTGGCAATACCACTTGCCATTCTTAAATCATCGGAAAGTAGAAGAATCTTTTTCTTTTTACTCATAACTTATTATAATAACTTTTTAAAATTGAGAACCAGATACTTGCAACTTGAGATATTCATTCATTTCATTTCTGAATTCTTCATCGGTTACATATCTTTCAACAGTTCTATTTACTAATTTTTGGAGTGTTACATCGGATTCGAAAGAAACCCTTTTAAAATTGGAATATACTCCTTTTAAAATCTTAACGGTTGTTAGTTTTGTTTCTACATTCATAATATATACAAATTATCTTTGTATATAAGTATATATAAATTTATTTTTACGATGGTTTTCCATCACAAATTCCCCTAGCTTTAAATTCACAAAATCTACAATTCTTTGATTTATCACCAGGCACCTTTGGGAAAGGTAAATCTCTAAAGTTTCCCTCATCATCAAACACTTCATCCACAAATCCCATAAACTCATTGTAAACTTTGTTTACCGATGGTTTACCATTTGCAGGAATATGTTTGGACATATAAGGAATTGGGAAAGGAGCATCCTCATAGAGTTTTCTCCTCATAATCTGATATTCAACTTTAATTTTATCCAATGGAACATTGAATAATTCAGAGTAGTATTTTTTATAGAGAACAATCTGAGCGTTTTTGTACTTATCGGCTTTCTGATATTTGTTCCACCCATTGGTTGAGGTTTTCAAGTCAATAATGATGATTGAATTATCAGATAAATCTTTCATTACAATATCCACAAATCCGATAAAGTTTACACCTTCTTTTACTTTTGCGTTTAGAGGAATTTCAATCCCTACCAATTCAAAACCAGTCTTTGTGTAAAACTTATCAATCTTCTTTTTGAACCATTCTAAGATTCTTCTACCATCACCATAGAACTCTTCTAACTCCAACTGAGTACAAATCGTACCTTCGGTTAGTTTTTCGGTTTCTTTGATGTATTCCTTTCTCATCCAATCCAACAACAATTTATCGGTATCGATTTCCATAGCTTGTTTCTTAGAAACACCATACATCACCGAAAGGAAATGTTGAATTGTTTCGTGAATGGAAGTTCCGAAGATTGTATAAATGTTGGCGGATGATTCACTCAACTTATCAATGTAACTTAACTTATACTGACGGGGACAAGTTGAATACATTTGATATTGTGAGAAACTTACTTTAGCCATAATCTTTTATTTGTATTACAAATATACGAAAAAATTAATGAATATCCAAATCTTTTTTAAAAAACATTCCAAAATAGAATTCTACCATCACCTCTAT
>Ga0181602_10001787_pt1 | contig 18699 bp, 23 predicted proteins | sample 041ome_14_FD_148640 | JGI IMG/M metagenome (GOLD analysis project Ga0181602, IMG submission 148640) | Coastal salt marsh microbial communities from the Groves Creek Marsh, Skidaway Island, Georgia - 041408US metaG (spades assembly) | ecosystem: Environmental > Aquatic > Marine > Intertidal zone...
AAGCGCTACGCAGCCAAGATGTGGGTACAGAACAAGAAGGGTGAGATGGAGATGGAGAAGGTGGACATCAAGGGTCTTCAGGTGATCCGAAGGGACCAGTCGCCGTTCAACCGAAAGGTCGGCAAGCAGATTCTGAACATCCTACTGGAATCAAACGACTCGGCACCGGCACTGGAGTACGTGATGGAAAAGGGCAAGGAACTTTTAGATGGAAAGGTTCCAAATGAGTTGCTCTTGGAGACCAGGTCACTTAAGGATGACGGTTTCAGATCCGACTTCGGCACCGATCTATCTGTCTATGAAACCTACAATGCGACAAAAAGTGAAAAAGATCAGGTTAGGGTCTACAACAAAAGGAATCTACCCCATGTCTGGGTTCGTGACAAGATGTGGGAACGCCAACCAGGTTCCGAACCGAGGCAAGGAGAGCGGGTGAGTTTTCTGGTGTCAGACACCGGGAATCCAAAGCACAAGTTATTCGAGAAGGCCGAAGATCCCGTCTACGTGGAAGAAAACAATGTTAAATTAGATTACAAATATTACTTTGAAAAGTTGAAGAAGCCGGTGAACGATCTGATGGCACCTGTGATTGGTGACAGGGGTGATCCGCTGGAGAGTCTCATTCCCAAGATTACCACGGTAGATCAATGTGAGACCAAGGAGCACATCAACAAGTTTTCGGCGAAGGATCTTCGCGAGTGGTGCGAAAAGCACATCACCCTACCAAAGGGTATCAGCAAGTGGAAGAAACCTGACTGGGTCCACCAGGTCTGTGTCATCAAGAAGATCAATACGGCGACTGCGTTGGAGACCATGTTTTCCTTTGACAACTTTTAGGCGAGAGCAAGTTTCTCACCGACATAGTACTTGTTGTAGGCCACCACTGGATCGGGATCGTGGTAGGTGTCGGGCATGCAAAGCGGTACGGGCTCGACGTCCTCTTCTAAGTTCAAAACACCATACTGAGACTTTAGTGAAACATTATGAACACATTCTGGAATATGCTCTGCCAGCCATCGGGCATGCTCCAGACTGGCGTGGGGGTGCTTGTACCTGCGCTCGAACTCTTCGCCCAACTCGATCGCCAGACGGGCAGCAAAGATGTAGTTGGTTTCAGCCGACCTCACCCAGACGGCCATGGGATGGTTGATGTTCGAGATGCGTTTGTAGCCATGTTCGCCCTTTTTGTTCAGTGGACACTGGTTCATCCAATCACCACCCGGATGAAGTATGTGCCATGCCGTATACATCATCTGAGTGATTTCCAAAATCATCTTGCCCACATGTTTATTGATGTGCCTACTTGCACAAACTTTGGGATCCCACGAAAGTAAAAAGAGGTTCATTTTTCCTTGGAAGTCCGACGGACTTCGTCGGTCCCTGAATAAAAATTAATATCAGGTCATAGTAGATGAGTAGACAACAGATTAACATCACTGGAGCCCCAGGTGTGGGAGTGGATGCTAGAGCGCTTGAGGCACAAGAAGAAAGGTTGATTGGTTTCACAAAGGGGACGAGTGACTTTATAAAAAAGATCCAAACTGCATTCTTAAATCCGACTGTGTTGTTTGTGGTGATTACATTTATTTTCATCTTGGCAATTGAAACCCTGTGGGGGTCATACTTCAAGACGCAAGACTCCAAGGAGTTCGCGAAAGGTTCGTCCGGGTTTATTAGGTCGATGACCTATTTTTCGTGGATAAGTGGAACTATACTTGCTTTTGGTGCTTGTATGTACTTGGCTGGACCATTTTTGTTCGGAGACGTGTTTGGTCCAAAAGATCAGCAGGTAATTGGTTATGTCACAGGTTCATTAATTTTTGTATATTTCATAAATGCCCTCGTTACCGGTTTTGGTGGCGCACCGACCTACACCATCCTCGGCAATTTTCTCGCCATAAAGTAAGATGATACAGGCAAGTATCGCATCATTGGTTATTAATATTTTCCTACTCGAACTTATTCCTTTCATTTACGTGAAGTCATTCGGATGCCCTGACTACCTCGCCAGCGAAGATAAGGAAAATATGATGCGTGGAACAAAGTGGTTCATTCGCCTTCTTGCGTTGGGTTTCTCACTGCTCGTTGGATTCTTCATTTTCGGTTCCAGCAACATGACACAATTCTATGTTTATGCATCACTGGCAGGGGCCATATTCGTGTTCCTCACCTTTTTTGGAATTCCCGTCGAGAAGTTTCTATTCTTCAAGACGGACAGCCTAAAAGAAAGATGTGAAAATTTCAAACCCAAATTTAAATTATCCGATAATTAGTAGATGAGTGACAATCAGCCTCGCAAATATCGCAGCATTGCCTCCGATTATTTCAATTATTTCACCACCAGGCTAAGGAGAACAGACGCTCAGTATGACGCTCAGTTGTATTTGAATGCAATCCCTTTCCTGTTGATGAGCATGGTCATGGTGATAGCCCTTCACGACCTTTTCTCCATGTTTCTACTTAGGTCCACCAAGAGCACGTGCAAGTTGATGGCGTGGGGCGGCGTGGGAAAGATCGCATTCATCCGTTGGATGCTTTTGATACCGGCAATCTTTTTCACGGTGCTGTTCACCAGCTTCTTCGCAACACTTGCGGTACAAACCTGTGATGATGGTGATAGATTCTGCATCATTGAATTGCTGAACTACAAAATGATTTTTGTTGGAATCGCACTAGGTCTGTTTATCATGGCCCTCTTTTATGCGTGGAAGCGCAGAAAGGAAGGTTCAGTTGAATATCTACTGATCGCGTCACTGATGGACCCCAACGGTGACGGACGCTCTAAGTTTTTGGCTGAATGTAAGAATTCAAAGGAATTCAAAGACATCATGGCTAAGCAGAACACATAACACAATCGTCCTTATTCTCTATAGAGCAAGCCGCCTTGGCGACCGGGTCCACGGTGAACTGCACCGCCCTTGCCTTCGGGCGCGTCCTAAGATAGTACATACCCGTTTTTAGTCCCTGTTTCCAGGCATACATGTGCATGGATGAAATTCTACTCGTGTTTGGATCTTCCAAGAATAGATTCAAAGACTGAGACTGACACACGAAGCGCCCGCGATCGGCAGCCTGGTCGATCAGCGTCTTCTGTGACATTTCCCAAACGGTCTTGTACTTTGCCTTGAGTCCATCGGGGATGGTTAGGTTTTGCACGGAACCATTGTCACGGATGATGGCATTCTTGGTATCGTTGTTCCATATGCCCAGTGAGATCAACTCCTTAATCAAATGTTTGTTGATGACCACAAATTCACCAGCCAAGGTTCTTCGGAGATACATGTTGCTCGTGTAAGGCTCGATACACTCATTATTCCCAAGAATCTGTGAAGTCGATGCGGTTGGCATCGGTGCCAGAAGCAAACTGTTTCGCATTCCATGTTTCTTTACCTTTTCCTTGAGTTCGTCCCAGTTCTGGTTCAGTGGATACTTTGAAGGTTCCCACATGTCAAACTGGAGGATGCCCTTGGACGCGGGCGATCCCTCAAACGTTTCGTAGGCACCATATTTCTTGGCTTCCTCCATGCTCTCCATGACCGAACCATAGTAGATTGCCTCGAATATCTTGTGGTTCAGCTCCCTGGCTTCTTCAGAATCAAACGCCATGTCCATGAGAATGTAAGTGTCAGCCAGCCCCTGCACTCCGATGCCAATGGGTCGGTGGCGCATATTGGACTTTCGCGCGGGTTCGGTGGGATAAAAGTTTCGGTCGATGACCTTATTCAAGTTGCGTGTGACTGTTCGGGACACGTCGATCAAATTCTGGTAGTTGAACTTTTTGGTCTTTGGATTGACGAACTTGGGAAGTGCGATGGAAGCCAGGTTGCATACCGCCGTCTCGTCCTTGTCTGTATACTCTACGATTTCAGTACACAAGTTGGAGCACTTGATCGTTCCAAGATTCTTCTGATTGCTTTTTTCATTGCACGGGTCCTTGAAAAGCATGTAGGGCGTGCCGGTCTCCACCTGACTGCGAAGTATCCTCTGCCAGAGGCTGTGGGCATCCATGGTCTTCACCGCCTTGCCTTCCTGTTCGTAGCGTTCGTAGGCTTCCTTGAAGGCATTTCCGTAAAGTTCTGGAAGGTCCTTGGTGTCATCGGGTGAAAACAGAGACCACTTTCCACCATCTTGAACCCTCTCCATAAACAAGTCCGGAATCCACAGAGCCGAAAACAGATCCCTGCATCTCGCCTCCTCGTCACCCTGATTGAGTCTCAAATCCAGAAACGCCTCGATGTCCGAGTGCCAAGGTTCAATGTAAACTGCGATGGATCCCTTCCTCCGTCCGGCCTGGTTGACATAACGCGCGGTGGCATTGAAGACTCTGAGCATCGGGATGATTCCGCTGGAAGTTCCGTTGGTTCCCTTGATGTGTGATCCATCCCCACGGACATTGTGGATATGCATGCCGATTCCACCTGCCCACTTGCTGATCTGGGCACACTCGTGGGCGGTTTTATAGATTCCATCGATGCTGTCATCCTTCATGGCAACCAAGAAGCACGAACTCATCTGGGGTTTGGGAGTTCCTGCATTGAACAAAGTGGGCGTGGCGTGGGTGAAGTAGCCCTGTGACATCAGCTCATAGGTCTCCTTGGCTCTCTCCCAGTCATCCCCATGAATACCCAAGGACACGCGCATCCAGAGGTACTGAGGACTCTCCATGAGTTTTCCACCGAGCCGTTGGAGGTAGGATTTTTCCAGGGTCTTCAAGCCGAAAAAGTTGATTTGCATGTCCCTGGCGTGAACGATGGCTTCATTGACCGTGGATCTTCCGATGGTTTCGATGGAGTTCCACAAGTCTTCACTGATGATCTCGGCTTCCCTCAACTTCCACATGGCATCCGAAAAGGTCATTGGAATCTGTTTGCGAATACTACTGGCCACCACCCTGGCAGCGAGGTCTTCGTATTCGGTCTGAATGGTGGACATTCCGACTGCTGTTTCGGCAACCAGAGAATCAATTTCGGTGGAATGGATCCCGTCATACAAGCTATCTATAACCTTTTGACTAATGAGTTCTACATCGATAGCTCTCTTCATTTCTGTAGTCATTAAGTTCTTGAGGCGTTGTGTAATCTTATCAAACTTCATGACAACAAATGATCCATCGCGCTTCTGGATCTTCATTTTGCTAATACTAAGGCTGAAATCTTTAAGAGCGATTTCACGGACGCTGGATGGAGTAGCGGTACACCTTGGTCACCGGGTCACTTGAGCGCACAGCGGTCCCTCCTGGAGCCCTGGCGAGGAGCTGGGTGGGGCGGTTGGTGTAAGTGTTACACATAAACTTGGTATCCGGGGTCACGTGACTGGCTGGGAACTGGTTGTCGGCCGTCTTGGGCTTGACGTAAACAAAGGGATTGTGATCAATCACCAGGGGTTGCATGTCAGGAAAGCAGGCAGGCATCCTTTACTTATCAATAGCAAATAATTTTTCATACATCCCAGTTCCAACACCATAGTATTTGTCTGTCCCATGAATCCCAACTACCGTATCGATGTCACCTAGTGTCTCTATTCCAAATTTGAAACAATTACTCATGGTAGGAAGACTGAAGTCCTTCTGTCGTCTCATGCACTTGGTGAACGCCACATCCTCTGGGAGTTTTCGTTCTTCGTCGGTAAATGTTTCACATGCCTTGATCATGGCATCTTTTTTGCGAAGTGACAGACCTCCATTCATAATGAACTCAGATTCGCTCAAGGTTCCACATAGGGGTCCAATATAGTCCCACTTCAACATATCTTCACTTGGTTCCCTGAGAAGTAGGCAGTCCATCTGAAATACCAGGATATGATCTTCGCGGAACTTTTTCCAGAATGATGCATCCATAAGCAAATAGTTGTACATGGCGATGTTCATATGTTCAACGTCCAATACGATTGGAATAAAGGTTCCACCAACATGGTCCTTGGTAAATTCAATAACCTTCTTGGGTCCCACAACATAAAGATTCCACCCAGGAAGTCGATCCACTGCATTCCTTACGACCAGGGGGAGCCAATAACCACATCGCGTCTCCACTATAACCATGGCCTTAGAGCCTTTATGGTTGTAGGAAGCTTGAATATCACTGCGATCCACATACTTGTTCAGGAACTTTCCACAGTTGTATTCCATTCTACTAGTTTATTTCATTTTTTAGTTTGTGATTTTACTCAGACTCGCCGAAGCTATCATCGTCCTCTGTATCATCATCAACAAAGGCATACTCCGTAAGCTTCTGAGAAGGTGTGACTCTCAGTTGCTGGAGGCGAACCGTGACACCAAACTTGGTACCCACAAACCAGACGCTCGCCACATGAACGATTGCAGTCACATACTGTCCCTTCTCGAGCTTGTTGAGATCAAATGGCTCGCGGTCAGTAGTGAAAACCTTGGGGACAAAGGTTCCATCCTGGTTAGCCATGACCTTGGTCTTGAAGATCGGGGAGTACTTATCATCAGAAGGAGCCTTGAAGAGTGAAGTGTAGAGCGCCTCGCGTACAACAGTTTCGTTCATAGCCTTTCCGAGATAAGTCTCAGAATTCTCAACGACCTTGGTCACCACCAAGTCATCAAACTTCTTGAGAAAGTCCGCGAAGGTCGGGTCGTCAGCAGACATTGGCAGATTGTAACTGACCTTGCCGTTAGCATCCTCAAAGATACCAAGACCAAAGGGAACCTTCATCTTGGGGAGCTGAAGAAAGAGTTTGGAATTTCCACGACCATTGAGGTAGATGGTCTTTCCGTTGTTGGCATTCTTGCGAATGTCAGAGAAGGTCACGTCAGAGAGAGATAGATCAGAGAACTTGATAACAGCAGGAGAAGACATGTTTGTTTTTCGTACTTACCTTTGTTTTCATTTCTTTAACACGTTTGTTCGGACGAAAATTTTGTGGTTAATAAGTAAAAGATGATGGTCCCTATGTGGATGATTGGTATTTTTGCTATTATTGTCATGGTACTCGTTTGGCGCCGTGTTCAGGAGGGTCTTCGTCCTGAGTTCACTCCACGATGCAAGGAGCTTCTGGCGGTTCCTGTGTCCAGGATTTTTCCGGATGCCTTGATTCCTGATCGCAAGGAAGATGCCATTGCTAAGTTCAATGAGTTAAAGGATAAGCTGGACGAACAGGCTCTTACAGGAAACAAATTGGCCACCGAGTGCCGTCTCATCGTAGATAACTTGATGAAACAGCTTCGCGAGGATAACATGGAAGGGTTCTCGGATTCTCTGAAAAAACTTCTGCTGTAAGAGTATAATGATGTTCGATATGCTTCTTCGTGATCCCAAGGTGATGGCTTCTCTCCAGGCCGCCCTTCTGTTCCTCATCGTGGCGAACCCTGCCACCTACCGTCTGGTCCAGATGATCTTCGGTGGCCTCTTCAAGGTTGCCAACGCCACCACCGGGTGCCCATCAGCCGTCGGTCTGCTTCTGCACGCCGTGGTCTTCGGTCTCCTTTCCTACGGTCTCATGATGCTCAAGCGCCCGGCTGTGGTCGTGGTCGCCGAGGAGGCCGAGAAGGCCAGTGAGGATGTCGCCGTGGATGTCGTCAAGGCCGATCAGGCCATCGCCACCGAAGTCATGAAGCGCGAGGGCTACTGGAAGAAGTAAGTGTCTTCGGCGTCTTTGGTGTTTTTGGTGTAAATTTAATAACATTTGGCTTCCGTTTGCGTTTGGCTTGAATCTTACCCAACTTAAGTGCTTTCATGGTTGGGTCATTTGTCTGCGCAGATGGTTGTGTTGTTATTACATTTAGAGCAAATATCAGTGCTGCTGGAACAATAAATGCACTCATCTTTTCTATTATCATTCATTAAAATCTCCCCCTTCTTCTCCTTTCACCCTTCAACTTCCATTTTCTTATCGGTCCCTTATCTTTCTTTTTCACTATAGCCTTTGTGTGTCTCTTTCTTAGTGGGGCTTCTATTGGTATTTCTTTGGGTGGGACGTAGCGCCTTGGTCGCTGCCGCGCAGTTCTAACAATTTTAGATAACAACTGGTCTGGCATCGATTTGCCTATACTTTTTCGGCACGCGAGATCCAAAACACACACAATGTCCCCGAAGGATGGCATCCTTATAATGAGTTTCGAAATTTATCGCAGTACCGATGTTTGAATTCTTCCTTCATATGAACAATTCTACTATATTCTTCTGGGTCCACAAGCGCCTTTAACTGCCGTGAAATGTTTGCATTTTCATCAATTTTAAACGCATAGTGTTCTCGCATGGCTTGGCATATGGGCCAGGTGGTCTTGCGCAAAAGTTGAACTTCCTGTTCGAGGTCACAGAGTCGCGGGAGAATGATTTCACGCAAGAGTTTCATAACGTCTCTTACGTGGAATTCTTCGAAGTCCATTTCTAATTTAAATAAATAATTTTATTATTTAATATGTCTGTCGGGAAATATTCATACGGAAAACCATCAATTATATGGTCTAATGATAATGCTAAATTATCAATAGGTAATTTTTGTTCAATAGCAACCAATGTAAAAATATATCTAGGAGGAAATCATAGAGTAGATTGGGTTACCACTTATCCATTTGGTCATATACATACAAACATTTTTAATAATTTTAATGGCACAGGTCATCCAAACACAAAGGGTGATGTAATTATAGGTAATGATGTATGGATTGCGGATAATGTAACAATTATATCTGGTGTTACTATTGGTGATGGGGCTGTAATTGCAAATAATAGTCACGTTGTTAAAGACGTAGAACCTTACGCCTTAGTTGGTGGAAATCCAGCAAAATTAATAAAATATAGATTTACAAAAGAACAAATTGAAAAATTGTTAGAAATAAAATGGTGGTACTGGGATGATGAAAAAATAAATAATTTTACACATTTATTATGTAATAATAATATTGAAGAATTTATAAAATCTTGCTTAGATATTAAATGAACACTATCACAGCCAAGGCATTTTGGGAGATGGTTCAGGAAGAAGAGAGACTTAAACGCGAACGTGATCTCATCAATCTCCAGATAAGGGCGCTTCGTGCACGGATGGCTGCGAACCAGAGGGCGCGGAAGGAAAGGAGGAAGGCATCAGGTTCAAGATCGTCGCTACGTCGTCGCGAGTCCCCTCTCCATAAATGAGAGCCATTCCCAATTCGGTTCGATCGGCATCGGGGTAGATCTCGTCAACCATTTCCTTAATGTATTCAAAAAATGAACACTGGTAGTCAGTAAGTTCCTTATTCTCACCCCAACGCTGATAGTCGAGCCACGTTCTAAATTCACCTGGTTCGACCATGAGGTAGTGTCCGAATAGATATCCTGGGTTGAGTTCTTCTTCCGTTGGACGAGACCAGGTCTGTTGTGGTCTGGTTCGTCCAAGGTGATATTTTGCCCATATTTGACATATGAGTAGTGCCCATAGTCGCTTGAACTCATCATTCATTACTAAGTTTGTAGTCTCATGAAATCTTTAACATACCCCACGTAACCCATTCTGGATATCTTTTTCATGTGGGACATCACCCATGCCATGGAACTTCCTGAATGTAGATCCAGAAGTTTCATGTGATTAAGTAGAGGTTTCGCAGTGTCGGTATACTGAAACCCCGTCTCATCGCCATGTGCAATTAAGGCATCCCATGAATTGGACTTGAACATCGCCTGGTAGACATCCAACAATAGGGCGCGTGAATATTTGTCTGTTATGTGATCGAAACTCATATCTGATTGTCTAGAGAGTTAAATCTTTAATACTCTTAGATGGAGATAGTCATCGCTGTAACATTAATTATTGGGTTTTTAGCATTCTATGGTTATTTCATCTATGTAGTAATTCGCGAAAGCACATTCAACAAAGTTGAAGCGTTATAATCATTATCTAGGGTTTAAAACTCCCTAACAAATGAGTATATTAATTAACTTAGTTGCTGAACGCCAAACCACCCATGCCTGACTGGATACGGAGCACGTTATAGTTCACGGCGAACATGTGCATGCTGGTGGTGCGATCGGTGTCAGCCTTCTGGGCCACGGCGACCTGTGCGTTATCAATGCGCGAGAAGTTGCAGGTACCCGTGGGCTGGTGCTCCTCGGGCTTGAGCGCGAAGGAGTAGGAGTAGATACCCGGGTAGGGGTTCCCGCTGTGGTGGTAGAAGGGCTGCACCTGGTTGAAGTACTTACCGGACTGCTCCTTGAACCGGTCCTGACCGTTGAGGATCAGCTTGAAGGTAGACAGAGGACCGACGGAGTTGGGATTTTCCACTTTACCCTCCTCAACCCACACGTTGGAGCTGACACCGTTCTGGAGAACCAGAGGGGCGCCGAGCACGTTGGGGGAGATGTAACAATTGGAATCAGCGCTGGACACGGGGATGGTGGAAAGCTCGGTAGAACCGATGTTGGAAGTGGTATCCCACATGTCATTGCGGGTAGCGCTGGTACCGGAACCGGAGAAGCACCAGACAAGCTCCTTGACTGGGTGGTTGTAGGACAGACGCACCTGCTTAGCCGAACCAGGTTTGTTGGCCTCCACAGTATCCACACCAGTGTGCTGCACCTGCTCGATCAGGTACTCGTGACCCTTCTGGGCGAACCGGCGGCGCTCCTCGGTATCGAGGTACACGTAGTTACCCCACACCTTGAAGCCAGTAGTTTGCAGGTAATCGTCGAACGCAGCAGTCAATGTAATATCAAGTCGCACTTCATGGTACTGGAGCGCGATGAGAGGGAGGTAAAGCCCTGGGTTGCGGTTGAAGAAGAAGATCAGGGGCAGGTACACCTTGGAGGTATCCTTGGACGCCGAGGTCATCTTACCGTACTGGACGCGCTTCGCCTCGTCGAGGTAAAGCTCGGAGTACAGGCGCCACCACTTCTGGTAGTGCTTATCAATGCGCTGTCCACCGATGGTCAGCTCGACGTCCGCCACGGCACGCTCGGCAACCCATTCTCCTGAAAAAGACGATCCACCTTGGTCCGAAAGGTACGCAAGACTATCACTGGCGAGCATCTCGAGGTACATCTCACCGATGAGATCACCGTTACGGGCCACAGTCACGGACAGACGAGCCCCATCGCCCACTGATCCGTTCACGACCTGCTCGATCGTCTCCATTGCGAAGTTGGTGTGGCGCTTGTACACCGCCTGAAAGAAAGTCACCTTAGGGCTTCCGGTCAAGTACACATCCTGTGCACCGTACGCTACGAGTTGCATAAGTCCTCCCGCCATAGTTTGCTTTAGTACTAATAGGTAAGAAAATTTTTCAGTCTCCTGACACACGCGCCCTTTTAAGAAAGAAAAAATATGGGTAACCAAAAATGACCGACAGTGAGCGCGAAGAGTCCGAGACCGAGATGTCCGAGACTGAGATGCCAGACTTCTCTCAATTTCTCGAGGATGAAGATGAGACCGAGGACGTTGACCTGGGGGCTATCCTGGTGAATGCCCTGGAGACCGTCGACGGCGACACCGTGTGTAGCACCCTGGTGGGGATTCGTCAGCAACTTGAGATACATAACAAGATCATGGTGAAAATTTTGAAGTCCCTCGGGGATTTAAAAAAATGAGTCCTAAGTTATATAGTTAAGATGACAGACACAAGGGAGACCGTTCTCCGAATGGTCAACCATGTCCAGGACAAAAAGATCGAAGATCTTGCGGCTCACATCACAGACATCAAACAAGGTCTAGATGACCTTAGAGGTGGTGATCTGAGAAGTCTTACAAAGTACATTTTTAGTATCGAAGTCAATGACAATGGATTTCTGGATGACGTCGGGAACGACTTTCATAAAAAGGTTCTTGGTACCTACACTCAGCACATGATTGGTATGAGTGCCGTAGAGTCGCGGTTTCATACAGATGCCAAGGACATGGCCGACGAAGCAAGCATGGACATCCGAATCATCAGGAATACGATTGACAAGGTCTATAAGTATGTATGTCAGTTGCATGCACTCCAGGAAACTCTGATGCAACCCATGCTTGCGGATGGAGAGACGAGCAGAACCATAGAAAATTCAGAAGATCTAAATCCTTATCAGGTGATCATCCTGAATATCCTGGATGAACTGGAACGACAGAAACTTCGCAAGTCCAAGGATATGATCTGTGAAGAGGTGATCACGGAAAAGGGGTACAGAACTATGGCGTGGAAGCCGATATGCACGATCAAGGAAAAGATTCACCACCTGAGTGAAAAGAATTCGTCTCCCGAGCGTTGGAAACTCATCACCAAGAAAGCCACGATGCCCAAGGATGTTGCGATTCACCTAGAGGAATGCAATGATGTACAGTTGCCCGAGTTGAATAAGAACCGCCACGCCTGGTCGTTTCGAAATGGAGTGTTCGTCGGTGATCTCGAAGGGAACCGTTTTTACTACTATGGCACTAAAGAGTTTTCTAAACTTGACAGACACATGGTGACCTCCAAGTACTTTGACCAAGACTTTGATGACCATACGAACGCCGAGGATTGGAAAGAGATACCTACACCCTTTTTGGATTCGATCATGGACTATCAGGGTTGGGACGAGGATGTGAAGCGATGGATGTACATTATGCTCGGTCGCCTGACCTTTTTGTTGAACGAAGCAGACACTTGGCAAGTTATTCCGTTTTGCAAGGGTATCGCCCAGAGTGGCAAGTCTACGTTGTTAAACTATGTTGTCAAGTTGTTCTATGAACCTTCTGACATTTCTGTGATGTCGAACAACATGGAAGAAAAATTCGGTCTTTCGTCAATCTATCAGGCTAACCTCTTCTTGGGTCCAGAGATCAAACATGATTTCCGCATCGACCAGGCTGAGTTTCAGAGTCTGGTCTCGGGCGAAGAGATTCAGATCGCCAGAAAGAACAAGAATGCTGTGACGGTGCAGTGGCAAGTTCCTGGAATCTTAGCAGGTAACGAAACTCCTGGGTTTTCCGATAACAGCGGTTCCATTCTTCGTCGTCTGTTGCTCTTCAAATTCGGGCGTCAGGTGTCTGATGGAGATGCCAGACTTGGTGAGAAGTTGGCCGGTGAAATTGGTTTGGTCTTGCAAAAGTGTATACGGGCTTACGTCGAGGCTGTTAGTGAATATGGTGACAAACTCATTTGGAAAGTGGTACCCAAACAGTTTATGGATTGGCGCGAGGAGATCGAGGGTCAGTTGCATTCGCTGGTCGGTTTCATGAAGACCACCCAGTTGAAGTATGGTGAGGACAAGCAGATGCCCCTTCACTGGTTCAGGCACAAGTATCGCGAGTACTGTTCGAGCATGGGCACGCGAGCGCGTCAGTGGAAGACTGAGCTTTATGAAGGACCCTTCAGTCAATGGAAACTCAGGATCGGGATTGGCACCATGGAATGGATGGGTTCGGTCAAGAAAGATCAGGAGATTGTTTATGGTGTCACAATGGCCCAAGATGATGAATAAGAAAAAACATTGACCCTTAGTAAGGACGGCATGTCTACAAACCGTTACATCAACGTTACTCCGCGGACTCCGGGATCCAATCTCGGTCTGCCGAGTAATCGCATATTGCTCACCAATCCAGAGACGGGCAACGTTGTCCAGAGGATTGTGGCACCCCGCGACGAGAAGTGGGTCTTCAATACGAAGACAAAGCGCTTCAACCTGATTCCCAAGAATAAGAATGCGCCAAAGAAACCCGTAAGGAGGAATGTGCGTATCGAGGACATCGGGTTAATGAACATCAATTTAAATGCGGTGAACAGAGTTTTCCCTGAGCCCAAGAACACCGACGTCAGGTTCTCACCGCTGCGCCCATCGCTGTTTGGACTCAAGGTGAAGTTTCAGAAGGATTTGAATTTGCGACAATTTTCGGATCTTGCCTATGATTTTGCCAAGAAGCCGTTTGCCAAGGACGTGACCCGCGTCGTGATAAGGGGTGACCGCTTCCGCCCCTTGGTGGACATCAAGACCAAGGAGCAACAGAACCGCCTCAACAAGAACCTCTTCAAAATCGTTCGGCGCATCGATGTCAACATGGGCGACTACAATATCCAGATCTTCCGCACTGGCATGCTCATGAACGGCGGCTACGAAAAGAATCCCATCGAAGTTCCTCTGAATAACTTGGACGGAAGGAAAATTTTCGGAAAGGCACTGGACACGATGGAGGACTTTATGAAGAAGTTTGTTCCCACCGAAAAGAGGGTGACCGAAGATTTTTCCATCACAAACTTCAATGCCGATTTCTTCGTCAATCAGATCATCACGGATCCGTTTGTAGCCACCGCCAATGGTAATGAGATCTACAAGTCACTCAAGAAGATAGTCAAGAACTCGAAAAATATTCCCAATAAAGTGATGGAGTTCATACCGGATTTCGAATATGAATTTGGAAATAAGAATAGCAACTTCATGCAGGAATTGAGAGAGTTGGGAGGTAAAGTTCCCAAGTTTCCCGACAACATCTATCTGAAATTTCCTGAACAAAAGGGTAAGGACAAGAAACGTGGCGGTTCCTATGTGGCGTGGAAGAAGGGCTATATCCGGTTTCAGGGCGTCGACAGTCTCACCAAGCTCCTGCTCATGATCCGCACCATTCAGAATTGGTATGCCATCATGAAGAAGGATAACCCTAATGTCTTGACCACCACCAACATTACCGGTGCCAAGGTCAAGAAAGCCAAGAAGATTGTGGCCACCAAAGAGAACATCGAGAAGGTGGGACGTGTCCGACTCAATGTCTATAAGGGCAGGGACGGCACAAACAAACTCAAACTGAATGACATTCGTTGTGAAGACACCACCAAGAAGGGCTACACCACCAAGCAGCTCAGGGTGATCGCAGCGAGGCGTGGTATCCCCGGTGCAGACAAGTTGAAGCGTGAAATTCTGTGCGAGAAACTTTTGGCTCTGGCCAAGGCAAACAGGAATCGCGCACAGGCTCGCGAGCAGGCAAAGGCACGTCGTCTCATCCGCCCGGCGGTTCGTCGCATCGCTGAAAAGAAGCGAGCCGAGCAGGCGGCACTGGAAGCCGAGTTCGAAGCCGAGGTGGCTGCCGAATTCAATGACAACATCAGTTCCGTTGAGTCAAATCTTGGTCTGCGTCAGACGCCTTCGCCCATGCCGACGCCACCAAGGACACCCACGCCGACGCCACCAAGGATGCCAACACCCAGACCGAGGACGCCAACGCCTAACTCGTCACCGATCGAACCCGTGGAGTATAACGAAAATTGGTTTGAAAGGATGGAGCGGAATGGTTCGGCTAATCAACAAACCGCACAACAAAAGGGCGAGGCATTGTTGAACAACATGATTGGAGGCTCCACCAGCCCCAAACTAAACGATGGCAATTATCAAAAGTACAGGAATGTTCACAAGAACAAGGAGTGGTACATGTGGAATGTGAGCAAGGCACGATCCAACTACATGAATGCACGCAGGGAGTTTGGAATCAACGCTGAACCCACCAAGAGAGCCTATGCCCAGTTCCGCGCCCTCAAGAATCTCGAAAATGAATATCTCGGTAGATAGTAAATGGACCCTCAGGCGGTTTATAACGGATTCGCTTCGATGTTCCGAAACATGCTAATTTCTATGACAGCCTCGATTGCACTGATCGGGTTCTCAGAGAAGTTTGAACTCATGGCACCGGTGGTGCGAATGATTGGGTTCACGGGGATGATGGTCGCGGCGTTCATCGGTTTCAAGACCTACCGCGACTTTTTGGACTACATTGATTCTATTGATGGTGAAGTTCCGGTGGCAAAGCGGTGGCGTTCATGGGCTTACACCTCGTTGTTCTATTCGGTTCTCATCTTCACCCTCGCTGCAATTTATCTTTTCAGGAAAGTAATAATTTTTTAACTTCAGGACCTTCGGCACCAGGTTTATTCGGAAAATTGATCACATACCCCTCGATGGCTTTGACACGTTCCATGTAGTGCATGGTTTGAATAACGTGTTCAGGTTTGATGGACGGGCATGCCTTCAATTCAATCACCCACTTGCCGTCGATGATGATGTCGGCGCGAATGACACCCACGATGTTCTTTTTGTAGTAGACCGGAATGTTGACTTCGTGACTATATGGCATCTGTTTTTCATCCAGTTCCACCATGAATGCTCGCTGATAGACATTTTCCAGATGACAAGGTCCAAGTTCATTAAAAATATTCTTGGCAATGTTTTTCAAAAACTTTTCCATTAAAGAAAAAGCGCACCTTATCATTAAATGCGTGTTACATTGAGACCACCAGTTACCGTCCGTCCCAAACGAATTCCACCAAGATCTGATTTATTTAGTGCGACCACATCAGCCGTTACAGCAGGTGTGACTATCTACTGCACTCTCAATTGGTGGCACTACAGGAAAATTCGCAAAGAACTTGAAAAGCGCTTGGATGATGACATTAAAGAAAAGAATCGTAATAAATAATAGTATGAGCTATGCACTCGGTGGTATATTATTGGGTCCATTTTATAAAGGACGTAGTTCGATTCAGGCAAAAAGTACAGTCAACGATGCCATAAGATATACGTGGGTGGTTGGAAAAGTGCCAAATATTAATCACGTCATCAACACGATACCAGAAGGTGTCAGATATTCCATTCAAGATCATCGTCCAACTATTGCGCCTTATGACGGAGTTCACATCACCCTGAATTATCTGATCGAAGTTCAGATCCACACTCCCGAAAGTTTGGCAGTGAGACAAAATGAGATTCATCATAGGATCTACAGGATGAAGCGATATAACGATCACATCTCTATGAAATATGATGCGGTAATGGAGAACAGGCAGTGGAAGATTCTAGAAGAATGTTACAAACTTCCAGCGCCTATGAGTTTGGCTCTTCCCATCGAGGGAAATGTAAATACTATGTGGGAAGACCTGTTAGATTCCATTGCCATCAAGTATAACCTTGAACTTCAAGAAGTTTAACCAGGACTCTAATTTCTTCCTCGAGGTCTTCACTTATACGTTTACCGTCCTTTTCCACGCGAAACGTATCGAGTGCATACCCATTCTGTGTGGTGATACTTGCAGAAATCACGTTGATGCCCAGTGACACAAATATCATACTTAGGTCGCTCATGAGATTTGGATAGTCGCGGAGTTTCACCCACACCCTCGTCTCCTTGTCCCTGTAGTGACTGAAGTAAACATCATGTCCCTCATTCGGATCCGCTGGATACGAATCAAAATCAAATTCATCTTCGACCATGGTTTGAACCCTTGAACACAACGAAGTGCTGATGGGTTTTCCTGAATAGGTGAGCATCGTGTACTCGAGATCTTTTTCGTTGTCCATGTTCCTCCATGCGTTAATCTGGAGACCTCTCAGTTTGTGACCGAACCCAACTTCCTTTGTAAAGGGTTTGTTACATCCAGGGATGATCAGACGTGTCTTGTTTCCATCGCTGATGATTCTATAGGGTTGACTGCACTGCACGAGCATCTTTTTTAAAGAATTAATAATATCTTTAATTAGTAGATGCAACAACCAATACACAGAATACAGAAATTGGGAACATTTGGTGCAAAATTGAATTTAAAATTACTCCGTTCGAGGAAGACTCCAGAAGACAACAGACGCATAGCCAGATGGGTGACCGGTGAGTTGGTGGATCTGGGACCGACCTTTGTAAAGTTGGGACAGTTGATTAGTACGCGAAATGATATTCTTTCCGCCGAGGTGATCGAAGAGTTTTCCAGTCTACAGAACGAAGTCCCTCCTTTCCAAGATGTATTGAGTGTGGTGGGTGAAGATTATGTAAAGGAAACATTTGGATATTTCGACACGCGACCGATGGCGTCGGCTTCGTTGGGGCAGTGTCACAGAGCCATCGCCAAAGATGGGACCGAGGTGGTGGTCAAGGTGCAGCGACCGGGGATAGAGCAGGGTATCATCGATGACATTGAAATCATCAAACAGATCTCAAAGATAGGTTATTTTTTCACGCGCGACTCGAACTATACCGAGTTTGTAGACATTTTGGAAGAGTGGAAGCCCCTGATTTTGGAAGAGATAGACTACGAAAAAGAGGCACAGAGCATGATCGAGTTCAAGGAACTTTTCAAAAACAGCGACTGGGTCAAGGTTCCGGATGTCTTTCCTGAAATATCTTCGAAGCGCGTCTTGGTGATGGCTTACGAGCCTGGTGTAAAAATTGTAAATATTGAGGAACTTAACAAGTTGAATGCCGACCTCGACCAGATTGCGTTCTTCGTGGTTCGCAGTCAATTCATGCAAGTGCTCGAGAATGGGTTGTTTCACGCGGACCCTCATCCCGGCAACCTGGCACTGAACCCACAGGGTCAAATTGTATATTACGATTTTGGGTTGATGATGAAGATTGACCCCATGTACAAAAAGAATTTGTATCTATTGCTCGAAGCTGTATATAAAAAGGATCTCGACAAGATCTACACGATGATGATAGAACTGAACATAATCATTCCCACGGGTGATCGTGCCTCGGTGAAGTCATTCATCAAATTGTTCCTGAATTATGTAGAGTCTGTAGATTTAGATAAATTAGATGTAGAAGAATTGAAGGCCATGGAGGAGGACAGACCGTTCCGTCTTTCGACCATGTGGGTTCTCTTAATCAAGTCCATCTATTCGGTGGAAGGCATTGCCAAGACTCTCTCGGAGGACATTGCCCTTTCGGATGTGCTTGAACCCTATGCCGAGCAGGTACTCGAAGAGAGTGGACTTCTAAATGTGGCATTTTCGGACATTCAACAAACCGCCATGAAAATACCAAGTTCCATACAAT
>Ga0181602_10001816_pt1 | contig 18546 bp, 13 predicted proteins | sample 041ome_14_FD_148640 | JGI IMG/M metagenome (GOLD analysis project Ga0181602, IMG submission 148640) | Coastal salt marsh microbial communities from the Groves Creek Marsh, Skidaway Island, Georgia - 041408US metaG (spades assembly) | ecosystem: Environmental > Aquatic > Marine > Intertidal zone...
CTGGCGGTCAAGATGAATACAAATCTGGTGCATATTTCATTGCTGAAAATGGAAGAAAATATCAAGCAATTTCCAAAAAGAATTCAACCGATACTTTTGTCGATGAGAACTTTTATTCAGTGTTTGGCACAGGTAATGCTCTTCAAAATGATTTGACTGTTAGTGGAGGAAATGAAAATAGTAATTACTTTTTCAGCCTAGGACATGTTGATCAAGATGGTATTATTAAGAATGCAACATATGAAAGAACTAATGCTAGATTAAATTATGAGGCTAAATTAAACGATAAAATAACTCTATCAACTAAAATGGCTTACACATATACGAATTCTAACAGGATTCAACAGAGTTCTAACGTGTCTGGTATGATGCTAGGTTTGCTTAGGACTCCACCAGATTTTGATGGAAGAGATTATAAAGGTACTTATTATAGTTCAGGTGGAACTGAGTATATAAATCGTGGACGTTCTTACAGAAGACCAATCGGACAAAGTGTAAACCAATCTTATACAAATCCTCTTTGGACTGTCAATGAACAAGAGTCTAGTACTAGAGTTAATAGAGTAACAGTTACTCCTCAAATAACAATTAAACCAACTAATTGGTTACAGGTTATAACAAGAGGTAACTTAGATGTAGCAGACGATAAAAGAACTTATTTCTTCCCTATAGGTGATGCTAGCTCTAGAGCTAATGGTCAATATCAAGAAGATGTCTTTGATATTAGAAATTCTGCATTAGATGTAATTGGTAAGGCTAACTTCCAGTTATCGGACGAAGTTAATTTAACTACAACACTTGGATGGAGTTATAATGATAGAAAGTATTCAAGAGTTTCTGGTAACATTACAGGCTTTTTGGTGAACTCTGCAAAGAGAACTACTGCATTAAATACATCTTCAGAAGCATCTACATTCAGTGGTGCTAAAGCATTTAGAAGGTCAAATAGAGGTTATGCAATTTTGAATTTTGATATAAGTGATCAATTATTCTTAAATCTATCAGGAACACAAGAAGCTTCCTCTACTATAAGTGGGACATTCTTCTATCCATCTGCAGATGCTGCATGGGTTCTAACTGAGGATTTAGTTCAATCAAATGCAATTTCTTTTGCAAAATTAAGAGCATCATGGGGACAAGTAGGTGTTCAACCTTCTGCTCATAAATTTGAAACTCTAGCAGAAGGAGGGTTTGGATATTCTACATATAGTGATCCACTTGATAGTAATTTATTTGGTGGTGGTTTTAGACTAGATAACAACCTTGGTAATCCAAACCTTGAACCTGAACTTAAAACAGAATGGGAAATTGGAGGTGACTTTAGATTCTTGGATGATAAAGTTTCACTATCTCTAACATATTACGATAATATTATTGAAGGAATTCTACTTGATGTTTCGTTGTCACCATCAACAGGTTTCTCAACTCAATATGGTAACTATGGTGAAATGACGAATAATGGTTTGGAAGTAGATCTTGGAATTGATTTAATTAATACAAATGATTTTGAATTATCTACTGCTTTAAACTGGTCAAAAAATAATAATGAAGTTACAGACCTATACGGAACTGAAACAATCAATTTATCTCCCGGAGCATCAGTTAGCTCAAGAGCAATAGTAGGATATTCATTAGGGGCTCTATATGGAACGGGATCTAAAACAAATCCTGATGGTAGTTTTGATTTAAATTCAAATGGATTCCCACAAATAACCTCAAGTCCAATTGTTCTTGGAGACCCTAATCCAGATTGGAGAGGTGGAATTTCACTAAGTATGAGATATAAAAAACTTAGGCTAAATGCTATCTTAGAACATTCTCAAGGTGGAGATTTCTCCCCTAGAACACTATGGGTTCTTAGAAGATTTGGAACAACACAAGAAACTGCAGATAGAACTACACTATCTCAAAATCTAGTTAATTATGGTGGTAAAACCATTGCAAGTGGAACTACTGTTAGAGGAAAAGTTCATGACTTCGGTGGAGGTCCTGTTTTATTGGATGAGAGTTGGTATAGAACTGGTATCGGTGGAGGTTTTGGTGATAACCAAGCTTATAACTTCTCTATAGCAGATGCTACCTGGACAAAACTTAGGGACTTATCTCTGAGTTATGTAATAGATACTCCAATAGTAACTAATCTTGGTTTAAGTGATGTTATCTTGACTTTTACAGGTAGAGATTTAATTAATATCAATAAGGTTGATGGTATTGATCCTGAGATTAACACAATTGGTGTTAGTACAGCACAAGGTGTTGAGTACTTTACTAATCCTCAGACAAAAGGTTTTCTCTTTAGTTTAACAATTAATTATTAATAAGATGAAAAAAATATTTACAAAATCGATTTTAGCTCTTCTTTTAGTCTTTTCATTCTCTTGTGAGGACTTAAATGAAGATATTAATTCAAATCCAAATGATATTTTAATAACTGATGTTGAGGATAAGCTATTTTTAACAGGTGCACAATTAGCAAATATTCAATTACAGCTAGGACATCTTAACAGAATTAGTGGTATGTACTCAGGCCAGTTAATAGGATTTAGCTCCTTGTACTCAAATATCTACGGATATGCTTTATCAACAGTAGAATCAAACAGTGAATGGTTTGCTCTATATGTTGGTGTATTAAATAATATGAGACAACTTCAAGAAAACTCATCTAATACATTATTAGTTGGTATAGCACAAATTATAGAAGGCCATGCATTTGGTACAGCTGCTTCACTATGGGGCGGAATACCATATAGTGAGGCTGGGAACCCTGAAATTGAAGATCCAGTTTTTGATAGTCAAATATCTGTATATAATGCAGCTATTGCTAAACTAACAGCTGGGATTTCAACTCTTCAGTCAGCTGCTTCAAGTAGCCTATCTCAGGATATATACTTTGGAGGAAATAAAGATAAATGGATAGAAGCTGCTTATACTCTAGTTGCTCGTTTTAATCTTCATAAAAAAGATTATGCTGGTGCAATTTCTGCTGCTAGTAATGGAATTAGCTCTGCCTCAGGAGATATGCAATATAAACCACCAGGTACTCAATCAGGTGATCAAAATTTATTTGCTACTATCTTGAATGGATCTAGAGCAGGAGATTTAGGAAATTCTTCTGGTGGTTCTGAAAGTTATCTTCTTCAGTTATTAAGTAATGATTATTCAACTAATAGGAATAACTCTAAAACTGATGAGACTGCAAGATATGGGTATTATAAAATTAATTCATCTAGTGGTTCTGCAAATACAGGAATTATTGCTGAAACAGAACCTCAAAATATGGTTACATTTTTTGAAAATGAGTTAATTTTAGCAGAAGCTAAAGCTAGACAAGGAAGTTTAGCTGACGGTCTACCGCACCTTAACAATGTTAGAGCATGGCTTAATTCCGGAGGTAATCTAAATGATAATCACAACTCTGGAGGTTTTAAATATGAAGCTTATGTAGCTTCTGACTTTAATTCTGGTGGTATTGAAAATACTGATGGTATTGATTCTAAATCTGCTTTTCTTAGAGAAGTAATTGAAGAAAGATACGTCAGTGGTTTCGGAATGCATATACCATTTAATGATGCAAGAAGATTAAGAAAATCGGATTCTGCAATTTCAGTTCCTTTTACTCTTGTTCTTGGGCCTAATCCTCCATATCCTGAGAGGATGCCTTATGCAGCAACAGAATTAAATTCAAATTCAAATGCTCCAGCTGATGATCCAGGTATTTTTACAAAAACTGAGGTTAATCAGTAAAACTTTAAAAAAAGGTTTGTAAATTTTACAAACCTTTTTTTTTATGCTTAATTCTTTAAAAATATTTGGGCTAATTATAGCAATTTTAGCAATAGGCTGTTCGGATAATTCTAAATATTCAAATAGTGTAATTTCATCACCACACCCTCTTGCTTCAGAAACGGGTAAGTTGATTTTCTCAAAAGGAGGAAATGCATTTGATGCTGCTGTTGCTGCTTCATTTACTTTGACTGTGGTTGAACCAAGCATGAGTGGAATTGGAGGAAGACTTCAAGTCATATACAAGCAGGCAAATGGGAATATCCATGGAATTGATGGAACTACTCAAATACCTCAAAGCTTTAAAGATAGTGATGAGGAGTTACCTAGTTTTGGATATAAGACAATAGGTATACCTGGTGTTGTTGCAGGCCTAATTAAACTTCACGAAGAAAATGGGAACCTTGATTTACAAACAATAATGCAGCCTGCAATTAAAATTGCAGAAGAAGGCTTTCTTGTTCTTCCTGGGGGAATTAAAAGATTTCAAAGCGAAAAAGAAAAATTAAAATTATTTGAAGGGTCGAAATTCTATTTCCTGGATTCAGAAGGAGAATCATATAGAAATGGTCATGTTCTAGTCCAAAAAGATCTTGCAAATACTCTTAGAATTATTTCAGAAAAAGGAAAAAAAGGATTCTATGAGGGAGAAGTTGCACAAAAAATGGTTGATGATATTCAATCAAATGGAGGATTTATAACTCTTGATGATTTGAAAAATTATTCAGCTATGGAGTCTGAAGTTTTAAGTGGTGAATTTAATAACTATCAAATTCATACTCTAAACCTTCCATCATATGGGTCAATAACTATAAACATGATTCAAACATTTGATAACCTCAGTATTAATGATGAAAAAGATTGGACTATAAAGGTTTCTTCTGCTGTTGAAGAATCATATAGATATAGACCATATCAGAATAACATCGATTCTGTTAGAAGTATTTTATCTAAAGAAACAGCTAAAAGAATTGCAGATAAGATTGAGTCAACAAATATGGTTATAACTTATAATAATGAAGTTAAAAAATATGAGTACCAGGACATTGTTCTTGAGCATACAGCACATTTAACTACTTCAGATAAGTACGGGAATGTAGTATCACTTACTCAAACCTTGGGGCCAAATATGGGATCAAAAGTTGCTACAAAAGGCCTTGGATTTCTTTACAATGTTACTATGGGCCCTTATTTAGGTGGATATTTAGGGCAAGATAAACCAGGAGATAGATCTTCATCTCATATTTCACCTACTTTATTTACAAGTAATGATCAAGTAATACTTGCACTTGGTGCTGCTGGAGGAAATAAAATTCCAGTAGCAATTAATCAGGTTGCCTATAGATATTTAAAGCAAAAATTTAGACTATATGATGCTTTAGTAATGCCTAGAACGTACATGTATGATAGTCCAAGATATGTCGAAGGTCATTTAGGAATAGATAGATTTAATGATGATGTATATTATCCTGAACTCTATAATGTAGAAAAAATTAGGCAAGAAGGGTATTTTGGAAGAGTTCATGCTGTTGCTCTTGACACAATAAATAATAAATGGATTGGTGCTGCAGATCCAGACTGGGAAGGAACAGTTTCAGAATTTGAATAAAATGAGATTTATTAAGTTACTTATATTTCTAGTTTTTGTCTCTTGTTCTTCAAGTGCTTCGGAAACATATGTTGAGTCTGAAGCCCTCCCTTTTTCAATTATCAATGAAAAAATTCTATTTATAGGTAATAGTTTTACATTTTATTGGAATCTTCCATCTCAGGTAGAAAAAATGTCAATTGAAAGAGGTCTAAATTGGGACGTAAGACATTTTACAGTTCCTTCGGCAACCCTAAAAATACATTGGAATAATCCTGATTTAAAATCATTACTAGAAAGTGAGACTTTTGACCATATAATCATTCAAGAGCATAGCACAAACATATTAACTAATGCGAATGGTAATTCAAAATTTTATTTCGATCAGATAAGATCAATTATACCAGCTTCTACTCAAATTCATTTCTTTTCTACATGGATGTATCCATCTATGGAGCAGTTTAATATAGATAATAATGAATATCCTATAGAAGAGAGTATTAAACAGATAATTGAAGGGACAACTACTAAGTTAATACCTGTTGGAAGAGCATTTAAGTTATTTCAAGAAAAATATCCACAGTTTAGTTTATTAATGGAAGATGAAAAACATCCCAATTCTAATGGATCTTATCTTGCAAGCTGTATTATATTCTCTCATTTAAGTGCAGAGTCTTCTTTGAATTTATCTAAAAGGTATAAAGGTATTGATAATAAGGGAGTAGATATTTATTATAGTATTGTTGAGGATGAAGTCCTACCATTTCTTCAGCAAATATCTGATGAAGTAATTTTTTAATTTCCCCTCAAATTAAAATTCACAGTCGCAGCATAACTAAATCTTTTTATGACTTAACTAAATTGGGTTGAATCAATATGGATTTTTTTCTAATTAGTATCCAAAAGTGCAGCTACTTTATCATAGGCTTCTTGAGTTAAAACATTGGTCCATTCTGTCTCTCCCTTATAAATTGCTAGATAAGTTACATCTTGTTCTTTTGATGAAGCGTGCCAATGTTCTGTATTGCTAGCGCACTTTATAATATCTCCTTCTTTGATCAAGACAGGTTGCTTACCTTTTTCTTGATAATAGCCTTTTCCTGAAACGACAATTAGTACTTGCTGGTCTGTATGTTTGTGCCAATTTAATGTTGAATTCGCCTTGAATGTTGCTTTTGTGATGTTGTACTGTAAAGACTCATCTGATCGGATCAATGGATTCAACCAGGCTTCACCAATATAATTGATATTTGGAGCTTTGAATCCTTCATCAAAATATGAGTATGATTCGTATTCATTGGTTTGTGCGTGATTATTTAGAGATATTAAAGTAATCATCAAAATGAGGAGTTTTTTCATTGTTCAGGTTTTTAGTAAAAAAAAAACGGATAACTATATAATAGTATAACCGTTTTATTGTTTTAGTAGCGAGGGCAGGACTCGAACCTGCGACCTTTGGGTTATGAGCCCAACGAGCTACCTACTGCTCTACCTCGCGATATAGAGTGCAAATATAGTAAACTTTCATTACTTAGTTTTAAGGCATTGAATTTAAGTAGTTATCTTTGCCGAAATGACTAATAATAAACATAGATCTGGATTTGTATCAATAATTGGGAGACCAAATGTTGGTAAATCAACTTTGATTAACTCTTTAATGAAAGAGAAGCTATCTATTATTACATCTAAGGCTCAAACTACAAGACATAGAATTAGGGGAATAATAAATGGTGATGATTATCAAATTGTTTTATCAGATACACCAGGAATTCTAGATCCAAGCTATAAACTTCAAGAGGCAATGATGAAGTTTATTAAAGAAACTTTAATAGACTCTGATTTCCTAGTAATAGTTGAAGAGGTTGGAAATAAAGAGTCATTTGATGAATCATTAGTCAAGAAGCTAAATTCTTTTGAAATTCCAATAATTCTGTTGATTAACAAGATTGATCTTTCTTCTCAACAAGAATTAGAAGAATCAATATCCCATTGGAAATCAATATTTCCAAATGTTGATATTTATCCGGTCTCTGCAATTGAAGGATTCTTTATTGATGAGTTAATTGAAATTTTTAAAGATAAGCTTCCTTTATCGCCTCCGTTTTTTCCAAAAGATCAATTTACAGATAGACCTGAAAGATTTTTTGTAAATGAATCCATAAGAGAGCAGATTTTAATTCATTATGACAAAGAAGTTCCATACTCTGTTGAGGTAATAACTGAAGATTTTAAGGACTCACCAAAAATTATTAGAATTAGATCTTTAATTCTAGTTGAAAGAGATTCACAAAAAGGTATTCTGATTGGTCATAAGGGATCTGCATTGAAAAGAGTTGCTTCTGAAGCTAGAAGTAATCTGGAGAAATTTTTTGGGAAGAAAATATTCTTAGAAGTATTTGTTAAAGTGAGAAAGAATTGGAGAAATGATCCATCTTCTTTAAAAAAATTTGGATATAATCTATAATTAAATGAGCGGAATTGTAGCAATAGTTGGAAGACCTAATGTTGGTAAATCTACACTTTTCAATAGATTAATTGAGAGGAAAGAGGCTATTGTAGATGAGGTAAGTGGAGTAACTAGAGATAGACATTATGGGAAATCTGACTGGAATGGAGTTGAGTTTAGTGTTATAGATACTGGAGGATATCTTCCTTCAAGTGATGATGTTTTTCAAAAAGAGATTGATAAGCAAGTGATATTAGCTATTGAGGAAGCTGATGTAATTTTATTCTTAGTTGATGTTAAAGATGGTCTAACTGGAGTTGATCAATCTATTGCAGATATGCTACATAAATCCTCCAAAGAAACTCTACTCTTGGTAAATAAAGTTGATAATTCTAAACTTATAGAAGACTCTAACGAATTTTATTCTTTAGGTTTTGAAAATCTATTCTGTTTATCATCCATTAATGGATCTGGAACAGGTGAATTTTTGGACTTATTATCTGACAAGCTTCCAAAAGAGGATCTAATAATTTCAGATGTCCCTAAGTTTGCTGTTGTTGGTAGACCTAATGCTGGTAAATCATCATTTATTAATTCCCTAATAGGTAAAGATAGATTCATAGTTACTGATGTTGCTGGAACAACTAGAGATAGTCTATACACTCGATATAATCAATTTGGTTTTGAATTTGATTTAATTGATACAGCTGGTATTAGAAAAAAAAGTAAAGTATCTGAAGATATTGAGTTCTACTCAATTTTAAGATCTGTTCGAGCAATTGAAAATTCAGATACATGTTTAATAATGTATGATGTAGAAAGAGGTTTTGATTCTCAAGTTCAAAATATTTTTTGGCTTGCAGCTAGAAATAAAAAAGGTATTGTTATTCTTGTTAACAAGTGGGATACTGTGGAAAAAGATCATATGACTACTAAGTCAATTGAAGAAGAAATTATTTCAAAAACATCCCCGTTTACTGATATACCAATTGTGTTTATTTCGGCTTTAACAAAACAAAGAATCTTTGATGCAATTAAGATTGCAATGGAGGTAAATCAAAGAAGGGAATATAAAATACCAACTAAAAAGTTAAATGATTTTATTCTACCAATCATTGAACAAAAGCCTCCACCTAGTACTAAAGGTAAATACATAAAAATTAAGTTTTGTAGACAACTTCCTACTAAGTATCCTCAGTTTGCATTTTACTGTAATCTGCCGCAGTATATAAAAGATCCTTATAAACGTTTTCTAGAAAACCAATTGAGAAAAAATTTCAATTTTTCAGGAGTTCCCATTGATATTTTTCTAAGAAAAAAATAATCATAAAGTTTTTTTTAGAGATTTTAGCTCCTCTTTAATTTTGTTAAGCTTTTTCAAGATTGATAGATTTTCATCTTCTGATATATCTTTCGATTTTAACTTCTTTTTTGCCCCTTGAATTGTTAGTCCATCTTTTTTTAGAAGGGTATATATTAATCTTATGGACTCAACATTTTCTTTTGTATACTTTCTTATTCCAGATGATTTTATCATAGGGTTAATCTCTTTGAATTCTTTTTCCCAAAACCTTAATAATGATGTATTGACGTTAAAGTGAGTTGCTACTTCACTTATACTATAGTATTTTTTTTCTGGAAGATTACTAAACATTTTAGTCAAGAGATTGATTCTCCTGAGAAGCTTGATTTACAAGCTCTTCAAATTCAATAGGGGATAGACTGCCTGAATAGAAATTTATTGGATTGATTTTTCTACCATCCTTTACAATCTCATAGTGAAGGTGAGGTGCAACAGATCTACCAGTATTACCAACATAACCTATTAGATCTCCTCTTTTTACCTTATTGCCTCTTCTAACAACAATTTTATCCATATGAGCATATATACTCACATATCCAAAACCATGATCTATTCTAACATGATTACCAAAACCTACAGCTCTAGCATCTGCTCTAGCTATTCTCCCATCACCAGTTGCATAAATAGGTGTACCAGTTTTTGCTGAAAAATCCATACCCCAATGCATAGTTCTTTTCTTAGTGAATGGATCAATTCTGTAACCATATCCTGAGGCCATTCTTTTTAGATCTGAACTACTTACAGGTTGAATTGCTGGAATTGCATTCAAAAGTGATTCATTATTCTTTGCTAATAACTCAATTTCATCAAGTGACTTAGATTGAATTACTAATTCTTTTGTAAGAATATCTAATCTCTCTGTTGTATTAACTATTACATCAGAACTCTCGAATCCTTCTAAATAATCGTATCTATTAACACCACCAAATCCTGCTCTTCTTTGATCTTCAGGAATTGGACTTGCTTCAAAATAAACTCTGTACAGATTATTATCTCTTTCCTCAATATTAGCTAAAGTTGATTCAACTTGCTCTAATTTCTTATTCAATACTTTAAGTTGAAGTTCGTAATTATCTATTTCTCGAGCCTGAACAATTTCTTTGGGCGTATCGATAAAATCAGTATTCAAAAGCACAACTGTAATAAAGGCTCCAATTATTACTGAACTAATCAAAAACAGAGATAGCCTGTAGATGCGTTCAATAAATGTCCTTTTGATTGGAACGAACTCCAGATTATCAGAATCAAAGTAGTATTTAGTTTTGGACATAGACCAATTTGTTGTAATTTCAACCTTTTAATGGCTGTAAACATCTACAAATATAAAAAAAATGAATTCATCCGTTGTTAGAGAAAAATTTTTTCAATACTTCAAAGACAAAGGACACAATATTATTCCCTCAGCCTCTGTAATCAACGAATCAGATAAAAATCTAATGTTTACTAATGCTGGTATGAATCAGTTTAGAAATATTTTTTTAGGTAATCAAGAATCCAAATTTTCCAGAGTTGCAAACTCTCAAAAGTGTCTTAGGGTTTCTGGAAAGCACAATGACTTAGAAGAGGTTGGAGTTGACACCTACCACCATACTTTTTTTGAAATGCTTGGTAATTGGAGCTTTGATGATTATTTCAAAAAAGAGATAATTGGTTGGTCATATGATCTAATCACTAATATATATGGAATTAAAAAAGAGGATATTTATGTCTCTGTATTTAAAGGATCAAAAGAGGATAATCTTGATTTTGATCAAGTAGCTTTTGACGAATGGAAAAAGTTTTTTAGTGAAAACAGAATTATAAGTGGTAACAAAAAGGATAACTTTTGGGAGATGGGAGATGTAGGACCTTGTGGACCATGTTCTGAAATTCACATTGATCTAAGATCTGAATCAGATAAGAAAAAAATTAAAGGAGCGGATCTTGTAAATAAAGACCACCCTCAAGTTGTAGAAATATGGAATTTAGTATTCATCCAATACAATAGGAAGAAAGATGGATCTTTAATAAAACTTGATAAACAATATGTGGATACTGGAATGGGACTTGAGAGACTTTGTATGGCGCTACAAAAAAAAGAGTCAACTTATGATACAGATTTATTTGCAGATATTATTAAGAAAATTGAAGATATTTCAAATAAAAAATATTTGTCAGGTGATGAAAATATTGATATTGCTATAAGAGTCATCTCTGATCATATTAGAGCCTTAATATTTACAATTTCAGATGGTCAAATACCAAGCAATAATGGACCTGGATATGTTATCAGGAGAATTCTAAGAAGAGCTGTAAGATATGGATATACAAATCTAAATATAAAGACTCCATTCATCTATAAGCTTGTTGATGTAGTAATCTCACAATATCTTACTATTTATCCTGACTTAAAAAATCAGAATGAATACATTACCTCATTAATTCATGAGGAAGAAAAAGGTTTCCTCAAAACATTAAATCAAGGTCTCTCCCTTATAAATCAAATTATTGAGTCTAATCCAAATGATAAGAAAATTAGTGGTGAAGATTCTTTCAAGCTTTATGACACATATGGATTCCCCATTGATCTTACGTCATTGATTGCAAGTGAAAATGATTTTCAAGTTGATATAGATGGATTTAATGAACATATGAAAGTTCAAAAAAGCAGATCAAAGTCAACAAGTAATGAAGAGGTTAAAGAATGGGTTATTGTAAATGATAGTTCATCTATAAATGTATTTAAAGGTTACGATGATTATGAACTTGAAACAAAAGTTTTCAAGTATCGCGAATGTATAACCACTGAAGGAGAGACTCAATACCATGTTGTTACAAATGAAACCCCTTTCTATCCTGAAGGAGGTGGACAAATTGGAGATACTGGAGAAATTATTTCGAACTCGTTAACTATAGCTGTAAAAAATACTTTTAGAGAAGCTGAGGACATAATTCATCTCGTAGATGATCTACCAGATAAACTAGATGAATCTTTACTAATGAAAATTAATAAAGATAGAAGGGTATCTATTCAGAAAAATCATACTTCAACTCACCTTCTTCAATTTGCACTAAAAAAAATATTAGGAAACCATATAGAGCAGAGAGGTTCCATGCTTACTGAAGATATTTTTAGATTTGATTTTTCACATCAATCTAAACTATCAGATAAAGAATTAAATGATGTTGAAGAACTTGTTAAAGGCTTAATTAAAGATGAAATTAAGTGTGTTGAAGATAGGGAAGCAAATTATGATGATGCAATTAATGCAGGAGCTATTGGTCTATTTTCAGAAAAATATGGGGATGTTGTAAGAACAATAAAGTTTGGTGAATCTTATGAGCTATGTGGAGGTACTCATGTAGATAATACAAAAGAGATTGAAGATTTCAAAATAATTTCTGAGGGTTCTCAGGCATTTGGTATCAGAAGAATTACAGCATCGAGTAATAAAACTAGAATTAAGGAAGAACAGTTAAAAGATCAAGCAATTAAAGAAAAAGCTGAAAGTGAAAAAGCAAGTAAAATCCTACAAAAAGAAATAGATTCTCAAAACAAGTTAAAAATTCAATCTTCAAAAGAATTAATTATTAATGAGATAAAAGAAGTTAATGAATTAAATACATTCTCGGGGAAATTAGAACTAGATAATAAATCAATCAAAGAATTATGCTTCTCACTCTCTAATGAAATAGATAATCTATTTATGATTGTTTTATCTAGTATTGATGAAAAAGTATTTATTTCATGTTTTATTGCAAAGAATTTAATAGCTGAAAGGAATTTTAATGCTTCAAATATTATAAAACAGTTAACTCCTATAATTGATGGTAGTGGTGGAGGTCAGCCTTTCTTTGCTACTGGAGGTGGAAAAAATATTAATGCTATAGATAAAGCCTTAGCTGAGTCTGAAAAAATAATTAGTCAGCTGTAGGTGGAAATTTTTCAAGTATACTTGAAACAAAGTTACCAATCATCTTATCTCTATCTTTTGAGTACTCATTTAATACTCCTACGCCTTTACCTTGCCATACAAGCTGTTGATTCTTACTATCAATAAAATTAACATAAAGAGTACCTTGAACTCTTGAATATCCAAATGAGTATGGATATCGGTAAAAGAAAGGACTCCAGCCATAGGGTAAGTAATTATTAACATAAACCCTCTCCTTTGATTGAGTCTCAAATGTAACTAATAGATCAGGAGAACTAGATCTCTCAAGTCCTTTAGACTTAAGGCCCATATCTAATGATTTTAAAATCCTCTTTTTATCAAGATCGGAAATTTCAACCTTCTCAATATCTGGTTCGTAGAATGAATATGAATTGTAGTTATTAAAATCCACATCAGAATCATAATCATATTGGACATAAATTCCACATGAGTTAATTATTAAAGCTAATGTGAATAATATTATTTTTTGAGAGTATAATTTTTTTATAATTTCCACTATTCTAAAGTTATGAAAAAATTATTACTGTTTTTAATATTCATATTTCTTTCTTCATGTTCGTCATTTAGGCCTTTATCAGAAAGTAATTTATCTGTTGATGATCAGATAAACTTATATATCAAGAAATACGCACCAGCGGCAACTAAAAACATGAGATTCTATAAAATACCTGCAAGTATAACATTAGCTCAAGGAATTCTGGAGTCAGGATATGGTCAAGGTACTCTTGCAAAAAAAGCAAATAATCATTTTGGTATTAAGTGTCACAAAGGATGGAAAGGAAAATCTATTTCACATGATGATGATGCAAAAGGTGAATGCTTTAGGTCATATAAAAACCCTTTAAGATCTTATAAAGACCATTCTTTATTTTTAGTTGAGAGAGACAGATACAGTTCATTATTTAAGTTAAATAGAAAAGATTATAAGTCATGGGCAATTGGGCTTAAAGCTGCTGGTTACGCAACTGATCCAAAATATGCAGAGAAATTAATAAGTTTAATTGAAAGGTTTAAATTAAACAGGTTTGATGAATAAACTTCCATCATCAGACTTAAAAATATCTATTAAATCATTTCCCCTTAGCTCTTTTAAAACTTTATCCCATTTCTTATTTGATAAATCAAATTCTGATTTAAAGTCAGCTAAAAGAATTTGGTCAATATTTTTAAGTCTATTAAAAATAACCTTTGCATCTTCTGAAATATCAGGTTCCTTTTTTACTGGTTTCATTTGGGGGAAAAATAGAACTTCTTGAATTGAAGTTTTATCAGTCATAAGCATGACTAGTCTATCGATTCCGATTCCAATTCCTGATGTAGGAGGCATCCCATACTCTAAAGATTTAATAAAGTCCATATCAATAAACATTGCTTCATCATCACCTTTCTTACTTAATTCTAATTGATCCTCAAATCTTTTTAATTGATCTATTGGGTCATTAAGCTCTGAATATGCATTTGCAATTTCCATTCCATTTACAATTAATTCGAATCTTTCTGTGAGATTAGGATTTGATCTGTGCTCTTTTGTAAGGGGACTCATTGATTTAGGATAATCAGTTATAAATGTAGGATTGATAAAGTTTTTTTCACATTTATTACCGAAAATTGCATCTATCAACTTTCCTTCTCCCATACTATCATCTATATCAATATTAAGATCTTTACAAATGGATCTTAGATCACTTTCATTTTTATCTGAGATATCATAACCAGTATATTTGATTATAGCCTCAGTAATTGATATCCTCTCATATGGAGCCTTAAAATCTATTTTTTTGGAATCAAACTCAACTTTAGTTTTACCATGAATCTCTAAACATACTTTTTCAATTAATGACTCAGTGAGTTCCATCATCCAGAAATAATCTTTGTATGCAACATAAAGTTCAAGTATTGTAAATTCAGGATTATGATTTCTGTCCATTCCTTCATTTCTAAAATCTCTAGAGAATTCATAAACAGCCTCAAACCCACCAACAATCAATTTTTTTAAAAATAATTCATCTGAAATTCTTAAATAAAGAGGTATATCTAATGCATTGTGATGAGTTATAAACGGTCTAGCTGTTGCTCCACCTGGAATTGGTTGTAAAATGGGAGTCTCTACCTCGAGATAATCTTTATTATTTAAAAAATTTCTTATCGAATTAATAATTTTTGTTCTCTTTACAAATGTTTCCTTTACACTTTGGTTTACAATAAGGTCAACATATCTTTGTCTATATCTTTGTTCTAAATCAGTAAAACTATCATATTCCTTTCCTTGAGAATCAACTTTTGGTAATGGAAGTGGTCTTAGTGATTTATTAAGAATTTTGAAATCTTTTACTAACACTGTGATTTCTCCAACTTTTGTTTTAAACAACTCACCATTTATACCAATTATATCTCCAATATCAAGTAACCTTTTATAAACTACGTTATATTTAGTTTTATCATCTCCTTCACAAATCTCATCTCTGTTAAAATATACTTGAATTCTACCTTTACTGTCCAAAATTTCTGCAAAAGAAGCGTTTCCTTGAATTCGCCTAGACATAATTCTACCGGCAATTACTACTTGTTTTTTATCCTCATATTTGGTGATTAAATCTGTAGAATAATTTGTTACTGGATAAAGTTCAGCTGGATAAGGATCAATTCCAAGCTTTTTTAGCTCTTCAAGTTTTTCTCTCCTTATTTTTTCTTGTTCGGTCACTATAAATTGTTTAAACAAAGATAGGTTTTATAAAATAATCATTGAAGTACAAATTTCTATATTTGAATGATTAATGAAAAATAAAAACATAATAGTTAAAGATATAGGGAGGACTTTATTTTCTGATGCCTGGAAATTTCAAGAAGATATTTTTCAAAAAATAATTGATCAAAAAGTTCGAAATAGGACTCTAGAAAAAAAAATAGAAACTAACAATTATTTAATTTTCACAGAGCATAACCCAGTTTATACTATTGGAAAAAGTGGAGAAATGTCAAATCTTCTTTTAAATGAGAATCAATTAAAAGAAAAAGAAATTGAATTTTTTAAAATTAATAGAGGGGGTGATATAACATTCCACGGTCCAGGACAAATTATGGGTTACCCTATAATTGACTTAGATAATTTTTTTACTGATATAAATCTTTATTTAAGGTCTCTTGAAAATACTATTATAGATACTCTGAGTTTTTACGACATTTTAGGATTTACAATTAAAGGAGAAACTGGTGTTTGGGTGAAAAATCAAAATGAATTTAAAAAAATATGTGCATTTGGTATAAGAGCAAGTAGATGGGTAACTATGCACGGATTCTCATTGAATGGAAATTCTGACTTAACTTATTTTAATAATATTATACCATGTGGAATTAAGGATAAAGGTGTTACTTCAATTAAAGATATTTTAAATCAAGAAGTAGACTTAGAAGAACTAAAGGAGAAGATTATTGAAAATTTTGAGAAAAATTTTGAAGCAAATTTAGTTTATGAAAATTAATTTATTTCATATGATACAATTGAAAAATTATCAATTTTAGAAATTATCTCAAGCTTACCATCCATATCTGAATCAATTAAATCATAAGATGAGCTACCTTTCAAAGGGAATCCTTTAACTAACTCTCCACTGTCATTATATAGATAGATATTGTTATCATTAAGGTCGGTAGTTCCGATAAAGAAATTTCCAGAGATATTAAAAATCTTTGGTTTAGAGTATCTGCCAATTGGAAGCTTAACATTAATACCTTTAATTGATAAAATGTCCTCGCTTATATATATGAGTTTATCATCAGAAATATTAATCAGACTGTTCTCGGATAGATTTAGATTATTTCTATTAAAATTTCCGTTAGTGTCAATCTGAATTAAATTTCCTTGGTTATCAGAAGTTGTAAATGAGCCTAGATATGAATATACTGTATTATCATTATACTGAATTTTATTCTCAACAACTATTCTGTCTTCACCTCTTCTATTAAGAATTTTTAAATCACCATTTTCTAGTTGAATAACAATATAATCTTTACCATCAATTCTAATATGAACTGGACTTTTAATTATGTCTGATGAAAAATTATCAGGACTAAAACCATTTACAATTTCCCCCTTTGCATCAAACATTTTTATTTGGTTATCGTATGAAACTACAACTCTATAATTTCTGTTCTTTTCATAATCAAAAACTGAAATTGGATTTATGTTATCTGCTAATTCTAAATCGAAACTTAAGTCATTAACCTGATTTCCATTCCTGTCAATAAGATATAATTTATCCTCTGTTCTGAAGAGCATTTGGAGTCTACCATTTTTATATATATCAATTTGTTTTACATCACCTATGATTCTGCTAGATAGATTTCTTCTCCAAATGAGATTACCCTTATTTGAATAATAATGTAATACGTTTTCAACGTCTTGAAATACAAAGTCATATTCGTTAGTAGTGTGATTTTTTATCCAAATTGGATCCGAAATTATTTCACTATCCGAGGAAATAAGAAATTCTGTATAAGCTTCACCTTCCTGAGAGAAAGTATTTATTTTTTTAAAATCAAAATTTAAAAGTGCTATATCTTGACTAAATTTACCTCCAAATGATATAAAAGGATATGAATCTGAATCTAAAGAATTCATTATACTTGAATTCATTTTATTCTTTGTGTTAACAACCCAAATGAAATTATTGTTAGAGGATATATTCTTCTTGTAATTTGTGTAGACAGAATTAAACCCTAATACATCATTGATTTTATTTGAATTAATTATATTTCTTAATTGAGAAACAGATTTTCCAATAATTAAAAAATTATTAATTAAAGTTGAATAGCTTATTTTTGGATCATAACTAAAAGTTTGTAATAATAATTTTAAGCCTTCATCAAGGTTTATAAAATTTATATCTGTGTAGTTGCTTTCTTGAAAATTAAAATATTCAATAATCTGATCTGTATTCTTTAAACTAATAACTAAGAATTTTTCTTGATCATCAACTATACTTATATCATTGATAAGATTAATAGATTTAAAACTATAATCATCAGCAGCAATATTATTTGATTTAAAGTAATTTTTAAGATTGAATATAAACCTTTCAGAATCTCCTACATTAAAAGAGAAAAGTGATCTAAATGTATTAGGAATAACATTATCAGATATAATACCTTTAGAGGAAATACTTTTTAAAATTGAAATTTTAGAATTAAGAGAGTCACCTAATTTAGTTACACCTGAAAGCTCAACAATATCAGTTGAGTTTGTAAAATCATATCCAATCCACGAGGTTTTAACTTTTGGTAATAGGGGTAAATTATATGATCTGTAATCAACAGAATTTGAACCATCTGATTTAATAAAAAAATTGAATGGATCATCCCTGTCAATTGTTTTTGAAATTTTTAATAAGTCAGGATTTATTTTTTTGTTGTTTGTTTTATGATCTCTTATAAT
>Ga0181602_10001829_pt1 | contig 18458 bp, 8 predicted proteins | sample 041ome_14_FD_148640 | JGI IMG/M metagenome (GOLD analysis project Ga0181602, IMG submission 148640) | Coastal salt marsh microbial communities from the Groves Creek Marsh, Skidaway Island, Georgia - 041408US metaG (spades assembly) | ecosystem: Environmental > Aquatic > Marine > Intertidal zone...
TTATTTCACACAAACACTCTTCTGTTCTTCGTCACAATGACGATCGCGCGAAGCGAACGCTTTTTGTGGAGTTTCATCGGCCTCGTAGGCGGCTCTGTAGCGTGCGTTCAGACGCAAAGAACGCTTTGGCGATCAACTTCGGAGTTATCGGATTCATTTTTAAGTCCACCTCCACCTTCTCCTTCGTCTTTAAAATCTTCTTTGGGAAACCCTTCTACAACTACGAGAGAAGAAGAGGAAGAAGAAGGATTTGTTTTTGGTAAATTTGCAAAGGCTAAAGCGAAACGTATTTGGAACGAAAGCGTCGATTTTACGTTCAAACCAATCGTAGAGTACCTATCTAGGAAGGGCTATTGAATTCAATGATGATGCACAGCACCTCGACTTCTGTTTCTCTATCTTCTTCTTCTTCTTCTTCTTCTTTTTCTTCTTGGATGAGGAAAGTGACAGTTGAAAAAAGTTGCCTTGTGCCGAGAAACTCTTCTGCGCGTTCTCCCTTTCGTCGTGGCAACAAAGGCGTCGGTGTTCAACGATGCGCAACGCCAACGAGAATATATGCCGCTTCAACGACCAAACCGGATTATTCGTCGCCAGATTTTGAGCTCGCGCACGCTCCGATTGAGAAACAACTTTTACCAAACGGTCCGTGGAAAGTCATCCCAAACGCCGGCGTCACCGCGCCGGAAGGGTTTCAAGTTTCAGCCTACAAAGCTGGTTTAAGAAAATCAGGCACTAGAGCAGATTGCGCTTTGATCGTTGCCGACGAATCGTGCTCGTGCGCTGGAGTGTTCACGCTGAATGCCGTGTGTGCAGCGCCGGTGCAGTTTTGTAAAAAACAATTGGAGGTGAAATCGACTTCGAGAGCTATTTTGATCAACGCAGGACAAGCGAACGCGGCGACTGGTGTTCTTGGCGACGAGGATGCCATGACGTGCGCCAAAGCGGTCTCTGACGTCACCGGACTCGATTCTTCGGATGTTTTACTCATGTCAACTGGCGTTATCGGTCGCAGAATTAAAATGGATAAATTTGTACCGGCAATCCAAGCGTTGGGAGAACATCTCGAACGATCCGACGCGGCGTCCATGGCGGCTGCTACATCCATCTGCACGACGGACGTTGTTCGAAAAACGCTCGCCATTGAAGTGGACATCAATGGAACGAAGGTGAAATTCGGAGGCATGTCGAAAGGGAGTGGGATGATTCACCCCAACATGGGCACGATGCTCGCGGTGGTCACCTCGGACGCCAACGTTTCGCCGGATGTTTGGACGAAAATGGTCAAGCGCGTGGGGACAAAAAGTTTTAATCAGATTTCTGTCGACGGCGATACGTCTACAAACGATTCACTCGTTTGTTTTGCTTCCGGTAGAAGTGGCATGAAGCAAATAACCGATGAAAATTCCCCAGAGGCGAAACAGGTTGAGGAAGCGCTCAACGCTATCAACTTGGGTTTGGCTAAAGCAATTGCGTGGGACGGCGAAGGCGCCACGTGCCTTTTTGAAACGAATGTCAAGGGCGCAAAAGATGACGAGGACGCACGCACCATAGCAAGAAGTGTAATTTGCTCGTCTCTTTTGAAAGCGGCTATATTTGGCCACGATCCGAACTGGGGAAGAATTGCCTGTGCGGCGGGCTACGCCAAGACGAAGTCTGCTTTGGATCAAAATCGTTTGAACATAGCAATGGGAGGCATTACGCTGATGAAGGATGGACAACCGGTAGACTTTGACGAAAAAAAAGCGTCGACGTATTTGAAGGAAACAACGTCGAAGCACGGTACCGTAGTTGTTGACATTGAAGTTGGAAATGGAAGCGGCTACGGACAAGCCTGGGGTTGCGATTTGTCTTACGATTACGTCAAGATTAACGCTGAGTATACGACCTAATAGCGCATTGAGAATATAAATATGTACTGGTAGGATGCTGTTTGAATTACATTATAATGATAGCAATAACAATAATAATAGTTCTACTTTTTAAAGCGGATTGACCTCGAGTCCAGGTCGCGCTAACCCTCCTAAGAATGGATCGTCGAACTGAAAGCCTTCCGGTCCTTTCATGAATCTATGTTTACCTTGCAACTTCGCGATTGGCTCCATTGAATCGATGCACACCTTTTGCGCGTTGTTCAAACGAAATTTAGCCGCTTTACAACAAGCCTCGACTTCAGAATCTTCCATAGCTTCGTCCAAAATGACAGCAACGCCTCTTTGAATCGACCATCTCGTCAAAATGGAGTTGATATCTTTCGGGTCACTTTCATCCGCCGCCGAGGAGGCGTCGAGTAAGCGCTGGTGTTCTCTCACTTCTTTCACACCAGCACAAATAGACCCTCGGGAGAGTAGCGCTAATCCCCATCTGCGACACACGCCGACGAGCTTTCTCTGCGAAAGCATCGGGTGCAGCTCGACTTCGTTCACGACCGGTTTGATTTCACACGCTTTCACGAGATTTTCAACTGCCAAAACTGAAAAATTACACACCCCGAGAGATTTCACTTTACCTTTCGACACGAGCGCCTCCATTTGCTTCCACGCGTGTCCGAGAGTCACAGACTTGTCCATTTGCATGGGCCACTCGATGGAGAACAAATCGAGGGACTCTAGACCGAGTTTCGACAACACGGCGTCGCAACTTTCTTCGACTTTCCCCCACTCGTCGCACGCCAACACAGCAGATACGAACAAAGACTCTCGCGGTCTCGACGAAGATGCGATCGCACTCTTCGCCAACTCTAAGTCTTCGCTTTCTTTGGATGACCCGCACCTTACGTGTCTCACGCACTCATACTTCAAACACTTGCTCGCGTTTTTTGGGACGCATCCAAACATAGGCAATCGATATCCGTTTGCTCCACCGCCGAGCGCCACTGACTCTTGCTCGACGCTCGGATCAAATTTGGATTCTTCTGGCGTTTTCAAGTAATAAGGCGTTCCTGGTTTCGGTTTGTTCGGATCTCCAGCTGGCGCAGGTCCGTCCCACACGGCGGTTGGTTTTCTCCCTCCTTGATAAAACTGCTGCCCCGGTGGCGGCAAAAACTGTTGTCCATTTTTTTGCATCTGCTCGATTTGCGCTCGAGTTGGAGGATACGCCGGCAAGGTTGGATTGTATCCATTCACGTACCCGGAGACGGAATATCCACCAGTACTGCTACCGTACCCTCCTCCTCCTCCTCCTCCTCCAGAAGAGTATTGGTGCGTTCCTGGATAGTTTTGTTGTTGTCGCATGGAGCTCGGGCAGGAGGCCCAGGATTTCTGCGCCGACCCATCGGAACCCGAGGCGGTGAAGCCGTTCTTCTTGGAGAAGCGCTCCATGGGTTGACAGCCATCGGAAGCCATTATGTTGCCTTTCTTAGTATCTCTGTTTCGCTCCTGATGAATGCGGTTGCGTGGTGTGTGTGTTTGTGTACTACTTCTGTAGGATTAAAGAAGTGTCGACGTTGCCTTTGTGAAGATGTGTACGTCACGTTCTTTCCAAAAAATGTCCACGTCATATGGGAAACGAACAAAACAAACAACAAAAATTTTCGTGAAAACTTATAGTGTGACTTTGTAATGATGAACATAACAACAGTAAAAGTGTGTGATGATAAAAAGAGCGTCCGTCGTCGTCGTGGCTGTATGTGTACAAAGTTTTTACTAGTCGTCGTAATCCACGCTCGCGTCGTTGATCTTGCTCAGGTACATGTCGTAATACTCCCCGGCTTTTTCCAAATCGCCGAGCTCGGTGTACATATCCGCGATGGATCCGACGGCGTCCATGTCGCCCGTGTAATCTTTAATCGCTTTGGAAATATCGAGAACTTCTTCCATGTATTTAATCGCGTCTGAAAGCTCGCCCATCGCTTTTTTCGTAGCGCCAAGACCTCGAACGGCGCGTCGCATTTTGATTTGATCGCCGTTCATTCTCGAAAGCGCCAAAGCTTTTTCAAACGACGATATCGCCTCTTGGTAACTTTTTTCTCTCAAAAGCTGTCTTCCTTTCTTCAAGTTCACTCTCGTCTCGTCATAATCGCTATCATCCACGGAGTCTTCCGGACCGACGGCAAAGTCTGTCTTCTTTCCTCCCTTACTGGCATCATCGCCGTCGTCTTTTATCGCTGCTTCGTCTTTGCTACCCGAGGCCAGTTCTGACATCGAAGCCGACATTGGTGAGTCTACTGGCGTCCCTGCCATTTGCGCCCCGGCGTACCCTAACGACGCACCCATACCTGTTGGATTGCGTTTACTTCTCGCAGTCAGCGACTGGTTAATAGCTCTCAGCTTTTCATTCAACTCGTCCACGATAATCTTCTGTTGTCTCGCTCGAATCCCCGAAGCCGTGGCGCCGATGAGCGCTAAGAGCTCCGTGATCCCAACGATGTCTATTCCAGACGGCGTGACACACAAAGCTTCACCTCTTGCGACGGCATCTCTCGAGTTCGCCTCGATTCTTTCTTGCTGTGCCTTGAACGAGTCAGCTTCAGCGTTCAAGATGTCCACTTTTTTCATCTCTTGTTCTCGCACTCGCGCCAACTCGTCGTTCACCGCGGTAACTTTTTTCATTTCTCCCGCCCTTATCCGATTCTCTTCCGCGATAATTTCTTCTTCCAATTTACGTATTCGCGCATATGATGCTGCTTCCTCTTCTTCTCTTCTCTTCTCCAAATCAGGAGGGAGAAGATTAATCGTCGCCGCATTCGCTACGTTGTTGGTGTTGATATCCTCTCCGAGAAATCCGCCTCCTCCCATCATCACGGAAACGGACACTGCACACACGCTCGCCGCAAATCTTCTCCTCAACAAAGACGAAGAAGGAGATGGTGACGACGACGACGCGCTCTCTTCTTCGTTTTTATCCCCATCTTTGTCCATCAAAGGACGAGCATCATCACGCGCCGTAATGCTGTTGATGTAATCTTCTTCTTTATCCGAAACGACTCTTGGAGGAGGTGGTGCGAAGGTTGACTTCTTTTGCGCGCCGCGCTTTCCTTTTCTCATCGTCGTCGTCGTCTTCGACTTCGACGAGACAAAAGCCGACGTCGACGACGCTACTGTTGATGTCATCGTTATCCTTAATCGTATTTCAATTAAAGTTGTGAGGTGGTGTGAAGGAGGCGTGTGTACAGACACAGACGCAAATATCGAAAACGACGACGATTTCCTTCTCTTTTTCGAAAGAGAAGATTTCTCTGCGAAACTGTGTGCTAAACCCTGATTCGAGAAGGGAAAAAGAAAAGGAGAACGTGCTTTCTGTCTGTCCCTCTTCCTCTTCGCGTTTTGCTCCATAAAATAAATAGAGTTGTTGTGGTGTGACGGCGGCGCGCGCGCTTTATCTATATTTTACACAGAGTAGTCGTAATAGCAGAGGGAAAGAAATAGACACACGCACGCACAAACATCATGTCGGTATCGTCTCCGATGCTGTTAGGTGGCGTGCCTGCGCTTCCGCTCCGAGGAGAAGCGTCGTCAACTTCGAAGCGTCCTGGAGTTTGGAGCAGCCGTCAAACCTCCTCGTCTTCTCGTTTAAATTCTTCTCCTTTTCCTTCTTCTTTTCCTTCATCATCGTCGAAAAGGAGCAGACGAGGAGGAAGAGGACGCGCACGAGTACATGTGAACGCGTTGTTCGGCGGTAAAGGAGGCGACGGTGCCTCGAAAGAGACGTCGACATCATCGTCCGGGACCAAGACAAAGGGAAAGGGATCATTGGCATCGGGGGATAAGAAACAGAAGAAAAAGTCAGCTCCTTCTTCTTCTACTCCTTCTTCGTCTTCGGCGGGCGAAAGCGCGACGAATGCAACTGGAAAGAAGAAAGCATCGTCCTCCTCCACGTCGCCGAAGAAGAGAAGTACGAAAGGGGAAACGATTTTGACCGATCCTTCGTTCGGGGGCGTGCGTTGGTTTCAAAGGCAAAAGAAAAAAGCGTACGAGTATTGGAGAGCGCGATCGGATCGAGGGCACTTGCAAGTAGGCTCTTGGGGTCAAAACGCGAGAATGCCACGGTATCTACCACAGTCTTCCTATATTCCCGGGGACGCGTCCTCGAATCCGTATTTACGAAACCAAAAGAAGCTCTCTATCGAGGACTTGCAGTTTACGCAAATGGGTCGTGCGAAGCTTCAAAAGCACAGGCAATCCATCGCATATTCAAGGTTTTGTTTAGATTTAATCGAGGAAAGAATTGACGAGGTATACGTAAACGTTATCGGTCAAATAGCGAGATATTACGCGATATACCCGGACGGTAGACTCGCGGTTTGTCAAGTGCCGACGCTAGACAGTCGAGAACTTCGAGACCTTTTCAGAATGCTCGAGATTAATCCCATGCCGTTGAAAGAGGAGAGCACGTTCTCTTTGGAAACTGTGCTTCCAGACGGAAGTTCAGTGGATGCGAAAACAGGTTTTGCGAGCAATTACTTCATTCCCGGCTTTTTGATCTTTGTAATTTGGGGCGCCGTTTTCTACATGACGCGTTTCCAAGAAGATTGGGACGATCGACAAAGATTGTTAGAGATTGATCGTCAAAACGAAGAGCGTGCCGCCATGGAAAAAGAAGACGCGATGCTCATTCGCATCAAAGATTCCATGATTGGGTTAAAAGATAAAGAAGGGAAAGACGCCAAACGGTATAAGGAATTGCAAAAAGAATTTCAGAATCGCCAAGCGGGTTTGATACAAGAGGCGGAAATGAAGAAAGAAAAGCAAATGCGAAAGTTGAGCAAGAAAGCGCGAGAAAGCGAAGAAAGAGGCGAAGCTGGAATTTTCGATCCAAAAGCGAATGCATTTTTAGAGCTAGGTGCGAGAGTCGTAAAAGCGCGAACGAAACAAGGGCAAGAGGAAGCAGTAGAGGAGAAGAAAGATACGGAAGATAAAAAGAAGAAGAAAAAAGAAGACGGCGATAAAGAAGAAGAGGGAAAAGATTCCAGACGTAAGATGAAGAAAGGGAAACTGAATTCCAAGATGGCCATGCGCGATCACGACAGTAAAGTAGTTCTCTTCGAAGACGTTGCCGGTATCGACCAGGCCAAGGTTGAATTGACTGAAGTCGTCGATTTCTTTTTGAAACCTGAAAAATTTAAAGCGTCGGGAGCGAGAACGCCGAAAGGCGTCTTGTTAACGGGTCCTCCGGGGTGCGGGAAGACGCTTCTCGCCCGTGCCGTCGCCGGTGAAGCTGGCGCCACGTTTTTTTCCATCACTGCTTCCGAGTTTGTCGAGATGTTTGTCGGTGTAGGGGCTGCTCGCGTGAGAGATTTGTTTGCGCAAGCCAAGAGACAAGCGCCGTCGATTATTTTCATCGACGAGCTCGATGCGGTTGGAAGACCTCGAGGTGGAGGTGGTTCAGGGAACGACGAGCGAGATCAAACGTTGAACCAAATGTTGGTCGAGCTCGATGGTTTTGCTACAGATACGCAAGTTGTTGTGATTGCTGCTACGAACAGAGCGGACGTTTTAGATTCTGCGCTCGTCAGAGCCGGTAGATTCGATCGTAAAGTTGTTGTCTCTTTACCAGAGTTTAAAGGAAGAATGGCAATTTTACAAGTTCACTGTAAAGATAAAAAATTAGCGGAAGAAATCGACTGGGTTACGTTATCGGAAGAAATGGACGGATTTTCAGGTGCACAGCTCGCTCAAGTCGTGAATATGGCGTGCTTGCAAGCGGCGAAGGACAATCGAGAGTCGCTCACAAATGCCGATTTTAGAACTGCCTTGGATATAGAAATAATGGGGAAGTTGTTGCCGTTCACCATCGGTCCCGAAAACGAAAAGCGCTTGGCGTTGATTCACTCTGCAGCGGCTATCGCCTACGAAATGCACGTGCCTGACATCGCAAGAGTATCTTTCGTCACAGTCTTGGCGCGCGAATCCAACACCACCGGTCAAGTTTGTTTGCTCTCAGAACCGGACAACGATCGAACGAAAATTTTTACCAAATCGTTTCATCGCCGACTGATGCGAGTAGCTTACTCTGCTGGTTGCTTTGAGGAATTATACTACGGTTTCGATAAAAACTCCAAAGCTTCGGCGGCGTACGATGGGCGAGCTCGTGAACTCGCCATTAGTATGGTTCACGAAGCTGGCATGTCTGACGTGAAAGATTCGTACTTTGCGCTTTCGATCAATTACGATGTGCTCGAATTGTCAACGTTCTTGAAAGATAAAAGAAGAGGTTATCTCCTTTCTAATGTCGATAAAGATATGTATTCGAAGGCCGAATTTGAAATTCGAGACATTATGCGCCAAAGTCGAAACGAAGCTATGGAGTTTGTAAAAAGACAGAGACCGGCAATCGAGGAACTCGCGCGACGCGTTCTCGCGAGCGAAAAGAAGACGGTTTTGAGTTATGAAATTCGAGAAATCATTGAGAAATTTGGTGTCAAGGAAGACATTGAAACCACCGTGGGGCCGCTGGGAAGCTCGAGAAAACCTATCGCCGAATGGGATTCAGAAGGAATACCGACAAACTTACGATCAAGATAAAAATAGATGTAAATGATTAGAAATTTGATTCACTGCCAGAGCAAAAATATACAAATCCTAAAGTGTAACCGCATACGACCCGCTTATAAAATAACTTCCCTCCCTGGATTGTCGACGTCTCTGTTTGTTGCGTTGAACATATCATCTAGCTCACGGACTCTTTGGTTCGCGCCTTCGATATCGCCGCTTAACCGTAACAAATCAGCCGCGAGTTGCATGAGAGGTTCGTGCGTGGAGACACCATTGGATTCAGCTTCGGAAACAATTTCAAGAGCACGAGAATAGTTACCACAATTCGCCTCAAACGCAGCGTAGCCGTGCCAGAGTTCGGCAAAATTACTGCACGCTTTGCACCCATCGGTAAACAATTCTCTAGCGACGTCGTCGTTGCCGCTTTCTTGCTCGAGAAGCGCCCACGCTTGATACAGAAATCCTGACAAACGTGTCGTCCCGCTTTTTAGTCCGTTTCTAAACATATCTCGCGCTATTTCAGGACCTTGCACGCGTTTTTCCCACTGGCCCCACTGCATCCACGCGGTTGCATCGGATCTATCTTCTTTCACCGCGGCTGCAAATAACGCACGAGTCGCATCTTCCGTTCCAGCTCTTTTTTCGAGCAGCGCCCATAATCTGTTGTGAGTGGATCGTTCCCGTCGGCTCGCTCGGGCGCTCGGTGGAACTCTCTTTTGTTGCATGCACTCGTCGCGTCCTAGGATGAATAACTGTCGCGCGCGTCCCACGTTGCCGTTGATAAACTCAGCGTGCGCCTCAGCAGTGATGCACGGTAAATTAAGAATCCCGTCTTTTCGAGCCCGTGACCCGCGCTCGAAAGCTTCAACAGCTCCTTCGAAATCGAACAAATCGCTTTTGCACATCCCGAGAGCGTGCCAGACGTGCGGGTCAAACATTCCAGCGTCCAGCTGATTCCCGAACGATCTTTCACTAAGAACTTCGAGTTTTTCCAACGCTTCTTCTGTTCTATTTTCTCTTCGCAAATACATCGCCTCTGCTAAATAAAGTTTCGACTCTCCAGGACATCTTCTAATACCCTCCGTTATGATATCGTACTCGCGCGATGTTACCGAACGCTTATTACTATCACTCGCATCAAATTTACTCGTAAAAGCCCTCTCACTCAAACTCCAAGACGTATAAGTTTCCGCTCTGCTTGGATTTAATTTTGCCGCCAATCTAAATTTTTCGCTCACACGCTCTTCGAATACCTTTCTAATAGAATCGTTGCTATCACTATTGCTACTCTTACTGCTACCATTTCTACCATTCACGACATCCTTAACCTCGGAATTAGTTTGATTTTGCAGCGTCAACATGCGCTTACTCAATAAGTCTGCCCAATTCGTCAATAAATGTACCGATTCAGACGAGAACGATGAAGATTTCGACGATTCGAGAAGAGCCCATCCTCGCTCGAACAGTTCCTCCGCTTTGTCAAAGTTTCCACACGAAGTTTCAAACATCGCAAATTGCGTGTATCCTGAACTTGAAGCATTGGCGTTTCGCCCGGATTGCTTCTCGATGGATTTCTCGTAATACTTCCTCGCCTGTTTTCTATCTCCGACTCGATTTTCTAAATTTGCCAACGCGTTATACGTTGTAGACCTCGGCGTTATTTCCAAAGATTTCATCAGCAACTTCCTCGCCTTGTCGTAATTACCTCTCTTCTGTTCCATCATACCCCATGCGTGCGGAGCGGCGAAATTCTTCGAGTCTACCGCGCACGCGAGAGCGAATTTTTCGCGAGCGAGTTTATAGTTTCTCTCGCTTTCGAGTAAAACTGCCCACGTCGTCAACGTCCCTGAACTCAAGTTCTTCTCCTCGACGCTCTCGTTGTGTACTTCCAGTGCCTTCAGCGCTTCTTTTATTGCGTTATTATTCTTATTTATGTCGCGTCGCGAGTAGTTTCTCAATTGTTTGACGAGTTCGTTCACTACTTTCCCTTCCTTTGGATGTTGGATAAACAATTCGCGCATTTGTTCCAAAGCCTCTTCTCTGTCTTCGTCGGACATTGACGATTTCGATTTCATCTTCGATTCGCGAAAACGTGTGCTGATATCATCCTCGCCGCGGTCGTCCTTAGACGACCCTAGATTTGACGACGACGAGGAAGGTGACTGTTGTCCAGCGTTGTCGCTTTTGTCGTGTTGCTCGTGAACGACGACGTTTAATCTTTGCGTTCTTCCTCGACGGAGTTGATGTTTATGAGCAGCAGCGTGATGCGAGACGAGCGAAGCACGATCGAAGGATGACGCCGATGATGAAACTGTCACTCCTCCTCGTGATGAGGTGGAAGCAACCGCAATCATCGGCGTTCGTATATCTTCCTTCTTCTCTTTTGTTTTGTTTTATTGTGTTTGTACAATTCGCGTATCCATCTTTTGTTTTTTTGAGGAGAGAAAGAGAGTGATGCACGGACTCTCTCGTGTGTGCGTTTGAGGAGTATCGGCATACACAAAATACAATTGAAGTATTATTGTATTATTCTAATAAATTACTTGACTAATCCTATGACAAAGACGCCGTGCATGGACGAAAACGGCGCGTTAATGTTCAGCACGCCGTTGCTTTCAAAAGCCACGTCGCTGGTATTCTTTTGTGGCGATCTAGGCGGATTTAAGTTTGCTTGTTTCCATGACGCGTTTAATTCGTCATCTCCTAATACGCGCACGCGCTCTACTTCGGTTTCGTCGATAAAAAATGGTACCTTTGATGAAACCGGGTCATATGTGCTCGTCGCGAGGGCGTAACGAGACCACCACAGTTTCTTCCTGTTGCGTCCACTCGGTGACGCGTGCGCGAACGATATGCCGTCGTCGTTGTAATACGCACCTCGCGCTTCGCCTTTCTCGTCCGGGGCGATGGAAATAGTGATTGGATCGTTTCGTTGAGCCTTCGTAGAACGACGCGCGCGTTCCTTTGTGATTAGAATACTACCACCTCTTTGAAACTGCGGAATGTCGCGCATGGTGACTTTCTTCATGAACTCTTTTGGACCAAAGTGCTTTTCGTTCGTATCGACGTCGTACCAAACGCCTTTTGGTAAATATATTTCAATTTGGGAAGCGCCGGCTTCCATGACTGGGTATACGAGCAGCGCGTCGCCGAGCATGAAGCAATCATCTTTGCGAAGGACTCTCGGGTCATCTGGGAATGCATAAAACAACGGCCGCACGATTGGAGTGCCTAATCGACTGTTTTCATCGAAGAGCGCGTAAAACGTAGGCAACAATCGGTACCGGTTTCGAATGGCCTCGCGAATTAAGTTTGTATTTTCGTCACCAAAAAGCCACGGCTCGCGACGTTTCGTGTCAATGTGCGCGTGTCCACGCATGAAAGGATAGAAAGCACCGAGTTGATACCATCTAACGAGCAATTCAGAATCAGGATTGCCGAAAAAACCACCAATGTCTGCGCCCGAGAATGGTAACCCGGTAAGTCCAAGCGTCAAGACCATCGGAACGGAGACTCTGAGATGTTCCCAATCTGCGGCGTTGTCGCCAGTCCAAATCGGACCTATTCTTTGCGTCCCCGCGAAAAAAGCGCGCGATAAAACAAATGGTCGTTCATTTTGCCTCTTTTCGATACCTTCTGCCGTTGCCATATGATAATACATGCCGAAAACATTGTGCACTTCTCTGTGTTCGACCTCGCCGTGATGGATCAAATCTTTTTGCATTGTAATTTCTGGCCCGTTGAACACGGACGGTTCGTTCATATCGTTCCACACGTATAAATCAGGCGTCGAGCCTTTATACGAGTCCAAGGCAAATTTAGACGCCCACCACGAACGAACGTCCGGGTTTGTGACGTCTAAATACATGGAAGAGCCTGGCCAACACCAGCCGTCGAAATCTGTCGTTTTGTCGTTCTTTTTCACGTAATACTGTTTCGACTCGGCCTCTTTGAATATTGGATACTTGTCATCTTTCTTTACGTGAGGATCTATGATGACAACCATTTTGCGCCCCTTTTCTGCGATATCGTTAATCATGCGTTCCGGCGTTGGGAATTTTGTGCTGTCCCACGTCATGTACCTTTTCCCGTCCGTGTGTTCAATGTCGAGCCAAATGACGTCGTATGGAATGTCGTGCTCATCAAATCCAGCGTCCACTTCCTCCACATCTTGCTCGTCGCGATAGTTCCAGCGACACTGGTGGTATCCGAGAGAAAATAGCGGCGGCAACGCAGTCGTGCCTAGAAAATCGCCGTACATTTTATGAATGCTCGCAAAATCCATTCCTGGAAACAAAAACAAATCGAGCGCACCGGATTCTGCCATCCAATGCGACGTGCGCTCGTCTAACGAACTTTCCTCTTTCACGATATCCACGTACGTTTCTGTCGGATTGTGGAAATACATGCCAGACGATATCGTCTCCCTCGCCTTACCGTCGTCATTCCCGGCTCCATTTACATTTTTACTCCCGTGCGCGAGCAACATCGGGATGGATCCGTACAATCCAAAAGGGGATTCCGATTCGTATTCGAAAACGTCTAAATTGTATAATCTGTACGGTTCTGATTCGTGATGTAGTTTCTGATCCACCTCTTCTTGCGACGACGGTCGTTTAATCGTAGATTTCAAGCTCAAACTCGTCGCGCGTTCCGGTAAACCGTACATGTCCGTCGCGTTCGGGAACGACACGTCGAACGAAATCGCCGTGTTTCCGTACGGTCTCGAATCCGTGTGCGAGTTGAACGTTTCTACCGTGTTGTCTCCTTCTCGAGCGAGACCACTCACATCATCTACCGTCTCAAACGCGAACGTCTCTTCTCGATTGAACGCCATAACTTCAACACCGTCTCGTTCCACGACCACAGCCAGCGGCGTTTCGTGCTCTACGCGAACGCGAACGTTCATCCCGCTGGCAACCATTTTCAACACCGTTTCTGTCTTCCCGCTCTCCGCGTTCTTTTCCATGTTCCTCTCTACCACCCATTTCGTCTGCAACGCCTTCACGGTTTCCTCTGGTACCAAGACATCTTTCGGCACGTACCTCGGGTGTAAGATATCGTCGAACCGGAGTCGCACGGCACCGTTCGCGTACGCATTCAGTTTCATCTCCACCGATGTTTTCATATCATCTAAGAGCACATCGAACGACGCTTCATCTTCGTCTTCTTCCTTTCTATTACTGCGCTCTTGCGACGACGACGACGACGACGCTGATGATGATGATGACGATGATGGTACGATCAACTTCCCGATAGAATACGCTTTCGGCGCGGCGTCCCGGTGTCGATTACAAAACGACGACGTTTCGCACGTCTTGAAATCTTGCGCTTTAAACGCTCCCACTTTTACGAGAGAGAAGATGAAGAAGAAGAAGAAGAAGAAGGAAGAGAAGAAGAAGAAAGGAAACGAGGAAAAGGTTCTCGGTCTCGATGCTCTCGTTTTTGTCGTCGTCGTCGTCGAGATCATTCTTCTTTCTTTTGAAGTCTTTTAAGTGTCTCTAGAGTGTGTGGTTCCTCCTTCTGTGAAGTGTTACGACGTAAACTTTTGGACTGAAAAGAGAGAGACTTCTTCTCTTCTTCTTCGTCAGAAAAAACCTCCAAAGGTCTGCTCTCGTCGTACTTTTTTATTGTGTTCACGCACAGAAGAAGATATACGAGATGCCGTCGTCGTCCCAATCGTCGTCGTCTAAACCGCAACCGATTGTTCGACAAGTTGGGTTTACCATCGGCGAAGAAGACGGGAACGCGACGACGAATACAAACACCGGTTTAGGCAGTAAAAAAACAACGCCGTCGTCGTCCTCTGCGGTGATTGGGAGCAGTACGAACGATGTCGTCGCGACGAGTAAAGAAGAGAACGACGACGCCGCGGTGGCATCCATCACGGCCGGGTTTGGAAGCGTCTTAAACGTGTCTTCTTTGCATCAACAAAGTCCAGAGAGGAAGAAGACGAAAGAAGAAAAGCCGGTGCAAGAAAAAGAAGCTGATGGTGCTCCTGCTCCTCCTCCTCCTCCTCCTCTTCCAGAGAGCGATAAAGACGAAGAAAAGAAACGAAAAGCTGAGGAAAAAGAACGCAGACGACAAGAACATCTGGCGAGAATGGCTTCAGAAGGGAAACCGGAACCGAAATTACAAAAAGCGGCGTCGAAAGCAGAACGAAGGGCGCAGCAAGAGGCGCAAAGAGCGGCGAAGGAACAAGAGAAGAGTAGCGGCGGCGCCGCGACGAAGAAGAAGCAAGAGAAGGGTGGTAGCACTACTACTACTACTACTACTACTACTAGTAAAGGGGGTAGCGCGCCGAGTGGTAGCAGCGGCGATAAGAGTGCCTCGACAGTAGGAGGTGGTTCCACGGACGAGACGCATCGATCGTTCGCGGACGTTCGGACAAAGACGCGCAAAGATTCGCACTTTTGCGAGCGGCATTTCTCGCACCTCAATTTGCATCAAACGTCCACATCAAATAAAATCGACCACGATTTGATCGAGTTTCAGTATCCGTGCGTGGAAAGATTAGCAGAAGCATATCAAACGAGAAAGTGCGTGGGAAGTACGAACAGAGTTCGTCAACTGTTGTTGTGTTTAAAGGAAGTCGTGCAATCGTACTCGCACAAATCTGGGAGCTATTCGCAAGCGTTGTTAGTTTTGATTAACCACGTCATTTCGAGAATTCAAGAGGCTCGACCGATTTCTACGAGCATGGGGAACGCCGTGAAATCGTTAAAAACGCACTTAGCAGTGCTTTCTCAAGGTGAGAAATTGAAAGAAGCCAGAGACGACGCGGAGATGATGACAGTTGAAGCTCAAAAGAAGAAAACGCTCGAACATCTCGAGGATACTTTGAAAGAATACGTCGAAAGAGCGGTCGAGACGATCGTCAAAACACTTTCGACCTATTACGCGGAGAAGCAAGTTCAACACGTGGTGACGTTTGGACATTCTGAATCGGTTGTGAAATCATTAATACGTGCAAAAGAGAGCGGATACGAAAACATGTGCGTCACCATAGTCGACGCCGCGCCGTCGTTTGAGGGACGAAAAACGTTAAATCATCTCCTCGATGCGGACATTTCGTGCGAATATACGCTCATGCACGGCATGGATGTGGTCTTTCAACGCTTCAGTAATAGTAGAGACGGAGCAGACCAATCCATGGTTTGTTGCATTGGCGCGAGCGCCGTCCTCGCGAACGGGAAAATCATGTCTCGAGCCGGATCTGCGAGCTTTTGCAACGCGGCGAAAAGTAGGGGAGTGAAGGTGCTCGTCGCTGCTGAAACGATCAAGTTTCACGAACGGGTCGGTATTGATTCCGTGCTACACAACGATATCCAAGATTTCGTCATCGAACCAGGAATGATTTCGAATTTGCGTAAACTGTGCTTATCGTACGATCTCGTGGAGGATATCGGCGAGATCGTTTGCGAGAAAGGAATTATTGCTCCAGGGAAAGCGGTAAACTTCGTTATTTAGTTTTCAAGTCTTATAATATTTTGCTATATTAATGCGCCTACTAGTTTACAATTCAACGCTGATCTGCTACTTCTACTATTCGTCGTTCTCTTCGTGCCACTGCTTTATTCGAGCTTTCACCATGTCGTTTGTCGTGAAAGATATGGCCACCGCCAGAGGCCCCTTCATCCAATTCATCGTCAATCCTTTGTACAGTCCCGATAATCCCTCCGTTTTGCCTATGTGCACGAGTGCACTTACGACGGAAGATGTTCCATTCACTTGTCCGTGTACTTGTACTCGTCGTCGGACAATATCTAACGGATACGTGCATGTCTGCGCCAATAAACCGGCAAAACCGCCGAATAGTAAACGGCTCGTCACCGGAAGGTCCTCGCGCGAGGAGGACTCGTCCATTTTCACGTCGTCGCCATCTTTTTGTTCATGCTGTTTCATTTTTATCGACGCCGCTTTCAAGGTTTCAAACGTGGCGAACGAAATTCCAGCGTAAGGCATTATTCCTAAAAGCGTAGGCGTTAATCCAGACGCCAATCCGCGAACCCCTCTTTTCTTGATGATATCGACTAAATCTTCAATGGCTGCTTTCTTGTGCGTTTCCGCACCTGCCGCAAATCTCGCGCGCAATAAGTCGAGTGGATACGTCAACGTCGTCGCCGTCGCGCCCGACATCGCACCGGCAACGAATCGCGCAAAGGTCGGCGTTCCCGAACTTTCGTTTCCATCGCTCAGATAGTGCGTCGTTTTTTCTAAATACTTTGGGAAGGCGAAAAAACTCGTCGCCGCGTACGGAATGACTCGAAGCATCTGCACGCCATTCCCACGCCATAATGCAATAACCCCATCCTCTCTGACTATTTTTTTCCCCAACTCAAACGCACTGTTTACTGTAAACTTTCTGTTTGGATCTACTTGGTACATGATTTTTACGCGATCTAAAGGCGCTATGGTCGTTTTCGCGCACGCTCCAGCCGTGGCGCCGGCGATGAGCGCTTCTAAACTCGATATTTGTTTTCTCTCGTCGTACGTCGCCGGTGTTGGCGTGGGGGGCGAGTTTGATAATTCCGCGCGAGCATCGTGAATTATGTTCTGAAATATATCGTTCGCGGTGAATCCCAACGCGCTCGCCAACGGGCCTTTCAACCACGTCAGCGTAACACCTTTGAACAAACCGTTTCGTAAACCTTCCGTTTGATAAATGCGTAATAAGCCTTGCGACACCGAAGAATACATCGGTTTACACCCAGGCGTCCCTGCCGGCGAGGCGGGGTTTTTCGAAACGCCGCCGACTTGTAATCGTCGTCGAACGATGTGTAAAGGATACGTGACGGTTTGCGCAATCATACCGGCGGTTGCGCCGGCGGCTAATTTCCCGGCGATCAACATTCTCGGGTGGTCCTCAAACGCTTGCGGATGCCTTCTAATGCTCAGTTCAAATCTACTCTTTAACGTCTCGTACGCTGCAAACGAGATCCCTCCGTAAGGAACAATCCCCATGAGCGTCGGCGTTATCCCCGTGTACAGCGCTCTCACGCCGCCCCCTGTGGTCACGGCTCTGAACAACACCCTCGAACTTTCTGTTAGAGACCCGCTAAACCGCTTTAAGTGTTTGCTCGACTCAGCACCGTCCACAAACGCAGCACTTCTGGCGTGTAACAAATCAAGAGGGTAGGTCAACGCCGTCGCTGTCGTTCCGGCTAATGCGCCCGCGGTGAAACGCGTAAACACCGTCCCGCTTTGCTGTTCCGTGAAATCCAAATCGTCTTCGTCATACATCGCTTTGATCAAAAACTTGTTGTATATGTTATAGGTCCCAAACGTTGTCGCGGAATACGGCAAGATTCGTGCAATTGCTGGCGTTGCGCCTCGCCATAACGCCGTCACGCCTTCATTTTTCACGATATTTTTTGTCGTCTGCATGCCTTTTTGGAACGTGAAATTCCCTCCATCCGATTGGATTTGAAACAACAGTTTTACTCTATCGATAGGCGCCGTGGAGAATCTCGATAAGGCGCCCGCGCACGCGCCAGCGGCAAACCGTTCCCCCGTCGTCGGTTCTCTTCTCAAAATCTCTTTTCTCTGCTGTACCTCTTCCTCTTTCGGCGGGTTCCTGTGCACTAAACGACGAAACATTTTTTGTTTGTTTGTTCTCTCTTTCTCTCTCTCTCTCTCTCGGGTCTCTCAAACTCTCAACATCATCATAATCATCATCTTCGTTGTAGTATCGATAGTATTGATAGTATTATTATTATTATCAGGTACAATTATTACACATATATAAAGAATCGCGGTCGACGCGTCCTTTTGTGTTAATGATGCGTGTTAATGCGTGGTGCTCTCTTCTTTCGGGTTGAACGCGCTTTCTCTTTCTCTTTCTCTTAAAATTAGGTATGACAACAGAAAGAGAGTGATGAGAGACCAAAACCACGAATGTACTATTTAGGGTATGAAAATGACTCTCTGATTTTTTTCTTGGAGACAGACGTTTGTGTGTTTGTTTGTCGTCTTTTCGTACGATTCGTCCTCAAAAGTTGTCTCACGCACACACATCGCGCGCGCGCT
>Ga0181602_10001856_pt1 | contig 18326 bp, 18 predicted proteins | sample 041ome_14_FD_148640 | JGI IMG/M metagenome (GOLD analysis project Ga0181602, IMG submission 148640) | Coastal salt marsh microbial communities from the Groves Creek Marsh, Skidaway Island, Georgia - 041408US metaG (spades assembly) | ecosystem: Environmental > Aquatic > Marine > Intertidal zone...
CGCTTCGTTAATCGGTAAAAAATTCTTGCCAATTCCTGTGGGTTCTCTACTGTAATGCAGATAATCAACAGGAGGAATATATGAAGAAGTCGACGACAGCATTATTAAGCATCGCAATGCTTGGTGGGTTTGCTACCGAAGCTTTTGCGACCGAATGGAACGTATCCTTGTGGGGCAGCCGCCGCGCCTTTACCGAACATGTTGAAAAAATTGCAGAACTGGTCAGTGAAAAGACCGGTGGCGCGTTTACGATGAACATCAGCTATGGTGGCTTGTCGAAGAACACCGAAAACTTGGATGGTATTTCGATTGGTGCCTTTGAGATGGCGCAAATCTGTGCAGGCTATCACACAGACAAAAACCCTGCGGTGACAGTGTTGGAATTGCCATTCTTGGGCGTTAACACGCTTGAAGAAGAGGTTGCCGTATCTAACGCCGTCTATGCCCATCCATCGGTCAAGGCCGATTTCGAACGTTGGGGCGCGATGACACTTATGACGTCTCCTATGCCGCAATATAACTTGGTTGGAACCGGCGAAGCGCGCGACACCTTGGATAAAATGCAAGGCATGCGCGTACGTGCGACAGGTGGCTTGGGCGATGCGTTCAAAGCGATTGGCGCGGTCCCAACATCTGTTACCAGCTCTGAGGCCTATAATGCCATGGAAGCAGGCGTGGTTGATACGGTCGCCTTTGCGCAGCACGCGCATTTGTCGTTCCGCACAATCGATCAGGCCACGTGGTGGACCGAAAACCTGAACCCTGGAACAGTGAACTGTCCTGTCGTTGTCAGCATTGATGCCTATAATGCGCTGTCTGACGACGAACGTGCGGCACTTGATGGTTCTGTTGACGAAGCCATCGCCTACTATCTGGAAAATTACGGCAAACTTCTGGACAAATGGGAAACCGTTTTGGCAGAAAAGAACGTTCAAAAAGTCAAGTTTTCAGACACTGAATTGGCCGCGTTCCGTGCCAAAGCGGCAGAAACGGTCCAATCTGATTGGATTGCAACAATGTCAGGTCAAGGAATTCCAGCGCAAGAATTGCTGGATCTTGTAAACTCAACCTTAGGCGCGATGCGCTAAGTCATACGGGCCGCCCATCAGGCGGCCCTTTCCCCCAAAGGAGACATCATGGCACACGGACATGTGCTAAGCGATGAAACGTCTTTGGGACGTTTGGATCGTTTATTGTACCGAATCGAAGGCTTTTTTGCGCTGGGCTCTGGCATTGTGACGCTTGGTCTTATGATCATGGCGGTCGTGTCGGTGTCGGGTCGGCACCTGTTTAATGCACCCTTGCCGGGATATGTGGATTGGATATCGCAGGCGATGCCGTTCATTGCCTTTCTTGGATTGTCGTATACCCATCGCGACGGTGGGCACATTCGGATGGACTTGTTCATCGGGCGCTTCAAAGGGCGTTGGATGTGGATGGCAGAGTTGGTGTCGTCGATCTTTATTTTGCTGATAATCCTCATGCTGATCTGGGGATCGTGGTCACATTTTGATCGCAGTTTTGATTGGGCCGCACCGCTTTATAGTCGCGATAGCACGATTGACATCAATCTGCCGATTTGGCCGACCAAGTTATTGGTGCCATTGATGTTTTCGCTGATCGGGCTGCGCACCCTGCTGCAGATTTGGGCCTATGCCCGCGCTTTCATGACGAATGCAGAGCGGCCGATTGCCGTGCCTTTGCCGCAGTCTGTTGCTGACCAAGCCATGGCCGAAGCGTCCATGGTCGAAACAGGGAGATAGGATCATGGAACCCATTGATATTGGTATCGCCGTTTCAATCATAATGGTCATCTTTGTCTTTCTAGGCATGCGTGTTGCCTTTGCCGCTGCGGTGGCAGGGTTTTTGGGGCTTTTGTGGATTTTCTGGGCAAAAAAGGGATATAATCCCGAAGACTTTGGTTGGGCTTTGGGGGTTGCTGTGAAAACAGCAGGTCAGGTGCCCCATTCCAAGATCAGCTCGCAAGCCTTGTCATTGATCCCGACATTTATCTTGATCGGGTATCTGGCCTATTATGCAGGCCTGACCAAGGCCCTGTTTGATGCGGCAAAACGCTGGGTCGGTTGGTTGCCAGGTGGTATGGCGGTGTCGACCGTTTTTGCGACTGCCGGCTTTGCGGCCGTGTCGGGTGCGTCGGTTGCCACATCAGCGGTCTTTGCCCGCATTGCCATTCCTGAAATGTTGGCGGTCGGGTACAACAAACAATTTGCGGCGGGCGTTGTTGCTGCGGGCGGAACATTGGCATCGCTCATCCCGCCTTCGGCTATTTTGGTGATTTACGCAATTATCGTCGAACAAGACGTGGGCAAGCTTTTGTTGGCAGGGTTCATTCCCGGTGCGTTTTCGGCTGTGATTTATGCTGGTTTGATTGTTGGCATGGCGCTGAGCATCAAAAACTTTGGGCCTCCTGTGGGGGGCTTTACGTGGAAAGAACGGTTTACGTCGATTATACCGGCGTTCCCGATTTTCTTTGTTGTGATGATCATTGTCTTTTTCATCTACAACCCGTTTGGCGGCGACCCGTTTGGCACACCGACAGAAGGGGGTGCCTTGGGGGCTGCGGTTGTTTTGTTGGTCGCTGTTTTCAAAGGGATGAAATGGTCACAATTGAAATCGGCGTTGTTGGAAACGGCCAAACTCTCGGCCATGATCTTTGCGATCATTTGGGGCGTTTTGATCTATGTTCGGTTCTTGGGGTTCGCACAATTGCCCAAGGCCTTTGCCGAATATATCGGGGGACTTGAACAATCGCCGATGATCACGCTGATCATGATCTTGTTGGCATATGCGGTCTTGGGCATGTTCATGGATGCGATTGGGATGCTTTTGCTGACACTTCCCGTTGTTTATCCGGCGGTCATGGCCTTGAATGGTGGAGAATTCGTATCCGCCGCAGATAGTGCATTTGGGATGTCTGGCCCAATGTGTGCGATTTGGTTCGGGATCTTGGTGGTCAAAATGGCAGAATTCTGTTTGATCACCCCGCCCATAGGGTTGAACTGTTTCGTTGTGGCAGGGGTGCGCGACGATATCACGGTCCAAGATGTCTTTCGCGGTGTGACCCCATTCTTTGTGGCAGACGCGATTACGATTGCGCTTTTGGTGTCGTTTCCTGCGATTGTGCTTTGGTTGCCATCAATGGCGTGATGCGGCAATCGCCACGTGACTTTTGCCCGCCTTTGCGATAACGCAGGGGCGGGTATTTTATTTGGGTGTACACATGCATGTATTCATTACGGGCGTCGCGGGGTTTATTGGATCAACAGCTGCGAAAATGTTGTTGGACCAAGGTCATCAGGTCTCTGGCATTGATAACCTGAATGACTATTACGATCCTGCTCTCAAGCAGGCGCGATTGAATATACTGCAGGACTATGAACAGTTTTCCTTTATCCAAGGCGGCATCGAAGAGCGCGGTCTTTTGATGGGACTTTTTGCCCAAGGCTTTGATGCCGTTATCCATTTGGCCGCCCAAGCAGGGGTCAGGTATTCCATCGACAATCCGCGCGCCTATCTTGAGGCGAATTTAATCGGCACCTTTGAATTGCTCGAAGCTGCGCGGGCCCATCCGCCCAAACATATGCTGTTGGCATCGACATCCTCGGCCTATGGCGCGAATACAGATATGCCCTATTCGGAAACACAAAAGGCCGATCACCAAATGTCGTTTTATGCCGCGACCAAGAAATCGAATGAATCGATGGCCCATTCCTATGCGCATTTGTTTGATTTGCCGATCACCATGTTCCGGTTCTTTACCGTTTATGGTCCATGGGGGCGGCCCGATATGGCGCCTTATAAATTCACCCATGCCATCGCCAATGGGCGAGCGATTGATGTTTATAATCACGGCAATATGCGGCGCGATTTTACCTATGTCACTGATTTGGTGCGGGCATTGGTGATGTTGATCGAAACCCCACCGATCAAAGATCAGCCCTTGGGCGCATTCGACAGCCTGTCGCCTGTTGCGCCTTATCGCGTTGTGAATATTGGCAACAACGATCCCGTGGAATTGGGCGATTTTATTGCCGCGATTGAACAGGCCTTGGGGGTTGAGGCGGTCAAGAATTATATGGATATGCAACCGGGCGATGTGCCAGCCACATGGGCAGATACCACTTTGTTGCAGGCATTGACCCAGTACAAACCAAATACTGACATAAAAACAGGCGTAACTGCGTTTGTTGCATGGTATCGCGATTATTATCAGGCTAAAGATACCGCAACCACGACATAGGACCAAAGATGACCGAACCCAGTGATGCAATCGCCACGGCGCGCCGTGTTTTGGCCGTTGAAGCAGCCGCCATTGCGCAGATGGCAGATGATCTGCCCCACGATTTCCAAGCGGCAACCGATGCGATCTTACAATGCAAAGGCCGCGTGATTGTATCGGGTGTCGGGAAATCCGGCCATATTGGCAACAAGATCGCCGCGACCCTTGCCAGTACAGGCACACCGGCAAGCTTTGTCCACGCGACCGAAGCCAGCCATGGTGATTTGGGCATGGTCACGCCACAAGATTTCTGTTTGCTCATATCAAATTCGGGCGAAACCGCTGAATTGCGCGATATCGTGGCGCATACGCGGCGATTTTCAATCCCGATGGCGGCAATTTCTTCAAAACCAGACAGCACTTTGATGCAGGCGGCCGATTACAAATTGCTGCTAACGAATGCGCCAGAGGCCTGTTCAATTGGCATGGCGCCAACGACATCCACGACGCTGACCTTGGCGTTGGGCGATGCTTTGGCCGTGGCCTTGATGGAGCGGCGCAATTTCCGCCCCGATGATTTCCGCGTCTTCCATCCTGGTGGTAAACTGGGCGCGCAAATGGCGACCGTTGGCCAGCTGATGCACGGTGGCGATCAGGTGCCGATTGTGTCGGCCGATCTGCCGATGCAAGACACGTTGATCACGATGACATCCAAGGGCTTTGGGATTGCGGCAGTCTGCGACAATGGTGTGCTTTTGGGCGTTGTCTCCGATGGGGACTTGCGTCGTCATATGCATCACTTGATGGAAAAAACCGCAGGTGATATAGCCACACGAAACCCCGTCACAGTGACCAAGGCCCATTTCGCGGCCGAGGCATTGAATATCATGAATACACGTAAAATCAGTGTGTTGTTGGTGGTCGATGCTGATCAAAATCCTGTTGGTGTTTTGCACATTCACGATCTTTTACGCGCAGGTGTCGCATGAAAACAGTTATCATTATTCCCGCCCGCTATGCCTCGACACGCTATCCGGGCAAACCGTTGGTTGAACTGGCTTTGCCCGACGGATCACGCAAATCGCTGATCGAACTTAGCTGGATGGCTGCCAATCGGGTGCAGGGGGTTGATGCGGTTTATGTTGCAACCGACGATGATCGCATTCGCGATGCGGCAATCGGTTTTGGGGCACAGGTCATCATGACCTCGTCTGAGTGTCGCAATGGGACAGAGCGCTGCGCCGAAGCGGTGAAAAACGCAGGATTAGACGCAGATTTGATTGTGAATTTGCAAGGGGATGCGCCCTTGACGCCGCATTGGTTTGTCGAAGATCTGATTGCCGCGATGAAATCAGACAGCGCCGCCGAAATGGCGACGCCCGTTTTGCGATTGGATCGGTTGACTTATGGCCATTTCACGACCGACCGCAAAAATGGCCGCGTCGGTGGCACGACGGCGGTCTTTGACGTGAACCATCACGCAATTTACTTTTCGAAAGAAGTGGTGCCGTTCATGGATATCGCCAAATGGCCCGATGACGCACCTTTGCCCGTTTATCACCATGTGGGTGTTTATGCCTATACCCCTGCCGCTTTGGAAAATTACATCAGCTGGCCAGAGAGCACATTAGAGCAGTTGGAAGGTCTGGAACAGCTGCGGTTTTTGGCCAATGGCCGTACGGTAAAATGTGTGGAAGTTGACGGCCGCGGCCGCGTCTTTTGGGAGCTGAACAATCCCGAAGACGTCGCGCGTATCGAACAAGTGATTGGAGAAACCCTATGACCACCAAAGAAATCAAGATCGGCACTGTCACGATTGGTGGCAAAGCCCCCATCGCTTTGATCACGGGCCCGTGCCAGTTGGAAAGCCGCGATCACACCATGTTCATGGCAGAAGCGATCGCAAAAGCATGTGCGCCCACGGGGACTGGATTTATTTTCAAAGCAAGCTATGACAAAGCCAACCGTTCATCGATTTCAACGCAGCGCGGAATTGGGATGGACGAGGGATTGAAAATTTTGGCCGAGGTGCGTGATGCCTTTGGCTGTCCGGTTTTGACAGATGTTCATGATGCTGCTCAATGTGCGCCTGCGGGCGAAGTGGTGGATGTGATCCAGATCCCCGCATTTTTGTGCCGTCAAACCGATCTTTTGTTGGCGGCTGGAAAAACCGGTCGCGCGATTAATGTGAAAAAAGGTCAATTCCTGGCCCCTTGGGACATGGGAAATGTGGCCGAGAAAATCGCAAGCACAGGGAATGAAAATATCATGCTGTGTGATCGCGGAACGTCGTTTGGATATAACACATTGGTCAGCGATTTCCGTGGCCTGCCGATTATGGCGCAAACAGGCTATCCCGTTGTTTTTGATGCCACGCATTCGGTTCAACAGCCCGGTGGGCAGGGCACGACATCGGGTGGACAGCGTGAATTTGCCCCTGTGTTGGCGCGTGCTGCCTGCGCGGTTGGGGTGTCTGCGCTGTTTATTGAGACACATCAAGACCCAGATAACGCGCCATCCGATGGGCCCAACATGATCCTTGTGGATCAAATGGCTGATTTGATTGCGAATTTACGCGCGTTTGATGCCTTGGCAAAAGGTATCTAAGGGATCGCAGTTTGATCCGTTGGATGCCTTCGGCGAGAGTATTTTTACAATGATGAAATCAGGGTGAGGAAAGACCATGGTTGCAATGATAATTGCCCTAATGATCGTTGGCGCGGTCGCAGGTGTTTTGGCGGGGCTTTTTGGTGTGGGCGGCGGCATGGTGTTGGTGCCTGCGTTTTTCTATGCTTTTACCACGCTGGGGTATCCGCATGAAAATCTGATGCAGATTTGTTTGGCGACATCCTTGGCGACAATCGTCGTGACATCCTTGCGGTCGCTGACCTCGCACAATAAACGCGGCGGCGTTGATTGGGATGTGTTGAAGACATGGGCGCCCGGTATCATGATCGGGGCAATTGTGTCGGTCATGTTTGCGGCACAATTGAAATCGGTCACCTTGCAGTGGATTTTTGGTTGTTTGGGGATGTGTATTGGGTTGTACATGGCATTTGGCAAGGCTGACTGGCGGGTCGCCGATACGATGCCGACGGGCATCAAACGCGCGATTTTATCACCTCTGGTTGGTTTCTTTTCGGTGCTGATGGGAATTGGCGGGGGGTCGTTGGGTGTGCCAACAATGACATTGCACGGCATGTCGATCCATCGCGCAGTTGCGACATCGTCTGGATTTGGGTTGTTGATCGCGGTTCCGTCTGTGTTGGGGTTCTTTTTTGTGGGGCTTGATGCTGTGAACCGACCGCCATTAACGGTTGGTGCGGTGAATTTGGCGGCATTTGCGTTGATTATATCAATGACATTTGTGACCACACCATTTGGGGTTGCCTTGGCCCATAAAATGGATGCCAAAAAGCTCAAGCGCTATTTCGCGATCTTTTTGGTCTTTGTTGCGTTGAACATGTTGCGCAAGGCGATGGGGTATTAAGTGCGTTTTGGCGCCGACGGCATTTCCATCATTGGTCCCGATCAGGGGATAGAGCGGTGGGCCGCTGCCGCGCGATTGGCCTGTCGGGATGTCGTGTCTGATCCCAAGATGGTTGAAACGTGGTTGCAGTGTGAAGGCACATGGTTTGTGGGTGTCGACGCGTTGCCCAATGATCGGTTTGGCGACATCGGGGACGTTCCGTTCCCCCAAGTTTTGCAGGACCATTTCGGGGGTGACAAGCACCCTGCACAGCTGTCCATCATGTATCCCGGCTATCCCAAGCCGCGGGCTGGCGAAAGCGATGCGGCCTTTGGCTATCGTGTGCGTCGTGATGCGGCGCATGTGGATGGGATTTTGGCAATTGGCCCAGACCGCCGTCGATTTGTAAAAGAACCACATGCCTATATCCTTGGGATCCCAGTGACACAATGCGGGCAGGGGGCGAGCCCGATGGTCATTTGGCGCGGATCACATCACATCATGCGCGCGGCGTTTAGGGATGCCTTTGACAGGTGCGATCCGGCAGATTGGTCAAACATTGATGTTACCGAAGCCTATACGACGGCGCGTAAAAAGGTGTTTGAAACCTGTGATCGCGACATTGTTCATGTTGATGTCGGATGCGCCTATGCCATTCATCCGCTGATGCTGCATGGCGTATCGGCTTGGGAACAGGGCGCAGATGCCCCCGAGGATGGGCGCATCATCGCATATTTTCGGCCTCAATTATCCAGGGTCGTTGATTGGATCAATTGCCCCGACTAAGTCGTGCATCCCGCCCACCGCGGCGTTGTTTCAACCGCGACACGCGCGACGGCAGTTCGGTCATCACATGTTGACGTGCCTCTGGCGACATTCGAGACCACGCTGTAATTTCATCGATCGTGCGATAACATCCGGTGCAGATCCGTTCGGTCGGATGCACAACGCAAATCTTAATGCAGGGGCTTTCGATTTCGTCCCGTTTCCAAATATGGTCGTTCGGCAAATTCATAGATTACCCTTTTAGATAGCGAAGCCGATCCAGCGTTCCTTGCAATATATACGACGCTGCAACGTGATCAATGACCTCAGACCGACGCTTTCGTGTCGTATCCGCCTCAAGAAGCGCTTTTTCGGCTGCGACTGTCGATAATCGTTCATCCCAAAATGTGATCGGGATTGGCCGCATGCGATCAAAGTTCCGCGCAAATGCCCGGGTCGCTTGACAGCGGGGGCCTTCTGTCCCGTCCATATTGCGCGGCAATCCCAACACCAACCCACCAATGTTGCGCGATGTGATATATGCGATGACGGCCTCGGCGTCTGCGGTGAATTTCGTGCGCTTTATGGTGTCGATCGGGCTTGCGACAGATAAAAACGTGTCAGAAATGGCGATGCCGATGGTTTTCGTTCCCAAATCCAATCCGATCAATGGGGACAGGGGCGGCACCGCTTGGGCAAATTCCGCGATATCATCTGTGATCATTCTACGATCCCGATCTGTTTGGCGGCAGCGGTGATCTGTGACAGCGCGGCGGCATCTGCTCCAAAGACCTCTTGGGCGTTGGCGAAAATGTTTCTTGCTTGGTCGGTGTCCCCCAAGACGCCCAAAGCATTGATCAGCCGTGCCCATTCCGCAGGGCTTCCGCCTTGCGTCGCCAAACGATCAGACAATTGGCTGACCATGCCTTGGATCATGTCCATACGGTCACCCTCTGACAATGTGGCGGCGTTGTTGATGTCCTCGGCATTTGGTCCTTTTAATCCCGTTTCGGGAAGCTCAAAGTCATTCTGCCCCGCCAAAAACGCAATTTCCGGGATTTGTTGGCGTACAGGGTCCAACCATGGCGCATCCTCGGGCCCATTTCGCAACAGCTGTTGCCAAATGCGGAATGTTACATCAGGACGGTCGATTTGTGCCATCATCAGGCCGGAATAATACAAGGCTGGCCCATGTTGGGGGTCGCGCGATAAGATGGCGGTTAGGGCGGCTTCGGCTTGCGGTGAGACGTAGCCGTTTGATGACAAAATCAAGGATTCCGCATAGTCAAAGTAATCTTGAACGCTTGGCGTTTCTGTCAGCGACATCACCCGTTCTTTGGCTGCCGCAGCCGCGCGATAATTTCCAAGACCGAATTCGACCCTGAACAAAATTGCGTGACCTTCCAGATCGTTTGGACGTTTTTCAACCGTCTCGCGTAATTTCTTCACCATCTCGGCAAATTGAGCATCGGGTTGGTTAAGGGGCACATCGGTGGGCATTTTCGCCCAAAATTCATCTTGGCTTGGTCGGGTGTCCATGCGGGTTTTAGCATTTGCAATACGATCTTTTTGCGCCAAATCTCCGTAACCCGGTTGACCAAGATGGGTATACAGCGCCGCCGCGCCGCCAACAAAAATAACAAAAAATGATAATCCAATCAAAACCGACGAAACCGAGCTAAGGTTATGGGATGTTTCATCTTTTTTCGCATCAAGCGTTAAGATACGGCGTGAAATATCGGTGCGCAAACGGGTTGCGTCTTCGGCGGCCAAGATGCCACGGGACACGTCGCGGTCAATCTCGGACAGCTGTTCTTTGTAGACGGACATTTCTGTCTCAGTGTCGGCCTGTGGCGCTTTTGCGGTCAGTGCTTTGTACAAGAAAAAGCTTAAGATCGCAGCCGTGGCCAGTGTTAGAATCCAGAACGTCATGATGCCTCCCGTGTCGTTATAACCCTATGTAAGACCCTGCAGAAAAATAAAAAAGGGTCAATGCGGCAAATGCGGTGCAGATGTCGCAACGAAGGGGGCAAGTGACGCACTGGGTCGGTGACACAAAGGGCAAATGCGCAATATCTTGTTCAACCTCACAACTCGGATTCGAAGCCTGATGAAACGCTATTCAATATTTGCCGTCGCACGCGAAGCCGCGCGCTATCACACTGGTTGGGAACGTGCTTGGAAATCACCCGAGCCGAAAAAGAAATACGATGCCATCATCGTCGGCGCAGGTGGCCATGGTTTGGCGACAGCATATTATCTGGGCAAGAATTTCGGCATCACCAATGTCGCGATTATCGAAAAAGGATGGTTGGGCGGTGGCAACACGGGGCGCAACACCACGATCATTCGGTCGAATTACCTGCAAGATCCGTCTGCCGCGATTTATGAAAAGGCGCGCTCGCTTTATGAAACGATGTCACAGGATTTGAACTATAACGTTATGTTCTCACCCCGTGGCCTGATCATGTTGGCGCAGACCGAACATGAGGTGCGCGGCTATGAACGCACAGCTCATGCAAACGCGCTCCAAGGGGTGGCGACAGAATTCATCGGCCCTGAAAAAGTCAAGGAATTGGTGCCCATCATCAACATCCACGGCCCACGCTACCCTGTCTTGGGTGGTCTGTTGCAAAAACGCGGCGGCACAGCGCGCCACGATGCTGTGGCATGGGGATATGCACGTGCGTGTTCCGACATGGGGATGGATGTCATCCAAAAATGCGAGGTCACAGGCGTGCGTCGCGAAAATGGCAAGGTTGTTGGTATCGACACCACCAAAGGTGCCATTGACTGTGACAAGCTTGGCATCGTTGTGGCGGGCCATACATCCGATCTGGCGCATATGGCGGGCTTCCGTTTGCCGATTGAATCGGTTGCGTTACAGGCATTGGTATCGGAACCCATCAAACCCTGTATGGATGTGGTCGTCATGGCAAACACAGTTCATGGCTATATGTCCCAATCAGACAAGGGCGAAATGGTGATTGGCGGTGGAACAGACGGGTTCAACAACTATACCCAACGTGGATCCTTCCACCATATCGAAGAAACCGTGCGCGCCTTGGTCGAAACCTTCCCGATGATTTCGCGCCTGAAAATGCTGCGCCAATGGGGTGGTATTGTCGACATGACAGGTGACCGTTCCCCGATTTTGTCAAAAACTCCGGTCGAGGGTGTATTTGTGAACTGTGGTTGGGGCACAGGCGGCTTTAAAGCGATCCCAGGATCCGGTTGGGCGATGGCCGAGTTGATGGCCAAGGGCCACAGCCCATTGACCGAAGAATTCAGCATGTGGCGCTTCCGTGAAGGTAAATTCATCGACGAAAGCGTCGCCGCTGGCGTAGCACACTGAGGAGATCAAGAATGTTAATTTTACAATGTCCTTACTGTGGCATCCATGCAGATGAAACAGAACTTCATGCAGGCGGCGAAGCACATCTGAAACGCTTTGGCCCGGGCGCGTCTGATGACGATTTCGAAAACTACCTGTTCATGCGCGAAAACCCCAAGGGTTTGCATTTTGAACGGTGGCGCCATGTGAACGGCTGCGGCAAATGGTTTTTGGCGGCGCGCTGCACCATGACGCTCGAGGTCTTCGGCACATATAGCGCACAGACCACCGAACCGCCAAAAGAGATCAAAGAAAAAATTTCCGCCAAACGCCCCGGTTGGAAATGGAGAGATTTCTCATGATCATTTTCTGTCTAAAAATATCCTCGCCGAAGGCATCCGTCATGTCCTCCTGCCTAAAGGTTTCGTAACATGAGCACTCGACTATCCACAGGCGGACGCCTGATTGACACATCTAAACAGGTTGAATTTACATTCAACGGAAAGCGTATGACAGGCTTTGCAGGCGACACGCTTGCTTCTGCTTTGCTTGCCAATGATCAAATGCTGATCGGTCGGTCCTTCAAATACCACCGCCCTCGCGGCGTCGTGGCTTCAGGTGCAGAAGAACCAAACGGCCTTGTCAATATGGGCGAAGGCGCGTTTTTTGAGCCAAACCAACGGGTGACAACCACCGAAGTGTTCAATGGGTTAACAGCAACCAGCCAAAACCACTGGCCTTCTTTGGAATTTGACATCGGTGCAATCAATGCGCGCTTGTCGCGGTTCTTGCCTGCAGGCTTTTACTATAAAATGTTCATGTATCCACGCTCGTTTTGGAAATATGTGTATGAACCCATCATCCGCCAATCTGCTGGCCTTGGCAAAGCGCCCAAGGAAAAAGATGGCTCGACCTATGAACATTTCTATGCCTTCTACGATGTGATCGTTGTCGGCGGCGGTGTCGCTGGCTTGCAAGCCGCGAAAACCGCAGCTGCGTCAGGTGCACGCGTTCTGGTCATGGAACAAACCGCCCATTGGGGTGGGCGCGCTGTTGTTGATGGCGGTACGATCTCAGGCGACAGTGTCGACGCCTTTGTGTCAAAAACTGTGGCCGAACTTGAGGCGATGGAAAATGTCACCTTGAAAACCCGCATGATGGCGGCTGGTGTTTATGACCACGGCTATGTTTTGGGCTATGAGCGTGTCACAGATCACGCCCCTGACCTGGCGGGTCCACGTCATCGTTTGTGGCGTATTCGCACATCGCAAATCATCACCGCAACAGGCGCGATTGAACGTCCATTGTCATTTGCTGGCAACGATATTCCGGGCGTTCTGCTGGCTTCTGCCGTGCGCGATTATGGTGTGAACTGGGGTGTCTCAATTGGGGATCGGACCGTTGTCGTGACAAACAACGATGACGCCTACCGCACAGCGATTACCTTGAAAAAAGCGGGCCTCTCGGTTCCGGTGATTTTGGATGCGCGTGCGGCAGGTGGCGGCGCATTGGCTGCGCAAGCACGAGACCTTGGCATTCGCGTCGAGAATGGCAAAGGCATTACCAAAGTCTTGGGCGGCAAACGCGTCACTGGCGTTGAAATCTGTGCCCAAGCGGGCGAAGGCGCTGTCATCGAAACAATCGCATGTGATGCCGTTGCGATGTCTGGCGGTTGGTCACCCGTGGTGCATATGTATTCACATTGTGGTGGCAAGCTGAATTGGGACGCGGACGCGGTCATGTTCCGTCCAAATCTGGACAAAGCCCCCACAAACCAAGACGGGATTGGTTTCGTCATGCCGGCAGGTGCGGCAAACGGTGAATTGACGCTTGCTGCAACTTTGGCGGATGCAACAGCGCGTGCCAAAGAGGTCGTGAAAGCCTTGGGCAAAAAAGCCCCCTCCACACGCGTGCCCGAAGCACAAGACGTGGAAGAGGCCGCGATTGAGGCGGTTTGGATGATGCCGCAAGGTGCAGGTATCAAATTGCGCATGAAAGCGTGGCTTGATTACCAAAACGACGTAAAAATCAGCGACGTGCAATTGGCCGCGCGCGAAGGCTATGAAAGTGTTGAACATACCAAGCGATATACAACATTGGGCATGGCAACCGACCAAGGTAAATTGTCAAACATCAATGGTTTGGCAACACTTGCAGGTGCGTTGAACGCAGATATCCCTGCGGTTGGGACCACGACGTTCCGTCCACCCTATACGCCGATTTCAATGGGGGCGATTGCAGGTTCTGCGCGTGATGAGGTGTTCCAACCCATTCGCCGCACACCCATCCAAGATTGGCATGAAGCAAATGGTGCCTTCTTTGAACCTGTCGGTCATTGGCGGCGTCCGTATTGTTTCTTGCGTGCTGGCGAAACCAAAGCCCAAGCGGTTGAGCGTGAAATTTTGCAAACCCGCAAATCTGTTGGCATGTTGGACGCATCGACCTTGGGCAAGATTATTGTCAAAGGCCCAGATGCCGGCAAATTCTTGGACATGCTCTATACCAACATGATGTCGACGTTGAAAGTTGGCAAATGTCGTTATGGATTGATGTGTTCTGAAAACGGGTTCTTGTCCGATGACGGAGTTGTGGCGCGGATCGACGAAGACACATTCCTGTGTCACACCACGACAGGCGGTGCGGATCGCATTCACGCCCATATGGAAGATTGGCTGCAGTGCGAATGGTGGGATTGGAAGGTCTATACCGCCAATGTCACCGAACAATATGCGCAAGTCGCAGTTGTTGGTCCGAATGCACGCAAAGTGTTGGAAAAACTGGGTGGCATGGACGTGTCCAAGGAAACCTTGCCCTTTATGGAATGGGCTGATGGGACGCTTGGTGGGTTTGATGCCCGCGTCTATCGGATTTCGTTCTCGGGCGAATTGTCCTATGAAATTGCCGTTCCAGCAAGCCAAGGCCGCGCGTTCTGGGATGCGCTCATGGATGCAGGTGCCGAATTCGGCGTGATGCCTTATGGTACAGAAGCATTGCACGTGATGCGCGCCGAAAAAGGCTTTATCATGATCGGCGATGAAACCGATGGAACCATTATCCCGCAGGATTTGGGTCTGGATTGGGCGATTTCCAAGAAAAAAGAAGACTATCTTGGCAAACGCGCACAAGAGCGTTCGTTCATGGTCAGCCCTGATCGTTGGAAATTGGTCGGGCTCGAGACTTTGGATGGATCAGTCATTCCAGACGGAGCCTATGCGGTGGGTGAGGGCGTCAATGCCAATGGTCAACGCAATACGGTGGGTCGTGTGACATCGACCTATTATTCGCCAACCTTGGGACGCGGTATTGCCATGGGTTTGATCCATAACGGTCCAAACCGGATGGGCGAGATTATCGAATTCCCGAAAGTTGACGGCACCATCATCAAGGCAAAAATTGTCGATCAAGTGTTTTATGACAAAGAAGGGGCAAAGCAAAATGTCTAATGCTGTGACCGCACTGAACGGGGCGAAAGCCACCGGATATATCACCGTCACCGAAGCCCCTTTGACGGGGATGATTACGGTCCGTGGTGATTTTAACGATGTTGCATTTGTCAACGCGATCAAAACCGTATGCGGTGCCGCGATCCCTGCGCAGCGTCGTTTGGAAGCCGGAACAGGGTGCCATGTATTGTGGATGTCACCAGATGAGCTTTTGGTCGTGTGTGCATATGATGCGGCATCTGCTTTGGTGGCCGCATTGGTGCAGGAAATGGGTTCGATCCATGCGTTGGTTGTGAACGTATCGGATGCGCGCGCTGTTTTTGATCTGCAAGGGGACGACGTGCGCGAAGTGGTCGCAAAACTGGCACCGGTTGACATGAAGGCGATGCAAATCGGCGAATTGCGCCGCACACGGTTTTCGCAGGTTGCCGCAGCCTTTTGGATGTCATCCGACACAGAGGTGCGTGTGGTTTGTTTTAGATCGGTTGCAGAGTATGTGTTTAACCTGTTGAAACAGTCAAGCAAACCCGGTTTCAACGTCGGATCCTGGTAATCTTACAGCGTTTTTAAAATGTGCCGCCCTTCGGGACGGCACAGTTTTTTTGCGCCTTTGGCGCGTGCCTGCGGCGCGAGTATTTTTGCAAAAATGAAAGTATATTTTTTGCTTTGGGGTTGACGTTTGGAGCAATAAGGCAACATTAAGGTAATCGTAAATTTAGATAGAAAAGGGGGCCATTATGGCGTTTGAACTTCCTGCACTACCTTATGCGCATGACGCGCTTGCCGATCTGGGAATGTCCAAAGAAACATTGGAATATCACCATGATTTGCATCACAAAGCCTATGTCGATAACGGCAATAAACTGATTGCCGGCACCGAATGGGAAAATAAGTCACTGGAAGAGATCGTAAAAGGCACCTATCAAGCGGGTGCTGTTGCGCAAAACGGTATCTTTAACAATGCGTCGCAGCATTGGAACCATATGCAGTTTTGGGAAATGATGGGGCCAACAGGTCGCAACATGCCATCTGAGCTGGAAAAAGCGATCGTCGATAGCTTTGGATCTGTTGATAAGTTCAAGGAAGATTTTTCGGCGGCGGGTGCTGGTCAATTCGGTTCCGGCTGGTGCTGGTTGGTCAAGGACGCGGATGGCGGTTTGAAAGTGACCAAAACCGAAAATGGCGTTAACCCCTTGTGCTTTAACCAAACTGCGTTGCTCGGCTGTGACGTATGGGAGCATTCTTATTACATTGATTTCCGCAACAAGCGTCCAGCCTATTTGACCAATTTCTTGGACAATCTGGTCAATTGGGAAAACGTTGCGTCGCGCATGTAATTTTTGCGCGTTTGCAAGATGTAAAGCCAGCGGTTTGCGCCGCTGGTTTTTTTATGCGCTCTGCCGTGCAATTTTGCGGAGCGTGTCTGTGGCGTCAAAGCAGACTTGGAACAAAGACGTGAGGGAAGCGTCTGCAAATCCCTGCGCGATCATATGATCGATCAAGGCGATCAAGGGATCCCAGTAGCCGGCCGTATTCATCAGAATGATCGGTTTTGCATGCAAATCCAGCTGGGCCCATGTGAGAACCTCGAAAAATTCATCCATTGAACCGGCCCCGCCTGGCATGACGACGACGGCGTCAGAATTCATAAACATGACCTTTTTGCGTTCATGCATGTTTTCTGTAATGACGAGCGTTGTTAGATCCGTTTTGCCGACTTCGGCCCGCATCAGATGGGTCGGGATGACGCCAAAGGTTTCGCCACCCTGTGCTTGGGCTGCGCGTGCGACGATCCCCATAAGCCCCACATCACCCGCACCATAGACGAGGCGGTGACCTGCATCTGCCAAACCTTTGCCCAAGGCTTCGGCTTGGGTGGCGTATTCTGGATCTGCGCCTGTGCGCGACCCACAATAAACGCATACGGATATGTTTTGCATTTCAATACCTTTTTGCTGTAGAGCACCTTTGACCATCGTTAACCAGATTGCTATGGTCGCTCAACCAGATAATCTGGGATCTTGGCAGGTTTGGGGAATGTTGATGAATAAAATGTTGGCGTGGGTACTGTCGGCATGCGTTGCGACAGGTGCGGCGATTTATGTGTTTGGTTTGAATGTCAAACCCCAAGCTGGCGCGGATGACCCAGAACCCGTAGTCGGAGAAACGACCTCGACGGATGCGGCCCCTGTGACCAGTGAAACACCCCCGTCAGAGCCCGAAGACGTTACCGAAACACCTGTCGAAGAACCTGCCGCTGACACGGCGGACGCAGAGGTGTCAGAGACCCAAACCGCGACGCTCGACATCGACACGGTGCGTATTGATGCCGATGGATATGTTTTGGTCGCAGGACGCAGTGCGCCGGGTGAAACCATCACTGCCGTTGTTGATGGGGTTGATATGACATCGATCACCTCTGAGGCAGATGGAAATTTCGTTTTGATGTTCGATATTCCACCGGCAGATACGGCGCGTATATTGGCGCTCCGCCTCGGGCAGGGGGATCGCGCGGTTTATGCGGGTCAGGATATTGTTATTGCGCCGACCCAAGTACAGACAGTTGCAAGCGACAGCGTTGCGGATCCAGCAGCTGACAGCACGCAGGACGAAGGCGCATCAGAAGAAGCGGCGGTCGCCGAAACGGCATCATCTCAGGCGCAAGGCGACGACAGTGTAGAAACTATGGCGCAAACAGACGCGCCTGCCAGCGACACAGAGATGCGCGTGTCGTCCAATTCTGCAGCTGTAGAAACGACCGTGGACGAGACATCGACCAAGGCGACCGACACTGCGCAAGCGCCGTCAGATGACACAAACACCGCGCAGGTCGCGACCATCGTTGATGATGCATCAGAGACGATGAAAGAGACCGAGAAGACGATCACCGAAAGCGTGGCGCAGGTTGCAGAGGTGATCGATACAATCACTACGGCGAACGATCCAGACGCGACAGAGGCGCAAGCTGTATCCACCCAGATGGAAACCACCCCAGCGGCTTCTGCAGACGCCGCGGGTGCGGCAGAAGAAACGGTGGAAACAACTGCTGAACCAGCATCGGCCGAACCACAACAA
>Ga0181602_10001872_pt1 | contig 18241 bp, 17 predicted proteins | sample 041ome_14_FD_148640 | JGI IMG/M metagenome (GOLD analysis project Ga0181602, IMG submission 148640) | Coastal salt marsh microbial communities from the Groves Creek Marsh, Skidaway Island, Georgia - 041408US metaG (spades assembly) | ecosystem: Environmental > Aquatic > Marine > Intertidal zone...
TAAATGAAAACTTATCCATTAGTCTTTAACTCCTGCCATGTAGAGACCCATTTGAGCCTGGTCAACTTCTTTTGGATTGACCCATTTTACAATTTCTCCTTCGTACATGACACCTACCCTATCTGCAACAGCCATGACCTCGTCAAGCTCAGCAGATACAAGTAACACTGCTCCTCCTTCATCTCTCATTTGTACAAGCTGTTCATGAATTGCTTCAATATTACCAATATCAACACCTCGGGTTGGCTGTGAAGCGATTGTCAAGGATGGGTCTTCGGATAATTCCCTAGCGACAACAACTTTTTGTTGATTACCTCCAGAAAGAGACTTAACCTTTAGAGAAACATTTGGTGCTCTAATATCAAAGTCTTCTCTTAACTTATTAGCATGCTCTGCTACCTTTTTCAGATTAAAAATTCCTCTAGCTGATAAGGGTTTTCTAAAGTAAGAGTTTCCAATTAAGTTTTCCCAAATACTTAGTTGGGTATTGAGCCCAGTATTTGTCCTATCCTCTGGTATATGAGCAATTTTTTTTCGTCGAATATTTTTAGGTGTACTGGATGCTATATCTTCATCCAGATACATTACTTTGCCCTTACTAGCTTTTCTAAGACCTGTTAAAGCCTCTACAAGCTCTGTTTGGCCATTCCCTTCAACGCCTGCAATTCCGACTATTTCACCTTTTTTAATCTCAAGATCTATTCCTTTTACAGCCAGTAAACCTCGTGCATCGTGTACCCATAGATTTTGTACATCAAGAATTTTTTCTTTTGGTTGAGCTTCATCTTTTTTAACCTGCAAAAAAACTTCTCTTCCAACCATCTGTGAAGCTAGCTCTGTTATTGAAGTTTTATTCGTCTCAGAAACACCTTGAACTTCACCAGCTCTCATTACTGTTACTCTGTCAGCAATTTCCATTACCTCTCTAAGCTTATGAGTTATAAAGATAACTGTTTTACCTTCATCAACAAGAGTTCTAATTACAGTAAATAGTTCGTCTGTTTCTTGAGGTGTTAGAACAGCTGTTGGCTCATCTAATATAAGAATATTTGCATTTCGATACAAAGTTTTCAATATTTCAGTCCTCTGCTGGACCCCCACAGAAGCATCAATCATTTTTAGGCCAGGATCAACTTCAAAACCATATTTTTTAGCTATTTGCATAACTGCGTTGTTTAAACCCTTCCAGTCAACAAGTCCTCTACTATTTTTTGGCTCCTGACCGAGACCAATATTCTCTGGAGCAGTAAAGCTTGGAACAAGTGTAAATTCTTGATGCACCATACCAATACCAAGATTTATTGCAGTTTCAACTTTGTTTATTACTTGAGGAGTACCATTGATTAAGATTTCTCCTTCATCTGGCTGCTCGATGCCGTAAAGAATTTTCATAAGTGTGGACTTACCTGCACCATTTTCACCTACTAGTGCATGTATCTCACCTTTATAAACTTGAAAATCAACATTTTTATTTGCTACTACGCCTGGATAGGCTTTTGTTATATTTTTTAAACTTATTGCTGTTTCTTTGTTCATTTTCAAATTTGTAAATTTATTTTATTTTAATAATTTAGCCCGACTCACGTCGGGCTAAATTAAATTTCTTGTCTAGTAAATGGTTTTCTTAACCACCAGCTGTTACATCAGTAACAACAATTTCACCAGAAACAATTTTTGCTCTAACTTCTTTTACTTCTTCTGTTAAAGCTGCGACTTGGGCTGCCATGTCAGCAGGACCTTCGTCAGCAAATAATGAACTTCCATCAACTAACCATGTTGGACCAACACCGTTTTCTGCTGAACCGTAAGAAGCAATTGTGCTAATTACCATTCCGGCGTCACTTCTGTCCTTGATTGCAGAGTAAACTGCAAAGTCTACGTTTTTCATCATGGATGTGATCATAGTTCCAGGTTGCATAAAGTCTTGGTTGGAGTCAACACCGATTGCGAAATTACCTGTTTCCGCTGCGGCTTCGTATGCTCCATTACCAGTTGAACCACCAGCTGCAAATATAATATCTGCACCTTGCTCAAAACAACTTAATGCGATTTCTTTACCTTTTGCAGGGTCTCCCCAGCTACCGGCATAACCATCACAAAGTTTTATATCAGGGTTTGCATATTTTGCACCCTCTTCCCAACCTGTTTGAAATTTTCTAATTATTGGAACGTCCATTCCACCCATGAATGCTACATGGCCAGTTTTGGAAAGTTTTCCAGCAATATATCCAACTTCAAAAGAACCCTCATGCTCTTTGAAAATAAGGTTTGAGACGTTTGGTAATAAGTCACCATTGTCTGCTGTAATAACCATATCAACAATTGCAAATTGTACGTCTGGGTTAGCTATCGCTGCTTCTTTTGTAATTTCTGCTTCTGAGAAACCGACCGTAATGATCATTTCTTTTCCGTCAGCTAGAAAGTTTTGGATAGCAGCTGCTCTTTCGCTAGGCTCTGTTTCTACATAGTCTCCTTGAATGCCAAGGTCAGCTACAGCTTTGTCGTAGCCTCTTTTAGCAGAGTCCATGAAGGAAAGGTCACCTAATGCGCCAAGAACGATACCAACTTTTAGTCCATCTGGTTCTGCTGCAGGTGCTGCTGTTGTAGCAGGTGAATCTAATGATTCCTCTTCAGCTACGACTTCAACAACTTCCTCTGTTGCATCTGATCCACCACAGGCAGATAGAATTAGCATCAGAGATAGCAAAATCAAAGATGATTTCTTTTTATTTGTTATCATTTATTTACTCCTTCATTATTTAAATAATGATGGATTAATTCTATAACATATTTTTAAAACTGCCGAATTGATATCAGCTATATTTTTATTTTTACGGGAGACTCTCAGACGTTTTTGTTATGATTGCAAATAATTTATCGTCATCGACAGAATTCATCCAATGAACATTTTTTTCTCTTCCTGATATTTCATTTATATCTACAACTGTCTGTCCAAGTGTTAGTTCGGATGAAGTTTCGACTTCTACATTTACAAAATTACCTTCTGTTAATGAACTGTCAACAAGATATGCAGTTACAAATGCATCATGGACAGGTGTACCATCAGGAAACTTTTTTTGAACAATTTCTAAGTTTGCAAGTCGTGACATTAAGCCAACGAGAAGTTCAGAGGTTTTGGTTTTTGTGTCAGAAATATTTTGTATTCTGTCTGAAGTTGAAATAGCTTGGTGTGTGACATCTAATCCCATCATTATTAATTCAGCACCAGAATGTAATACTATATCTGTAGCTTCAGGGTCAACAAGTATGTTGAATTCAGCAGCAGGAGTTGTGTTTCCACCTGCAGCACTACCTCCCATAAAAACTATCTGCGCTATATTTGAAACTATTTCGGGCTTTTCCTGGATTGCTTTGCCTATATTTGTCATAGGACCTAATACACAGAGTGTAACCTTTTCTTCAGAATTTAAAATTTCTTCCTTAAGGAATGTTACTGCGTCTATATCCTCTTCTGTTTTAGATGGTTCAGGAAAAGGTACACCACCTAATCCATCGGTACCATGAACCCACTCTGCAGTTAAAAGTTCTCTTTTTAATGGTGAACTCTCACCTTCGTAAACTTTTATATTATTACGACCAGCTTGCTCAAGAATTCTAAGTGCATTTCTTGTTCCTACTTTTACACCAACATTTCCAGCAACCGTAGTTATCCCAAGTATTTCATCATCGTTAAAGTTTGCCAAGGCAATTAATATGGCAACTGCATCATCCGTACCCGGATCGGTATCAATAATTATTCTCATTTGAGTTAGTTAATACTAAGACTCAGAATCAGCAAAGTCAACTGGTGGCTCTGTAGGAGCTTCTACAGCTTCAAATTCCAAAATTCCTTCTTCTGAGTTGAGTGATATAACAACAGTGGAGCCTGCTTTGTATTTGCCTTGAAGTAGTTCCTCAGACAATGGATCTTCAAGCAATCGTTGAATAGATCGACGAAGAGGTCTAGCACCGAATTCCTTGTTATATCCTTCAGTTGCTAGAAATGATTTAGCTTCCTCGGACAACACTATCTCGATATCAGAATTTTTAAGTTGTTTATGAACCCTATCAAGCATTAAATCTACAATTTCAGTTACTTCTTCAACTGTAAGCTGGTGGAAAACTATTGTTTCATCAATTCTATTAAGAAATTCTGGTTTAAAGTATCTTTTTAGCTCTTCGCCAACTTTAGATTTCATCTTTTCATAGGAACCAGTATCAGTTAAATTACTAAATCCAATATTTTTACTTAAGTCTTTTGTGCCAAGATTAGATGTCATGATAATAACAGTGTTCTTAAAATCAACAGTTCTGCCTTGTGCATCAGTCAATCTTCCATCTTCTAGTATTTGTAGAAGTGTATTGAAAACATCTGGATGTGCTTTTTCGACTTCATCAAGAAGAACTATGCTAAATGGTTTTCTTCTGACTGCTTCAGTTAATTGGCCTCCCTCATCATAACCAACGTATCCCGGAGGAGAACCTATAAGTCTACTTACAGTATGCTTCTCCATATATTCTGACATATCGATTTGAATTAAAGACTCTTCGTCCCCAAACAAAAACTCTGCCAAAGCCTTGGCGGTTTCAGTTTTACCAACACCTGATGGTCCAAGAAAAATGAATGATCCTGATGGTCTTTTTGGATCCTTAAGACCAGATCTAGTTCTTCTTATTGCTTTAGAGACAGCAATAATTGCCTCATTTTGACCAACAATTCTTTTATGTAGTTCATTTTCCATTTCGAGAAGTCTTGCGGTTTCTTCTTGTGTTAATCTGTGCACAGGTATTCCTGTCCATTGCGCTAACACCTCTGCAATCTCTTCTTCGTCAATAACCATTTCAACATCTGTGGACGAGACTCCTTCTAGTGAGTCAATTTCTTCAAGTAATATTTTTTCTTGATCACGTATTTGAGCTGCTTTTTCAAAAAGTTGTGATTGAACAGCATCAATTTTTTGTTCACGGAAATTTTTTAATTTATCAGACAACTCTTGCTTATCTGGATCCAGAGGTTTTTTATAAACTCTCATACGGCTGCCTGCTTCATCAATTAAATCGATAGCTTTATCTGGTAAGAACCTATCAGAAATATACCTATCAGCCATATTGACTGCAGAGGCAATGGCTTGATCAGTAAACCTTACACCATGATGTACTTCATATCTGTCTTTTAAACCACCCAAAATTTCGATGGCATCAGATAAGTTTGGTTCATCAACTTTTACTGACTGGAAACGTCTTTCAAGTGCCGCATCTTTTTCAAAATGCTTTCTGAATTCTTCAAGTGTTGTTGCGCCAACTGTTTGCAATTCACCTCTAGCTAACATTGGTTTTAATATAGATGCTGCATCAATTGCTCCCTCTGCAGCTCCAGCACCGACTAAAGTGTGTATCTCATCAATAAATAGAACTATATCTCCTCTAGTTTTTATTTCTTTAAGAACTTTTTTAAGCCTTTCTTCAAAATCTCCTCTATATCTAGATCCAGCAACTAGTGAAGACAAATCTAGAGTATAAATTTGTTTTCCTTGAAGGGTTACAGGAATATCACCAGAAACTATTTTTTGGGCTAACCCCTCAACTATTGCAGTTTTACCAACTCCAGGTTCGCCGATAAGGACTGGGTTATTTTTTGTTCTTCTAGAAAGTATTTGCATCACGCGTTCTATTTCAGTAGACCTCCCAATGACAGGATCTAATTTTCCTTCCTTGGCCATTCTTGTTAGGTTTCTACCAAACTGGTCTAATATTGCCGATCCAGTACCAGATCCAGGTCTCTCTCTACCACCTGTTGAGGCTGATTGTGGTTTTTTACCTTCACCAGAAGATGAGATTAATTTAATAACTGTCTGTCTGACTTGTGAGAGTTCTGCACCTAATTTTTTCAATACTTGTGCTGCAACTCCTTCTCCTTCTCGTATAAGGCCAAGAAGAATGTGTTCTGTCCCGATATAGTTATGTCCAAGTTGCAGAGCTTCTCTAAGTGATAGTTCTAGGACTTTTTTTGCCCTTGGGGTAAATGGAATGTGACCACTAGGAGATTGCTGTCCTTCTCCAATGATTTCAACAACTTCAGATCTAACTGAGTCAATATTGATACTTAGCTCTTCAAGAGCTTTTGCAGCGTGGCCTTCTCCTTCTTGGATAAGGCCAAGAAGTATATGCTCGGTTCCTATGTAGTTATGATTAAGTCTTCTTGCCTCTTCTTGTGCAAGAACTACTACTCTACGAGCTCTATCAGTAAATCTTTCAAACATGTTCTTATATTAATAAGTCTCCGTTTATACGCCTAAATGAAAATTACATGTATTTATAGAAATAACTTAATCTGTAAATATGGAATCAAACGAGTTACAAAATATTATCCCAATACCCAGTTTGTGGGAAAACCTAGAAAAATTAGAAAAACGCCTTTATGAAGTAACTATTTCGGAGGATCCATACCTCACAGAAATCTCCCAATACCTAATAAAAGCTGGTGGAAAAAGATTTAGACCACTTATATCACTTTTAGCAGGTGAATTAGGTACGGGAGATAAGGAAAAAGTTATAGATGCTGGTATATCTGTAGAGTTAATTCACTTGGGAAGTTTATACCATGATGATGTAATTGATGAAGCAACAACTAGAAGAGGTGTTGAGAGTACGAACCGTAAATGGAACGCAACTCTTGCTATTTTGGCAGGTGACTATTTATTGGCAAGGTCTTCTGAACTTGCTGCAGATAACCTGGGACTTGAGTCAGTAAAATTACTTGCTTCAACTTATGCAGAGTTGGTTGTAGGTCAAACAAAAGAAGTCCAGTTTTCTTTTAATACAACCCATTCTACAGATGATTATTTAGAAGTCATTGGTGGCAAAACAGCAAGCTTAATTAGAACTAGTGCAAAACTTGGAGCAATGGCATCTGACTGTGATGAAGAGATTATTCAGTCAATAAGTTCTTGGGCTTGGCACAATGGCATAATTTTTCAGATTACTGATGATATTTTAGATTTAAATTCAGATAGTGATACATTAGGGAAACCTGCAGGCAATGACATTCTAGAAGGGACTTATACTCTACCTGTTCTCCTGGCCCTTGAAAAAAATCCAAAAAAGATTGAAGAGATACTTCACCAAGTAAAAGACTCTAAAATAAACCTTTCTGAAGTTTTAAACGAGTTTAATAATGATGAAATTATTGATGCTTCAAATAAGTTTGTAAATCATCACTTTAAACAAAGTAATCAGGCTATCAAAAATATATCTAACGATAAGATTTCAGATATCCTCCACAATTTAAATGAATACTTACTACAAAGAAGCAATTAATTTTCAGGTTTTAAGTGAGGAAAAGCTACAACTTCTCTAATTGATGTATTTCCAGTAAGCATCATAACAAATCTGTCAATCCCAAACCCAAGACCTCCCGTTGGTGGCAACGCATGTTCTAAGGCTTCAATGTAATCCATATCTTCCACGTGTGCCTCTTCGTCACCTTGTTCTTTTTTTTGCGCTTGCGATTTTAATCGAGCCTCTTGTTCTATCGGATCAATTAATTCTGAGAATCCATTTGCAAGCTCGCTTCCAAAGGCAAATAATTCAAATCTTTCAGTTACATTGGGACTATTTTTATTGTTACGAGCAAACGGAGAGACTTCTACAGGATAATCTGTAACAAAAGTTGGATTTACTATATTTTCTTCAACATATCTTTCAAATAAATCATAAACCAGAAGCCCAATGGTGTTTGAGTCTTCACTAAATTCAATATTTTTTCTACTTAGATCTTCCTTTATAGTTTTTAGATCTGAATCAAACCCAATATTTAAGTTGAAGTGTTCTGAAACTAAAGAAAACATAGATGTTTTTGTCCATGGAAAAGAGAAATCGGCTTTTTTCTCATCAAAGGAAATCTCGTAATTTAACTCTAACTCAGAAAAGACACTCAAACACATTTCTTCTACCATCTTGATAACACCATCTACATTTGTATAAGCCTCATAGCTTTCCATCATGGTAAATTCAGGTGAGTGAGTTTGATCTATCCCTTCATTTCTAAATACCCGCCCCAACTCAAAAACTTTTTCGAAACCACCAACTATCATTCTTTTCAAATAGAGCTCCGGAGCAATTCTTAAAAACATATCGACGTCGAGTGCATTGTGATGAGTTATAAATGGCTTTGCAATTGCACCACCTGCTTTAGGCTGTAAAATTGGGGTTTCTACTTCAATAAAATCTTTGCTGTGCATAAATTTTCTTATCGAGTTAATGACTTTAGACCTTGCCTCAATAGTCTGCTTAGCATCAGGATTAACAATAAAATCAAGGTAGCGTTGCCTAAATCTTGTTTCCTTGTCTTTTAAACCATGCCATTTTTCAGGTAATGTTCTTAATGACTTTGATAATATTGTGCTCGTTGATACTTTAATAGAGAGTTCCCCTTTTTTTGTTTTCATAACCTCTCCCTTTACGCCAACAATATCTCCCGAATCATACTTTGAAAAAAACAAGTTTTCCTCATCTGACAATGTTTTGGAATCTACAAGGAGTTGAATTCTTCCTGAGTTGTCAACCAAGTCATAAAAGGAAAGCTTCCCAAAAGATCTCCCATTTAAAATTCTACCGTGAATTTGAACCTCAACTCCAGAGTGCTCAGCCTCAGATAAATCACTATGCTTATTTATGACTTCTTGAATTTTAGATGCCGCTGGAAATTCAGTTGGAAAGGCATCTTTGTCGTGTTCAAGAAAATATTGAATTTTTTCTAATCTTAAATCATAAATTTCTTGCTCAGATTTTGAAAAGTTGCTCATTTATACAGCTTAATTATTTAAATTATATATTTCTTCAAGTCCATCCAGAGTTAGATTTTTCTCATATGATGAATTTATGTTAAGAACAGGCTGAATCAATGTTCCAAGTCCCCCAGTTATTACGACTCCTGGTGATAAATTAGACTCTAAAACTATCTTCTCTAGCATTGAATCAATCATTGAAGCATGCCCCAAGACTAAACCGCTTTGAATTGCCTCATAGGTGTTTTTTCCAATAACCTTATTAGGTTCTTTAAGTTCAACAGATTTCAATGAGGAAGTTTTTGAAATTAATGCATCCAGACTTATCTTAATGCCAGGAGCTATAGATCCTCCAAGGTATTCTTTATTACTGTTGACTACATCAAAAGTCGTCGCAGTACCTAAGTCTACAATTACCACCTCTTTATTTGTTTTTTTAAAACCTCCTACAGAATTTGCTATTCTATCTGGGCCTAGCTCTTTAGGGTTGTCAATATTAACCTTCAAGCCAGTTTTAATACCTGGCCCCACAACTAAAACATCCTTAGTTGTAAATTCGCTAATGGCAGAGACCACACTATCTGTAATCTGAGGCACAACAGAGCAAACAATCACTCCATCAACAGCCTTGTCGTTTAGTTTTGACAAATCTATTGTTGTCTTAAACATCATCAATAGTTCATCTGAGGTAATTGTTTTTCGAGTCGTGTACCTGTAGCTTTCCCATTTGGTTGAATTACCAACTCCTACATTCGTTTCACTATTCCCAATATCTATTGCAATAATTTTCTTCATTTATAACTCCACTTTAAAATCTATATTATCTATCAACCTAATACCCTCTACTTTTCCAGCAATAATAATTATTGCATTCTTAGTCTCTTCTGTTGCTTCATCGAAAGTATCTTTATCTAAAATATGAAGATAATCAATATCTAACTTACTGTCCTGACAAGTATTTAATGTTTTGTTAACAGATTCATTTATTGATCCTGTTTCAATATATATTTCTTTAAGGGTATCTAGATGCCTCTTTAGTCCTCTAGCTGTTACCAGACCGTTATTACTTAAAAGCTGATTTCTACTACTAAGAGCCAATCCATTAGAATCTCGAATTATATCTCCTTCATGTATTTCAATATCTAATTTCTCATTCTTTACATATTCTTTTATCAAAAATAGCTGCTGTGCATCTTTTTTACCAAAAATAGCTTTCTTTGGTTTCACCAGATCGAAAAGTCGATTTACAACTGTTAAAACTCCGTCAAAATGTCCAGGTCTAGAATTTCCTTCATATTTTTTTCCAATGTTTCCAGAGTCAACAACGTTCACAAGATTATCGCCATAAATATAATCCTCATTGGGAGTAAATAAAAAATCAACTCCTAATTGGTTTAAAATTTGGAAATCTCTCTCAAGATCTCTGGGGTATTTTTCATAATCTCTAGAGTTGTTAAATTGTTTAGGATTGACAAAAATAGATACTATTGTTTTTAATCCAAAAGTTTTAGCATTTTCAATTAAGGAAAGATGCCCTTTGTGCAAAGACCCCATAGTGGGAATAAAAAAAAGCTCTTGTCCGTTAATTTCACTATCTAATTGATTTACATGTTTCATATTTATCGTGCCCTTTATGGTGCCCGTAATTACTTGTAGCTAATATTACCTATTTTTTCTAGTTTTTGATTATTTATATTTAAGTTATATGTGTCAAAGTTAGTAATAATTTCATGTAATGGCTCAATAACAAACAATCGGTTACTCCAGTCATAATGGGGAATAATTAGAGTTTCTGAGGAGTGAACCTCTCCTTTGAAAAAGATAATGTCTATATCTATAACTCTTGGGCCGTAACGATATGTTTTTGTCCTACCTATTTTTTCTTCTATTCTTTTTACATCTTTTAATAAATGTGTGGCTGATTTTGTATAGGTTATTTCAATTACAATATTGTAAAAACTTCTTTGTTCAGTTACTAATAGTGGATCTGATTCATAGAGTGAGGATATTAAATTTATTTCGCCAACTTTTTCAAGCTCAACAAGGGCATTTCTGAGATTTTCTTCACGGTCACCAATATTTGATCCTAATGAGAGAACTACTCCCTGGTAATTATCCACTGTAAGTAACGCTGATGTCTTTGGTCTTTTTGTTGAGCGATGTATTTGGTTTGTGAACTGTAACCGTCAATTTCTCCATCTTTGGACTTATTAAATTTTCATATAAATACTTAGCTAAAGTTTCTATTAAGTCAAAAGTGGAGGATGAGACAATATACTCAACTTTTTCAACATATTGCTCATAATCAATTGTTGACTCTATTGAATCATCTTTGACTGTCTCATTTGCGAGAGTTATTACTAAATCAATTAAAAAAAGTTGTTGTTCTAGTTTTTCAGATTCATAAACGCCATGCTTGCCATTTGTGATTATCCCTTCAAGCTTTATGTCATAAGACATCTTTTAAGGAGAAGGTATTAACGCAATCGCTTTTGGTGAGAGGGGTTTGCCCAGAATACGTTCAAGAATTGTTCTTGAAAATATTGGATCATCCAAAAGCTTTGAATATATTAGATAGCCTGCCAATATGCCTGGCACCTCTTCATCTAAATATTCTCTATGAATTAGTAGTTTTCTTTCTTTATCTGAAAGTGCCTCTTTTATGGCTTCGAAAATCACAGTGATAGATTCTTGTGGTGGATTATCGGTTAATGGAAAATGGTATGTCCTAAATCCTACTTCTTGATAATTTGTTAGGTTGAAATCTGTTTCAAGTAAAGAAAAGATTGAATTTATTCCGTTACTTTTTAACCACTGTACTTCTTCTTCTCTTCGAATTTTTCTTGAGGTTAACCCTCCGCCACCTATGCACTCTGATACGGCTAATTTTCCTTCGATTATCCAATGAAAATCGTTTGGTTTCAATCCTGCCATTTGTAGCCTTTCCTAGGTGTTAAACCATAGTAGCTTAACAAATTTTTTAATCAATGAAGTGCAATCTGACCAAAGATACGCCCTGGTTTTGACAATGTGTGAGAAGTTCATCTTCGGATGCTTGTAATAAGCTAGTAAATTTTTTTCTTGAATATCCTACTACCAATGGATAGTCACCAACAAATTCTCCAACAGATTCAAGCAATACAGCAGACTCTTCTTGAGTTTTTGCAAAACCTAATCCAAGATCGATTGCTACTTGGTTCTTATTTACACCTCTGTCTAAAATATTTTTAACTTGAAACCTGAGATCTTTTTTTACATCTCTGACAACATCTTTATAGTTTATTTTTTCATGAATTGATGATGAATTTTGATTTCTATGACTAACTATCAACCCTGCTGAATGTCTCTTAACTGTTTCAATCATTTTTTCTTCTTTTGCTCCAGAAATATCATTCACTACTAAGAAATTATTTTCAAGAGCTTCGTGTGCAACAATGGGGTTGAAAGAATCTATTGAATAATGAAAATTATCATTTTTAAACCTCATGAATGTATTTAACCTCTTTAATTCATCTTCTGTTGATACAGGCGTGAAGTTGGGCTTCGTGGAGACGCATCCAATATCGAGAAAATCTATATCTAATTTTGAAGCTGCCTCATAAACCTGAGGAATTTTTTCTGGTTTGTTAAGTAAACCATCATCTGTAAATGAATCATTTGTGATGTTCACTATTCCAAGGATGTTGTTTGATAACTCCCCTAAAAAATTACTCCAAGAAAACAAATTATTTGAAGTTCTCTAAAGCTTCAGCCCTAAGTGAATAATCTAATTCATAAACACCAGTACTGAAAGTTGTAATAACGTCTGATGTTGAGCTTTTTGGATTCATCAAATCTGAACATAAATGTTTAGCTCTTACTCTTGTTAAGACGCCATCAGGCTCCAATTCTTTTTGAATTATCTCTGAAGCCAATTGTGTAATCTTCTCCTGTAAAGTTAAATTATTCGATAGGTAATCTACTAAATCCTTAAATTTAGATATTCCTGCAATTTTATCTTTTGGAAAGACAGCTATATCAAATGTGCCAAAGAAGGGAAGTAAGTGATGTTCACATAAACTTGTAAACGGTATATTGCTTAGGTAAATTGGCTGACTGTGAGTTACACTATCTAGACTTTTAAAAATTTCAGATGAAGTGACCAAATTTTTTGATAGTTTTTTTTGTATTTCTGTAGAAAATTTTTGCAATATAGCCAAGGATTCTTCTTTAGGTTTACCTGTGGTGTTTTGTACGAGTTCTAATAATCCTTCAAATGTATCTCGATCATTCTTATTTAAATTGCTCACTATCCCAGCTTTAAGGTTTTACCAGACCCTTGAACCTTAACCTTTTTTATGGACTTAAAAACTTTAGCAACTTCTTCTCTATCAATTGTCTCTTTTTCCATGAGTATATCAACCATGGCATCCATTTGTTTTTTAAACTTTTTTAAGATTTTACCAGCTGTTATATGTGCGTCATTTAGAAGGATTTTTACTTCATCATCTATCGAAGAAGCTACCTCATCAGAATAATCTTGCTGTCTGCCGTAATCTCTTCCAAGAAATACTTCATTTGAACCTTTGCCAAATAACATTGGTCCTAACTTATCACTCATCCCAAACTCCATGACCATTCTTCTAGCAATGTCTGTGGCTTTTTCAATATCGTTTGATGCACCCGTGGTAGGGTCCTTGAATACAATTTCTTCAGCAACTCTTCCGCCCATCAACATTGCTAATCTATCTTTTAATTCTGCTTTTGAAGAAAGGTACTTTTCACTTTCAGGCAAAGCCTGAGTGTAACCTAAAGCCCTTCCTCTTGGTATTATTGTGACCTTATGAATAGGGTCAGCATTTGGAAGTGCCCAACCAACTAATGCATGTCCAGTTTCATGGTAAGCAATAATTTTTTTCTCTTCCTCGCTCATAAGTCTGCTTTTTTTCTCAGGTCCAGCAAGCACTCTATCAATGGAGTTTTCTATATCTGTATTTGAAATAGTTTTTTTATTTTTTCTTGCTGCTAATAATGCGGACTCATTTAATAGATTTGCTAAATCAGCCCCTGTGAAACCTGGAGTTTGTTTAGCTATTGTTTTTAAATCAATAGTTTTTACAAGGGGTTTATCTTTAGAATGAACTTTTAGAATCTGGGTTCGACCATCTAAATCTGGCCTATCTACGATTACTTGTCTATCAAATCGTCCTGGTCTTAATAAGGCAGGATCAAGAACATCTGGTCTATTGGTTGCTGCCATAAGAATTACCCCTTGATTAGACTCAAAGCCATCCATTTCTACGAGTAATTGATTTAATGTTTGCTCACGTTCATCATGACCCCCACCAAGACCTGCACCTCGCATTCGTCCTACAGCATCAATTTCATCAATGAAAATAATTGCCGGAGAGGACTCTTTGGCTTTTTTAAATAAGTCCCTTACACGGCTTGCGCCTACTCCAACAAACATTTCTACAAAATCAGAACCTGAAATACTATAAAATGGAACGTTAGATTCTCCGGCTACAGCTCTGGCTAGTAAGGTTTTTCCTGTACCAGGTGGCCCTACTAATAAAACACCTTTGGGAATTTTTGCACCGAGATTGTTAAACTTTTCTGGTGATTTAAGAAATTCTTTTATCTCCTCAAGTTCTTCTTTCGCTTCTTCTGCACCTGCAACATCTTTAAATGTGACCTTAGGTGTCTCTTCATCCATCTCTTTAGCCTTAGACTTTCCAAACTGCATAATTTGATTGCCATTGGTCCTAACTTGTGAAAACATATAAAACATAAAACCAGCAAGAAATAGCCATGGTAAAAAGGCTATAAAATAGTCTTGAAATCCTGCAGGTTCTGTATCAGTACTTAACTCAATATCTGCATCAACTAAGAGTTGAAAAACTTCTCCTTCAAAGCCTTCTGGATATTCTGTATTGAAAACCTCGCTCTTCCCTGTGACTTTAAAATGTACAGTATTGGATTGCTCTTTGATGATTGCCTCTGCAACTGCATTTTCACCAATTAAAGATTTAAATTCAGAAAATGAAACTTGTTCGGGTGCATTTGTATTTTCATTGTATTGCTGAACACCAAAAAATATTAACAACCCCAATGCTGCATATAGAAAAAATGGTCTATTTTTATTTTTTTCTTTATTTTCCATTATCTTTTAATTTAATACTGACACGTTTAAAAGTAATTACGAAATTTAAGAAAGTACACCCAGATAAGGAAGCTCTCGATGCTTTCCGTTGTAATCAAGTCCGTATCCAACAACAAACTCAGGGCCAATTTCGAATCCACTGTAGTTTATTTCAATTGGATCTTGAGCAACTTCTTTTTTTACAAACATGCAGAAAACTTCAATACTTTTTGGGTTTCTTGATTCTAAAAGTTTCTTTAGATTTGAGAGTGTAAGCCCAGTGTCGTAGATATCCTCGACAATTAATACATTCTTGTCTGTGATATCGTACTCTAAATCTTTTACAATTTTGACTTGGCCAGTTGACTCGGACCCATAATAAGATTTAATACTCATGAAATCAAAAGTTACATCGAGCTCAAGTTGTTTAGCAAGATCACTTACAACAATAAAAGCTCCTTTCAAAATACCAATGACTACAAGTTCTTGTCCTTTGTATTTAGAATTAATTTGATTTGCAATTTCAGAGATTTTATTTTCAATCTCTTCTTGAGATATTAAAGTTTTAGAAATTTTCAATACTTCTCTTTTCTATAGAAGAACTTATTATATGTGAATAATCATTTTTTTGAAAGTCGAGAGCTATATCTGATTTTCTTATTCCTGGTAACCAAATGATTTCTTCATCAAGGATTACTAATGGCCAAACTTCTTTCATTAACCCCCTAATGCCAAAGGACCTCATAACTTCAGTTACTTTTTGATTAGATCCATTAGTCTTTATCTTGTCTCCATCTATAAGTGTCCTTATAGAAATGTTATGGTCTTTTGATGGAATTGTTAAATTCCAATTATTGAAAGAATTCACACCCTTAACATTTGAAAGGTTTAAATATCCATAACTTATTTGATTTGAAGCAGTTTGTTCACACCATAGGTTTTTATTAATAAAAATTAGTAATGAAGAGGAAAGGACACAATACCAATCATCATGAAACGCGGCTTGATTCCCAGATGCGACAACTTCTTTAATTTTATCAATATCCTTCGACTGCATGCCTGTCATACCTAAGGATTTAGCAATGACTGAAAATAATGAAATTACCTCGGGATCATTAAAATTTATTATTGAGATTGGAATTTCAACATAGCCTTTACTTGACTTAATAAATTTTAAATATTTTGTCTTCTGTGGCAATACATATTCTACCTCATTAATTATTTGATCAATTTTTTGTTCTAGTGAGCCCGCAAATCTATCTTTAACACCATCAACAATAATGTTCCTAATCCAATTTCTATTAATTTGATTATCAAAATTAGTTTCATCATTAACGTAATCTATTCTGTTCCGTTCTGCATAAGCTATAACTTCTTGCTTTGACACTGTAAGCAAAGGTCTCATGATTTTATTCACTTTGAGGGGTGTAGATTTTAAACCCTGTAAGTGGGTTCCTCTAAATATATTCAAAAGAAATGTTTCTACTTTATCTGAAAGTGTGTGTCCAAATAAAAGATACTCCTCATCTTTAATATTCATATTTAATTCTTTAATTCTTACGTTTCTCATCTGTGTTTCAGATGAATTGGGTTTTAAGGAAGTTGGTATGGAGATAAAATCTAGACCTAGTTTATTAGCTATAGATTTTGCTTGTGCTTCTAAATCATTTGAATGCTCTTGGTTGTGATTTACAAATACTGTTCGAACATTCTTGCAGAATTTATTTGCTAGATAGGCTAATACTGCACTATCAACTCCTCCACTAAGAGCTACTACATACTTTTTTTTAATATCAAAGTTTGAGAGGAACTTTTCTTCAATTTGGTTAGACATTCAATACAGAGAATAAATTTATTATTCTTTTACCTTGTATCTTTTTCTGGTAACTTGACGAAAGTACTGAACCACATTACCAAGTATTACTAACGTTGCAATTGCAACTGATGTTGGTATAAGAAATTTGTAAGTCCATGCCGGATCTTCTGATTCTTCAACTTCTTCCTCAATGACTATTGCAGGTATAGGTAATTCCCCTTCACCGTTGTGGTCATCTGCTAAGGCAGTTATTGGAACAATTAGGCACCAAACACTTACAAACATAATTAATTTTTTCACATAAAAAGACTAGTTAGTTATTTATAAAATACGATTAAATTTTAAAGATATTTTGAGCCGAAGGAGGGAATTGAACCCTCGGCCTGCTCATTACGAGTGAGCTGCTCTACCACTGAGCTACCCCGGCAAAATGATTTTTCAACAAAAATAGCCTGAAAAGTGAAAATCCCAGTTGATCTTGCGACCTTCTGGGACTCTCGTACTATTTTCTTTTCTGTCTTTCGACTTCTTTTCAAATAGTTATATAAATATATTCTAATTTACGATACTTTGCAAAAATTTATCTAATGTATTTTTCGCGAGGTTTAACTAAGTTTTGCAGTATCTACAACAGGGCTTATCGCCCCGATGAGAAGTGTTTAATGCTACAGGGTTCTAAGTATTTAAAAAGTTTTTTATCGGATGCTCATAAAGATTGGGCTCAAGAAGAAAGCTATCATGCCCTTTATCGGAGACTAAATATTCAATATCAACAATTACGCCTTTTGATAGTAAAACTTCAGTTAATTCACTTTGCTCTTCTGGATAGAAACAAACATCAGAATTAACACTCAAAACTAAAGCTTTTTTGGATGAAATATTTTCCAAGGCATCTACGGGCAATTTGAAATTTTGCCAACCTCGTATTATTGACAAGTAAGACTCACTGGTAAATCTTTCAATAAATTTTTCTCCTTGGTGCATCATATATGACTCCTGAGAAGTTTTTATGAAATTATCTAGTCGATCCCTACTATATTTTGATTCATTTTTTGCTCTATCAGAGAGAAGTTCGAGAGATATATATGTTTTGTGTGCAATCATTCTCGCTAAAGCAAGATGTTCTTTTTCCCGTGCTTTCGATTCTTTTCCAAGGTTTAATATATATGCCTGCTCAAGATTGTGTAGTAATTGTAGGGTTGACACCTTATAACTACTAGAGATTGAAATTATTTTTTCTACAAAGTCCGGAAATCTTGAAGCAAATTCAAGCGCCATTAAGCCACCAATTGAAGGGCCTATTACAGCCGATAAAGTTTTAACACCGAGATAATCTAATAGTTGCTTCTGAGAGTTTTCTATATCTATGAATGTTATCTCTGGAAATATTTCATTTTTATCTTGGTTATATGAATTTGGACCAGTTGAGCCGTAGCATCCTCCTAAATAATTTGCACAAATGACATAATGAACATTCGTGTCAATAATTTTATCTGGACCTACAAACTCATCCCACCA
>Ga0181602_10001882_pt1 | contig 18192 bp, 15 predicted proteins | sample 041ome_14_FD_148640 | JGI IMG/M metagenome (GOLD analysis project Ga0181602, IMG submission 148640) | Coastal salt marsh microbial communities from the Groves Creek Marsh, Skidaway Island, Georgia - 041408US metaG (spades assembly) | ecosystem: Environmental > Aquatic > Marine > Intertidal zone...
TCCAGATTCAGTTTGAAACTGTATGCAGATTGTCAGATAGGGTGCTTGTAGAGCACATTGTTTATAGCCTTGGAAATGGAGAAAGACCTACGCCTTCGACGGCGGCATCCCCTGTGCTCCCATGCCCGTTAGTGTATCATGCCGTCGAATTTGAAATCACCTTTCGGCCGCTTTTTACTATGAATTTAGGTGATATCGAACATAACCCTAGCGCAGCAGTGAGACAGCAGAGGTAGATGTGGAAAGAGAATCCATGGAGTTCGACGTTGTAATCGTGGGAGCGGGTCCTGCCGGGCTCAGTGCCGCGATCAAGATCATGCAATTGGCTGAAGCTCAGGGCCGTGAGACCTCGGTGTGTGTTGTAGAAAAAGGCTCCGAAGTCGGCGCTCACGTGTTGTCGGGGGCCGTGCTGGAACCCAGAGCGCTGCAAGAATTGATTCCTGACTGGAAAGAGCGTGGCGCGCCACTCCATACCCCGGTCACAGGGGATACTTTTTACTTTTATACCGGCGAATCCTCGGCCATCAAACTGCCTGGCTTCGCCATTCCCCGCCCGACCCATAATGACGGCAATTTTATCGTCTCAATGGGTAACGTCTGCCGCTGGCTGGCCGAGCAAGCCGAGGCCCTTGGGGTCGAAATTTATCCGGGCTTCGCTGCCGCGGAGGTGCTTTTCCACGACAACGGAGCGGTTAAGGGCATTGCAACGGGAGAGATGGGGGTTGGCGCTGACGGGCAGCAAAAAGACAGCTATGTCCCGAGTATGGAATTACATGCTGCATACACAATTTTTGCGGAAGGTTGTAGAGGTCATCTTGGCAAGCAGCTCATCGCACACTTTGAGCTCGACAAGGATAAGGATCCGCAACACTACGGCATCGGCATCAAGGAGGTTTGGAAAATCGCCCCTGAAAAGCATCAGGAGGGTTTGGTCGTTCATGGGATCGGATGGCCGCTCTCTGAGTCAGGCTCCAGTGGCGGCGCCTTTCTCTACCACGCCGAAAATCATGAAGTTTACGTGGGCTTGATCGCCGACCTTAACTATAGCAATCCCCACTTGAGTCCCTTTGAGGAATTCCAGCGATGGAAAACCCATCCCAAGACGCGAGCCGTGCTCGAGGGCGGAGAGCGAATCGCCTATGGCGCGAGAGCTCTGGCGAAAGGCGGGCTGAATTCTCTGCCGGAGATGTCTTTCCCGGGAGGGCTTTTGATTGGCTGCGACGCGGGCACGCTAAACAGCGTGAAGATAAAAGGCAATCACACCGCCATGAAGAGCGGGATGTTGGCCGCTGAAAGTATTATGGCTGCCTTTCAGTCACCCGAGCAGGCACCAGTTGATCTGGATTTCTCCAATCGTTTGCGGGATTCTTGGCTGGGAAAAGAACTGTACAGCTCGCGTAACTTCTCCGGTTTTATGCACAAATTTGGCACGTTACTGGGTGCCGCGATGGTGTGGATCGATCAAAATATCTTCGCCGGGCGGCTGCCGTTTACGCTGCACGACACCAAGCCCGATCATGCGTGCTTGGTTGAGGCCGATAAAGCTGCGCCTATTTCCTACCCCAAACCCGACAATGCCTTGACTTTTGATCGGCTATCTTCTGTATTTCTATCCAATACCAATCATGAGGAAGACCAACCCTGCCACCTCACTTTACGAGACAGTGGTATTCCGATCACGGTGAATTTGCCAAAGTATGCGGAGCCCGCGCAACGCTATTGCCCGGCGGGTGTTTACGAGATCGTGGAAGAATCGGAAGGGCCTCGATTCCAGATAAATGCGCAGAACTGCGTGCACTGCAAGACCTGCGATATTAAGGATCCCTCGCAGAATATCACTTGGGTGACGCCTGAGGGTTTTGGCGGACCAAACTATCCCAATATGTAACGCGGGTTAGGTCAGCGAAAAGGAGACTCCGCCGCTACTCACGCAGTGGTCGTCATTGGCCATTGCCACCAGCCGATACCAAGCGGCTCTGGAGCAAAGCGCGGTGAGTCCATTGGTGATGGCGATGTAGGCCGCGCCACTCGCTCTGGGTTCAGGGTTAAGTGGGTAGCGCGTAGAGACGGGGAATCGCCCCCCGGCGTTAAGGCAAGCCCGAATTACTGTATCGCCCTGCTCCGAGTCGAGTTCAAAATCAGTGATTATTAGAGGGTGAAGGGCAACAGCAACCCGACATTTTTCAGCCGGCGTGACCAGATAATATTCACCGTCGTCCTCGCGTCTGAGAATGCCGGCGAACAGCTGCCACAACTCCTTGCGTCGAATGGGCCGACCTTCGTGGTACCAGGTGCCGTCAGCGGCAATGGCCATGTCGACTTCACCGCAGTAGTCGGGGTTCCACTTATCAAGCGGCACGGGCGCCCTTCCGTTAACCGAAGGCACTGACGATGCCCGCAGTTGCGCATGGTGTCGATCCGGGATGCTTCCCGCCAACTCGCGCAAGCGGCTGTATTCGTGTCGGCCGTTCTTCATTCCTAGAAGCGCTCGCCGTCAACCTATCGAACGATAATTTCGGCCGTTTCGCGCTGATACTTCAGGTATTCCCCAAAACTCAATCTTTGTTGCTCCGAGCTTCGCCGAGACATCAAAGTTTCGGCTTCCGCAGTGGTGAGGCTAGCGACGGACCCGGGCGTAACCCGCGCCAATTGGATCAATGCGTGCCCCGCTCCAGGCACTGCCACCGCGCGCAAGCGGGCTGTATCGCCCGCTGGCATGGCAAAGGCAGCTTCGAGTACCGGCCGCGGCAGTTGACTCGCAAGACGAGTAGTCGCAAGCTCCACCCGCCACTCGAGGTCCAGGGTCTTCGCGATATCCTCGAATGTTCCTCCGCCCGCGAGTTCCTGCTCCGCTTGCAACTGCATTGCTCTTAACCCATCTGATTCCAACTCGGCGCTCAATCCCTCGGCAATTTCTGACTCGACTTCATCAAAGGGCGCCACCTGCGATGGCGTGATCTCAGTGATGCGAAGCACCGCGAAGCGTTTGCCCGAGAGCTCCACAACTTCACTGTTGATGCCATCCTCAAACACCTCCGGAGAAAATGCCACATCGCGCAGGGCAGCTTCAGCGAACAGTCCACGACCCAACTCCCGAGAGAAGGCCTCTGAGCGCTCAACTTTGGCGCCGACTGCTGCGGCGGGACCCGCCAGATCGGGGGCGTTAAATACGAGGTCACGCAGTTCTTCCACCGCCAGCAACAAACTTCGCTCCGCCTCGGCGGATTCAATCGAGCTCCGGAGTTCATCTTTGACGTCTTCGTAACTCACGGAGTCGCCATCAATTCTCTCTTCCAATCGAATGAAGTGCGTTCCTGCGTCAGTGACTACTGCCGTCGAAACCTGCCCCGGCGACTGCAGGCCCGTAATTGCTGCTTCCATTTCTTCTGGAAACGCGGTGCCATCAGTAAACCCCAAGGCGCCCCCTTGGCTGGCAGAACCAATATCATCAGATAGTTCTCTTGCGATATCAGAAAACTCCTCATTCAGGTTCAGCCGCTCAGAGACTTCAGCTACACGGCGTGCAAAATCTGAATCTGATTCTTCGTCTGCGGGGATAAGGAGGATATGTGAAACTCTGGACTGGGTAGATACCGTGTATTCATCGCGTACGGACTCAAATTGCTGACGCACCGTCTCTTCATCCGCCTCTACTCGAAAATCCTCGGGCGCCAACAGGATATAGTCGACCGTCACTTGCTCGGGCTTCAAAAAATCCGACTGATGCGCGTCGTAGTAGGCCCGAAGCGCGTCCCCTGAGAGCGCGTCACTCGCGACTAAACGGCCTTCAGGAATCACCAAGTACCTGACATCTCGCTCCTCACCCACGAGGTTAGCCATTGCCGATAATTCACGCTGGGTGACAAACTCGCTCTCACTCACAGCAGTCTGCAGTTGCGTAAGGACGATATCCTCCGCCTGCAGACGTCGAAATCTCTCTGGCGTATAACCGGCGTTCGCCAGTACGCTTTTATAGGCCTCGGGTGAGAAATTGCCGTTAAGTTGAAACGCTTCTATCGAAGTAATGGACTTGCCTATCTGCGCGTCGGATGCCACCAGGCCAAGCTCAGCAGCTTTTTGCAAAAGAAGGGCGCGCTGAATCAACGACTCCAGCGCGCGAGGCTGCAACCGATCGTCGTCGAGCATCGCCGGATCAATATCTTCCCCCAGGATGCTCACCAACTGACGTTTTTGCTGCGTCACCGCTTCCTGCAGCGCAAAGGGTGAGATTTCTTCACCATTGACCTCTGCTACTGAGCTACCCGCTCCGCCAGGCAAAAGTGTCTCTAGGCCAAACGCGGCAAAGGACAAAACGATCAGGCCAATAATGATCTTAGCAGTGGTGCTCTGGGCACCCTGGCGCATGGACTGAAGCATGTCGGTTTATATCTCCCATGATGACTGCTCTGATCCCCCTATGCCTACGGGGAGGCTAGGCAGACAGTCACGAAGTGTAGGCTTATTACGTAAAGAAGGCGCACTATGGCGCCTTCTCGCGTTTACCGCTCCTGACGGCGGCGAAGTGGTTTGGCTTACTTGTTAACGGCGTCCTTCAATGCCTTACCCGCTTTGAAGCCCGGCGTATTCGAAGCAGCAATTTGAATGGTTTCTCCGGTGCGCGGATTACGTCCCTGCCGCGCCGCGCGCGCTTTTACAGAGAATGTACCGAAACCTACTAGCGAAACACTGCCGCCCTTGGCGAGAGCACCCGTAATGGCGCCGATCGCAGCATCAAGTGCGCGGCCCGCCGAGGCCTTTGAAAGATCCGCATCTGCGGCGATGGCGTCAATCAAGTCATTTTTGTTCACGTTATACCCCTTGAGTCTATTGAGCTGAATTGCGTGGCACCTGCCTAAGCACCGCTTATAGCCTACTCCTCACACTCTTGAGGGTCAACGCGTGTGGGGCCTGAAATCAGTGAGATCTGGGCCGTTTCGTCTCATTCGTCTCATCTGTGGACTCTTCTGGCGCAGGCATGTCTTTGTAGCCCTTCATGTAATCTTCATCCGATAACGGTTCAGGCGAGCGCTCAAGCGCGATAGCGAGCACTTCATCGATCCATTTTACGGGTCGGATCTTCAAATTCTCCTTAATGTTATCGGGCACCTCTTGCAGATCACGCTCGTTCTCGTGGGGGATGATCACTGTTTCTATACCCCCTCTGCGCGCCGCGAGTAACTTCTCCTTCAAGCCGCCAATCGGAAGTACTTCTCCGCGCAGCGTGATTTCTCCGGTCATCGCGACATCCGCTCTTATCGGGATGTTGGTGAAACTGCTGACCAATGCGGTGCACATGGCAATCCCCGCACTGGGACCATCTTTTGGCGTGGCACCCTCGGGGACATGGAAGTGGACGTCTCGAGCGTCGTGCAGCGAGGCGGCAATGCCCAGTGTTTGCGATTTCGCCCTCACGACAGTCATTGCCGCTTGTATCGACTCCTGCATCACGTCCCCCAGGGATCCGGTTTTGACCAATCGGCCTTTACCCATGGTAGAGGCGACTTCGACCGTGAGTAGCTCTCCCCCTACGGAGGTCCAGGCCAGGCCAGTCACTTGGCCTACCTTGTTTTCTTTCTCGGCGGTACCAAAGTTGAATTTCCGGACCCCCAGCACGTCGGCAAGCATCTCCGGCGTAACCTCCTGCCCGGGTGTTCGCTCTTTCAGCGCAAAGGCCTTTACCATCTTCCTGCAGACTTTGGCTATCTGTCTCTCCAGTGCTCGGACGCCGGCCTCGCGGGTGTAGTACCGAATAATGTCGAGGCACGCTGCCTCCGATAGTGAAACCTCACCTGCCTTCAAGCCATTGAGTTTCGTCTGCTTTGGAATGAGGTAACGCTGGGCGATATTGAGTTTTTCGTCTTCGGTGTAGCCCGGGATTCTGATGACTTCCATACGATCCAACAGCGGGCCCGGTATGTTCATGGTGTTGGAGGTGCAAATAAACATTACATCCGACAGGTCGTAATCAACTTCGAGGTAGTGGTCGTTAAACGCATGATTTTGCTCGGGATCCAGCACTTCCAACATGGCGGAAGCGGGATCACCGCGATGGTCCATTCCCATCTTGTCGATTTCATCCAGAAGAAACAGTGGGTTCCTGACTCCTGCTTTGGCCATTTTCTGCAATAACTTACCCGGCATAGAGCCGATGTAGGTTCGCCTGTGTCCACGGATTTCAGCCTCATCTCGGACACCGCCCAAGGCCATTCGGATGAATTTTCTATTTGTGGATCTAGCGATGGATTCTCCCAGAGACGTTTTACCTACGCCGGGAGGGCCGACTAGGCATAACACAGGGCCTTTAAGCTTTTTGACACGTTTCTGGACCGCCAAATATTCGAGAATCCGTTCCTTGACCTCCTCAAGGCCGTAATGATCCTCATCCAACACCTTCTGTGCTCGACTGAGATCATGGCGCACCTTGCTGCGCTTGAACCAGGGAATGCTGACCATCCAATCGAGGTAACCGCGCACCACAGAGGCTTCTGCAGACATCGGCGACATCATTTTGAGTTTACTGAGCTCGGCGTTTGCCTTATCAAGAGCCTCTTCTGACATTCTGGCTTCGCTAATTTTTCGCTGCAGATCGTCAATCTCATTGGGGGCATCGTCCATTTCCCCTAGCTCTTTCTGAATCGCCTTCATCTGCTCATTGAGATAGTACTCTCGCTGACTCTTCTCCATTTGTTTCTTAACGCGACCACGAATGCGCTTCTCCACTTGGAAGAGATCAATTTCCGCATCCATCAGCGACTGAAGATGTTCGAGCCTGCCGCGGATATCCGCGATTTCCAAAATGCGCTGCTTCTCCTCGAGATCAACGCTCATGTGGGCTGATATGGTGTCAGCAAGGCGGCCTGGCTCATCGATACCCGAGAGCGATGTCAGTACCTCAGCGGGGACTTTTTTGCTCAAACTGACGTACTTTTCAAACTGCTCGACGGTTTTTCGCACCAGCGAGGCTGCATCCTTGTCGCTCAGTGATTCGGACTCAATTTCACGCACAGACGCGACTGCAAATTCGTCTTCTTCGTCAATGGCGAGCACTGCCGCTCGGTAACTTCCCTCAACCAGTACCTTTATGGTGCCGTCGGGTAGCTTGAGGAGCTGCAGAATGTTCGACACCGTGCCGACCTGATAAAGATCATCGGCGCCTGGCTGGTCGTCAGAGGCATTACGCTGTGCGACCAGCAAAACCTGCTTGTTGTCCAGCATGGCGTGCTCAAGTGCCTCGATAGACCGCTCACGACCCACAAATAGTGGTAGCACCATGTGGGGATAAACGACCACATCGCGCAGTGGCAAGAGTGGCAGCTGATGATCTTGATCAGTCATAGAGTCCTCCGTCTATACGGGGATATGGGGTCAGGTTCGCGGATTTAAAACCCCAAACGCGCAAAAAGCGGGATAACTCAGAATGATACACCGAAGAAGTGCCTGCGGATTCACCGAAGGACGAAATAGACTGACCAGGGAAGCCGCTAAGATGTTGGCGTCAATCCTCTGCGCCGGCGGCGGCGGGTGCTGGCGTCTCGTACACCAGTAAGGGCTCGGAGTCTCCCTTAACAACTGATTCGTCAATAACGATCTTGGCGACATCGGGTGTGGAGGGGATCGTATACATTGACTCGAGCAGTATTCCCTCGAGAATCGATCGCAGGCCGCGCGCTCCGGTCTTACGCTCCATCGCCCGTTCTGCGACCGCGCGCAGTCCATCCTCGCGAAAATCGATCTCAACACCTTCCATATCAAACATCTTCGCGTATTGCTTAGTCAGCGCATTGCGAGGTTCGGTCAAGATGCGTATCAGGGCTGGTGCGTCCAGCTCCTCAAGGGTTGCGATAATGGGTAATCGCCCGACAAATTCCGGAATGAGGCCGTACTGAACCAGGTCCTCCGGCTGCAGATTCGATAGCGTTTCACCGAAATTTCGAGCTTCACTTTTGCTCTTCACCTCGGCCCCGAAACCGATCCCGCCTTTTTCGGAGCGATTGCGTATTACTTTATCCAAGCCCGCAAAGGCGCCGCCACAAATGAAAAGAATATTGCTGGTATCAACCTGCAAAAACTCCTGTTGCGGGTGCTTGCGACCACCCTGTGGCGGCACAGAGGCGACGGTACCCTCAATCAACTTCAGCAATGCCTGCTGAACGCCCTCACCGGAGACGTCTCTGGTGATTGAAGGGTTATCAGATTTCCGCGATATCTTGTCTATTTCATCAATGTAGACAATGCCCATTTGGGCACGCTCCACATCGTAGTCACACTTTTGCAGCAACTTCTGAATGATATTTTCAACATCTTCGCCGACGTATCCCGCCTCGGTCAGGGTTGTTGCATCTGCAATGGTGAACGGCACGTCTAGCAAGCGCGCCAAGGTCTCCGCCAGCAAGGTTTTACCTGATCCGGTGGGGCCAACCAGCAGAATGTTGGATTTGCTTAGCTCCACCTCTTCTGAATCTCGCGAGCTAGGAGCCGCATTTCGTAGTCGCTTGTAGTGGTTATAAACCGCAACCGCCAGAACACGCTTTGCCTGTTGCTGGCCAATCACATACTGGTTCAGGATCTCATTAATTTCTTCTGGGATAGGCAGCTTTGCGCTGTCGCCATCAGTCGTGGCTTCTTGGATTTCTTCGCGAATGATGTCGTTGCACAGATCGACGCACTCGTCACAGATGAACACCGAGGGCCCTGCAATCAGTTTTCGCACTTCGTTCTGGCTTTTGCCACAGAAGGAGCAATACAGCAGCTTGCCACTATCGCCTGATGTGCTGTCGTCCGCCATCAATCATTCCCACATAGCCATTGGCTCTACGCTACCAACCTTGATACGTTTCGAGCGACTTTGCAAGTCGCCTCGGTCGTTCCCGTCAGGACCTTCTACCTTGAGGTGATGACCTCGTCGACCAGCCCATATTCAACGCTTTGCTCAGAACTCATAAAGCGATCGCGCTCAGTATCTCTCTCGATCACCTCTAGGGACTGGCCCGTGTGCTCGGCAAGTAAGGTATTCAGGCGCTCCCTCAAAAACAGGATTTCTTTGGCTTGAATTTCAATGTCGGTGGCCTGCCCCTGAGCGCCGCCACTGGGCTGGTGAATCATCGTCCGCGCATTGGGCAGAATGAATCGCTTGCCTTTTGTGCCGCCGCTAAGCAGAAACGCACCCATGGAGGCGGCCTGACCAATGCACATGGTGCTCACATCAGGCTTGATGAAGCGCATGGTGTCGTAGATCGACAAGCCCGCAGTCACCGAGCCGCCTGGACTATTGATGTACAGGTGCACATCCTTGTCCGGATTTTCAGATTCGAGAAACAACAATTGGGCGACCACCAAATTCGCCATGTGATCTTCGATGGCTCCCACAATAAAGATCACACGTTCCTTGAGCAGTCTGGAGTAAATATCGAACGAGCGCTCTCCCCTTGAGGTTTGCTCGATCACCATGGGTACTAACCCCAGACTTTGAGGCTCCAAACTGCTTTTTACGACCGTCATCTCTCTACTGCCCCTCAGATTAGGCGTTAGCGTCAGGACGCGCCTTGGCTAACGCATCCTGATAACTGCACTCAACTTCGGCAATGGCTGCATCGGCCAGAAGCCTCTCAACCACTGCATCCTCCAGCACCCTCGATTCTACACCTGCGAGCTGCTCGTTTTCAGAATAGTACCAATTGATCACTTCCTCCGGGTCCTGGTAGGTCGAAGCGATATCTTCTATGAATGCTCGGACCTTAGCTGGTTCGGCCGACAAGTCGAAGTGGCCTATCATCTCGGCCACCACGAGCCCCAATTTCACCCGACGTTGCGCCTGATCAGCAAACATTTCATCTGGCAACACAGAAGCTAAATCCAAGTCTTGCGGTGCTGCTCCGCCAAACTGCTGGAACATCTGTTGTCGCATGGTGTTGACCTCCCGGCCAATTAAGGCGGCGGGTAAGTCAATGTTCTCGTGCGCAGCAACGATGGCATCCATCACCTGGGTTTTGACTGAGGCCTCAATTGCGTTGCGGAGCTCTCGCTCCATGTTTTGCTTCACTTCTATGCGAAAATCCTGTTCATCGCCCTCTTCGAGGCCGTACTTGGAAAACAAAGCCTCGTCCACAGGCGCCAGCTCAAGGGTTTTCACTTCTTTCACAGTCACCGCAAACTGAACGTCTGCACCCGCGAGGTCTTCCTTCTGGTAATCCTCTGGAAACGTTAAATCGAGGACTTTCTCGTCGCCTGCGTTAGCGCCTATCAGCCCATCCTCAAAACCGGGAATCATGCGTCCCGATCCGAGCTCCAAAGAGGTTCCCTCGGCCGAGCCACCCTCAAATGCCTCCCCGTCCTTGGTGCCCACAAAATCGATAACCACTGTGTCCCCGTCTTGAGCAGCCTGCTCTGATGCGACCCATTGCCCCTGCTGCTTTCTGAAAACCTCAATGATGTCGTCGATATCTGCATCAGTGACTTCTGCGACGGGTTTTTCGATAGTGAGATCCTTCAGCGGTTGAACCTCTATCGTAGGAAATACCTCAAAAGTCGCGGTGTACTCAACATCCTGCCCTGCATCGAGTTTTCTCGCCTCAATACTCGGCTGACCGGCGGGGCGCAGATTTTCAGAGACCACGGCCTCTTGGAAGGATTGGCTAATTACCTCGCCCAGGACCTCCTGCCGAACCCCAGCGCCAAACCGCTGTTTCATGACTTTCATGGGGACTTTGCCGGGACGGAAACCCGGCAACCGAGCATTTCGAGCTGCATCTTGCAGCCGCTGATTGACGACCGACTCAACACGGTCCGCCGGCACTCCCACGGTTAATCGTCGCTCTAATCCGGATGTTGTTTCTACGGAAACCCGCATGGTGCTGCTCCTACCTGACATTCCAACAGTGATTGGCTGGGCTGCACGCAAGACGGCACTGCCCAGACCCCTGATTCTGGGTTGGCTCTACAAATGAGGCGGAATGTGGTGCGGAAGGAGAGACTCGAACTCTCACGTCGTTAGACACTGGAACCTAAATCCAGCGCGTCTACCAATTTCGCCACTTCCGCAGATGACTGCAAATCTCCGCCACAGCGCGACCCAACGAGGCGCGCGATGGTGTCATAGAATCTGGGTGGTTTCAACGCCGCTGAGTAGCCACGAGGTACCTTGGTGGAGTTCGTTGCCCAGTGCTCGGCGCGGGCAAATAAGAATCCTCATTAGCTTTTAAATATCTATATAAATCAATTAGTTAAAACAAATAATTAAACTTGATATTGATAATTTTTGCGGGCTACTCGCGGTAATATGACAGATTGATCTAACAAACCGTAGCCCAGCACTGGCAATAAGTCAGGAAACAGGCATAATAACTTTGTCGCAGTGCCCCTCACTAAGCCTGCTGACAACGGGTATCCCAAGTACCCGTAATGTGTGCCTGCAGGTGTGCCCGCAGGCGCACCACTCCTAAAAGTCTATGACTACGGGCCCCTCGGGGCCCGCTTTTTTTTGTGCGTTTTTTGCGCGGCCTTTTTTTGTGTGGCCTCTACGGGGTGCCCTTCGGGTCAGCAAATCACCCTTGCAATGTCGTTCACCAAATGGCCCGGGGTGTTCGACGCTTTAATCCTCGCTTATAGGGTATGCGTTGCCCTCTCCGCCCCAATAAGGCCCGCAAGATACGTCTCAATTTTTCGGTTCAATCCAGCGTCCTGATCGGAAAACTCAACACCAATGCCTGCTTGTCGATGACCTTGAGCGCCAGCAGGCGTCATCCAAACCACCCTGCCGCGCACCAAGAGCGCTTCAGGCTCGTCCATTAAGCGCAGTCGAAATTGCACCTCATCGCCAAGATGGAACGTGCCCTGTGACGGAACAAATAAACCGCCTTTTTCCAGAAAAGGCATGTAAGCACTGTGTAGCGAAGCCGCGTCACGGATCGTTAAACTCAATCTGTCTGACTGTAGATCGCTCATCGGCTAACCCTAACCAGCGATGCCCTGCTTGCCAAGTCCAATTAAAAACGCCTCTGCGACAGATCGGAACTGTGGATGCGGCAAAGTTCTACAGAGCCGAAAGATCTCCGCAGACAAAATTTCCTTTGACGGCGTGGCCCCCGCACGCAGTCGACTCCACAGTTCGGTCAGGCAGCGGTGCAACAGCAGCCAACTCTGCCCCTGCGACCGCAATTCGCCCAAGTTGGTAGCACGAACTTTTTGCTCGCACCAACTCATCATTTGGTAGACCAGTACCGACGCATCAGCTTCGGCCCACACAGCGGGAACCGAAACGCCGCCATCGCCCGCCTCGGTAACATCCACAAAAGACTCGCGTAGGGCCAACAACATTCCCCCCGCTGCTGGAGTATCCATCGCGCTAGCAGACACCGCGCGCCCCTGATGCAAAGACAGCGCGGCCGCTGCTCTCTCCGTATCAAAGCCATGGTCGTTTATTAACCATGACAGCGCATCTTCTTGGCCTGGCAACGCGAGATTGACGAGCTGACAGCGAGATCTGACCGTGGCGGGCAGTCGCCAGGCCTCACCCACAGATAGGAGGAGCAGGCTATTCCCAGACGGTTCCTCAAGTGTTTTGAGTAAGCTGTTCGCCGCGGCAGGCGTCATATTTTCTGCGCGCTCTATGATCAAGATCTTTATCTGGCCATAAAGTGCGGTTTGTTGAAGAAATTTCGACGCCGCGCGCACTTGATCAATGCCGATCGCCGATTTCCCAGATTCTGCCCTTACCTCCAGCATGTCGCCATGGGTGCTCTGGTAAAAACTTCTGCAGCCTAAACAGCTGCCGCAGGGTGACTGCCCCTCTGTATGGCAAAGCTGATGCACCGCAACTAATTGACTGAAAAGGGCGGCTTGCAGCGGGTCCTCCGAGGTCACCAAATACGCATGACCCAGGCGATTTTGAGCCACCAATTGGTTGAAACTGATGAGGGCGGCCGTCATCCATGCGGGCTCAGCCACGAATTGTCTCTCGTTAGAGTCGTTGCCCGCTTCGCTCATTTGCTGAACCATTTCTGTACGAGGGTCTCCAACTGGCGCTCCACCCCGATGAGGTCTTGCTCGGCATCAATAACGGTGTAGCGATCAGGAAAATCTCTTGCGCGCGCCAGATACCCGCTCCTCACACGCTCATAGAATATGATGGACTCACGTTCGAAACGATCCAGCGCTCCTCTTGACCGTGCCCTTTCCAATCCGACCTCGGGAGGCAAATCGAGCAGGATGACTTGGTGCGGCTGCAAATCCCCTTGAACGATGTTTTCCAGCTGCCTGATAAGGTCAACTGACATACCCCTAGCGGCTCCCTGATACGCGTAGGTAGCGTCAGTGAAACGATCACAGATGACCCATTCGTCTCTATCAAGCGCGGGCTTAATTACGGCCGCGATATGCTGGGCCCGGGCAGCAAACATCAATAATAACTCGGTCATCTCTTCGGGAGTCTCGCCGTCTGGACTTAGCAGGACTTGCCGAAGTGATTCTGCCAATGGCGTCCCTCCCGGTTCTCGGGTGAGGGTGACCGATTGACCCTCAGATTCGAGGCGCCTTGCGAGATACTGTTGCGCTGTTGACTTACCCGCCCCTTCTCCCCCTTCTATGGTGATGAAACGGGCCAAAACTATCGCTCCTGCGTCGAGCGCTCGGGTGTCGAGCGATAATCTGCCCGTCTTGCGAGCTGATATCGCCGGACATTTTCCTCATGCTCTTCAAGTGATTCGCTGAAGGCGTGGGTACCATCGCCCTTGGCCACGAAGTAAAGCGCATTAGAGTCATCAGGATTGAACACGGCCCTGAGGGCAGCCTCACCGGGTAACGCAATCGGCGTGGGGGGCAGCCCCTTTATCACGTAGGTGTTGTAGCTGTTACCAGAATCTCTCAAGTGAGTTCGCCTGAGGTTGCCGTCGTAGCGCTCTCCCAAACCATAAATGACGGTTGGGTCTGTCTGCAATCTCATTCCTTGTTTCAATCGACGCAGAAAAACACCGGCGATCTGGCTTCGCTCCGAGGGGGCAGCCGTTTCTCGCTCAACAATGGATGCCAAAATGAGTGCTTCGTAAGGCGATGCCAACGGCAAAGTGCTTGCTCGACTACCCCAAAGATCCGACAGGAGTTGATCCATGGCGGCATGCGCCCGCCTGAGAATATCGGCGTCGGTATCGCCTGCGGAGAAAGACCAGGTTTCTGGCAAAAACCAACCCTCTGGAGAAGCTGAAGGCGATAGCAACGAGGAAAGCACGGCGCTTAATTCATCAGCGGGCGTTGGGATTAATTTCGGGTGCTGCTGCAGCAGCGCTATCGCGGCCCCAAGGGTAATACCCTCTGGAATGGTAATTTGGTATTGCACGACTTGACCGGTTGCGAGGTGCCGAATGAAGTTTTCGACGCTCATGTCGTCACGGATGCGAAATTCACCCGCCTGAATTTTGCTATCTAATCCTTGCCACTGCGCGAGGCGGCCAATCCAGCCTGCGCCGCTGAGCCATCCCTGAGCCTCTGCGCGCCGGAGTATCTGGTGAAGGCTCTCACCCGACTCTATTGTTAATAAACGCGATGCTTCACCGAGGTTGAGTGTCTGGTGCCACAGCGTCGTTACATAGACCACGCCGGCCCCCAATGACGTCAGAACCAGGGTCGCAGCAAGGAAAAGAGGGCGGACAATCAACGTATGTGTTGCTCTAGCGCATTTCGAATCACGTCGACTACGCCGTCATTCGCCGCGTAAGTGCGGCGCTCAATAGATCCCACTGTTGCGATACCCACCAGCGTATTGGTGATCATTACAAGGTCTGCACCGAGCACTTCATCCAGAGTTACGGCGCATTCTTCCACTTCATAACCCAGGTCGGGCAGGACTGATTCGATCAGCAATTGTCGACGGGTACCCGCAATACCCGCACGACGCAGAGAGGGTGTTAGCGCGCGCTGCCCTGTAAGCATCCAAATATTCCCCCTGCTGGAAGAAATCACTTGAGCTTGATCATCCAGCATTACAGCGTCATCCCACCCCGCAAGAGCTGCCTCGCGGGCCGCCAGCACTTGCTCCGTTCGCGCCAGTAGCTTCAATCCCGCCAGTTGCGGTTGATCTTGCCAGTGAGCTTTCGCAATGCCACAACGCCAAGGGGCAATGGCCGGCTCGATGGGTGCGGAAGCGGTCAGGATATAGCGTGGCGAGGGCGAAGAAGGCGGTGCGTATCCGCGCGGCCCCGACCCTCGCGTCACCGTGAGCCTAGCAGTACCAACGTGGCTGACTTTCAGGAGACACCTTTCAGCTTCCTGAACCGCTCTCTGTGCCTCAGTCTGTGGCTCGTCGAACTGAAGCGCAGACAGCGCCTTCGACAACCTCTCCTCGTGAAGCGGCCGGCACATGATACGACCGTCGCGGCACAAAAAGGTCTCAAATGCGCCATCCGCGTAGTTAAGGCCGCGGTCATCAACCGGTATTGTTGTCGCCTCCTCGCCGTTTATCCAGCTATGGCCCGTCATCTTCCGGTCTTTTAGGTCATGCGACTAAAAATTAAAGAGCCATTGGTGCCCCCGAATCCAAAGGAATTGGATAGCGCGTGTTTTATGACTCGCTCCTGCGCCGCATGAGGCACATAGTTGAGATCGCACTCGGGGCTAGGGTTATCCAGATTAATGGTCGGCGGGGCGACATTATCTCGCAGCGCCAAAATAGTCAGTATTGCCTCAACCGATCCGGCCGCCCCCAATAGGTGGCCGATCATCGATTTGGTTGAGCTCACAGCGAGCTCATACGCATGGGGTCCAAAAACGGCTTTGATGGCCTGAGACTCTGCCAGATCACCCGCTTCAGTCGACGTTCCATGCGCGTTGATGTAACCCACGTCCTCCATCGCAATTTCCGCATCTTGCAACGCCTGAAGCATGGCCGCCGCCGCGCCGCGGCCGTCTGAGGGTGGCGAAGTCATGTGGTACGCGTCTCCGCTCATGCCGAATCCGGTAACCTCGCAGTAAATATTAGCACCTCGGGTGATAGCAGCATCCAGAGACTCGAGCATCAGCATGCCCGCTCCGTCTCCCAGCACGAAACCGTCACGATCTTGATCCCATGGACGAGACGCGCGCTCGGGGTCGTCATTTCGGGTAGAGAGGGCCCTTGCAGCGGCAAATCCGCCCACCCCGACTGGCGTGGTTGCCATCTCGGCACCTCCGACCAACATTGCATCGACATCGCCGGAAGCGATCAGCCGAGCACCCAAGCCGATGTTATGTGTACCTGTGGTGCAGGCGGTGACGACAGCAAGGTTTGGCCCCTGCAGGTTGTACATAATGGATAAATTCCCGGCGATCATATTGATGATCGCACCTGGGACAAAAAAGGGTGAAATGCGCTTAGGGCCCTTTTGATCGACCAACATCGCGGTATCTTCAATCGACCCAATGCCGCCGATCCCGGAGCCTATCGCACAGCCAATGCGGGAAGCGTTTTGTTCAGTAACGATGATCCCTGAATCTCTAAAGGCCTGAATGCCCGCGACCATTCCGTACTGGATAAAAGGATCCATTCGGCGAGCATCCCGAGCCTCCAAATACCCCTCGACACTAAAGTTCTTTACGCTCGCACTGAATCGTGTGGAAAAGGCACTGGCATCAAACTGCTCGATCAGCGCGGCACCACTTTTACCGCCGCAAATACCGTCCCACGTGCTCGCTACATCCAGCCCCAGAGGCGTTACCGCCCCGAGGCCCGTCACTACCACCCGATTACCCTTCATGCTGTGCTCCTGCTGCCCCTGCGGAACGATTTTGCGTCTCTTCATACGCCTGTTTGTCGCGATGCTTAATTGGCCAAAAATGCACTGCATCGCCGTATAACGCTACTGCCCCATAAAAGACAAAGGGCCGCGCTGTATAACAGGGCGGCCCTCTCTCCGTTCCGGTATTGGATTTAAGAGAGGTTGTCGTTGATATAGTCAATAGCGAGTTGAACGGTGGTAATCTTTTCGGCCTCTTCATCGGGGATTTCGGTCTCGAACTCCTCCTCGAGTGCCATCACCAGCTCAACCGTATCGAGGGAATCAGCGCCCAGGTCGTCGACAAACGACGCCTCAGCCTTCACTTCCTCTTCCTTGACGCCAAGCTGCTCGGCGACAATCTTCTTTACTCGATCTTCAATATTGCTCATGGTGTAGTCTTTGCTCCCCAAATTATCGTCGGACTCGAGGTCCAAACGCGGTGGATTTTACTGGTTTTTGCGGTGAGTAAAACCCTTTTTGACACGTGAAAAATCCTTGATGCCGCTTTTTATCCCATGTAGAGGCCGCCATTTACATGCACGGTTTCGCCGGTTATGTACTGGCCGGCATCACTTGCAAGAAACGCGACCACGGCAGCGACGTCCTCGGGTTGTCCCAGCCGGGCGAGGGGGATCTGCGTAGCAAGTGCTTGTCGCTGGGACTCATCCAGCGCCTTCGTCATGTCAGTGTCAATAAAGCCGGGCGCTACACAATTGACGGTAATTGATCTGGAACCGAGCTCCCGGGCAAGAGATCTCGCCATGCCCTCCGCACCCGCTTTTGTAGCCGCGTAGTTACTTTGTCCAGCATTGCCCATAGATCCAACGACAGACGTGACGTTAATGACACGACCCCACCTCGCTTTGGTCATGCCTCGCAAGCAGACTTTCGTGAGACGAAACAGGGCATTTAAATTGGTATCAATGACCTCGCTCCACTCATTGTCTTTCATGCGCATCAAAATATTGTCCTGAGTGACCCCAGCGTTATTGACCAAAACCAGTGGATCTCCCATTTCAGATCGCACGGACTCTATCAGCTGGGCGATGCTGTCAGGATCCCTGACATCGAGCACCTTGCCCACGCCGCCCTGGCGGCTCAAATGCTCAGTGATCCTGTCTGCTCCAGCCTCGCTGGTGGCAGTTCCGACCACACGACACCCGTTATCAGCCAGCGCGGCAGCAATCGCCGCGCCAATGCCGCGGCTAGCGCCTGTTACCAATGCTATTTTTTGAGCCGCCTCACTCATCGGTTTTAGCCCCTTGCCGCGTCGCGCAGCGTGTCTGGGTTCTCTAGTGGCGTACACGCCGCCAGCTTGTCTATTCGTTTGATCAGGCCCGTGAGCACCTTGCCCGGCCCGCATTCGATATACTTTTGGCACCCCGCCTTTAACAGCGTGAGCATACATTGGGTCCACATAACAGGCTCCGACACCTGACGAACCAACAGCCTT
>Ga0181602_10001900_pt1 | contig 18079 bp, 20 predicted proteins | sample 041ome_14_FD_148640 | JGI IMG/M metagenome (GOLD analysis project Ga0181602, IMG submission 148640) | Coastal salt marsh microbial communities from the Groves Creek Marsh, Skidaway Island, Georgia - 041408US metaG (spades assembly) | ecosystem: Environmental > Aquatic > Marine > Intertidal zone...
GCGGTTACGGCCACATAAAAGCCAGGAATCGGGAGGCGCTACTGCTCCGACGAACTCAACTTCTGGATGAATTTCGTGGCGACGTTCAATTTGTGGTCAACGAGAAATCGACTGCCTAATCGTCAAAAGAGGAACGCGCGCACCCTATTCATTGTCGCGAGTGCCGGTATTCTGCAAATCTTTGTCGTGAGAGTAGGAAAGAGAACTGTGCGCGCTGAAATCAGTTAAAAATTGGTCGGGACGGCAGGATTTGAACCTGCGACCACCACACCCCCAGTGTGGTGCGCTACCAGACTGCGCTACGCCCCGAACGGACGCGGATCATACCCAAATTTGGTGGGGGTTTAAACAGAAGAGAGCAGTGAGCGTGCTTTTTCCAGGTCGCTAAGACTCTCGCGAATTGCCGCCTGTATTTCTACCGGTGTGGGCTCTCGTCGCTCATTACTCAATCGCTGGCGTGCGCCACCGATCGTGTACCCCTGGGAGTAGAGCAGACTGCGAATCGTGCGGACCAGCTCAACATCCTCGCGCTGGTAATAACGCCGGTTACCACGACGCTTTACGGGGCTCAACTGGGGGAATTCTTGCTCCCAGTATCGCAGCACATGGGGCTTGACCGCACACAACTCGCTGACCTCTCCGATAGTGAAATACCGCTTGCCCGGAATCGCAGGAAGCTCATCGTTGTGGGTCGCGTCAAACATCAAGCATTCCTTCTTCGCCCATACTCACATCAACCCGTGCCTTGAGTTTTTGTCCCGCCTTAAATGTCACCACACGTCTTGCCGAGATAGGTATCTCTTCCCCGGTCTTGGGGTTACGGCCCGGCCGCTGCCTTTTGTCGCGAAGATCAAAATTTCCGAAGCCCGAGAGCTTCACTTGCTCGTTGTTCTCGAGACAGATCCGAATCTCTTCAAAAAATTGTTCAACCAACTCCTTGGCCTCGCGCTTGTTGAGTCCAAGGCGCTCGTGTAGCCGATCGGCTAATTCAGATTTGGTCAACGCGGTCATCTCACTCGTCAGTGCCGCAATTTGGCACTCAATTTTTCCTGCAAAAAAACAATCACTTGAGCTAGTGATTCGCTTATCTCTTCATCAGTTAGGGTGCGACTTTGATCGCGGAAAGTCAAACCAATGGCCAAACTTTTCTCTGTTTTCGCGATACCCTCGCCTTGATACACATCAAAAATCAACGCTTCACTGACACTGGGGCCCGCCGCCGATTGGGCTACGGCCAAAACCTCTGTCGCGGGCACCGCACGATCAACCACCACAGCAAGATCTCTCCGGGTTTCCGGATAGCGGGACATTTCCTGAAACTCGGGTACTCGGCGCGGCGTGATGGCCTCCAGCTCCAGTTCCGCCACATAAACATGTCGGGGTAGGTCTAGCTGACTGGCTACGACTGGATGAATCCGTCCCATCACCCCGACCACCGCGTCACCGAGCAGCAGCTCCGCGGTCTGGCCATCGTGAAGCCCTGGCCTTACCGTCGAACGAAACTCGAGGTTGCCTATGGCGCCCGCCAGTAGCGACTCGACCTCTCCCTTCATGTCGTAAAAATCGACCACATCTGAACTAGAGGTCCAACTCTCCGGAGAACGCGAGCCGCATATCAACAGACCAAGGGCAGACTGCTGCCGATACTCCGCGTCGGGGAAAAACCGCAATCCCGTCTCAAATAAACGAATTCGCGGTCGTTGTCGCTTAACGTTATGTGCCGCCGCGGCCAACAGACCGGGTAACAGCGACGTCCTCATCACGGCCAGATCAGCGGAGATCGGGTTGCGCAGTGCTATGGGATCCAGATCAGGATCCATGATTCGCTGTAACTCGGGGCTCACAAAGCTGAAAGTGATGGCCTCGTTGAAGCCTCTCGCGACCAGACGATGTTTGAGGAGCGAGACAGGTGTCTGACTTTCGGGTTCTACACTCGCGGGTGCATTGCCCCCCAGGGGCCGCGCGGGAATGTTGTCGAAGCCGTGCAGTCGAGCGACCTCCTCAATGAGATCTGCTTCCCGCCCCATATCAAAGCGCCAACTGGGGGCAGTGCAGGTCCACTCTTGCGACGCCGGGTTGGCGGCCACGGCAAAGCCCAAGGCTGAAAACATTCTCTGTATTTCAGTATCGGGCAATTCGACACCCAGCGTTTGCTCAATAGTCGAACCACGCAATACCACCGCCGGCCGATGAGGCAAATGCTCCTCTGAGGAAACATCGACAACCGGCCCCGCTTCACCGCCTACCCACTCGAGAAACAGCGCAGTCGTCCGCTCAATGGCCAGGTAGGGCAATTCGGGATCCACGCCTCGCTCGTAGCGATGGGACGCATCCGTATGCAGACCATACTGCCGGGCCTTGCCCGCTATGAGCTCAGGGGTGAAGAAAGCGGCCTCCAAAAAGAGGTCTTTGGTGTCGGGGCTAATACCGCTGCCCTCGCCGCCCATAATGCCGGCCATGGCAAGCGCCTTTTGGTGATCTGCGATCACCAGAGTTCCCTCAATCAGGGTGCGCTCCTCGCCATCGAGTAAGACGATCCGCTCATTATCCGCGGCCTCCCTGACTACAATGCCGCCCTCAAGTGAGTTGAGGTCAAAGGCATGCAGTGGTTGCCCCAGCTCCAGCATCACATAATTGGTGATATCCACAACCGCGTCGATTGATCGGATACCGGCTCGCCGGAGACGCTCCACCATAAAAAGCGGCGTGGGTTTGGCAACATCTACGTTACGGATAACCCGCCCCAAATATCGGGGACACTTTGAAGGAGACGCTACCTCCACCGGGAACTGGTCATCTATAGACGCGGCAACCGGCACGATTTCGGGGGTTTTCAGCGCGGTGTTGGTCACTGCCGCCAGATCTCTCGCCAGCCCCGCCACGCTCAGACAGTCCGCTCGATTCGGTGTGAGACCGACCTCAATGAGCGTGTCATTGAGGTCAAGATACACCTCGATCGGCGTACCCACTGGCGCGTCGGACGCCAAAGCCAGCAAGCCGTCATGATCGTCCGACAACGTCAGTTCCGCCGCCGAACACAGCATTCCCTGCGATTCGACCCCCCGTAACTTAGCCTTCTTGATCTTGATATCACCGGGCAACGTTGCACCGGGCTGTGCCAAGGGCGCCTTCAACCCCTCAGCCGCGTTCGGGGCACCGCAAACAATCTGCACTATTTCAGTACCGGTATTTACCTGGCAAACCCTGAGCTTGTCTGCATCGGGGTGGGGTAGCGCCGAGACAATCTCAGCCACCACCACGCCGCTCAACCCTTCTGCCAGTGGCGCCACCGAGTCTACCTCGAGCCCCGCCATGGTCAGCCGGTGCGCAAGTTCTGCGGTATCGAGGTCGGGGTTAACCCATTCCCGCAACCAGTTTTCAGAGAGAATCACGCCGACACCTCAGAGAAACTGCGCCAGAAAGCGCAGGTCATTTTCAAAGTTCAGGCGAAGATCACCGATGCCATAGCGCAGCATGGCCAGGCGTTCCACACCCATGCCAAAGGCAAACCCTTGAAAGCGCTTGGTGTCGATTCCGCTCATCTCCAACACGCGAGGATGCACCATGCCGCAGCCCATGACCTCAAGCCATCCGGTACCACTGCAAACACGACATCCCTCACCCGCACACTTCACGCATTGAATATCCACCTCGGCAGACGGCTCAGTAAATGGAAAATATGAGGGGCGAAATCGAACTGAGAGCGCGTCTTGCTCAAAGAACGCGTGCAAGAAATCCTGAATGACGCCCTTGAGTTGCCCGAAACTCACATCGTCGTCGATCAACAACCCCTCCACCTGATGAAACATGGGAGAGTGTGTGAGATCGGAGTCGCAGCGATAAACCCTGCCGGGGCAAATTACTCTGATAGGCGGCTCCCGAGTTTCCATCGTACGAATCTGAACCCCCGAGGTATGGGTGCGCAGGACATGGGAGTCGTCAATATAAAACGTATCGTGCATCGCTCTGGCGGGATGATGCGCGGGGATGTTGAGCGCCTCGAAGTTATGATAGTCGTCTTCGATCTCAGGCCCCTCAACCACCTGAAAACCCAGACGCGAGAAAAAATCTGCCATGCGTTCGATAGTGCGAGTAATGGGATGCAGAGACCCCATCAACTCGACCCTTCCGGGCAAAGTTACATCGACTCGCTCCCGCTCTAATTCTTCGCGGATTGCCGCACCCTGCAGCACCTGCTTGCGATCGCTGATCTCGTTATTCAGTATTTGCTTTAGCGCGTTGATCTCCGCGCCTGCTTTGGGGCGCTCTGCCGCGTCGAGCTGTCCCAAAGATTTCAATAAATCAGTAACTCGGCCTTTTTTCCCCAATAACTCCACCCGCAACTTTTCCAGCGCGGCCACATCTACCGCTGACGCTATCGCCGCGGTTGCTTCGTTCTTTAGATCATCTAGTGCTTGCATTAGTTCGATGTTGCGGATTCACGAGTGACAGTGTCAACACGAAAAAGGGAGACCATGGCCTCCCTTTCGCATTATTGAGTCAAGCGACCGCTAACTCGGGAATGACGATCAGGCGGCCAAGGCTGTTCGAGCACGCTCGACAACAGCAGCGAACGCTTCTTTGTCGTGCACTGCCAGATCCGCCAACACTCGACGGTCCAACCCGATCTCGGCGCGCTTAAGACCATTGATCAGGCGGCTGTAAGTCATTCCATTGGCACGAGACTGGGCATTAATGCGCGTAATCCACAACGCGCGGAACTGGCGTTTGCGTTGACGTCGATCACGGTAGGCATATTGCCCGGCCTTGGTCACGGCCTGTTTAGCCACTCGAAATACGCGCGAGCGTGCCCCGTAATAGCCTTTGGCTTGCTTTAAAATCTTTTTGTGTCGGCGGTGCGCCGTCACTCCACGTTTTACGCGAGGCATAAGTCAGTACTCCTGATGAAGTTCGGCGTTATTTGGCACGCAACATGCGATCGATCAAAACCTCATCCGATTTATGAATCATCGAGGTTCCGCGCAGTTGACGCTTACGCTTGGTCGTCATTTTGGTCAGGATATGACTTTTGAAAGCACTTTTGCGCTTATAACCACCCGCTGTTTTCTTGAACCGCTTCGCGGCCCCGCTGTGAATTTTTGCTTTTGGCATCTCTACTACTCCGCATTGGCACAGGCCAGTCTCCCACCTGTGGATAAGTTAACCGGAAATTAGGGCATTCACGGGCCACTAACTCCGCTTTTTGGGGGCAATAACCATGGTCAGTTGCCGGCCTTCCATTTTCGGGAACTGCTCGACACTGCCCAACTCGATCAGATCAGCTTCTACTCGCTTGAGTAGCTCCATGCCAATTTCCTGATGCGCCATTTCACGACCGCGGTAACGCAACGTGACTTTGGCCTTATCGCCATTTTCGAGGAAACGCACCAGGTTGCGCAGCTTTACCTGGTAGTCACCCTCTTCCGTCCCTGGACGAAACTTCATTTCTTTAATCTGTGTGCGCTTGGCTCGCTTGCGCTGTGCCGCTTTCTGCTTCTTGGACTCAAAGACATGCTTGCCGTAGTCCATTATTTTGCAGACAGGCGGATCGTTCTCCGCCATCATCACCAGATCCATACCGGCAGCCTCTGCGGCGGCCTGCGCTTCAGCATTAGACACAATGCCCACTTGGGCGCCCTCTGCGTCAACTAGGCGAACATGCGTCGCCGTTATCTGGTCGTTGGTCAGCGCCTTTTTACTGTTGCCTTCGCTCTTGATACTGCCGTTCTCCCATCAAGGTTTTGTTGGTAGAGGCAGTATTCCGGGCTACTAAGAACAATCGGGCACTTCCTCCAATACAAACAGGTGCGCGAGTTTACTGCCGGCGGGGGCGATTCACAAGTGAAAAGAAAGGCGACAAATTCGCCGTTTCAGGCTGAATTTATTCCACTTCGCCGAGCAAATGCGCGCTGAGGGTACCGCTGAAAAGCGGACTTTAAAACCACGAACAGAAAACGACGCTCAGGAATCTAGCGACAAACGGGTCCAGTCGCGAGGGGTGCAGCCAAAGCGGCGCTGGAAAAAACGACTGAAGTTACCGGAGGTGGCATAACCCAGCTGTTCGGCGATCACTTGCGTGGGGAATACCCCACTCTCAAGCAGCGGCAAACACATCTCAGCCCGGACTTCATCCACCAGATCAGAGAAACGACAGGATAGGTACGTTTCGAATCGGCGCTGCAAAGTGCGCTTGTCGCAATTCAAACGGGAGGCGAGATGGGTCAAGTCACAGTCACCCTGAGGCAGATGGCTTCGAATCCAGCTACAAGTATCGTTTTTCAACAGGACGACAGCTGCCTCTTCATGGTAGCGCTCTCTTGTCTCAAGTACCTCGGCGTCGCAAACTCGGTTGCGCCGACTGGGATTGTCCTTGCTGAGGCAGTCACGATCGATCAGCAACTCAGTCTCAGTGGCCGCGGCATCAATCGGGACACCCATAAACTGATCTGGCCAGTCAACGTTACCTTGAGTCGGCTTGATTCGAATCACAAGTGGCCGGAAAGAATCGCCCAGCACATCCAATAATCCAGACATCAGTTGCAACGTGCCCAGAACCACCATCCGCTCGGCCTGCTTGACCGTCATGTCGACGGGTCTGTCGAGCCAGGCGGTAAGAGCCGCATGATCACCGCGCATGCTCCCGGTCCAATACAGGGGTTCGGCATGGAGACAGTTGTACATCAGGACTACCCTAATAGCGTCAGCCACCGTCTCCGCATTCTCTATCAACGACAGCATGCGGCCAGCGCAGTCACGGCCCTGACGTTGCGCCAGTTCTAGGAGAGTGGTGTCAGACTCAGCACAAAGCGCATCAAGAAGTCTGGCGGCATCGCCCGCCATGACCATCGGCCCCAGCCCTCGAGGTGAGACTGCCGACTCAATAATTCTCTCAAACTGAGCCGCGCACGAAGAGCTGGGCGCCAATGATTGAGCGCCCCAAAATGCTGCTGTACTAATGGCGTAGCCCAAATTGATCCCAGTGCTTTTTCACATCCGGTCTGACCGTAGCAAAAAAATAATCCCCTGTCTGCAACTTAAACCCTAGGTATATTCAGTGCTTTTCGGGCATTGGATCCCCTCTACCGCTCCGTTGAGGCATACTCAGTGCAGTGACAACAGAGGCCCCGACATGTGTTTAATCTCCTATAGGCCAGAGAATTCGCTTGAGCGAGCACCGCAAACCGAGGGGCTTACCCGCCGCCTATTTGGATCCGCGACGCGGTGTTTCACCGGTCATGCTGTTGCGCTGCCGCTGGTGATCACCATGCTGTCGCTGGGACTCGCGCAGCAGGTAAAGAGCCAATCCTCTCCCCTGGCGGCCGGAGCAGCGATCACCGTTCAATACGGGTACCTGACTCATCACTACCTCACCGCATGGGAGGACGACAATCTACCCGCCGGCGTCCTGCGCGGGTTACCGCCGCACTCGGCCTTACGGCAGGACCCAGGGTCAGAAAGTCTGGCGGCCCCCCCGCAAACCGACGACACTTCGACCCTGCCCGGGCTTTCTGAGAGACAGCCGGCTCAGGATGCAGCGATTTTGTATCAGCTGGATCTCGGCGAGCGCGGCATGCAAATGATGGTCAGCGCCAAGACCGGGCTAAGGCCCGGACAGTGCGTTGCGCTGGAGCGCAGCGGAGCAATCGCCAACCTGAGGCGGGTCAGTCCAGCATTTTGCGACCCCGAAAATCAGGAGGTGATCGAAAGCCTGGGCGCGATCAGAGCCGCTCAAGTCGAACACTGCATGCGGTCGCTACAACGCTATCGAAAGCAGGCAGCTACGAACGCGGCGAATCAGGCCCTGACCGAAGTGGCGATGCTCTGCGATGGCGGCTGAGCAAAGTTTGTCTACGCGATCCCATTGAGCGCTTAGTGCGTGCTCACCCGCCCTTTTCTCGACACTTCCTCTGAGAGCGTTTGCATCAGATCCTGAAGGCTGAGCGATCCGAGGTCGCGTCCGTGCCGGGCTCTCACCGACACACTGCCCGACACCATTTCTTTATCCCCTACAACAACCACATAGGGAACTTTCGCCAATTCCAACTCGCGGATCTTGAATCCAACCTTTTCATTCCTGAGATCTGCTTCGACACGAAAGCCTGCCGAGCGCAGCCTCTCGGCCACCTCACTGGCATAATCCGCTTGCTTATCAGTGATATTCACCACCACCGCCTGTCGGGGCGCCAGCCAAAGCGGAAAAGCGCCCTCGTAGTGCTCGATGAGAATACCAATGAAGCGCTCGAAGGAGCCAAGAACGGCGCGGTGCAGCATCACGGGCGTTTTTCGGGCCCCGTCTTCCGCCACGTACTGGGCGTCGAGGCGGCCGGGCATGGAAAAGTCCACCTGAATCGTGCCCAACTGCCAGACCCGACCAATGCAATCCTTGAGTGAGAATTCGATCTTCGGACCATAGAAAGCGCCCTCTCCGGGTAAGGTTTCCCAGGGTAAGCCCTTGGCGTCGAGCGCTTCGGCCAGCGCCGCTTCGGCGCGATCCCAATCCTCGTCAGAACCCACGCGTTCTGGGGGTCGCGTAGACAGACGGTATATTACCTCGCTAAAACCGAAGTCAGCATAGACCTCGTGCAGCATGTCGATAAACCGCGAAACTTCCGGTTGTATCTGGGCCTCGGTGCAAAATATATGAGCATCATCCTGAGTAAAACCCCGGACCCGCATGATGCCGTGCAATGACCCCGAAGGCTCATTGCGATGACAACTGCCGAACTCGGCCAGCCGCAGCGGCAGGTCACGGTAGGACTTGAGGCCCTGGTTAAAGACCTGCACGTGGCAGGGGCAATTCATGGGCTTGACCGCAAACTGCCGATCCTCGGCTTCTAAGGTAAACATCCCCTCCGCGAACTTGTCAGCGTGACCCGAGCGTTGCCAGAGGCTGAGATCCACCACCTGCGGCGTTTTGATCTCTCTATAGTCATAGGCCATCTGCTTGTCTCGCATGTATCGCTCGATGGTCTGATAAATACTCCAGCCAGCGGGATGCCAGAACACCATGCCGGGAGCCTCTTCCTGGGTGTGGAAAAGATTGAGTTTTTTGGCGATCTTACGATGGTCACGCTTCTCGGCCTCTTCAATGCGGGTGAGATACGCCTTGAGTTGTTTCTTGTTGGCCCAAGCAGTGCCGTAAATGCGTTGCAATTGCTGATTGTTAGCGTCGCCGCGCCAGTAAGCACCGGCAACCTTGGTCAGCTTGAATGCCTGCAATTTACCCGTGCTGGGGACATGGGGCCCGCGACAGAGATCCATCCACTCACCCTGCTTGTAGATCGTGATTTCCTCGTCGCCCGGCAGGTCCTCAATGATCTGCACCTTGTAGTGCTCGCCCATGTTACGAAAGATCTCGATGGCCTTTTCGCGAGGGCTCACAATGCGCTCAACGGTCAGATCGTCTGCAGCGATCTCCAGCATGCGCTTCTCGATATTTTCGAGGTCTTCGGGCGTAAAGTTATGGCCCGACGCAAAGTCGTAATAAAAGCCGTCCTCGACCGTAGGGCCTATCGTGACTTGCGTGCCGGGAAACAGTTGCTGCACGGCTTGTGCTAACAGATGGGCGGTAGAGTGGCGAATAATCTCAATCGCCGCCTCGTCGCGATCGGTAAGGATACTCAGCTCTGCATCGTTCTCGATAACATGGGACGTATCGACCTCGCGCCCGTCAACGACCCCCGCCAAAGCCGCCTTGGCGAGCCCCGGTCCAATATCGGCGGCGACGTCAAACACGGAGACAGGGGTCTCGAAAGATCTTTGGGAGCCATCAGGCAGGGTAACAATAGGCATGAGCGTTCCTTCATTCAGTGGCGACCATTACCAGAGGCCGCATGATTATTTCAATATTTGGCTTAGGTAAGCCATTTTTGCCCTGTTATTTTGGCTTATATTGCATACAATATTGCTTACAATAGCCCTGTTCATACATCTATATGCAGGGAGGCAATAGACATGTTGAAAGCACGATACCTTCACTGGGTTGAGTCCCCACAAGGCAAGGCGCCTTACTTCTACCGCCGCTACCCCAAGCGCGTGGCCGCAATTCTCAAGAATCTGGGCAAGGATGACAAGGCCAGAAAACGCCTACCAGTACCACTCGACGCCAGCGAGCTAGAGATCATGGTCGCGCTGGATAAGGCCAACAAAACCTTCGAGCAGACCTTTTGAAATCTCAGACAAGAAGGCTTTGCCTTCTCCGTGAAGCTTCTGGCTTCATCCTGAACGGATCTTATCAAGGACGGGGGCCAACTCAAAAACGAGGTGGGACTCTGGACCTGATGGCACCAGCGAGCGCGAGTAATGTCGCTAGCAGCCAAAGAGACAAGGACGGCATCGAGTTCACTGGCACTAGGGTCGTCACCAGAGGAACAAGATACAGCATGGACTCCTTCTGTATGTTGTAATCGGAGAGAGTTCGACCATCCTCTAGCAGCTGTCCCGCAAACATTAGTCTTTGCTGATCGGGCGGGATGCCCTCTTTATCCTGAATCTTACTCTTAACGTTCTCGATGGAGTCTGATGGCTCGACCTCAAGTGTGATGGTCTTGCCGGTAAGGGTCTTGACGAAAAGCTGCATGGCGAGCGCGTCTAGCGGCAACGTCAACGCCGCCACTAAAAGAAGCAGTGGAGGTAGTCGAATCATTTTCGCTCACCTTAAATCTCAGGACAGAGCGGACCTTATACAAGGTCGGGGGCAAATGAGAAAGAAGAATCCCTTAACTGACGGAGATGGGACCCAAATCGCGCGCAAAAAAAAGCCCTGCCAAACAGCAGGGCGCAAGAGGAGTCCTACTATCATTTCAAAAACGCCCCGCAAGCTGGTCACGAGGCAACGGCAAGATATCGAATAAGTGTGAACGGATGATGTTGATGCCGTGAAGGTTCAGTGAATTCGCTAAGGAATCCCATCGTGTCGCTGTCGCTAATAAGCCCACAGGGCTCACGGTGAGGGCTCTGCCTTCATTAGACACGACACCTGCATTCTCAGACCTGACCGATCATATCAGGGGCGTGGGGGCCAAATGAGCTTGGAGTCCCTTAACTGGCGGCTAAGCTACGTGTCGACTTCGTTATTGTCCGCAGTATCTGTTTATAAGGCACGCAGAGAGAGGTGGCGTTTTACCTGCGATAGAACCGGAGTATGCGTTGAGCCATGCTGTGGCGCCACTTGCAAAGTCGTAGCAAGAGGAAAGTAAGCAGGCCTCCCAATTGGATAAGTCTTGATTAAAAGCCGATGCATCCTTAAACATACGAGTCATGAATCGCACGCTGATTACATCCCAACCACCGATGTCCTGGTTAAAAGCGGTGGCTTGTTCGAACATATTAGTCATTTCCATCACGCTGCTCGTGTTCCAACTACCAATGTCCTGATTGAAGGCGATGGCCTGTTTGAACATGTCTTGCATGCCTATCACGCTGCTGGTGTTCCAACTACCAATGTCCTGATTGAAGGCGGTGGCGCCATAGAACATGCCATCCATGTATGTCACGCTGCTGGTGTTCCAACTACCAATGTCCTGATTGAAAGCGGTGGCTCCGTCGAACATGCCCGACATGTTTGTCACGCTGCTGGTGTTCCATTCACTTATGTCTGCATTGAACTCTGTCCGATTGTAGAAGGCCGTAGACATGCGTGTAACGTTGCCCGTACACCATTGGCCGATAGGACCGTAAACACTGTTATTGCCATTCGCGAACCAGTCAGTAATCGCCGCTTCAAAGTTGGTGTCTGTAATAAGTACACCAGGTGCGACACAGCCGGAACACTGCCAAGCCCCATTCCTGTATGTAATGGTCTGACCTTCTTCACATGAAAGGCCCGCTAACAGGTCGGTAGCACACACCCACGCTGATCCGTTCCATTTAATGATCTGATCTGTTGTGCAGTTAGAGGGTGGAAGGGCCAACTCTGTATCGGCGCGGAACAGCTCGAAATCTTCGTCATTGGAGTCAATCGCACTCTCCAATGTATCGAAGTTCTCATTAACGTCTGCCGCTGCGGCGGGAGTCCCATCCTCAAAGACATTGGGCACCTGTGTCTGGGCGATCGCGGAGACAGATGCCACCAGTGCGGCAATGGCGATTAAAGAAGCCCATGGCTTCTTATGAATAGGCTTCGCCCGATCTAGCGTTCTCATCATTCGTCCTCGGCCTGCTCGGCTGCTTTCGCTTTCTTACTCTCGCGGTCCATCAGCAACCCGATAAGGATCATCATCACAGCAGGAAGCGCGGGGGCATAGCGATCCAAAAGATCTCTAGGAAACCCCAAGTCGAGAATGAAGTAATCCGCCATATCCCAAAGGACCACAGCAGTGATGACGGCTAGTAGCGAGGAGTAAATCTTGGATTTATGCATCCTCAGCCTGCTTGTCTTTTTTCCACATTGGATGCATCGACAGTCGAAGCCCGGCGACCATAAAAATCACGGAACCGATGTTCGCAAATAGAGCGTCATCTGTTTTTACGTGGGCTATGTAAAATCCGATACAAATGGCTATCAGAAACCAAAACTCGTGCTTCTTAATAAATTGCCAAATCGCGCTCATCATCTCAGACCTTTTGAAATCTCAGACCTGAACGGATCTTATCAGGGCCGGGGGCCAAATGAGAAAGTAGGAGTCCCTTAACCGACGTGGATGGGACCCATTTTGCACGCGGCCATGGTGAAGGGTCGCCTGCGCCATACAGTAGTCGGACAAGTAGTTTTCGGGTTTCGGAATTTCTTCACCTCTGGAGGCGTTGGTATTAGTTGGTATTAATTGCTCTCAGAGGGTCGAAATTTGCTTGCCACCGTTACCAGAGGCCGCGTGCGAAGGGCCAGAAAATCTTTCAGCAACACATGGCGGAAGGGGCTCGCTGACTGGAATGCTTGCGCCAGTGAAGGCGCGACTTCCACCAGCGCCGGATTCAAAACCTGCTGCATAGGCGACTTCCCGGATTATGGCGGAAAAATAGCACGCCACCTGACGATGTTAAAAGCGGGGCTCCGCCGCGAGTCAGCGGGCCTCAGTAATATCGTTTTGCGTCGCGACCCTTTGAGCCTCATCCGTGACTAACCCGCGAAAGCCACCTGTTTTAGCTCGGCAACCTCATCCCGCAAGGCTGCCGCCTCTTCAAATTCGAGATTTTTAGCATGCTCGAACATTCTCTGTTCCATGTCAGCAATCTTCCGGCCCAGCGCAGCGGGGGTGAGATTTCCTACCTCTGCACTGAGCACTGCACGATCTCCCGCCGCCCGGGATTTGCCACCCTTGGCTTTGGTGGGCATGCGCCGCGCGCCCTCCAGAATGTCCTGCACTGATTTATGAATGCCCTTGGGAGTGATGCCATTGGCCTCGTTAAAGGCGAGCTGCTTGTTGCGGCGCCGTTCGGTTTCAGCCAGCGCTCGGGTCATGGAACCCGTCTCCTTGTCGGCATAGAGAATGGCCCGCCCATTGATATGCCTTGCCGCACGGCCAATGGTCTGAATCAGCGAGCGATCGCTGCGCAGAAAGCCCTCTTTGTCGGCGTCAAGAATGCAAACCAGCGATACTTCGGGCATATCGAGTCCTTCGCGCAGCAAGTTGATACCCACCAGGACATCAAAATGTCCAAGTCTCAAGTCACGGATAATCTCTACCCGCTCAACGGTATCGATATCCGAATGCAGGTAGCGAACCCGAACGTTGTGCTCACCCAGAAATTCCGTGAGATCTTCTGCCATCCGTTTGGTCAGGGTGGTCACCAATACCCGATCACCCGCCTCAACGGTTGTGTGTATTTCGGCGAGCAAGTTGTCCACCTGCGAGCTGGCGGGCCTAACCTCAACGATGGGATCGATCAGTCCGGTGGGTCGCACGACCTGCTCCACCGTCTGACCGGCGTGTTCGTTCTCGTAAGGCCCGGGTGTCGCAGACACATAAATGGCTTGTGGGCAGAGTGCTTCCCACTCCTCAAACTTGAGCGGCCGGTTGTCGAGGGCGGATGGCAAGCGAAACCCGTATTCCACCAGCGTCTCCTTTCGACTGCGATCGCCACGATACATGCCCCCAATTTGCGGGATGGTGGCATGGGATTCATCGACTAGCACCAAGGCGTTGTCGGGGATGTACTCAAACAGCGTAGGTGGCGCCTCACCGGGGGCGCGCCCGGAGAGGTAGCGAGAATAGTTCTCGATGCCCTGACAGTATCCCAATTCGCGAATCATCTCGATGTCATACCGGGTGCGCTGCTGCAGACGCTGTGCTTCGAGGAGCTTCTCGAGGTCCTTGAGCTGTTTTACCCGCTCCTCGAGCTCTGCCTCGATCAGATCCACCGCGCCCAACATGGTGTCTCTCGACGCGACATAGTGGGTTTTGGGGAATATCGTCACCCTGGGAAGGCGCTCGTCGATCGCGCCCGTCAGCGGGTCAAAAGTACAAATGTTCTCGATTTCTTCATCGAAGAGTTCAACCCGAATCGCCATCTCGTCGGATTCTGCCGGGAAGATATCGATGACATCACCGCGAACGCGATAGGTGCCACGTTTAAAATCGATATCGTTACGCGCGTACTGAAGTTCGGCCAGTTGGCGCAGCACGCCACGCTGATCAATGATCTCACCGCGCGACAGGTGCATGACCATCTTGAAGTAAGACTCAGGATCCCCCAGGCCATAGATCGATGACACCGTGGAGACCACCAGACAATCTTGGCGCTCGAGCAGCGCCTTGGTGGCCGACAGGCGCATCTGCTCAATGTGGTCGTTAACCTGCGCGTCTTTCTCTATGTAAGTGTCTGACGAGGGAACGTACGCCTCAGGCTGATAGTAGTCGTAGTAGGAGACGAAGTACTCCACCGCGTTGTTTGGGAAGAACTCTTTGAACTCGCCGTAGAGCTGCGCTGCCAGTGTTTTGTTGTGCGCCATCACAATAGTTGGGCGCTGCAGTGCTTGCACCACATTGGCCATGGTGAATGTTTTGCCGGAACCCGTAACACCCAGCAAAATCTGAGAGGCCAGCCCCGACTGCACGCCGGCAATCAATTGCTCGATCGCAGCAGGCTGATCCCCCGCAGGTGCATAGGCAGATTGAAGTTCAAAGGGTCGGGTCACGAGAGAGACGATCAGCTAAAAGCGCAAGGATAACGGATCTGGAGGTTTGGCGAGATTTACTTGATCCGTGGTTGACTGGCCGAAAACCCGCTGTGTACACTTCGCACCCTCTTTAGAGACCCTTCCGCCTTAGCTCAGTTGGTAGAGCAGCTGACTGTTAATCAGCGGGTCGCTGGTTCGAGCCCAGCAGGCGGAGCCAAATTCAGAAAAGCCGCACACTCTGCGGCTTTTTTTATGGGTGCTTGCCTGCGCCGGTTAGCACCACCACTTTTTGATTGAATCGGCTCATCACCTTCTTCTCTACTCGGATCGACGTCGATGCCCCTCTCTGGCGCTAAGCCTCGTCGCTAATTTCCGCCGCGTCTAATGCTTCGTCGTCGTACCCCTTGGCTCGCAGGCGGTAGCCGGCTCCACCGTTATTTCGCCAGAAGACTCCCACACCGGGACATGGTCCTCAAAACCGGTGTAGCGCAATTCCGCGTCGCCCATCAAAACGACCTCTAATGCGCGTCGGCGAATTTCCGTATACCCCCCCGCGGCCGATATGCCAGGGGTATCCTTGGGCCTGAACATGAACACATGCACAGGCTGACCCACGGCGAGCTTTTTACCCGCGCCCTTGTCAGACGCCCTGACGCCGCCCAGATAGCCCTTTGCGCCCGGGATATCGTTGTAGCTGGGACAGCCCTCACTGGCGTCCCAGAATTTGAATTTGCTGTTAAAAGAGCCGCCATCGATGGACACGCGAAGAGTAGCGTCGTCGGCTTGGACTGGTAGCGGTACGCTAACGATTGCCAGCAGGCACAAGACGCTCGTTTTAACCCGGACACTGCTTCTCATCTTCACTTCCCGTACTCCAGTCCTGTTATGCAGACCGTACCACAGTAAAAAACAGCCAAAAACAAGCCTCGATATTAAGTGACTTGCCCAGATCAAACGTCTTGCGAACACGCTCAACCTGCGGCAACACGCTACGAAGCGAGAGTGCCTTGCGTATTTGCGGTGCCTTGTCATTTCCTGAGGATTGGAGACTACCCCTGTGGTTAACTGGTCGCTGGCCGCCATCACAAAGGAACGTATTTTGGAGACCATCGACTGGGACGATTTCATGCGGGTGGAGCTGCGCGTGGGCACGGTCATATCGGCAGAGGCTTTCGCCCAAGCGCGCAAACCCGCCTATGTCTTGCACGTTGATTTTGGCGAAGAGATCGGCACGCTGAAATCGAGTGCGCAAATCACCCATCTCTATCAACCAGATTCGCTGGTGGGCCGGCAGGTGGTGGCCGTTGTCAATTTCCCTCCGAAGCAAATCGGATCCATACAGTCCCAATGTCTGATAACGGGTTTTCCTACGGAGGGCGGCGCCGTGGTCTTGATTGCGCCAGACCAGCCGGTTAAGAACGGCACCCGTCTCGCTTGAGCCGACACCGAGCCACCTCTTCGCCGTCTTCACCCAACCGGTCATGCAACAGACTGAGGGCGCCGAAATTCGCATAGCTCGGCGGACAAGTCATGGAGTCGAATGGACTGTGCCCGAGACAGAAATCCGTCCCATGAGGTAAACTTGCGGCCGTCTGTAGATACCCTCCTTCCCTCCGCATGAGCCCCTGAATGAGCGACCAAACGACTTCGCCGCTAGCCCGAATTCGCCATGCCCGAAGCGCCCGACTGCCGCTGGCGCTACTGGTTCTCGCGGGCATTATTTCTAGCATTCTCCTCATGACACCTCCGCAGATCGTGAGCTCTGCGAAAACGCCCGCGCCGATCACCGTGAGAACCGTGACCGCTCAACCGACCACGCAGCAACTTTATGTCCACAGCGAGGGAACCGTATATCCGCGGGCAGAAACTCGGATAGTGGCTCAAGTAGCGGGTGAGGTGGTTTGGCTCGCAGACACGCTACGCGTGGGCGGACAGTTTGCCGCTGGGGATCTACTCGTCCAGCTTGACCAACGGGATTACCAGGTCGCCTCGAAAAGCGCGGAGGCGCAGCTACGCCAAGCGCGTGCGGACCAAGAGTACGCAGCGGCTGAAGCCGCACGTATCGCCGCGCTTTTTGATCAGGATCTCGCCAGTACAACAGAGCTGGAGCGCTCCCGCCGCGCCCTCGAGGGCGCAGAAGCTGCGCTGCTGCGCGCTGAAGCGTCACTGGAACGCGCCGAGATCGATCTAGCCCGAACCACCATACGGGCGCCCTACGACGGTCGGGTGCGAACAGAGTCTGTGGATCTTGGGCAGTTCCTGCAGAAAGGCGCGGTTTTGACCACGGTATACGCCACCGACGCCATGGAAATAAAACTGCCCATACCCGATGCACAACTGGCGTTTCTCCATGAGGCCTTAACCCAGACCGGTGTTCTGGCAGACACCGCCGACATCCCGGTAGTGCTGTCAGCAACTTACGCTGGCCGGAAGCAGACCTGGACCGGCCAACTGGTGCGCACCGAAGCCAGCATTGATGAGCGCAGCCGGTTTATTTACCTCGTGGCAGAAGTCACCGAGACAATTAACGCCCGGGGAACACAACTACCTGTCGGGCTGTTTGTCGACGCGACCATTACCGGGCGCTGGTTCGAGAACATCGTTACCTTGCCGAGAATTTCGCTCCGGGGCGCCAATTCGGTATGGGTCGTTGACGAAGCAAACACCCTGCACGCTCGTGAGGTCTCGGTCCTCCGGGTTACCGAAGACAACGTCTTAATTTCGGCCGGTCTATCCCCGGGCGATACTGTCAATGCCTCGCCACTGCAATTCGTGGTCGAGGGCATGGCCGTTGTGGTTGTCGACTGAGCGAATAGACCATGCCCAGACTCATCGCCTGGTTCGTCGATAATCCGGTTGCCGCCAACCTGCTCATGTTCATTCTGGTGGCGTCCGGGCTCTTGAGCCTTAAAGACGTCCGGAAGGAGGAGTTTCCCAATATCGAAACCCCTATCGTGACGGTCACTGTGCCCTATCTCGGCGCAGCACCTGCCGAAGTCGAGTCAGGAGTCTGCACCCGAA
>Ga0181602_10001904_pt1 | contig 18043 bp, 18 predicted proteins | sample 041ome_14_FD_148640 | JGI IMG/M metagenome (GOLD analysis project Ga0181602, IMG submission 148640) | Coastal salt marsh microbial communities from the Groves Creek Marsh, Skidaway Island, Georgia - 041408US metaG (spades assembly) | ecosystem: Environmental > Aquatic > Marine > Intertidal zone...
ATTAAAACGACAAAGGACAAAGTACATAAAGAGCGTCAAAGTACCTCACAAGAAAATGCTAAAGGAAGGCAAAGCCAACGCAAAACTAGGCGACGTAATAACAATTAAGAAGTGGAAAGGGTTAAAAATATACTCATTGACACTAGAAGAACGAGTGTCATGTCCAGATTACTGCGAACAATGGGATAATTGCTATGGTAACAACATGCCGTTTGGTCATAGGTTTGATCATACTCACCCAGATTTCTTACCGCTCTTACGAGAGCAACTTGTCGAACTACTAACTAAACACCCTGAAGGCATCGTCATACGTCTTCACGTACTCGGTGACTTCTTTGACATTGACTATTGCATTTTTTGGGTACAAATGCTCATAGAACACCCTAACCTCAAAGTGTTTGGCTATACGCATCACAGACTGTCTACTGAGATGGGTCAAGCTGTAGACTCTATCAACCGTATAGCGCCAGACCAATCAGCAATACGGTTTTCAGACGACCACACAACAGATTTTGCTGCGTATACAGAAAATACTGTAGGGACAGTATTCAAAGGTATCTATTGCCCAGAACAAACAGGTAAGACTGCAAGCTGCGCAACGTGCGGATATTGCTGGTCTTCAGATCAACCAGTAATTTTTCTTGAACATTAAATATAAGCTGTGCTAATATTATTTGTAATCAATGAGTGATCAAATATGCAAGAAGCATTCGAACATCAAAAGACAACTACAGACTTCATATTAAATAACGAACGAGTACTTGTAACATCTGACCCCGGCACTGGCAAAACGCGCAGTGTTATCGATGCATTTGTACGGCGCAGTAAAAGCAAAATGCTTGTGCTTGCCCCGCTATCTATCCTTGAAGCATCATGGGGAGACGACATAAAGAAGTTTGCTCCGCAGCTAACGTTTGCCGTTGCATACGCAAAGAACCGAGAAAAAGCATTCTTAGAAGACGTAGATATCGTCATCACTAACCACGATGCAGTTAAATGGTTAGTTAAGAACAGCAAGTATTTAGACCAATTCGATATGTTGTGCATCGATGAGTTCACAGCATTCAAGAACAAAGACAGCCAACGCAGTAAAGCTGCACTTAAAATTGCACAGCACTTTAAGTACCGCGTAGCAATGTCAGGTACCCCTAACAGCAACACTATCCTTGACATCTGGCACCCGACACTAATCATTGACGACGGTGAACGGTTAGGTCGCAGGTTCTACGGCTTCAGATCAGCTGTCTGTACATCACACTTCAATGGCTTTGCTAACGAATGGGTAGACAAAAGCGACGCTCAAGAGATTGTTGCTGCAGCGCTGCATGACATAAACATTCGCTACAAGCTAGAAGAGTGTATCGACATGCCAGAGCAGACTACACGTCAAATGTACGTGACTCTGCCAAAAACTATCCAAAGCCAATACATAGCGCTAGCTGAAGACTCAGTACTGTACACAGGTAAAACAACAATCAATGCTGTACACGCCGGTGCCAAAGTTAAAAAGCTACTGCAGCTGTGCACTGGCGCTGTGTACGACGAACACGGTGTAGCACAGGGCATACATTCAGAGCGATATGACTTAGTTATGCAACTTGTGCAAGAGCGGAAACACTCGCTAGTTGCATTCAACTGGAAGCACGAACGTGACCACATGACAGCGCTAGCTGACAAATTAGGTATATCGTACGGCGTTATAGATGGCAGCACACCAAGCCACAAACGCAAAGATATCGTTGACCGCATACAAGCTGGTCAGCTGCAAGTAGTGTTTGCACACCCGCAATCAGCAGGCCACGGTCTAACCATGACCAAAGCTACATCGATTATATGGTCGTCGCCAACGTACAACGCAGAGCATTACCAACAATTCAACCGACGTATCTACCGTGCCGGTCAAACACAACGCACTGAGATCATACAGATCGCAGCTAAAGATACGTGGGAAACAGATGTATATGAAAAACTAGACGGTAAACTTACACGAATGGAAGAACTATTAACAATTCTTAATGAGCTACACAAAAAAGGAAAGACTAATGGTTAATGAACAAACAACAATTAATGACTTAATTGCTTCTCGAGCAGCCATCAAAGATCAAATGGATGAGCTTAATCGAGAGTTAAAAAGCTTGCGTGAGACACAAGATAATATCGATGTCTTACTGCTCAAGAAGATGGATGCTGAAGGTTTGTCACGCACTGCGAACGACAAGGCTTCTGTATCGATCAATGAGGATATGGTACCTGAAGTTATTGACTGGGATCTGTTATACGATCACATCATAGCTACCAGAGACCTTAGCCTCTTGCACAGACGCGTCAGTTCAACTACATACAAGGAATTGCAGAAGCTTGGCGAAGCAGTCCCCGGTTTGCAGCCACGAACTGTACGTCGAATCAACTTTAGATCACTTTAATTTATTAATGAACAAGGAACAATGAACTATGAGTAGCACAGCGTTAGCAATCCCAGAAGACAAAGTACCAGCATACATCAAGAAAGCAGAAGGCGTAGGCCGTGGCAATGAGAACGTTGGCAACAACGTAACCATTCCCCGAGTCAAGCTGTTACAAAAAATGTCTGACGAAGTAGATAAGCATCATGCCAACTATGTTAAAGGCGCAGAGCCCGGCCACTTCCTCAACACCTTGACCGATCATAACTACGGTGAAGAACTGTATGCCATCAGCATTACGTTCAAACACGAGTTCACTGTTTGGCGCAAGCGTGATGCAGGCGGCGGTTTGTTGGGTTCTTTTAGCTCACAAGCAGAAGCACAAGATGCAATCAACGCGCAAGACAAGCCTCAAGACTATGACATCACCGAGACTCACACTCACGTGTTGCTGCTCAAAGATCCTGAGACAGGTAGCCTTGAACCCACCCCAGTAATCATGGACTTTGCCAGCTCCAAGCTACGTATCTCTCGTAACTGGAACTCGCAGATCGGCATGAAAGGTGGAGACCGATTCTCTGGTCTTTGGAAGATCAAGTCGGTAGCTGTAGAAAACCGCATGGGCAACGCGTTTATGAACGTAGACGTTGAGTTTGTCGGTTGGGCTCAAGAAGAAGATTACAAACTGGCCGAAGCGTTATATGAGCAGTACTCGTAATCTACTGAGTCGTGCATGAACGAGCACGGGTTTGTAAAATCCGTGCATCGTCATCTTCCTTCTGACGTATTCGTCTGGAAGATACACGACACGTTTGCTGGCGGGGTACCAGATGCATTTTATGCTGGCCCCGCTAGTATTCTATTTGTCGAATACAAGTACGTAAAGAAACTGCCAAGCAAAGATACAACTGCTATAAGGACATCGCTATCCGTGCAACAAGCACTCTGGTTAGATCGACTAGCAACTTACAACCAACGCGCTGCAGTAATAATCGGCTGCGAAGAATCTGCCATTGTCCTCGAGCAAAAAGAATGGAACAACTACCTTTTAAAATCTGATTACCAAAAGCGTGCCGTGTCTAGAAAAGAAGTAGCCGACTGGATAACGGGAGTTGTCTGTGGAAACTAGACTAGAGAACTTGCAACGTGAGTGGAAACTAAAAAAGCAACGCGATAAAGTCACACAGACAGAAGCAGCGGCTAAAATTGGGTGGACACAAAGCGCGTTTAGTCAGTACCTGAGTGGGACAACAGAGCTAAACCCGTCCGCTATCATAAAATTAGCTAAGTACCTCGACATACCGCCCTCTAAAATAGATCCAGAATTGTATAGCGATCTAACCTGCCCATTTTGCCAAAATAAGCTTTAAAATCTGCAGCACTAAGCCCTTGTTAACGCTCTACTTTTCACGTAGGAGCGCCTCTCTCAACCCCTAAAATTAACGCTTTTTAGGCGTGTAACCCTTGTTGGTTTTTGACTTAGGCATGCGAGCTTTCTTTGGTTTTTGGTTAATACAAGGTTGTCCTTTGTGCATATTAAGGCTCCGTTGGCCACTGAACTTGGTCAAGGCTGGTTACCCCTTCCAAGTTAGCAGGAATATCTCGCAACTGTTGGCGGTACGATGCCCACCAACCTTTAACAGTTGGGCTGAGAGGTGAGTCAGGCATTTGGGTCCAATCGGATTTAGCTAATCGTATATCACGCTCATTACGAAGTAGCTCCATAAAACGAGCAGAGTCAAAGTTCCACTGCATGTTTTCCCATGCATAGTACTCGCCCGGCCTAGCAGTTCGCGTTGACCACTGACCGTTGTCATAGACCCATGTATTTATTACTTGGACATCGTTAGAAGTGTACGGTATATGGATAGCTAATAAATCACCGTACATTTGACCATTGTAAAATGCAGAGTCAGTACTGGGAGAGATTATGCTTACCACCTCGCCGTTAGCATTTACCATTGCAACTTTAATCATTAAAACCTCGCAAGCATCTCTACTCTGGATGATGAGTTTGTAACTGGTGGTAACGAAAAATATATCGTTCCATACGGATCAACTAAAGAGCTGAGCTGATCGTTAGTAAAATCAAACTTAACTTTATAAGCAAGACCGCTAGTGTATGACGGGGCTTCAGGCGCAAAACCAAAAAACCCATACGCGTTCATGCATGCCCATGTGTTGTTTAGTAGCTCCCCGCCAACGTTAGGATACACACTAGCAAAAGTAGAGGAGGAAGGGGTAGTTACTCTAGACTGATAAACCCTGCTAGTGCCGTATTCAGAAGTAAATGCTAAATTGCCAGATGAGTTGTAGACATTTAATCCATATCCACTAGACGGGACAGTTAGTGTTTGCGACTTAGTAAGTATTATGTAGTCAATACTTTGCCCTGTACTACTAAAACTATCATAAAAGTAAAATCTAGGCGTAGCTCCACCAATACGATCAAGCAACATACTAAACTTGTAAACACCGCTAGGAGTAGAAGGCTTAGCAAAAATAATTATATCATCAGGCGTGCCAGAAGGAAGATTAGTAGGAGTTGCCCCAGCTCCGGGTGATTGAGTAGTTACAGTGCCAGAACCAAACACAGACACGTTGTCAAAAGGTTCTGCAACCTGCACAAAACCAGATGCGTTACTAACTGTCATACCATAACTCATACTCGAAATACCTGTATGCTGTAATACCTAGTCAAGTTATTTAAGTTTTGTACGTTTAAAACGCCGGTAGACCCATAAGTAAGTTTTACGTATGTAGCGTCGCCACCTTCAGAGTTAAACCCCCACGTACCGTCGTTAGTTAAGCCCGGCACGTCTATAGTAGTAGATTGATTAGCAGTAAGAGAGCCAAAGTGATAGCTAACATACCTGACAAGCCTATCCGTTAAAGTTACAACAAGTGTACCTGAAGAGTTGTATATTTCTAACCCATACGCACCGCTAAGAACGCCGTTAAGTGAAATATTAGTTGTGCCACCAACGGCACCGAATGGATTACTAACAACATTCCAATAAAAGCCAACGCCACCATCTACGGTAAAACCACTAACTATGGCACTACTCGATAGTGTTGTGCTCCCAACAGTGTACGAAGTGAAAACATCCCTGTAGCTTTGCCAGCTATCAGATGCGGATATAGTGGGATTATCTAAACGCAGATAAACACGGTTATTGGGTGATTCAGCCGCCCAGCGAGTACCATGTACTATATATTCTTTGCCGCCTACGCCAACAAAAACGCTTGATCCTATATCACCATAAAATAAAGTCGGGCCGCTATCGTAACCATAGTAAGTGTACCCGGTCGATGCCAAATAAGCAGAGCCTACCGTAATGGGAAAGACAACATTTGCCATCTTAAGCGCCTAGATTACCTAACTTGACGCGAAGCGTGCCGCTAGCGTCGTATACTTTTATAGCCCCATTGCTATCCATGTAAATAGAACTAGCGGTGCCATCTGTGTCAGATGATATAGTTAGTTTTTCAGCGTCTATAGAATCGGCCCCAATTCTTGTAGCGTCTATAAGACCAGCGGTTATTTTTTCAGCGTTGATGTTGAGTATCTTAGCATCGTCGATGGCAGCTTCACCGATCTTGGCATTTGTTATAGTACCATTAGCGACAAACGCGTCGCTTATATACACACCTGCCGGAACTTCTACGCCGTTTATTTCAGTAGCAGTAGCAATAACAGTAAACGGAATAACAGGATCGCCAGTATCAGTAGCGCCTTTTAGGATAGCAAAACGATCAGCGTTAACGATAAACTCGCTTACTATTTCGCCAGCATCGTTGGGTGCAGACGCAAGTCCATACCCAGCTACTGCGCCGTTATTGTCTATTTTAACTGTATACTTTGCGTTAAGGCCGTTTATTGATTCAGCTGCTGCTTCTACAGCCGCTGCATTGGCACCGACCACGGACGAAAGCGCACTTACTGCAGTCGATATTGCACTATTAGCTTCGGTTTTAGTGTAATAAGATTCCGTAAGCGTTGCAGAAGTTACATAATCTTCAAGGTCAGTAGTTGAAGCAAGGTCAAGAGTAGCGGCGGTTATAGCATCGTCTGTATCAGCAGAAGTATAATAATTACCAGTAAGCGTCGCGGTAGTTGCATAATTATCCAAATCTGCACTAGACGCCAGACCAAAAATCGCAGTAGCAATTGCTTCATCGGCAGTAGTTTTAGTATAGTAATTCTCTTCAAGACTGGCTGTAGTAGTGTAGTCTTGAAGGTCAGTAGTAGAAACCAAATTTAAAACTGCCGCCGCAATTGCGTCATCAGCCCCAGTTTTAGTATAGTAAGTTTCCTGTAAATCAGCTGTAGTAGTATAGCTATCAAAATCGCTAGCAGAAGCTAACCCTAAAACAGCAGCTGCAATTGCGTCATCAGCCCCAGTTTTAGTGTAGTAAGTTTCCTGTAAATCAGCTGTAGTAGTGTAATTGTCAAAGTCGCTAGCAGAAGCTAACCCTAGAACAGCAGCAGCAATTGCGTCATCTGCAGTAGTTTTAGTATAGTAGTTTTCTTGTAAGTCAGCCGTAGTAGTATAGTTGTCAAACTCAGTAGCGGCTGCTAACCCTAAAACAGCAGCTGCAATTGCGTCATCTGCAGTAGTTTTAGTGTAGTAATTTGTAGTTAAATCTGCGGTAGTAGTATAGTTACCTAACTCTGTATCTACGTATGTTTCAGAGGCTAACCCAAGCACGGCAGCAGCAATTGCTTCATCGGCTCCAGTTTTAGTGTAGTAGTTTGTAGTTAAATCTGCGGTAGTAGTATAGTTACCTAACTCTGTATCTACATACGATTCAGATGCTAACCCTAAAACAGCAGCTGCAATTGCTTCATCAGCCCCAGTTTTAGTGTAGTAATTTGTAGTTAAATTTGCGGTAGTAGTATAACTGCCTAATTCCGTGTCTACGTATGTTTCAGAGGCTAACCCAAGCACGGCAGCGGCAATTGCTTCATCGGCTCCAGTTTTAGTGTAGTAGTTTGTAGTTAAATTTGCGGTAGTAGTATAGTTACCTAATTCCGTGTCTACATACGTCTCAGACGCAAGCCCCAATACAGCAGCTGCAATTGCTTCATCTGCAGTAGTCTTAGTGTAGTAGTTTGTAGTTAAATCTGCGGTAGTAGTATAGTTACCTAATTCCGTGTCTACGTACGTTTCAGAAGCTAACCCTAAAACAGCGGCAGCAATTGCTTCGTCTGCAGTAGTCTTAGTGTAGTAGTTTGTAGTTAAATCTGCGGTAGTAGTATAGTTACCTAACTCTGTATCTACGTATGTTTCGGAGGCAAGTCCCAAAACTGCTGAAGCTATTGCTTCGTCTGCGGTAGTTTTAGTGTAGTAGTTTGCAGTTAAATCTGCGGTAGAAGTATAGTTACCTAATTCCGTGTCTACATATGTTTCGGAAGCTAAACCAGTAGTGGCCGATGCTATTGCTTGGTCGGCTTCAACCGCAGTGTAATACTCTTCAAACAGTGTAGCCCGCGTAGCTGGTAGCCCAGTATCAGGGTCGTTTATTTGAGATTGCAACCCATATAAAGCTAAGGCAGAAGCAGATGTAGAAGTAGCAGAAACATTATTTAGCTCTACAATGGCAGCAGCATTTTCACCTACAAATTCGCCTAAGCTAGTGTAATCACCAAGCAACTGCCAGTAATTAGTATCAGTGGGTAAATTACCAGTTGTTGGGGCTGTTGCACGGTACAACCCACCTTCGTAAGTTACCTGATCATCTATAGCGTAAGAAGTAGCATTATCATACTCAGTTACAGAAATTAGATCATTTATTTGGCTTTGTAGATTTTGACTAGCGGCAGCAACTTCTGCTGCCCTAGCTGCGGCTTCAGTTGAAACGGCTGTAGTTATTGCAGTATTCCTGTCAGAAACTTCCTGCGCTAAAGCCGCTATGCGATCACTAATTTCATCGCCTATAGCTGAGTTTAACTCAGACACCTCATTTGCAATAGTATCGCCAAGGTCAGATATAGCTTCTGTACGGTCATTAATTTCTTGCGTTATAGCGGCAATCCGAGCAGCAGTTTCTTGGGCTAATAAGTACCTAACCGAATTAACAACCGAAGCATCCCCATCTATAAGGTCTATTCTGCTAAGTAAATCTTGGGTTAATTCCGACTCAGATATAGACTCTGCAAGTATCTCTAACAGATACTCAACATCTAACGCTGTCTCAGCTAAAGTCCCAGCCGAAGAGTTAAAAGGACCGGGTATACCGTCCTCACTTACGAACCGTATCCAATAATAGTATGAACTAGACTCTCCAACTGGGTCTGAAAAGGCTATGCCGCTAGATACGCCAACTAGTTGAGCGTCGCCAATAATGTCAGCATCGTGACGCCACACCTCTGTTTGCCCGTGGTTTGTATAGTTTGGAGAGTCCCAAAATAAAAGAATTACCGAGTATGCTCCAGTAGCTGTAAAGCCGGTAGGGGCGGGTGGAACAGTGGTATTTATAGCTGGAGTAATTACAGACGGAGTAAAATCACTACCAGAAAGGTTGGGGTTAAAAGGTCTATCGGTTAAGTCTACCGCTAGCCCGCTATTTATTAACTCTCTTAGCGTAATTGCCCTATCACGCTGATCCCCACGGCGGCCTAATCGCACTTCTACAGCTTCTACTAAGTTCTCTAAATACCTACGAAGCTCCGGGGATATATCCCTAGGTAAGTTAGGTAAGCTAGGTACTTTTGTAGGGTATGTAGTTCGCTTAGTCGTCATAACTCTTGTATCTCTTGCATGCTTTGGGCAAGGCAAACTTCATCAATTGCAACAGAACCTGATACTTCAACTTCCCAAACCTGCGCTATAACAGGCGGTAACCTCATTATAGGTTCACGCAAAGTACCAGTAGACGCGCCAGACGGCACGGTAACTGTTTGTGTATATACACCGCTAGCCTCAGACAAAGAATAGTCGGCGACAAGAGTACCGTCAGCCCACACTTTGACAGCAATAGGGTAATCTTGGGCGTGCACAGACACCCAGCTCATGCTGAGCGGTCTCGGCGTAACAAACTGTTTTGACTTCCATGTAACCTGTTTAGCTTCAGCTCCACCTCTAAATTTTTGTACAGCGCCATCTAAAATCACGTACAGCTCACCATCTTTAGGGTTCATATAGCCGCCCCGAATAGTGCCAGAGTACTCTATAAATGAAAGCGCTGCAGCTTCGGCTCTAGGATCGTATACAAATCCGCCATCTTCCCAAAAAGCCACATAAGTATTTTCGTGCCTAAAAGCTTTGTAAGTAGTAGGGTTAAAATCAGCATTCCATTGTTTAACTGACACTAGGCCTTCAGTGACTACGCTCCCTTCTACTCCACTGACAGCGCACAGCCCATCAGGCCCTGCATACAGTATGTAGCTACCCATATCTACAACGCTATTAACATTTACGCAAGCTTGAGCTAACTCAACCTTAATAGGCGTCATTGCACTTGGATCTGTGCCCGTAACAAAATATGGGGCACCATTAGTAAGGCAGACAACCCCATTACCAGTCGCTCCAATAGCAACTATGTCTTCTTCTAGAGTAATTCTGTAGGATATTGGCCAAGCGTGGGGCAGGTAGGGTTCGCTAAGGCAAAAACGTTTACCTGTAAACCCAGCAAACACACCATTAGCAACGATAATTAACCCTTGCAGAGGGCCATCGGGATACAAAGAAGTGTTATCGTCAGGCGGACCTATCCACGTCTCGCTTGGCAACACTTCGCCTAAAGCAAAAGACGCAGAAGCGTCCTGATACGAAGTAGTTGTGAATGGGACTTCTGCAACGAACTGAAACGTAGTATTAGTAGATCCAGTGTTTGATCTGTATATACGTTTTAACGCGCCGGTCCCAAAGTTATAGTTGCCACTAGGGTGATCAGAAGACGGCATAGGCACAGTAACAGTTTCTGTGTCTGTCCTCTCTAATACATTACTAGCTGGGCTAGGCGGGCCCTCTTCACCGAAAGCAGTTACATACGTGTATACGTACGCTACGTCATCTGGCGTTTGATCTGGATCTGCATCCCCGGTCTTAGAGATAGTGGGGGCGTTTGGTGGCGCTGGAACGCCGAGCCTATAAGAATTAGCAGGGTAACCCGACGTCCCGCTAACTATCGTAGTAACGGTGCCCATTTTAGGGTACTCTTCGCCCGTCCAATACAGCCTATCTAGAGTATCCCCCGGTATCGGGCCGGGGACAGCTTTTACATTAGCTTCTGGCCATTCTAACCAGTTAGTATCCCTGTAATAATAAATAGAGCTTCTATTACTAGACTGCAGCGCAAAAACAGATAGATTAGACGTAATCGGGGTTAATCTACCGGACTCAAAATCTACGTTGACTGCGGTCTGTGCAAACTGTTCCGCTAAAAGCCTAGGCGACACACCCGGCGCTATACCACTGAACCTGTCAATTTTAAAGTAAGCCATACGGTCCTCACATTTTTACGATTTGCAAGTATAAACCGTAAAAACTCTACTTGTCTCGGGCCACGCCCCGAGTTTTTTCAAATGTACGATACGCACCAAGCCCCAACATCCCCATCAAAACAGGCATCATCTGGGATACATCAAGTGCGGGAATAACAACAGGGCTTCCATTGATCGTGAGAACAAAATTGCCGATAGGCACACAAATAAAATTGAAGCCGAGACCAACAGCACATATCCAGCCCACTGCGGGTCTCCATCCTGCCACGAACATCGAGGAACTAGCAGCTTCAGTACGATTAACTTCAATTTGGGACTTAGCAATTTCATGGGCCTGTCTTTCTGCTAACGTGGCTATCTCATGGGCGAGCCTAGCCTTTTCTGTAGGATCTGGGATTATCTTGTCAAGCAAGCCCATCACGGGGCCAATCAACGCCTCAATCATTTCAGCTCCCTAAAACCGCACTGGCTATCACAAAGATAGCGTACAAACCTATGAGTCCAAGACAGCCCGCAACAACAATACTTGCATATTGCCAGCGTTTATTGATCTTCTTAATTCTTTCGTTACGCTCTAAGAGTCTAGCCTTGCGTGCTTCTGCTTGAAACTTAACGAAGTCATCCCATAAGCCAGCTCTACCGTAATACTGCATCAACTCTCTGAGTTCGTCTTCGGCTTGTTTAATCTGCTCAAGTGCTGCAAACTCTTCAGCATCACTGGTAAAGCCATTCTTCTTTGTTTGCCGTAACTTAAGGTCTTCTTTCGCTGTAGTCATCTGACCGATAAAACTAAAACAGTCGGTCAAATCCTTGCCATTGGCTACAAACTCTTTCACTACCGAGTAAGCGGCATTAAACGCGGTAAGCTCCGCAATCACTTGTCGGCCTTTAAATCTAGCTTCTTGTCCAGCTTACCAAACAACCGATCCATATCAGCGCCTCAATCATTTTGTCATCAGCATGGTTTCTAGGTGCTTTACTGTAGCCCTAGCTTCAGCAAGCTCGGCCCGCAAACTTGCTATCTCTTTTAAAAGTTCTTCTTTGTCTTTTATAAGAATATCTACTTTTTCTGACAATCTATCTACCTGCGCCTTTAGGGTGTCATTAAACTCAGCCCTATCTTCCCTTTCTTCTTTTGCCTCAAGGTAAATGCGGTCTGACCTTTTTGATAGATAAGCCCACAAGCCAGAAGCTCCAACTAAGGCCACCAGCAATGGCATAATATCATCTAATGTCACTGATAAACTCCACTTCAAAACGCTTAGCCTCTAGCATCTGCCGCCTAACCAAATTGGCGAGATACAAGCCGTGTGTAAGTAGTATAACAGCTGCGCTTATTCTACCCAAGAAAAACACAACCGTGTTGATTCCGGTGTCCCACTCTATGCATAAATACTCAGCTAGCACTACAGTGGTCAACATTACATCCAGACGAATCGCCCAAAGAAGACACGGCTTTTTAGTCCAGATAGTGCAGTACATAACTAGAATTGAGGCGGCAACCCAAGCAGTTAAATGAAGATTAGATATGCCTACGGCGTAGAATCCACCGGCGGCAATGATACCCCAGATGGAAAGAAGGAGGTGTTGGGCTGTGCCATTAGCTGACTTTAGAGACTCGTAAGTTCCACGCAGCCCTAGCGGTTTCATTTTTCGCTTACCGGCATGGTTGTCATAAAACGGAGAATGACGATACCTGAAGCAATTGTGCACCCAACTATAGCTTGGATGGCAGGGTCGGCAGGTAGAAAACCAACAAAACCCTGCAGCACGGATAAACAGGCAATTGCCACGCCAAACTGCACAGTTCTAGATTTAATCGCTTGTTTAAGCATATACATGCATTCCTATGCAAGGGCTTTAAAAGTATTGTACTATAAGCCCACTAATATACAATAGATACTGCGCAAGCGCAGTTACTTGACTAACAACCTTTTACATGGAGCGTACACAATGGACGAAAAACAAAACAAAGTCGTTAATATCGATGGAAAAGAACATAACTACGATGATCTTTCTGACGCCGTAAAATACTGCATTGCGCAGATCAATGACTTACGTACTCAGTTAGACGCAGCTAAAGCACGTGTTGACCAGCTAAACATGGCACACGATGGTTTCTTGAACTTACTTAAGATCGAGATGGAAAAGCCTAAAGAAGGCGAGCCAGCCGATAAAGCGGTATAAGTTAGGGGGCTATGCCCCCTTTGCTACGGCTTAGTAGGCCAGTCGATTGTGTAAGGAAAATCTGGTTGACTTGTTATATCACGCAGAGCTTGTCTATACTCTGCCCAAGCTTGTTTTTCTTCCACTGTTAAAACAACATCAGTGACGTGCGTCCAGTCACAATCTCGTAGTAACATATTTCTTTCAGCCCTGTATGCGTCGCTTATTTCTATAAGTTGCTCAGGCGTTAGTTGTTCAGCCATTCTAAATTCCTCAAGCTATCGCTATGTAAAGGTATGATGACCCACTAGCATTAACGTTACCAGACGATCCTTTTACAGTGAACCCAGTTGAGTTAAAGTCTGTGTTATAAGTAGTGCTGTTGATCTCAGCTATATTCAAATCAAAGAACAACGCGACTGACCTTGGATTAGTAGTATCTCGAAGATTATCTAGCACAAGCCAGTCAGAAGTACTGTTGGCGCGCTTCAGTAATACAAAGGATGGTTCAAACCCGGTGGTAACTGTAACCCCAGTAGTAGTATTGCCGTTGCCAGTATATGTACCTATTTTGGACACACCAGCCACACTAGCGAAACAATAAGCGGTATATCTAACCGCTAACTCTCTATGTACCCACGCCTTGAATGTAGTGGCAGTGCTTGCATAGGAGGTAGACGCCGTTGTCGCAAATCCAGCATTAGTGTTTAAATACGCGTAGCCATAAGCACCTGTACCCAAAGCAGTACTTCCAGTACCCTGAAGACCCACTAGATTAGAGGTTCCAGTAACTACAACACCCCAAGAACCTGAAGTAAGTTTGGATTTTCGTATAGTTACTTCTGGAACAACGCCTAGCCCGTGCCCTATTGTATCTAAAAAACTGCCTTCACCTGCGTAGTCTACAATACTGAACCCTAGTTCAGTATTAGCGGATACACTACTAGTAATGGTGCCATCTGTATTAGTAACAGGAGAACCACCAGCCTGCCATGCGTAAGCTACGTAGTTATCGCCAGAGTTGTTAAGAGAAAGTGATGACCCACCCAGAGAAAAACCAGTGGATGTGAGCGCTACAGTATTAGTGTTTTGTGCTGCTTGTGCGGAAGTAACATCTGTCCATATCGGATAATAGTCCCCACGAACACGGTCAAACAGGGTAGGCGAACCAGTGCCGCCTCTACGCTTAATAATAACCATGTCTGGCTCAAAGCCAACACTAATACTTTGTGTAGAGCTGTTTCCACTATACAGAGTCACACTAAACTGGGAAGCACTCGCACCATAAAACTGGCTTAGGCTAATAGTTCCAGACGCAGGTATACCACTAGCTGCACCGTAATACTCGGACAAGCTGATGGGGTTGCTCCCACCAAACTCGGTTTGTATATCGTTTAGGCTAATAGGCCCTGACGTCTGGAGTGCCATTCAGTTACTCCGCAGGAGTCGGCTCAGCAGGTACTTCTTCAGGTGCAGGTGCCCAAGGCATAGCAGCGTCAGTAACGGTTTTCTGGTCTATTTGCTTTTGGATCTGGCCGTTAACGTGTTCTTCGTACGAGCCTACAACAACTGCCTGTATCCAACCGAGTACGTCTGCTTCAGTTAAGTCTTCAAACGGAATGTAGTCTTCCGCTGACTCATCAACATCAAAAGGTGTAGCACCAGAGAAAGTGCCAGTGTTGCCATCCGCATCAGTACCAGTCTTTTTCCAGTACGTCTGCACAACCCCACCGCCGTTAGTGGTTTTAAGTCCTGTGACTTCCCATGCGTATTCCATACTATTTCTCCTTCAGAGATTTGATTTCAGTTTGCAACGCCTCGATCTGAGACTGTTGTTCTTTGATAGCTTCTACTAGTAAAGCAATAGTACCATTATAGTCCAAGCGTTTAATAGTGTCGTCGGTTACAGCTTCTGGTAGTACTTTCTCTACGTCTTGGGCTATTAAGCCAGCATAGCGCTTCTCTTTATCCCCTAAGTCTGTACGAGTATAGGTAACACCATTCAGCTGAGATACTTTGCTAACTGCGTCTGTTATGCCCTCAACATTATCCTTAACCCTAGCGTCTGAGTAAGCAGTGACGTTACCGGCGGCTACTATCGACCCCGCCACATTCAAGGATGTGCCAGTAGCTGATGGGCTTAAGTAGTACGCCGTATTAGAACTTGATTGGAAGTTGTTAGAACTAGCGTTAGTGATTGTCGCATCGCCAATTTCCATATCGGCAGCGGATGCGGTACCAATCAATCTTACTGATGCAGCGCTAATTGAAACGCCACCAATTATGTAAGGGTCGGTTCCGCCTACAATGTTGCCTATTATGGTTGTATCGCCAGTGCCGTCCGGGGTAGTACTTACAGCGACTTTTAAAGCATCTAGATCGTTTCCTCTTGCGGAGATGATTCTGAATTTACAGTCTGTGTGTACACTACCGGATAAAGCAGTCCAGTTAGGCTCAATTGAGTACGTATCAAAATCAGTACCAGTTGCTATACCGCTAGCCATTTTAAGGTATGCAAGAGAATCACCACTATTAACAGTACCAGCGCCATCAAAGTCATAAGCTACTGAATTACTGTGTCCGCCAAAACGTAGTTGGTTGAAATACCCTATACCAGTAGAATCAATGCCTGCTACAACACCGGTCGCTAGGTTACTATTACGGAATACAAAGCCACGGTTAGTTCCACCAGCCATAGTAAAATACATGTTGTAGTCTGATGTAGTTTCACCCGGTGCTCTGCCACCGTATGTTGCGTCAGAAGCAGATGACATATTTATTTTGTAGCTGTTACTACCGCCCCAAAAACGAAGGGCATATGCGTTATTCGCTACAATGTCAGCATAGTTAGTGTCTGTCTGGTTAAACCTTGAGGTACTAGCTGGATCACAGTAATAGTTTGTGTCGTTTGAATCGTAGAAGATGGGTGCTCTTACGGAACTACCCTCCACTAGGAAGTAGTCACCCCCAACAACTCTGGCCTTCCAACTAAGTCCATTATTTAAGAACCCTACGTTGTTACTATTATCTGCATATACGGCTCCTCTGACTGTACCTGCATGGTCATCTCTAAAACGAATGCCATTAGCAGCTGAACCACCTGCTACGTTCCACCAATCATCATCATCAGAGTAGAAATGCTGAGTAGTAGCTTGGTTGTACAAACCTTTGCCAGAGGTATAGTTTCTATGCCAGCCTGTAGTATAATTTTCGTTAGTAGTAAGGTTGTTTAGGGTAGACTGACTAGCCGGGTCTAAGTAGTAATTGGTGTCGTCTGAATCGTAGAAGATTGGTGCGTTAACAGACCCTTGCGAATAAATTCCGTTTGTTGGGGTAGCCGTGGCATCTACGCCTGCTCCAACGGATAAACCACCATCTACATGTAGTTTTTTCCCTGCAACGTTAGCGCCATTGCCCCCAATAGAAAATGTTCCGTTAGTACCGTTATACCAGAGATAATCGTTAACTGAACCACTATCGTTAAACGAAATACCTGTCCAAGAGTCACTGGAAGTTAAAAACAACTGAACATCAATGGTGCTGTCAATTGTCAGCGTACCAGTCATGGTGTCGCCGGATTTGGCTACGTAACCACCAAGTGAGCTAGCAGTGGCGTAATAAGAGCCGTGCTGTCCGTCTAGCAAATCAGCATCTAAACCTGAGCCAGAGCCGTCGTTAGAGTCAGTCCATATTTTACGCCATGCAGACCAACTACTGTTATACCCACGAGTGTACGGTTGGCCGGTTTGAAAATGCGTAGCTAACTGGCCTGTTACGTTCCCTTCGTTACCGAAAGTCATTACAGCATAATGCTCATTAGTAGGGTTAGAAGCGTTAGGATTTACCCGCCTACTCGATGAGTCTTGGTAATCAGGGGAACCAGTTTCAGATAACTGCTCCACATAGTTGCTGTGGCTATGGCTGTTATCGGCTACAGCTGTCGATATGCTTACTGTCCAGTTGCCGCTACCGTTTACTGACGCAGAGCCTGTGCCTGTTACATCACCAGTTAGAGTTACAGTGTTTGTACGAGCCGTAGTCCATGTGTCTGCATTGGGGTGATAACCAGTGTGAAATACTTTTTCGCCAAGAACATAAAGATTTTGGTTGAAATAGAAATTAGGACGATCTGTATATATGTGCGCCCAATTAGTATTGGCTGGACCAAACGTTATATAACCATTAGCAGTTGTTACACGAACCCAAGAACTGTCTGTTATAAAGCCTTTATCATTCGGCACATTAATGTTGCCAGCGATCACAGCTGAAGTGGCAGCACTAGGGTCTACGTAATAGTTGGTGTTGTCTGAATCGTAGAAAATGGGGGCTCTGGAGGAACCCGGAGAGTATGTATAGGAATCATAGACGTAGAACTCTGGGTTATTATTGCAACGTAACTGTAAAGGTTCTGTACCTACACCTATATGAACCGCCCAGCTGCCATCATTATCTAGTAAACCAAATCGACCCCCGCCATCTCCGTAGACATAGCCGTGAAACGTACCATTTCCATCGAAAAATTTAATGCCGCCAGCACTACTGTCACCCCATTTAAAGTTCAGATAATTGTCATTGCCATCATCATAAAAACGAACATTGTCGGCAAAGTGCAGCTGGCTAACGTAATCAATGTTATTGGCGTTCAAGTCGATACTACCGCCCATATTTAAACGGTAAACGCCTGAAGTATTAGCGGCAACACCTAGACCAAGATAGTTAGTCTGTTCGGTATTTGTGCGAGAATTTCCAGCCGGATCTGCATAATAGTTAGTGTTGTCTGAATCGTAAAATATTGGAGAGTATAAATAGCGGTTTGAGTCTATGACCTGAGAGCCAGACATATACAACCCAGTGCCCAGATAAAGATTCGCAAACTGTTGTGTTGAAGTTCCTAGAGAGATGATGTCGTTTGAAATTGCTCCATTCCTGACTGGCCCGATAACGCCTGCGGTTGGGTGGAATCGTAAGCCGCTACCTGACGTCGTGCCAGATTGGATGTACAGGCTGTCCCCACCCTCAGAGCCAA
>Ga0181602_10001905_pt1 | contig 18040 bp, 16 predicted proteins | sample 041ome_14_FD_148640 | JGI IMG/M metagenome (GOLD analysis project Ga0181602, IMG submission 148640) | Coastal salt marsh microbial communities from the Groves Creek Marsh, Skidaway Island, Georgia - 041408US metaG (spades assembly) | ecosystem: Environmental > Aquatic > Marine > Intertidal zone...
GGATGTCATGCGACGCGAGACGCGGCAAAATGATATCTTGGTGCGCTTGGGCGGCGATGAATTTGTGATGATCCTGCCCTTTTTGGTGGATCGAATGCGGCTTGAACAACTCTGCGCAAAAATGATCGCGGGTATCGAAGAACCTGTCAGGGTCGAAGATATCGAATGCCGCATTTCATCGTCATTGGGTGTCACATCGTTTTTTGGCGGAGAACGCATTGAAATATCCGAGATTTTGGAACGCGCGGACAAGGCCGTTTATGTGGCGAAATCATCGGGGCGCGGATGTTTTCGGTTTTACGAAACCCTCCGCTGATCCCGCCTATTGGCAAGGGGCGGCCCCCTCGGTATAACATATTTGAACAGGGGTATGTTATGCGCAACAGTAAACTCGACCGAACCGATGTCCGCATCCTTGCCGCTGTTCAAGCGCATGGGCGGCTAAGCAAATCCAAATTGGCCGAGATCGTGAACCTATCGCCCACCCCCTGTTGGGCCCGATTGGAACGGCTCAAGGCGGCAGGGTTGATTACGGGATTTCACGCGGATTTGGCGCTCAGTAAAATCTGTACCTATTCCGAAGTCGTCGTGACCGTGTCGCTGACCCATCATCGTAAAATCGACTTTGACAGATTTGAAACCCATATCCAGAACACCGAAGCGGTCACCGAATGCTTTGCCACAGGCGGCGGTATGGATTACGTGTTAAAGGTCGTCACCCCAACCCTAAGCGCATTCCAAGACATCATGGAAACGATGCTTGAGGCCGAATTGGGCATTGATCGCTATATGACCTATATCGTGACACGCTCGATTAAAAATACCTACCCCAATGTCGCAACGCTCGCGGCTGAGCCGCAATAACGCGTATCAGACCATTTGGTCCAAACGCGTCGCGTTTTTGGATCGATTGGGCCAGATTTTGAAATTCTTTTGGACCAAATTTTTCAAAATCTTATCCTAAATATCCGCTCATACTTCGTTGTTTTTGCACAGTGATCTGCGCAGTGAAAGAGGGTAAGACAATGGCACAACCTGATGACTTTGGATTTGGAACACAGATCCGTAAATCACCTTATTTTGACGCAACAGTACGCTGGGGCGCTACGGGATTTTCGGTTTACAATCACATGTATATCCCACGCGATTTCGGCAATCCGGAACAAAACTTTTGGAACCTCGTCAATAACGCGATCCTATGCGACGTGGCGGTTGAACGTCAGGTCGAAATTACCGGTCCGGATGCGGCGAAATTTGTGCAAATGCTGACGCCGCGCAACCTGTCAAAAATGGCAGTCGGTCAATGTAAATATATCCTGATCACAAATGCACAGGGCGGTATCTTGAACGATCCGATTTTGTTGCGTTTGGCGGAAAACCATTTTTGGATTTCATTGGCCGATAGCGATATTTTGCTCTGGGCACAGGGCGTTGCGGTTCATTCGGGAATGGATGTGACGATCACCGAACCGGATGTATCCCCGTTGCAATTGCAGGGGCCACAGTCGGGCAAGATCATGCAAGCGCTGTTTGGCGATGATATCTTGACCTTGAAATATTACTGGCTGCGCGAACTGGAATTGGACGGCATCCCCGTTCTTGTGTCGCGTACAGGGTGGTCGAGTGAATTGGGCTATGAAATTTATCTGCGTGATGGGTCACGTGGTGATGCGCTGTGGGAACGCATTATGGCGGCAGGTCTGGAATTTGGCCTGAAACCTGGTCACACGTCGTCGATCCGTCGGATCGAAGGTGGCATGCTGTCCTATCATGCCGACGCGGACATCAATACAAATCCGTTTGAATTGGGGTTTGATCGTCTGGTCGATCTAGAGATGGACGCCGATTTCATCGGCAAAGCGGCACTGAAAGACATCAAGGCAAAGGGCATCACCCGTACCCAAATTGGGTTGGTGTTAGAGTGTGCGCCCCTTGCCGGTCCGAACACGCGGTTTTGGGATATTCACAAGGATGACGTTGTTGTTGGACGCCTCACATCGGCTGTATATTCACCCCGATTAAAACAGAACATCGCCTTGGCGATGGTCAATATCAACCATGCTGTGTTGGGCAGCTCGGTGTCTGTTATGACACATAGCGGACCGTGCGAGGCAATAGTGGTCGAACGCCCCTTCTTTGATCCAAAGAAAAGCATCGCCGCCGCGTAAATAACGCATCCGCCCAAGGAATAGGGTCCGCAGATGCGGGCCCTTTTTTGATGTGTTCCCTGAAAGGGGGCGTTGCCTGATCTGTAATATATAAACGGCACATGTTTACGGCCGCGTGATTTGCGTCTATGCGATGGATCAGGATGACACAGGACCACCTGACATGAATTTTGCTGCCCGCTTGCAAACCACAATCGATCTATTGACCGGCATTCAGTCGTCGAACTTGCCCGCCGATGCGGTCAGTTCGGCATTTTTCCGGTCGCGTCGGTTTCTTGGGTCCGACGACCAAGGTGTGATCTTGGGGCTTGTATATGTGTTGCTGCGCCATCGCGCGCGCTTGCAGTGGTGGTGCGAGCGCTTTCAACAGCCTGAGACAGCGCGGATGCAGATGATCGCGTGGCTGATGTTGGGTGAGGCGCGCAGTGTGGAACAGATCACGCGGCTTTTTAATGGTTTGAAATTCGCCCCCGACGCGCTGGGCGATCACGAATATGCCTTTGCGACGGACCTGCAGGGGCAGACCGTGGATCATCCTGACATGCCTATCTCTGTCCGATTGGAATGCCCTGATTGGGTGATAGCATCCTTGCAGCGCCGCTTTGGCCATGATTTTGATCGTGAAATGGCCGCGACATTGACGGCGCCGCCGCTTGATCTACGCGTGAACATTGCCAAAGGCGATGTGGCGGGGGTCTTGAAAAGTTTGAACAAACAGGGCTATCGCGCCACAGCCATGCCATTTGCACCCCATGGCATCCGTCTTCCAGATCGCGTGGCCTTGGGTCAGTTGCCCGGATTGAAAACGGGCGAGATTGAAATTCAGGATGAAGGATCGCAATTGGTTGCGCAGCTTGTCGATGCGCAAGCGGGCGAACGCGTGGTTGATTTCTGCGCGGGTGCAGGGGGCAAGACCTTGGCGCTCGCTGCGCAGATGAAAAACAAGGGCCACCTTGTTGCCTGTGACGTGAATGAGGCCAGATTAAAGCGCTGTTCCGAACGCCTGCGGCGTGCAGGGTTTCACAACGGCGAAACCCGCCTTTTGACGAGCGAGACAGATAAATGGGTCAAACGTCGCAAAGGTGGATATGATCGCGTGTTGATCGATGCGCCATGCAGTGGCACAGGGACATGGCGGCGCAACCCCGATGCGCGTTGGCGGGAATGGGACGCAGATGGCCTAACTGCCCTTATCGCGCTGCAGGGGCGCATTTTGGCAAGCGCTGCGCGGTTGGTTAAACCAGGTGGGCGGTTGGTCTATGCAACCTGTTCGATGCTGCCCGAGGAAAACGAAGAACAGGTGTCCAAATTTCTTGCCACATACCCGATGTTTGAATTGATCCCATTGGCCGATATTTCCCCAAACCTGGCCGCAACAACACAAAGCGATTTTCTATCTTTGACACCAGCGCGTCACGACACCGATGGATTTTTCGCAGCGGTTTTGCGTCGTAAGCCCGAGGCAGATAAGGAAATTGCGCGGGACCCGATTGATTGATCGCAAAACGCAGACCAGTGCCTTGTTTTTGGTAAATAAATGCTGATTTTCTGGCGGATGGCACAAATCGTTTGTTCGCAAATTTAACCGTGCCCCGAGATGTTTCGATACAAAGCCAGAGTATTGAGCGAGCACGTTTATTTCTGGCTACTATCGAACCGTCCAAGCATTATACGGACAATTTGTGAGAGGGCATGAATTGCCTACTTTCCAATACACTCTATCATTTATCGAAAATTCCACTATATTTAGAGGATGGAAATCTTTGCAATGTTCTTTGCCATCTTTATGACTGTTGCTGCCATCGCAGCGACAATCTTTGTTGGCATTTTTGCGGGTGGAGTTTGGGGGGCAATGGCCTTCGCGGCACTAACATTTGCAATCTATCGAGTGTTTACCTATGAAAGCGGTCCAACCCGCCCGCTGAAACGCAACGCGTTGAATGCATTTCAGCGCCCGCTGTCCGACGACTGAGCGCATTGCCAAGGTGGCTGTGGCATTGGTTCAAAGAGTCCTCAAGCGGTTTCTTCGGTCAAGTTCCTGGCCAGACTGCCTCGCGGGTATGGCGAGGTAGGATTTGTGCCGGGCAGTGGCCACGGAAAACGAAGTCGCATCCTATTTGGCGCATACCGATACGTCACAGGCATCCGTTTAAACAGCGCGGAGGAACAGGTCAAAGCTGGCCGATGGCGGATTAGACAAATTGGGAAGATTGTCCAACTTTCCCCAAAGGTCGGACGGATACTAGGATTATTCGATGAATATCAATACTATAGGGGAAGGAATGGCAGCCCGTAGGGGAATCGAACCCCTCTTTCCAGGTTGAAAACCTGGCGTCCTAACCGATAGACGAACGGGCCAGCTGCTCTCGTGAAGCGGTGTTTATGCAATGCGCGCGATATGCGCAAGAGGAAAAATAAAGAAAAGACAAAAATAATTTAACACACTGATTTATCAGTCTGATGCAAAGGCCGCGTCCTCAAGTCGAAGCTGAACTGATTTGCGACCTTGCCATATATTTACGTCCAATTTGCCTGCCAAATGCACAGGACGGCCGTTGTGATTTTCCAACGCGGGCCCCAAATCGCCATCATATGCCCCAAAGCAAATCGCATCGAGCGTCGTGCCCAAACCATCGCCGAATCGAAGCTTCAGATGCGATTCTCCGACCCTTTTGGCGAAATTAATTTTCATCGACGAAAACGCATAGCGCGGGCCAGATGCGCCTGCGCCGTAGGGACCTGCTGCGTCTAACATATCGCACAGGTCCAACGATGCCGCCGCGGGCATCAATAGCCCGTCTAATTTCAAATCCGCCGCGCCCAAGTCTGCGGCACCTTGTTTGGCCATCATCTCGGACAATCGTGCCATTGCGGGTTCCAGTTTATCGCGTGCGACGGTCAGACCCGCGGCCATTTTGTGTCCGCCGCCTTTGATCAAAAGACCCTCCATCGCCAAGCGTTGGATATGGGCGCCCAAATCAATGCCCGAAACGGACCGCCCCGATCCTTTGCCTTCGTCCCCATCAAGGCCAATGACGATTGTTGGGCGATTGCTGGCTTCTTTCAGACGAGAGGCGACAATCCCGACTACGCCAGGATGCCACCCTTCGCCCGCGGCCCAGACAAGCGGAGCATCCAGTCCCCGCGCCTCGGCCTGTTCCATGGCAGCGGCGCGAACTTGGGTTTCGATATCGCGACGCTCTGAATTTAGCATATCCAACCGTTCAGCAAGCGCTTTTGCTTCATGCTCAGAGTTTGCGCATAACAAGCGCGTCCCCAAATCGGCGGCGCCAATGCGCCCGCCTGCGTTGATGCGCGGGCCAAGCACGAACCCCAGATGATAAGCGGTGGGCGCAGTATCAATGCGTGCCTGATCCGAGAGGGCAACCAATCCGATGCGATCACGCCGCGCCATGATTTTCAAACCTTGTCGAACAAAGGCGCGATTCACACCGACCAAGGGCGCCACGTCGGCCACGGTGGCCAAGGCAACCAGATCCAACAGCCCGATCAAATCCGGCGCGGGCTGCCCCGCATCGCGAAGCTGACGGCCTGCTTCGACCAAAGTCATAAACACGACCGCAGCGGCGCACAGATGCGCCAAATCGCCTGTTTCATCCTGACGATTTGGGTTTACGACGGCCAAACAGCTGGCTAGGGTTTCTGCCCCAAGATGGTGATCCAATACGATGACATCCGCATCCTGCGCCGCGGCAATGGCGTCGTGGCTGAGCGTGCCACAATCCACCGTTATGATCAGGTCATGCGCCTTGGCCAAATTGCGCATCGCGGTGGGGTTTGGTCCATACCCTTCGTCAATACGGTCGGGAATATACAACGTGCATTCAATTCCTGCTGCACGATACCAATTGATCAACAGCGCGGCAGAGCAGGCCCCATCCACATCATAATCGGCAAAGACCGCAACGCGCTGTTTCTGTTGCACCGATGCGATCATGCGCGCGGCTGCGGGGGTGATGTCTTTTAAACTGCGCGGATCTGGCATCAGATCGCGCAACTGCGGTTCAAGGTATTGCACCGCTTGGGTGTCTTCGACGCCGAGACGGGCCAAAACCGAACAGAGCGGCGGCGGCAGCGCGGTGGCTTGGGCCATCGCTTCGGCCAAGCGGCGTGTCGTGTCAGTCGGGCCGATCCAACGACGGCCCGTTAAAGAGGTCTCTACACCCAGAAACGCCACAGTTAACTGCGCGGGTTGCGATACACCATGCGGCGCACCGAACCTGTTTTTGACCGCATCAACAGTGTTTCGGTTGTGATATAGCCCACTTCGCGTTTGATGCCTGGCAACAGCGATCCGCCGGTCACGCCAGTGGCCGCGAAAATCACATCTTGGGTCACCATTTCATCACGCGTGTAAACGCGATCGAAATCTGTAATCCCTGCTTTTACAGCGCGGGCTTTTTCGTCGTCATTGCGGAACACCAAGCGACCATAGATTTGACCGCCCATGCATTTCAATGCAGCGGCTGCCAAAACGCCTTCGGGCGCGCCGCCTGTACCCATGTACATGTCGATCCCTGTGACGGCAGGTTCTGCACAATGCATCACACCTGCGACGTCGCCATCGGTAATCAAACGGATTGACGCACCAGTTGAGCGCACTTCGTCGATCATTGCTTGGTGGCGGGGACGCTCAAGGATACAGACCGTAATGTCACGTGGCGCACAGCCTTTGGCGGCGGCCAAGGCGTTCACCCGTTCTGCCGGTGTCATGTCAAGCGTGACAGTGTCAGGGGCAAAGCCCGGTCCGATTGCCAGCTTTTCCATATAGGTGTCGGGCGCATGCAACATTGATCCACGTGGACCCATTGCAATGACTGTCAACGCGTTCGGCATGTCTTTTGCGGTCAGCGTTGTGCCTTCAAGCGGGTCGAGCGCGATATCAACGCCCGGGCCTGTGCCTGTGCCAACCTCTTCGCCGATATAGAGCATCGGCGCTTCGTCGCGTTCGCCTTCGCCGATCACGACCACACCAGCGATGTCCAATTTGTTCAGCTGTTCGCGCATCGCGTTGACGGCGGCCTGATCCGCTGCCTTTTCATCGCCACGGCCCACCAAATCGGCGGATGCAATTGCGGCCGCCTCGGACACCCGCGCCAAGCCGAGTGATAACATGCGGTCGTTAAAGTCGATTTTTTGCGGGCTCATAAAGGGTTCCTTGGGTCAGAATTAAACAGATTCGATGCGAAGCGCGACAGGCGCCCCGATCACAACGCCAGTTTGCGGCAATTGGTCTATGGCGCGCAACATGTTTGCGTTATCGGTTTCATGCGTTACGATCAAAACAGGCGCATTTTCGTCAGTGTGATCATATTGCCGCATTTGACGGATGGAAATGTTGTTATTTCCCAGCACAGTCGCGACCTTGGCAAGCGCGCCGGGCAGGTCACGCAGGGCAAGACGCACGTAATAGGGTGTTGCCGCATCTGATGTGATTGCATCCACAGGTTTCAAGCTGCGCGCTGGTTGACCAAATGTGGGCAGGCGGGTTCCGCGTGCGATATCCACGATATCGGACAGGACCGCACTGGCTGTTGGGCCTTCGCCCGCGCCAGCACCGCGCAGAACAATTTGTCCGACTTCGTCGCCTTCGATGACAACCATATTGGTGCCACCTTCAAGCTGTGCGATGGGCGATGTGTCGCGCACCAAACATGGCGACATGCGTTGTTCCAATCCCGTATCTGTCATCCGTGCGACGCCCAACAATTTGATACGATACCCCATGTCGGCGGCTTGGTGGATATCTTCGATAGAAATGTTCTGAATGCCTTGCAATTCGACACCATCAAAATTCACTTGGGTGCCAAATGCGATGGATGACAGAACGGCCAATTTGTGACCCGCATCGATACCGCCCACATCCAGATTTGGATCGGCCTCAAGATAGCCCAAATCGGCAGCTTCTTGAAACACCACGTCATAGCTGAGGCCTGACGACTGCATCCGGGTGAGGATATAGTTACACGTGCCATTCATGACGCCCACGACGCGCGTGATCTTGTTTCCTGCCAAACCTTCGGTCAGGGATTTAATCACAGGGATGCCACCTGCAACGGCCGCCTCAAAGCGCAATACGCGGTTTGCGTCTTCGGCCATGACCGCAAGCTCTTGGCCGAAATGTGCCAGCATCGCCTTGTTCGCGGTGACAACATCTTTGCCTGCGGCAAGGGCTGCGCGCGTCGCATCAAGCGCTGTGCCCTCATGCCCGCCAATCAATTCGACAAATACATCGACATCGTCGCGTGTGGCCAAGGCAACGGCGTCGTCTTCCCATGCATAGTTTGACAGATCCACGCCACGGTTTTTGGACTGCGATTTGGCAGATACCGCGGTGATGGTGATGGGGCGTCCCGTACGCATGGCCAAAAGGTCAGCTTTTTGCTGAATGATTTTAACAACGCCAACGCCGACTGTTCCCAGTCCGGCGATACCCAAACGAAGTGGGGAGGTCATAGGGGACTCCTTCATCATGATGATTGATTGCGATGTAACGGCTTCGGCGCAGGCGTGCAACGGTTCAACCGCATTTTTAGGATATTTTACGCCAATATCGCGGGGGGTTTTATTTGAACACATGTTCAGTTATGACATGTTTATGGCAAGAACGACTGGATCACATTCTCAGACAACAGGCCCGCGCGTTCGTGCGGTTGCCGAGGCACTGTTTGCAAAGCATGGCTTTGCCGCAGTGTCGATGCGCCAAATTGCGGCCGAAGTGGGCGTTCAGGCAGGCGCACTTTATAATTACACCCCTGACAAACAATCGCTTTTGTTTTCAATGATGCACGATCATATGGTCGAATTGATCGCCGCATGGGACGGGGTGGGCGTGTCAGATGATCCGATCCACGCGATGTCAGACTTCACGCGCTTTCACATCGACTATCACCTTGCGCGGCGTGATGCGGTTTTCATCGCGTATATGGAGCTTAGAAATCTGAGCACCGAAAATTTCCGCATCATAGAAGATCTGCGCAAATCTTATGAAACACGGTTAGAGCGCATCATCGAACACGGTGTGGATCGTGGCGTTTTTGATGTGCCCGACAGTCGGATTGCGACCTTGGCGATCATCGGCATGTTGACCGAGGTAACAACATGGTTTCGTCACGGCGGGCGGTTGGATGCCGACGCCGTGACTGATCTTTATACCACGCTTGTCTTGCGCGCATTGAATGCCCTGCGCGATTAGTGATCGGCTTTGATAAAGGTGCCGTTGCGCAATTCTTTCACCGCTTGCATGATTTCTTCGTGCGTGTTCATCACGATTGGGCCATGCCATGCAACTGGCTCTTGCAGCGGCGCACCCGAGATGAGCAGAAAGCGAATGCCCTCTGGTCCCGCTTGAACGGTGACTTCGTCGCCTGTTCCAAATTTGACCAAAGTACGGTTTCCGGACATATCGCGGATATTGTATTCTTCGCCTGCGACCTCTTTTTCCAATAGCACGCCAAAGGGTTTGGATGCGTCGGCAAAGGCGCCTGCACCTTCAAAGACATAGGCAAACGCTTTGCGATATGTGTCCACCTTGAAGGTTTTTTTGACGCCTGCAGGGACAAAAATATCCAGATATTGCGGATCAGCGGCGATACCATCAACGGGACCCGTTTGCCCCCAGAAGGATCCAACGATTACCTTTACCACCGTGCCGTCATCATCGGTGATAATTGGAATATCCTTGGATTTGACATCCTGATACCGCGGCGCAGTCATTTTCAATGATGACGGAAGGTTCGCCCACAGTTGAAAGCCATGCATTTGGCCGTTGGCGTTTCCTTGTGGCATTTCTTGGTGCATGATGCCTGACCCTGCGGTCATCCATTGCACGTCGCCCGCGCCCAAAGCCCCTGTGTTGCCCAAGCTATCGCCGTGATGGACCGTGCCCGACAGAACATAGGTGATGGTTTCAATGCCGCGATGGGGATGCCAAGGAAACCCGCGACGGAAATCTTCGGGACGTTCATTGCGAAAATCATCGAACAGAAGGAAGGGGTCAAGTTCGCTTGGGTCTGCAAACCCGAAAGCGCGATGCAGATGAACACCTGCACCTTCCATTGTTGGGGTGGCGTGGCGTTGTTCTAAAATAGGTCGAATGGACATTGGCATGCTCCTCTTTGACACAAGAATAGGGAGTGCGGGGCAAGGTTTCAATTGCGCACTCTGTTCAGGTTTTGACAGTGATTGCGCGTTTTTGCACAGGTCGCACAAAAAAGCCGCGACATTGCGCGGCTTTTTTTAAGGTATTTCGATGTGGGTGCCGATTTACCGACGACGGTCACGCCGTGAATTCATCGGTTGGAAGGCGACGCCAACATGCGCCTCGCAATAGGGTTTGCCGGATTGTGATGGAAGACCACAGAACCAGAAATCATCCGTTGCAGGATCGCCAACTGGCCATTTGCAAGTCTTTTCGGTCAGCTCAAGCAAGGTCAGCTTTTTCGCTTTTTTCTCGATCTCATTGACCCGCGCCAAGGCTTCGGGGCTGATTTCATTCGCGGACGGTTGCGGTGGCAACGGTTGGCCCGCTGGGATGATTTGACGACGCAGTGGGGTCACGTTTGATGGGCGTTGTTCTGTTGCCTCAACCGGTTTCGCGGCAACGGGTTCCTTGGGCGTGGGTTTTGGTTCGGCCTTTGGCGCGGCTTTGGCCTTGGGCTCTGCCTTGGGCGCTGTTGTGGTCGATGCTGCACGGTTCGACAAACCCAAACGATGCACCTTGCCGATCACTGCGTTGCGGGTCACGCCGCCCAATTCTTTTGCGATTTGGCTTGCGGATTGGCCTTCGCCCCACATTTTTTTCAACAACTCAACACGTTCGTCAGTCCACGACATCGTAGGATCCTATGCAAAAAGCGGCCCATCGGCGACCGCTTTGGAAATCTGATAAGCCCCCATTTTACCGATTGAGGCACGAGTTACAAGCGGTAGAACCAAAAACTTGGATGAAATTCCACCAAAACGCGTGAATTGCGCAAGATTAAAGGCCTGTTCCGTCTTTTCCCGGAAAGATTTGCTGTATCACACCTGCAGAAAGCAAATAAACCGACGTGACCACCAATCCCCAATGGGCCCAGCTTTCGGGATGGAAATCGACCCATGCCGCCCAACCCGCAAAGAAGGTCCATGCCAAGGTGATGGGCAATGACACCGTGCGCCAACGTTGCGTGCGCACAGGGTGGATGAACTTGACGGGCAGGAACATGGCAACCGCCAGAACCGTGACCAATCCCAAGATGATCCAAAAGTTTGGTTGGATGGCGAAAAGCACGATCACCAACATATTCCAGCATCCGGGAAACCCATGAAAACTGTAATCTTTGGTTTTCATATTTCCGTCGCAAAAATACATTGCAGAGGCAAATGTGATAATAATGATTGCAATCCATCCCGTCCATCCAGGCAATAACCCAGATTTGAACAGCGCAAAGGCAGGGATGAAAACATAAGTCAAATAGTCAATGATCAGGTCCAAAAGCACACCGTCGAACCGTGGTGCATTGGTGCGTACGTCATATTTGCGCGCCAAAGGGCCGTCGATCCCATCAACGAAAAAGGCAACAACCAACCATAGAAACATCATCGACCATTGTTCATCTGCAGCGGCAAGCATTGCCAGCATCGCAAACACCGCACCCGTGGCAGTGAAAAAATGAACAAAAAGGGCGCGGCTTTGATCGATCATGGTGTCTTTTCGCCGAAATACCCCAAAGTTGCAAGCAACTGATGGCACTATTTCGCTTTGGGGTGGGTTTGGTGATACACGTCCAAAAGACGCGCGGTGTCGACGCCTGTATAGGCTTGGGTGGTGGACAGGCTTGAATGCCCCAAGAGCTCTTGGATTGATCGCAAATCCCCGCCTGCCGAAAGTAAATGGGTGGCAAAGCTGTGGCGCATGGCGTGGGGGGTCACTGTTGCAGGAAGGCCCAGTTGCATACGCACCGATTGCATCAGCTTTTGAATGGTGCGTGCCGTCAATGGCCCGCCGCGTGTGCCATAAAACAAGGGGCCGTTATCTGTCACATCATAGGGGCATTGCCGAACATAGGTCTCAACCGCGTCTTTTGCCGCATCAATCACAGGGACAATCCGCGTTTTGCCCCCTTTGCCAGTAATGCGCAAAACATCGGCAATCGGAAAATCGCGGCCTGTTAGGCCAAGCGCCTCGGATATGCGCAGGCCACAGCCGTAAAGCAGGGTTACAACAGCCGTATCGCGCGCATTGATCCACGGGGTGGGGGATTGCGCATCAATCAGATCGATCACATCCTTTGCGGCGGCCTCATTTAACGGGCGGGGCAGCTTTTTGGTGAATTTTGGGGATTTCGTGGATAAAACCACCGTGGGGTCAAACCCTTCGCGTTTAGCAAGCCATTTGAAAAAGGATTTCACAGAGGACAGTTTGCGCGCCAAGGATCGCGCGCCCAGCCCATCGTTGCGCATCTGTGCCATCCATGCCCGCATGTCGGTGATGGTGATGCGGGTCAACGGACCAATGCCGGTGGCGTCCCCATGATAGGCGGTGATGAAGGTTGCAAATTCCAGAACATCCGATTGATAGGCTTGGATCGTTTGTGGGCTTGCATCATCGACCGCGGATTTTACATCAAGCCATTCTGCGATGGCCGAAGTCACGGCCGCAGAAATCATTGGGCAAGCCAGCGTTTCATCAATTGCTCAAACACACCGGCAAAGAACGATAAAAGGTCGGTGCCTTGATGGGGGCCAAAATGCTGGGCGTCCGATGACCCCAGACAGAGCATCGCAGGCAAATGCCCCGCACCGATGTCCAGTTTGATGCAAGCTTCGGAGTGCAGATCACTTGCCGCACTGCCATAGATTTGTTCGGCCCCGCGCGGGATTGGGCGCGTTGCGATTGACGCAGTTTTTGACGGACCTTGCGCCAAATAAACATCGACGAAATCGGGAATAACAATGGTGATAAGATCGGACAGTTCCGCCAATTCCCGCGCCGAACTTTCGTCAATCTTGCGGGTTTCAAAGACGATGCGGATACAATCAACCCGCAAGATATCTGCGACCGTGGTGCCAAGCACGCCTAGGAATTCATCGAAATCGGTGGGTGCCAGTAATTCCAGCACCGCGCGATGAACTTGATTGGTCCCCGCAAGGTTTTCATAGGCCGCTGCAATCACGGACCGATGCGTGTCTTCTAACCGGTCAAGTTGGTCTTCGAGGCGCTTCATAGCAACGCCGCGAAGATCAACGATGTTCGACCCAAGTGCACGGTCATTGGCTTCGATCAGGGCGCGCATGACGTCCTGATCATCCAAAATCACGGCAGGCTGCGCCAATATTTTATCGCGTATGACTGAATCCATGATTTTGGTTTACCAATTTTTTGACTGACTCGGCGTCTTTGTAACACAGGTTACAGAATTTTCTGACCTGTTTTTTTGATGTCTTCCAAGAATGCCGCCAGACCTTTGTCTGTCAACGGGTGGTTGATCATGCTTTTGATCACAGCGGGTGGCGCAGTAATCACATCTGCACCCACGCGTGCGCAATCGGTGATGTGGTTTGTTGTACGGATCGAGGCCGCCAGAACTTGGGTTTCAAACCCATAGTTGTCATAGACCATGCGAATATCCTCGATCAGATCCATGCCGTCTAGGTTGATGTCATCCAACCGTCCAACAAAGGGGGAAATGAATGTTGCGCCGGCTTTTGCGGCCAAGATCGCCTGGTTTGTTGAAAAGCAAAGTGTGACGTTGACCATGTGACCTTCGCCAGACAGTGTTTTACAGGCTTTCAACCCATCCCATGTCAGCGGGACTTTGACTGTGATGTTGTCGGCGATTTTCACCAATTTGCGGCCTTCTGCGATCATGGTTTCTGCATCCGTCGCGGTGACTTCGGCGCTGACGGGGCCAGACACGATCGAACAGATTTCTTTCGTCACCTCGATGATGTCGCGGCCTGATTTCATGATCAACGATGGGTTGGTGGTTACACCGTCTACCATGCCCAAATCGTTCAATTCTTTGATTTGATCGATTTCTGCGGTGTCGACAAAAAATTTCATATTTTTGATCCTTTGTTGGGTTGGCCAATGTTCCCAGATGCTTTACTCCAAGTTAAGCGCATATAAAACCCCCAGATGGAACCAAAGGTGCAAGACGCAGAATTTTTTCATACAGGTGAATTGGTTTGTGTTTTAACAACGCAACCCATTGACCGCGCCTTGGATTACAAGGCCCCCGAGGGCGGGTGTTTCCGTGGTGCCTTTGTCGAGGTGCCGTTGGGCCCGCGCAAGGTTTTGGGCGTTGTGTGGGGGGCAGGGCGCGGTGATTTTGATATATCCAAAATCCGTTCGGTCATTCGCGTTTTGGATGTGGCGCCCATGCGTGATGAGCTGCGGCTTTTCTTGGAAAAATCTGGCGAATATACGTTGACGTCGATGGCGTCGATGTTGCGCTTGGCAACACGTGCGCCTGGGTTGATGGATCCCCCCGCGATGCGAAAGATTTATGTGCGCGGAACCCTGCATGAGGGGGTCAAGCTGACCGAAGCGCGCAAGCGCGTCTTGGACATTTTGGATGAATATGGTGGCGCACCCTTTACACTTGGTGAACTGTCCGAGTTGGCAGGTGTGACATCATCTGTGGTCAAGGGGTTGGTCAAGCTTGGCGTCGTGTTGGAACAAAACACCCCGCGCGATGCAGCGTTCCCTACGCTCGATGCCTCTGCCTCCGGCAAAAATTTGACCGACGCCCAAAGTCAAGCGGCGCAAGCGCTGCGCGAGATCGTGGCCCAAGACCACTATGCCACCGCCTTGTTGCGTGGGGTGACAGGATCGGGCAAAACCGAAGTTTATTTGGAAGCCGTGGCGCAAACGCTTGGCCAAGGGCATCAGGTGTTGGTTCTCTTGCCCGAAATCGCGTTGACCGCCGAATTCTTGACCCGTGTACAGGCCCGTTTCGGGGCGCTGCCCGCCGAATGGCATTCGGGTGTGACCATGACAGATCGGCGACGCATCTGGAAAATGGTCGGACAGGGCGGTGCGCAGTTGGTGATTGGTGCGCGCTCGGCGTTATTTTTGCCGTTTCAAAACCTTGGTCTGATTGTGGTCGATGAGGAACATGACAAATCCTACAAGCAAACCGATGGGGTGATGTATAACGCCCGCGACATGGCGGTGTTGCGGGCATCGCTGTCGGGGGGCAAAGTGATTTTGGCCTCTGCGACACCTTCGCTTGAAAGTTGGGTGAACGCGCAGACGGGAAAATACAGTCTTGTTGAATTGGATGATCGGTTTGGCGCGGCGGTCATGCCTGACATGCATGCGATTGATATGCGCGCAGAAACCTTGCCCTCGACGCGCTGGGTGTCGGATCAGTTGGTCAGCCTGATCAACACACGCTTGCAGCGTGGCGAACAATCGATGCTGTTTATCAACCGCCGTGGCTATGCGCCCGTGACGCTGTGTCGTGCGTGTGGGCAACAAATTGGCTGTGATGCCTGTGACGCGCGGATGGTCGAGCATCGGTTTCTAAACCGTTTGATGTGCCATCAATGCGGTGAAACCAAACCCGTACCGACCCAATGCCCGCATTGCGCCGCCGAAGACCGCCTTGCGCCCGTCGGGCCCGGGGTTGAGCGTTTGGCAGAAGAGGCCAAGGTTTTGTTCCCCGATGCACGCATTAGCGTGCTGTCCTCGGATATGTTTGGGACTGCGCGCGCGCTCAAGGATGAAATCAGGTCGATCGCCAACGGGGGCGCGGATATCATCATCGGGACGCAATTGGTGGCCAAGGGGCACAATTTCCCGCTCCTCACGTTGGTGGGCGTTATTGATGCGGATTTGGGGCTGCAAGGATCCGATTTGCGCGCGGCGGAACATACGTTTCAATTGATGCGACAGGTTGCAGGACGCGCCGGGCGTGCCGCAAAAGCTGGGGCTGCGTATTTGCAGACGTACCAACCTGAGCACCCCGTGATCCGCGCGATTTTGGCAGGGGACGAGGACGGATTTTGGCAAGCCGAGGCCAGCGCGCGACAGGCCGCAGGCGTGCCGCCCTTTGGTCGATTGGCGGGGATCATTATCAGCGCGTCGAATGTCGAACAGGCGTTTGATCTGGGCAATCATTTGGCGCGCAATGATGGCCCCTTGCGACAGATCAATGCCCAAGTCTTTGGTCCGGCACCCGCTCCCATCGCCCGTGTCAGGGGGCGCTATCGCGTGCGCATGCTGATCAAGGCGGACAAAACCGCACCCTTGCAACGCGCGATTTCGCAATGGGTGTCAAATGTGACGCTCAAAGGGGATCTGCGTTTGGTGATCGACATCGATCCACAAAGTTTCTTTTAGCTTTTCAGTAAGCGCGAAACGTGGTTAGTAAACCCAACTTAGATTGGATACCCAATGGCCCTTATCATTCCACTTGGTCAAACCGCGCATTTACCGAAATGGCAGCAACCCAAAGTTTTGTTGATTGTAATGGCCTGCGCAATGCCGATCGCCTTTGCGGTCTGGTCGGCGCTATTGAATAATTTTGTGATCGAAGTCGGTAAGTTCGACGGATCTGACAACGGTTGGCTGCATACAGTGCGCGAAATTCCCGGATTTTTGGCGATTGGCGTGATTGCCTTGATCATGTTCATTCGCGAACAAACCTTGGGGCTTGTGTCGCTGATGCTGTTGGGCGTGGCGACCGCGATCACGGCTTGGTTTCCGTCTATGGGCGGGATTTTGACCATCACGATGCTCAGCTCAATCGGCTTTCATTACTATGAAACGGTCAATCAGTCCCTGCAATTGCAATGGCTCACAAAAGACGAAGCGCCACGTGTCTTGGGCGCGTTGCTGGCGGTGGGCTCGGCCGCGACGCTTTTTGCCTATGGCGCGATCGTGATCACGTGGCGTACTTTTGATCTGTCGTATAATTTTGTGTATATGGTGTCAGGTGGGATCACGGCGCTGATGGCCGTGGCGGCATTTTTCCTGTACCCACAATTTGAATCCCCAAACCCCCAGATCAAAAAATTCATCCTGCGCAAACGCTATTGGCTGTATTATGCGCTGCAGTTTATGGCGGGCGCACGTCGTCAGATCTTTATCGTTTTTGCAGGGTTCATGATGGTGGAACGATTTGGCTTTGACGTGCATGAAATCACGACGCTCTATCTGATCAATCTTGTCATCAACATCGTTGCGGCCCCCTTTATCGGCCGCGCGGTTGGGCGATTTGGGGAACGCAATGCGTTGATCATTGAATATATTGGCCTGATCGCGGTATTTTCTGCCTATGGCGGGATTTATGTCTTTGGGTGGGGCGTTGTTCTGGCCTCGGTTCTCTATGTGATTGACCACATCTTTTTTGCGATGGCCTTGGCGCTAAAAACCTATTTCCAGAAAATAGCCGACCCCCAAGATATTGCACCCACAGCGGCAGTGGCATTCACGATAAATCACATTGCTGCGGTGTTTTTGCCTGCGGCGCTGGGCTATCTTTGGTTGGTGTCACCAACGGCTGTATTTGCGTTTGCCACGGTGATGGCCTTTGGATCTTTTGTGCTGGCGCTGTTTATCCCGCGCAATCCGCACAAGGGAAACGAAACAATCTTTGTCGCGCGCGGATTGGCGCAAAGGGCTTGATCTTGGGAACAAGGACGCCTATCGCACTCGGGACATAACGGAGGACCCCCATGACCACCTATACCGCACTTACGACCTTGACTGGCAAGGATCAGGCCTATGCTTTGGCCGATGCGATGGAAAATCTTGATCCCGAACCCACGGGCGTTGGGGTGTTCGAGATTGAAGATGGATCAGGCCTGTGGGAAATTGGGGCCTATTTCATTGATGAACCTGATGATGTTGAATTGAC
>Ga0181602_10001915_pt1 | contig 18004 bp, 13 predicted proteins | sample 041ome_14_FD_148640 | JGI IMG/M metagenome (GOLD analysis project Ga0181602, IMG submission 148640) | Coastal salt marsh microbial communities from the Groves Creek Marsh, Skidaway Island, Georgia - 041408US metaG (spades assembly) | ecosystem: Environmental > Aquatic > Marine > Intertidal zone...
TGCTTCAATTATTACAGAAGAAAGTTCAATGTCAACAGCAACAATTTATGAAGGTACAGCAGCAGCTGACACAAACAACTTCATTAGAAATAGATTAACAGACCTTGCTATTACAGCTGCGGATACATCAACGTTCCCAGGTGCTTCTAGTGATGGTGTATATACCAGTACTTTAACAGGTGGTAATGTTACTATTTCAAATAACATGACTTACTTAACTCCAGAAACTCTTGGATTAATTAACCAGCCTCTTGGTCATGTTACAGGAACAAGGTCTATTTCAGGTAACTTTACTTGTTATTTGAATACTCCTTCAAGCGGTGCATCAAGTGCTGACTTGTTTGAAGATCTTATTGAGGCAACAACAACAATTACCAACTCGTTTGACTTAGCTTTTTCAGTTGGTGGTTCAAGTAATACTCCTAGAATGGTTATCAATGTAGATACAGCCCATCTAGAGGTACCAACACATTCAATTGATGATATTGTAAGTTTGGAAGTAAATTTCCATGGCTTACCAAGTTCTGTAGATGCTACAGATGAATACACAATTGACTTTGTAGGACCAGACGTAACTTAACTTTAGCGGGAGGGGAAACCCTCCCTCTTTTAACCAGGAAATAGAATGACAGAACAAGAAAACAAATCAGTATCATTAGCGAGTTTATTAACTCCAAGTAAAACAGTTTCAGTTGATTACCCAGGAATGCCCGGGTTTTCAGTCGACCTTTGCTATTTAGCAAGAGAAGAACTATTAAAACTACGAAATCGTTGTCTATCCCAAAAGTTTAACCGTAAAACAAGAGCTTTTGATGAACAATTAGATGAAGATAAATTTTTAGTAGAGTATGTAAAAGCTGTAATTAAGGGATGGAAAGGCTTAAAATATTCTTACCTCGAAGAGCTTCTATTGGTGGACATTAGTAGTCTTGATCCCGAAGATGAACTTTTATTTTCTCAAGAAAATGCCGAAACTCTCATGAAGAATGCAGCAGATTTCGACACTTGGGTTACAGAAGTAACAGGTGATCTAGAAAATTTTACTCGAGTCAAGTAGAAAAAGTTTTAGAACTACTTGATGAAACATACAGAGACGGTCAAATATCTTTAGACGTATACTTAGATATATGTGAACAAAAAGGTATAGATCCTGACCCGAACGAAATGCCACCAACTCGTGGGGACTTTCCCTTTGAAGTTCAGGTGGCTTTTTTATTACACGATCTTTTACCCGATAGATGGGATGGAATGAGTGGATCGTATTTCGGAAAGGATTTAGCTGCTTTAGGAACTTTACTAGATGTCTGGGAAGTAGACGATAAGCAAACAGTTACTTATTTTTTGAAGAATATAGAAGCAAGATACGCAATGAAATTGAATAAGGATTTAGAGCGACAAAGAAAAGCTCGTGAGAACAAAGGAAAGAATACTCACATATCCTCAGCAAATATTAAGAAAAGATAATGGCAAAAAACGAAGTCAAAATAAAAATCAACGTTGATGGTAAAGAATTAACTCTTACTAAAAAACAAGCAAAAGCTTTAGGTAAGCAGTTAGACAATACAGGTAAATCTGCCCGTACCGTTGATAGACGCTTAAAAGGTGCTGCTCAAGCATCTTCCAATACCACAAAAAACTTTTCAAAAATGGCTCAAGGAGTCAGTGGCGGTCTTGTGCCTGCGTATGCTACTTTAGCTGCCCAAATGTTTGCATTAGGAGCTGTATTCAGAGGATTACAACAAGCTGCAGACTTTCGTGTATTAAACGAAGGCATGAGAGCATTTGCTGCTAATTCTGGAGTTATGGTAAAAAGTTTATCAAAAAATTTACAAGAAGCAACAGGGCATCAGTTAGACTTCAGACAAGCAGCACAATCTTCACAGATAATGTTAGCAGCTGGATTTAGTGAAGATCAAATGGGAGCAATCGCAACGGCAGCAAGAGGAGCATCAACCGCACTCGGTAGAGATTTTGAAGATTCTTTTAATCGTCTTGTTCGAGGTGTTACAAAAGCTGAACCAGAACTACTCGATGAATTAGGTATTATTCTACGATTAGAACCTGCTACAAAAAAGTATGCACAAGCAATAGGTAAATCTGTAAAAGATTTAACCACTTTTGAAAAATCACAAGCAGTTTTAAATGAAGTTTTAACTCAATCAGAAGAAAAATATGGAGCAGTAGGAGATGCTGTTCCCGTTAACCAATTTAATAAATTAATTGCAACTTTTATTGACTTAAAAGATAAAGCAATGGAATTTATTACTCCAATTGCAGAAGTACTTGCAGGATTCTTTACTGAAAATATAAAATCGGCAGTAGCAGTACTTGCTATTTTTGCATCTACACTTTTAAAATCAGTGCTTCCAGCATTTGATGAACTTTCTGAAAAAATAGATAATAGTAGAATAGGGAAATTTGCTGCAGGGATGGGATCCAGTGTAGAAGGATTAAAAGCAAAGAGCGCAGAATTACAAAGTTTAAGAAAAGGTGCAGGAACAAAAGCAACTAGAAATATGGCTGGAGCTTTTGACAGTGCTGCAGCTTTAAAATCCTCAGGTATAAATGCTTTAAAGAAAGGGGAAAATTTGACCCGACAACAAATGAGTGGTTTAAAAGGAGCTTTGAGAAAAGCAGAAGCAGAATACAAAAAACATGGAAAAATAACAACAGGTATTTTTGCAGGGGAAGATATTAAACGAGTTCGTAGCTTTAAAACTTCATTGAAACAAATGGAAATCGAAAGTAGTAGAACTGGCGTAACTATTAGAACTAGAATGAAGCAAGTAGGGATTGGAATTAAAATGACATTTCAATCAGCAGCAGTAGGAGTTAAATTAGCATTTAAAGGAATGGCACTAGCTGCAAAGGGTGCAGCAGGAGCTGTTAATTTAGCTTTTAGAGCTGTGGCTATATTTGGTTTTATACAACTAGCAATGGATGGTTTAAAAGCCTTAACAGCAAACTTTGATAAAGTAATGGCAGGATTTGCATCCGCAATACGAATGGTAGGAAATGGTATTGCAAAATTAGCAAACTTTTTAAGTGGAATTCCACTTGTAGGTAAATTTTACAAAGCAGGCGGAGAATTTGCACAAGATAAACTAGAAGGAATCGCAGCCAGTATTGAATCACAGCTTGAATCTGGAGAAGGTATGATTGGACAAATGGCACATAAAGCAAAAAAAGAAAGACCGGGTTCAATACTTGCAGATCAATTTGAATCTGCTCAAGAAAAATTAAAAAGTCTACATACTGAGTTCAAAGAAATGATATCTGCTAGAGAAGGACTTGATCAAACCGCAGGACAAGTATTCGAAGCAAATATAGCAACTATAGCAAGTTCAGGAATTGCAGGACAAGCCGCAAGACTTCAAGGAATGGAAAGCAGAACAGGAGAGGATGCATTTACCGCTGAACAACTAGAAAAACAACGAAGTGCTTTAATTCAATATGGAAAAGATTTAGGAGGAATAAACCCAACAATTGCCGATTTATTTAGCCAGTATGAAAAAGGCGAAATATCTACAGAAAAACTAACAGATGGACTTAAAAATGTAACTACTAAGGCAGGCGCACAAAATACTGCTTTTAAACAAATAAATAATACTATTTCAGGATTTGTACAGCAATATGGTAAAATTAGTAAACGAAATCCATTAGATGAACTTCTTTCAAGTTATAACAATTTAGATCAAACAATAAAACTTACAGGTGATAATAAAGAAAGCGTTGTTCAAAAAATATATGAATCTGTATTTGGAGCAAGAGCAGAAGGAACATCACTAGACGATATGACAGCAGCACTGGATAGATTTGCAGTAGGCTTAAAAGGAGTAATAGATACTCGAAGACAGTTAGAAACGGACGCCCTTGATAATAAGCTAGCAGGAGCAACAAATGCATATAAAACAGGAGCTGCAGCTACTTTTGCAAAAGAAGATATAAAAAAAGAAGATTTAAGAATAGCAAGAGAAAAAGCACAGAATAAAGTAAATGAGTTAGCACTAAATAAGCAAATGAGTATCGAAGATGAACATCAATTTAACATGGCAAAGAAACAGCTAGCTGTAGCACAGGAACAAGAGACAGCCTTTGCACATTCAATAACAATTGCTGGAAAACTACAAAATACTTTCTCACAAGGAATACAAAAAATGTTTGAAGATATAGCAACTGGTTCTGCAAGTGCAAAAGATGCTTTTAAATCTTTAGCAACATTAGTATTACAAGAAATGGCAAAAATAGCCGCAATGAGAATGGCAGCATCTGTAACAGGCTTTTTAGGATTTGCACAGGGAGGTATTATCCCTGTTCGAGGAATGGCTTCTGGAGGATATACTGCAGTAGGCCAAAAACGTTTTGGAACTGGTGGAATTGCAACTTCTCCGACAATAATGGTTGGAGAAGGACGCTATAATGAAGCTGTAGTACCTTTACCAGACGGAAGAAGAATCCCTGTAGAAATGATGGGTAGCGGAGCAGGACAAAATAATGTAACAATTAATATAGATGCAGGCGGAAATGCAAGTAGTACAGGAAACGCAGAGCAAGCACACGCACTCGGTATGTCAATACAAGCAGCAGTTATGGAAACATTGCAAAGAGAAAAACGTCCAGGCGGCGTATTAGGTGGGGGTTAATAAATGGCTTTTGGAATAATGCAAAATGATGGATCAAATATCACAGGATTTAGCGGACCTGTACAACCAGATAAAGGACTAAAACGTGATAGTAAGCCCAAAATTCATACAATAACTTTTGGTGATGGCTATGAACAACGACTTGCGGATGGAATCAATAATCTCGAGCAAAATATAAGTGTAAGTTTTTCTACTAGACCAAAAGCAGAAATAGATGATCTTGTAGCTTTCTTTGAATCTTTAGGAGGAGTTACTAAATTTCGATTCGATCTTGAAGATAGTAACGCAGGATCAAGCACAGAAACTATAAAGTGTACTTGCTCTCAATGGAATCAAACCTGGGCATATGATAATTTTTATAGTTTGACCGCAACATTTAAGAGAGTTTACGAAGCATGACGGAAAAAATTGCAATCAAAGAGCTACAATCTCTTGAAGAAGAATCAGGTTTAGTTGTATTATATGAAATAGCACTTGATGAAGATGGTTCAAGCCGTGCCTATTTTACTCGTGGAGAAGATATAGATTTATCAAACGTACAAATGTATGACTATGATAACAATAGTCAATTAAATACATATGATGCCATTCCTGTACAGGCAGAAGGATTCGAAGTAAAAAGTAAAGGAGCAGCAGCAAGACCTGTTATTACTTTTGCAAATATATTAAGTACTTTTGGAGATGCACTCGGAAGTTTAGAGCCTGATGATCTTATAGGAAAGAAATTATATAGAAGAAAAACTTTACGAAAATATTTAAAAGATGGTTCAGCAGATACAGGATCAGGCAATACTCCAGTAGAGTTTCCAAGGCAAATTTTTATAATAGATAGAATCGAACAACTAAATGCAATAGAAATATCTTTTGAATTAACAACACCTTTTGATGTAGAAGGATTAGTACTTCCCTATCGTGTAATTGGAAATAATGCTTGTTCTTGGGTATATCAAGGAGCTTCTCCAAATAAAATAAACAATAGCACAGATACTGGTGGATGTACTTGGTCAGAAGAATCAAAACTTATAATGACAAACGGTAGTGGAACAGACGTTACTCATACTGTTTATGTAACACAAGACGATGAATACGTAATTCCTTCAACCACTAGTTTTACAACTTATACGAGCGGAGCAGTAACAAAAGATTCGTACTATAAAACTACGACGACCCTTGCAACAACGGGTGTACAAAGACTAAGTGCAGACGGCACTGCAGATACAGCTGCAAATGGAGGAACAATTAATAATTATTGGCAGGCAACAACGAGTGCAAGTAGTCCTGGAACCCCTTCAGATACAAATGGAAATTTTGATAGAATAAGAGTACATGACACATATAGTGCAAGTACAAACTACTATGCTTATACAGAAGATAGATATAATGACTATGTAGTATATACAAGCGGTGGCAAAACACACCTTTGGAAAGCAACACGAACACAAACTTCAGGAGCAAATACCGCACCTGGGTTTAATAGTTATTGGCAACGAGGAGACTCATGTGGTAAAAGACTAACCTCATGCGCTTGTAGATTTGGCTTTAGTCCATTGACTACAGCTTCGTCTTCAACAGGAAGTACAACAAAAAATAGTCAAAAACCTTTACCTTTTGGAGGCTTTCCTGGTGCAAGAAAATTTAGATAAACTTTTACCTGAAATTTATAAGCAAGTAGAAGAAGAAAGTCCAAAAGAAGCTTGTGGACTTGTTGTTGAAATCGAGAATGAATTGAAATATATTCCTCTGGAAAATCAAAGTTCTGAGAATGAGCACTTTGCAATAGACCCAAAACAATGGGTTCGATACTCGATTATTTCAAAAATAAAATATGTAGTCCATAGTCACTACGGCTCAGATTGTTATCCAAGTGAGCATGATAAAAATGTATGTAAAAGTCTTGGCGTACCATACTTAATTGTATCGTACCCAGAGAAAGGAGAATTTATTTATGACCCACGTTAAATTAATGGGAGAAATGGGAGAAAAATTCGGCTCTGAATGGGAGTGCGTCGATACAAATATGCGCGACATACTAAAGTGTATCAATGTTCAAACTGAAGGATTACAAGAATATCTTTTAGACTGTCATTTAAAAAATATTGAATTTTCTATACAAAGTGGAGATACTCTTATCGAGGAGTTTCCAGAATTATACTTGAATGTAGCAAGAGATGAAGTCATTATTACTCCAGTACCTGCGGGTTCTGGTAAAGGGTTAGGAAAACTAATTACAGGATTACTACTATTAGCAGCACTGTTTTTTATGCCAGGACTTGGTGTACATCTTACAAGTGGAGGAGCAGTTGCTGGTAGCGGTGCGGGAAGCATGGCATTTGTTAGTGGATCAGGAGCAATATTAGGAACCTCTACGCAGGCAGCTTTAGCTTCAGGAGCAACTTTAAACATAGCAGGTTCAGCAGTAATGATGCTTGGAACAAATCTAGCACTTATGGGACTCGCAGAAATGTCAGCACCAGATCCAGATAGAACAACAGATGATCCTTCGTATCTTTTTAATGGAGCCGAAAATCACATTGAACAGGGACAACCTGTTCCACTTCTTTATGGAGAACTTACAATCGGAGGCGCACCAATTTATCAAGGATATACACCAGGAGTAAGAACAGGATATACAAAAGGAATTCATATTATTGATGGTACAGATTCACAAAATTCAAGAATAGGATCAAATCCTTATAGTGGTGTATACACAAACTTTAGTACCTCAAATTCTGGAGCAATGTCAAATCAACCTTCTTCAGGATGGGTAGGAGCAGGAAATAATACTTTTGATCAAGTAATGGACTATATAACAACCCCAAGCAGCGGACTCGTAAAAACTCCGCTACCAGACGACATGTTCGAACAGGCAAAATAAGATGGCAGATAATTCAGCAAAATACAGTACAAGAGCTTTTGGCACAAAAAGCTCAGTTGATTTAAAAGATCCAAATAAGGAACAAACAGCTATTGTCTACGATTTATTAGCAGAAGGACCAATTGCTGGTCTAGTAAATGATATTTCATCAGTTTACTATAATGATGTTCCCTTAGTTGATTCAGTAAACAATGATATTTTAAAACCTCGTAAATTTACAGCAAACACAACAGCAAGTAGTACTTCTATAACTGCAACTGAATTGGGAACTATTCGTACTCTTAGCTATAATAATAAAACCGGTCTTGGTATTGGTGGAAGAATAATTTCTATCGTTGGAGCAGGAACAAAAGGAACAGGTATAGCAAGTATTGCGGCAGGTTCTGCAAAAGTTACAACTTCTTCTAGTTTCTTTACTCAAGCACTTATAGATAATCAAGGAAAAGGACTACCAGTTTATATTCGTATTACAGGAGCAGGACCTGGCGGTCAAGATCTTGTATGTGGTATTAAGAAAATCATAAGTACAACAAGTGCAGAATTAACTATTCGTGCTTTTACAACAGTCTCAAGTGCAAACATTGTACAAGATCACGTAACAACATTAAGTTCAATTTCAGGAAATACAGCAACTTTAGCAGTTGCAACTCCTACTTCTACTACAGGAGCAATCTGCGTAGTAAGTGGACCTTCTCTAGATGATTCAGCACAATTAGCAAATTTTTCTCATGTTTCTTTTGGAATGAGAACAGGAGAAGCTTTACAAAGCCCTTTATTAGTTCCTGGGTTTACAGGATCATCAAGCACAGTATATGATGCAAATATACAAATAAGACAAGCAGATTTAGCAAACGTTTCAGGTTTATCCAGTTTAGGTACTAATTATAATGGAACAGATGGGGGTGTAAAAAACGGAATAGATGAGCCAGGAAATAATGGACAAGGATCTGCATCAGATACAGTATTAACTGCTGCAGCAATGGGCGTTTCGAATCCTGAAGAAGTAGATGAAGTTCATCTTACTTTTAGTTTTCCTGAGTGTCATGCGTTTAAAAACTCAGGTGCAAAAGGACCAAGTTTTGTTGAGTTTCAAATGTTCTTTGAATATACTTCAGACGGTCTAAACTATACTAGTGCTTTAGCTTTCGGACCTTCAAATTCAACAATTCTTTCAAGAACTCCTGAATGGGGAAACAATGTTACATATGGTGTAAATAATACCTTTATACCTAGTAATGGCTATGTAAAACCAAGAAATGGACAATACTCAGAATTTATTGAAGAATTTGTAATGAATGTTGAACAATTCCAACCTTTTACAAACTATAGAGTACGTATACGAAGAATAACAGACGAAGATTTTAAAGATGGTAGTTTTCAACACAAAAATGCTTCATACCTAAAAACAGTAGAGAATATAACAAAAGATAGGTTATCATATCCATACGCCGCTTATGCAGCAAATGTATTTAATGCAAAAGATTTTTCTGGAGGTTTGCCAAGCAGAGCATATAAATTAAAAGGAAAATTAATTCAAGTTCCTACTAACTATTTAACAAGAGATGAAAGTTCAGATGGCACTGCAAAATATACACGATTAGTTGGAGGCTCTGCACCTAATTATACTGTATCAGAAGAAGCTTCTTATCAAACTTGGAATGGAGCATTTCGAGGAGATAGAGATACATGGGCAGAAGGACATCCAAATAGAGATTTAGTATATTGTAATAATCCAGCTTGGGTATTTTATGATATTCTTACAAACAATCGTTATGGAGTAGGACAATTTGTTGACAAATCTCTTATAGATAAATATTCACTTTTTGAAATTGCAAAATATTGTGATGAACTTGTATCAGACGGAGAAGGCGGACTAGAACCTCGATTCACAACTAATCTATACTTAGATAAAACTGCAGAAGCAACAAAAGTATTACGAGATATTGCAAGTATATTTAGAGGAATGGTACTTTGGTCAGATGGAGAAATTGTAGCGATTGCTGATAGACCAAAAGAAATTGTTTATACTTTTACAAAAGGAAATGTTGAAAATGGTGTATTTACATACGAAGGTACAGGAGATAGAGTACGAACAAATCAAGTAAAAGTAACATGGAACGACCCAAAAGATAACTATCGACAGGCAATTGAATATGTAGAAGATCATCAAAATATATTAAGTACAAATAGACTTGTACGAGAATCTTCTGTTGCTTTTGGATGTACTTCTCGTGCACAAGCACATAGATATGGTAAATGGAAACTATTATCAGCACAATTAGAAAAAGAAACAGTTAGCTTTGTAACGGGACTAAATGCTATAGGATTAAAACCTGGAGATATAATTGGTGTACAGGATGCAGATAAAGATGGATATTCTTATTCTGGAAGAGTATCAAATACTGGCACAAAAACCACTACAATAATTCCACTAGATAGAACAATAACACTGCCGTCATATGCAGCAGCTTTTCCTCCTCAATTATTACTTATATACCCTGAAGGAGGATGTTATCTTGAACAAGAAGTCGCAGTTATTAACACAGTAACTTATTATAAAGGCGATTTACTATTAGAAAATCAAGACGGTACTGCACTTGATACTCAAGAAGAAGCAGCAAACTTAAAAGACGATAATGGAGATCGAGTACTTAACTTTTGGTCAGAAAACGTAAGAGTTGAAAAACAGAATATATCTACAAGCGCTGGAAATGTTTCTAGTTTAACAGTATCTTCTGCGTTCAGTTCTGTTCCAGATGCAGAAGTAATTTGGGCACTTCAAGTATTTAATACTGATGGTACTCCAAAAACTGGAACAACAAAAGAATTTAAAGTTATTTCTATAAAAGAAGAAAAAGATCAAAAGGTACAAGTAGTGGCTGCAGAATTTGCAAAAGGAAAGTTTGCAGCAGTAGATAGAGGGTACACATTATATAGTGCACCAATAGATACAAACCCTGATAGAGATGATATAATACCAGCTCCTACAAATATAGTAGCAAAAGTAGAACCAATGAATTCTGAATCTCCAGATTTAGGAGAAACTGTAGACATTGTAACTTCTGGTGGAGCTCAAGTAACAGTTAGTTGGAACGCTCCAGTTACAGGAAACGGATTAAAATATAAAAATATAGCAGGATTTGAATTAAAACACAGTTTTAATGGAGGCTTTAAAAATATAATTACAAATGGAGAAGATCAAAGTTTTATATTTGAAAATGTAAAAGTTGGAGTATATGAAATACATATACGAACAATTACAACGATAAACACTTATTCTCGATGGATTGTAAGAAAAGTAGAAGTCGGAAAAAATGAAATTCCTTCTATTTCAGGATTTAATAAATCTCAAATACCTGTCGGAGGACAGCTCAATTCAGATATCTCAATTAATTCAAGTACAGGATTACTAGAAATTGGTTCATCAACTTATAACTTTATAGGAGTAGATGGAACAGAGTATATATTCTCTGGAACTGGAACTGGAAATTATCAGCAGTCATTTGCAGGTATGGGAGCAAGCGCAACAGCTTTTCTATTGTTTGATGGAGATGCAACTTCTGATCATTTAAAAGCAGTAGAATTAATTTCAGACTCAAATGTAAGCCCTGCTGTAGAATATTATGCAGAAGTTGGAGCATCTAATAATGGACTTACACAAGCAAGTGGAACAATAACTGTTACTCAATTTTCAAATCAAATTGATGGAACAAGTACAACTTTTACAAGTGATTTTGCTTCTGGAGATTTAGTAAAACTTGATAATGGTACAGCAGCTCAAGCAACATATGCAAGAGTACAGTCAATTGAAAGTGATACACTTATGTTTATTGATCTTGTCTCTCAACAAGCTTATAGTGGAGACGATATTTATAAACAAAGTTATAAACCTGATATCTCAAAAGACTCTATTATTGCAAAAGTTACAACAAGTGCAGGAACAATTTACTCTATAAATGTTATATATGGAATAACAGCAGGAATAGTAGGAGCAGACGGAGCAAACGGTCCAAAAACATTAACACATTTTGTATATTTTCAAACAAGTTCAGCAAGTGCACCTGCAACACCTTCTGCAACAAGCTATACATTTAGTACGAATAGTTTTTCAGGTTTAACAAGTGGTTGGGCAACAACTCCACCGACTTTTGCTGCTGGAAATACAAATAAATATTGGTATTCATATTTTAATGCTGAAGAAAATACAGCAGGTGGAGACACATCCTCAGGAAGTAATTTAAGTTTTTCATCTTCTGTGCAAGGAATAGGATTTACTGGGCTCGTAACTTTTACTGGAACAGATTCAATAGATGATGGTAGTGGTAATTCTTTATCTTTTGGTTCCTCTGGTACTACAACTATTGATGGTGGTAATATTACAACTGGAACTGTAAATACTAATCGATTAAATGTTAATGATATTATTTCAACAGGAAGTATTATTGTATCTGGTGATAATGTATCTTCATTAACAAATAATTCAGGTTATATTAACGGTGGTCAAGTTAATAGTAATGTTACTAGTATATCAGGTGGAGTAATAACTACTGGAACTGTAAATACAGCTAGATTAAATGTCAGTGATATTATTTCAACAGGAAGTATTATTGTATCTGGCGATAATATATCTTCATTAACAAATAATTCAGGTTATGTAAATACATCACAAGCTGCTGCTGCCGCCCCCGTACAGTCAGTTGCAGGAGCTACAGGGGCTGTTTCAGCTTCTACAATTATTACAGCGGGTAATATTGTAGTACAAGGAGATAACGTTTCGACTCTAACAAATAATTCAGGTTATATTGACGGTGGTCAAGTTAATAGTAATGTTACTAGTATATCAGGTGGAGTAATAACTACTGGAACTGTAAATTCAGATCGTATTGATGTAGATACTTTGAATGTTAAGAGTTTTGATAATGTAAGTTCAACCATTGTAAGTCACGTAACAGCAGGAACAAAGTTTCCTTTGGGTAGAGATGGTCAGGCTTATGTACAAAGAACAGGAACTTACACAGGAAGCAATGCTGCATTTGTACCAGTAACAATTACTCAAGTGAGAGATAATGCTGGTTATGTAGCAATATTTTCAGGGGTGCTTGGTGATGTAAGTGGTGGTAGAGTGCAATATTCTTTAGACAATTCTACATGGGTTAATGCTAATGGTAATACCAATATCTCTTGGAGTGCTGGAACTTATAGGGGTTATACCTATGTTTACACAGGTCAGATAACAACTTTAAGTGCTTCACAATCAACAGTTTACTGGAGAGTTTATTTCTCAGGCGGTTACAATCATACACAACTATCTTTGAATGTAATGATGGATAATACAAGATAATGAATACATTTACTATTTACAAAACATCTACAGGTGAAATTTTATATAGCACTACAACAGCAACACCAATTGATGAAGTGGGTCTACAAGAAGGGGAAAGTATTATAGAAGGTTCTTATCCTTCTAATGAGTTTGTTATAACCGACGGCTCAGCTGTAACAAGAACAGATAATATTTTAGATATTGTAAGAGATTTACGAAATTCTTTACTACAAGAATCAGATTGGACACAAATGTCAGACTCCCCTTTATCAGACTCTAAAAAAGCGGAGTGGGCAACTTATAGACAAACTTTAAGAGATTTACCTTCTGCTCAATCTAATATTACAGATTTAAATAACATTATTTGGCCAACAGAGCCTTCTTAATCATTTTACCTAAAGTATAACAGCATATGATTTCACATTGCAAAAATAATACTTGACATCAGGTGTGATTTTTTGGTATAATTAATTCATTGGAGGTATAAGAAATAACCATGAGTGCAGGCACTTACAACATAAAAATCGATCAGGGATCAGATTTCTCGTTACAGCTTACTGTACAAGAAGATGGTACCGCAAAAAATCTTGCAGGCTTCAGTGCACGTGCACAGCTGCGACCCACAATCGATTCTAGTACTTTAACGGCTACGTTTACTTGTACTATTACAGATAGTGCAAATGGTATCTTAACAATGGCACTTCCATATACGACTACAGAGAATGTAGGAGTTGGACAATACTATTATGATTTAGAACTATATACTGCTTCTACTTCACAAAGACTAATTCAAGGAGCGGCTACTGTATCCGGTGAAGTAACAAGATGAGCCGAATAGGTAGTAATAGACTTGCAACAACTCAAGTCGTTGCAGCTCATCCTACAATTTCTATAACCGAAAGCGCACTCAATAATGTAGTAGCAAATATTACTACTACTTCGCAAACAATTGCAGTAGAACAATATTATATAAGTGCTATCGCAAGTGATGTTTTATGTTCCGCACATAATACAATGACACAAGACAATGTTCAGGCAGCAATAGAACAGTTAGAATCACAATTTGGAAAAGGAGAAACTGATCCTACACCAGAAACAGAGCCCTTTTTAGATGAAGGGGATTTATTTTATAACACAAATACAAATCAGTTAAAAGTTTATAGAGGTAGTGGTACATGGGATATCCTTCTTCAAGCAGAAGGAGACATGGACACATTAGATGGGAGTACATTTTAATGGCAACAACAATTACAGTAGTAGAAGATATCACAAATGTAAGCGTTAGCGCAGTTAATCCTATAGCCTCATTCACAGCATCAGGACTAGAATTTACTCCTCATGCAACAATTACAGGCACAAACATTCAGGATGCTTTAGAACAACTAGCAGACCAATTTTTCAGAGGAAATGATGTACCAGATGCCTCAACAACAAATTTAGAAGAAGGAGATTTCTTCTATGATCTGAATGATAATCAGCTCAAAGTTTACAGAGAAACATCATCAAACGTTTTTCAGTTCGTACCATTAGCACAAGCGACAGGCGACATGGAAACAGTAGATGCGGGGAGTTTTTAGAACTCCATTAGGAAAATAAAATGGCAACAACAATTAAGATAAAAAGATCCACAGGTACTTCGGCTCCAAGTAGTTTAAGTGCAGGTGAGTTAGCTTATACAGGCGGAGCGGGTGTCCAAGGTGGTTCAGGCTCCAGACTATTCGTAGGTAATCCTGCTGATGGCGCAAATCTAGTAATCGGTGGTAAATATTTTACCGATATGCTCGACCATGTACATGGTACAAATACAGCAAGTTCAGCACTAATTGTTGACTCTAGCAAAAAGATAAATGAAATATTAAGTGGTAATATTGTAATTACTGGTTCAAGTGATACTATTTCTACTTCAAGTGGTGCTCTTACAATTGCTCCTACAGGTAGTTTAGTTATTACTCATGGTGGAACAATTGATCTAAGTGGACAAGCTAACTCTGTAACACTTTTAGATAATTCCGCAACTGCTATTGACTTTAATGAAGCTGGTACTTCATACTTAACAATTGTAACAACAAATGGTGGTGAGAAAGTTGTAGTAGGAAAAGACACAACTTTTGCAAACGATATATCTTTAATTTCTGATAGCGCAGTTATAAATTTTGGAGCTGATGATGATGTAAGCCTAACTCATGTTGCCGATACAGGTTTACTTCTTAATGGCGCAAGTGAATTCCAATTCAGAGATTCAACATTAAGTATTGGGTCAACTACAGACGGACAATTAGACATTGAAGCCGATACAGAACTTGAGATTACAGCACCTACAGTCGAATTTAACACAGACAGTCAAATACTTGCATTTGGTGCAGACGGAGACGTAACACTTACTCATATTGCTGATACAGGACTCAGAATTAATGCTGGAATGGCAGTCCAATTTAGAGATGGTGCTCTTTCAATTAATTCTTCAACAGACGGACAATTAGATATTGATGCTGATAGTGAACTAGAAATAACAGCACCAATTGTAGACATTAATGCTTCAACATCTGTAAATATTAGTAACGATCTTAAACTTGACAGTGATTCTGCAGTTTTAGGTTTTGGTGTTGACAATGATGTAACTCTTACTCATGTAGCTGATACAGCATTATTAATCAACGATGGAATCGCAGTACAATTTAGAGATTCCGCACTTGCAATCAATTCATCTGTAGATGGTCAACTGGACATAATCGCAGATACAGAATTAGAAATAACAGCACCTACAGTTGAATTTAATACTGATTCACAAATCTTAGCATTTGGAGCAGACGGAGATGTAACATTAACTCACGTAGCAGATACAGGTTTATTACTTAATACCTCAAGTCAGATTCAATTTAGAGACTCAGATCTTAACATTAGTTCTCCAAGTGATGGAACATTAGCAATTGCTGCTGATAGTGAAGTTGATATTACAGCAACCACTATTGATATCAATGGTAATGCAGATGTTAGCGGAACACTCGGAGCAGGTGAAACAACTGTCTCTAGCTTAACAGTTTCCGACTTAACAAACAATAGAGTTGTTATTGCAGGAACTTCAGGTGCAGTCGAAGACGACGCCAACTTTACTTTCGATGGAACAACTTTAGCCCTTACTGCTGGAATGGACATTACTGGGGACTTAGATGTTGATAACATTAATATTAATGCAAATACAATTTCTAGCACAGATACAAATGGAGATATAACACTTTCTCCAAATGGTACAGGTACAGTTAAAGTTCCTTCAGGTTATGATGATAGAAGTGGTCAAGATTCACTTACTCTTGTAACAAAAGGATATGTTGATGCTGTAAAACAATCTCTAGATATTAAAGATTCAGTAAGAGTAGCTTCAACAGGAAATGTTTCTCTCACTAGCGGTTCTTCAGACCTAGAAGCTGGTGATACAATTGATGGCGTAACTCTTGTCGCCGGAGACAGAGTACTTCTTAAAAATCAGACTACAGCTTCCGAAAATGGTATTTATGTAGCAGTTGCTTCAAGTGGAACACCTGCTCGTTCAGATGATGCTAATGCTAGTGCTGATGTTACTTCTGGTATGTTTGTATGGGTTGAAGAAGGTACTTCAAACGGAGATCAAGGTTACGTACTTACAACAAATAATGTAATTACTCTTAATACTACAGACTTAACATTTACACAATTCTCAGGCGCTGGTCAAATAACAGCAGGGAATGGTTTAACAAAATCTGGAAACACAATCAATGTAGTTCCAGATGATGTAACACTATCTGTAACCGCAGATGAAATCAAATTAAAAGGTGATGTTACAACTACAGCACTTGGTGATTTATTGATTGGTAAAGCAACAGACGGAGGATACAAGCGTTTAGCAGTTTCTTCTGGTGGTGCAAATTATCTACTACAAATAAACGCTTCAGGAACCGACCTAGAATATACAAATACATTAGACGGCGGTACATTTTAATTAACTCTATATAGAGAACAGAATAAGGAGTCATATATATGGCACAAACAATTAAGTTAAAGCGGTCAAATACTGCTGGAAACTTACCAACTACTTCAGACTTAGCTTTGGGGGAAGTTGCAATCAACACAAAAGATGGTAAGTTTTTTCTTAGAAAACACGTTGACGGCACAGACAGTGGTGACGCTATTACTGCGTATGCTCCGCAGGGATTAAACGTATACGGCACTCAAACTTTTGAAGTAAAAGTAATTACAAAAACTGCGTCTCATCCTCAATTTGGAACTGGAAGTGCAAATGGTTATTCTATTGATGGACTTGAATCTCCTTTTATAGTTCTTGTTCCAGGAAATACTTATAAGTTTGACCAATCAGATTCTTCAAATACTGGACATCCTCTTGCTTTTTATTTAGAAGAAGACAAAACCACTTCATATTCAACAGGTGTTACAACTAATGGTACTCCAGGTTCTTCTGGAGCATACACACAAATTGTTGCTTCAACAAGCACTCCTCAAGTTTTATACTATCAATGTTCTTCTCATGCTTACATGGGGTCAGGTTCTTATACTCTATCAGACGCAATAGCAGATGGCAAAGTAGGAACAGCACAACTAGCAGCAAATGCAGTTACAAGCGCAAAAATCGCAGCAAACTCTGTAGACTCTAGTGAACTTGTAACAGGAAGTATTGATACTATTCATATCGGTGATTCACAAGTAACAGGCACAAAAATAGCCGATAATACAATTGCAACAGGAAATATAGCAGACAATGCTGTTGATGCTACAAAAATAGCTTCGAATAGTATTCTCACTCGACATATTGATGATGACCAAATAGGTATCGATCAATTAAATGTTACAGACGGTACAAGTGGACAAGCACTTACAACAGATGGAGCGGGAACTCTAAGTTTCTCTACAGTAGCATCAAGTTTATCAGGTGCTTCTGATACAGATATAACTTCACCTTCAAGTGGACAAATACTAGTTCATGATGGAACAGATAGTTTTGACAATGTATCTATTAGTGGAGATGCAACTTTAGCTTCAGACGGAACTTTAACAATCGCAACAAATGCAATCGAAAGTACAATGATTGCACAAAACTCTATTCTAACAAAGCATATAGACGATAACCAAATAGGAATAGATCAACTAAATGTAACAGATGGAACAAGCGGACAA